>Ga0214477_100157_pt1 | contig 46420 bp, 23 predicted proteins | sample M1_20Mar14CPVII9_FD_165058 | JGI IMG/M metagenome (GOLD analysis project Ga0214477, IMG submission 165058) | Marine eukaryotic communities from Monterey Bay, California, United States - M1_20Mar14CPVII9sort6BwellC16 | ecosystem: Environmental > Aquatic > Marine > Unclassified | place: USA... | reverse complement strand
CTGGCTTGCAAAGAGAGGCATCAACTTCTTTGCTTGGGCAATCCTTCCTATGGAAACATTGCTCAAGCAAGCCGCCTTCTTCAAGTGATGATTAACCTTGCAAACAACCACGAGATTTCAACTGCTCTTGACCAGTTTATATCGATGAAACCTCAATCTTTCACGTCCTACAAGCTTGACAAAGTACAACAGCAAACGAAGTTGTTAATTCAAGCCATATGTCGTCTCATGGAGGACATGTTACCCTCACCAAATACAGCTTATATGATTTCATTCTTTGATGGCTTTTGTAGCAAGACTGCTACACAAATAAAGATGATTATGATAATTTTGAATGACATCATTTCCAAGTACAGTTCAGATCAAGACAGCAGTGAGTTGCTATTGAGCAATATTAGTGCTGGGTATGCGTCACGAGTTCCTCATTTACTTGAAGAATCAGTGACATATCATCAGTTACACAACATTAATGATGTTCCAGAGCCTAGTGAGATTAGTGTTATTGAAGTTTCATATTATATGGATAGGAAGAGAGTAGATGCATCAATCGTTAGTTGTCCAGTCACTCCACTGCTCTTCCCTCTATTCCAAACCCTTGATGAGTATTTATCGACATGTTACATTGATAACATTGATAAGGAAGTAGTTACGGTGCATGAGCATTTACTACTTTGCCGTGATAGGCTTTGGCAATGTCTTAGATGGACTCAGTACATTGGTTTGTCAAACTCACAGATTGGATTTGAGTTCACTGGGTTCCTCATTCAATACTGTTGGATCAAGAAGGCATTCGTCAAGTTTAGTAAGTGCATCGGAGAGAAAGTAGACTCCTCAACTACTATTCCAGAGAAGAGTCTGATACTTTCTTTTGAAACCATTGATGATTCTATACAAGAAAGTACTGGAGGAAGTATTTCCTCATCAGATATCTTATGGAAGAAAGGTGGTCATCCTAAACTACCGTCAAAGTTTGACAACTATGAAGAGCTTCAGCATCTCAAAAACATTTCAGCCAACTGTTCCTTGGCAAAAGATGATTCATTTGGTTTCACAAGGATGGTTTCATCGCAATTTACTGATCAACTAGACTTGAAAGAATTGATTGCAATAAAGCATCCAACTCTCTTTGTTCAAAAGCAATATTCTAATGAACTCTTGGGAGCTTTGGCGATGGCGTACTGGGCATCCACTGATGAAACAAGAGACGTGTCATCTGCAAAAGATTATTCCATAACTAATGCACCCAGAGTCTTACGTAAACGGTTTATGGATTTAGAAGCAGACTTCGTTGCCAACATAAACCTTGCAACGATTGATACTTCGATCCGAACGGTTGATAATGTTCTTGACATGGATAAAATCAAGACAATTGTTGGAGAAGCTGCTAGCCAATCTCAAAACAGTGATGAGTTCATCAAGAATCTGTTGACCAAGTTTGGAGATGTACAAGCTACCCAGATTGGCGAAATATGGTGTATATCTGAAGAGGCTACACTTCTAGGTAATTTGACAAAGATTCTACGGAAACATCAACTGTCAACACAGAATAATAACGGTTTTGCCAAGGAGCTCCAAAGTCTTTGTCATGAGATTAAAGCCTTCATCAACAAGTCACTTGTTCATACTCAATGGCCAGTAAACGATCTTCGTCCATATCAAACACTCTTGTGGGCATTAGAAAGCGAGTCAACTGATGTAGATAATGACGATGCCATTCTACATTTGATACGCTCTATCCTACCTCGAATGTTATATTCGTATTACAACCATCAATGGTGCAACACATACAACGATTTGGATTCTATCAGTTGCGATCTAATTGGACCAGCACTGTGGAATCAAGAAGATAACGATATTTCACGACCAGTCTCGACTCCACTACTGGGTAATTCAACCAAGAGCATCCTAGTGTCAAGCTGCGCAGGTCCTTGTAGAGTTGAAATGAACACCAATAGGTCAGCCATCTTCCGCTTGCTGCGATTGCCCGCGTCTGATGAAACTTCTGCATACATGACAATGGAAAATGGTGATGCTAGGATTGCCCAAGCAAAGAAGTTGATGCCTCTCTTTGCAAGCCAGACGGGGTCGACTTTTCACTCATATTATCAAACAGAGATGATCAAGTTCCTTCTTGGTAGTGTATTTGATGCTTTTGGAGATGTGTTTGGACAAGACCACATAGTTTATATCAAGAATCTCCTTGAATCAAACACAATCAACAACAAGAAATGTGAGGTTACTGCATTATTCAAACACTGCAAGAATAAGAGTATACAGTTATATATGAGTACACTACTCGTACCTCTTATTGAGAATATACAAGATATTAATGAATCTAAAGAGGGAAGCCTTGTATGGAAAAGACATGTTGATCATGCTTGGGTACTAATCGGTCTACTGCGGCTCAACTTGATAGTTCCATCATCGCCTATTGACCCAGGAAGGAAGCCAGCAGCAAAAGTTGAACAGTTGGATTGTTACCTTAAAGAGATTGGATCAAATTTATTGTCACACAGTCTCCACTATGGACTATTTTATGGTGATTTCGCTCCCGATTCTCAAGCAACAAGACATCTTAGTGATCTATCAGATGTTACATCAACGAAACGAGCTAATCAGGAAAAGAAGATCATCGAGAGGCCTCCTAATGCGCCATCATTTCATGATTTATTCCGTGAGATTCATCACTTTTGTAAGACTGTTGCAAATCCAAGTAGTGTTCTGGCACTAGTCGAAACAATGGGAGACAGTGGAAAGTCAAGCTTTAGATCTCAAGAAATCAACTGGCAGTGCTCGGCAACCTCGTTTTGTACTCGTTTATCATCAGTCTATTCAATGTACGAGGATATTACAATCCCGTGTATCAATGAAATACGAGCAATTCAACGTGGTCTTAGAGGTTTGGCACTTAATCAAGCTCCATCGCCTCAGACTTGTTCGATTGTCAAGACCCAGGACCAACTTCTTCAGTATCCATTTAGAGACAATAGATTTTTATTACTGCAGCATGCTGTGAATAAAGACTACTATTCTCAAGTGTTGAAGGAGCTCTTGTTAAGGTTTGATGCGGGTGGAAGTGTTAGTAGAAAACAAGATACGGGTATCATTCATCAATCAATCCAACTTGCAGCGCTTCTACGGTTACAGATTGACCAAGCCATGAATCGATCTAAACATGTAAGTGGTGACAATCTTAGGGAGGCTAATACTTTATTCTTATCCTTGGCACATTTGCCAGGAGACGAGGATGACAAAGCAAGAACTGATAGTAAGGTCTTGACGGAAGAAGAACGAGATGAAAAAGAGTTCCGCGAACTCTTTCCAGATCATGGAGCCGAGTTTAACCGTATTGTTGCATCGTCACTTGACAGTGATGATTACGGCGAAGACGATGATGATGAATCTGGTGTTGACCAAGAAGAAACAAACAACGAGACTGACATTGATCAGCTTTCAGATGCTGAGATATCCTTGGTTGTTTCATTACACGAAGAAATGTTTTCTGGTCAGTCCTCAGGAAAGGTTACTGACAATACTCGAATAAGAGCCTTCCTTAGTTCATACGAGGCTGCTAGTCGTCTTGGGCATTTAACTGAATGGATGGAGAAGGGTCAAGACGATACCTCTTCATTAGGGTCTCATTTGTTTGCACTACTGCTAAGATCAAATTTGAATAGAGGCTTGTGGTCTTTGTCTGGCCGGTCATCTTGCGACTCAACAATTAAAGATTTTCACATCGATCCTTATCCTTCTGAATCAATTAGGGCCGACCTCCCCTTGAGAAATCTAACGATACGAGTAGGTCAGTTGTTGAGGGCATTCCCAGGCCATGCAGTGCTTGTAGCCCTTGGTCAAGTAGTCGAGAGAGTACGACAGTTAGACATTCAAGTTGTTGCACTAGGAAAGGTGATGTCTGGACTAGATGTCATCTTGCGTAAGGCACAAGATTGGGAACAACATGCAAGTCAACACGTGACCCTGGGTAAGCCTTTGAAAGATATAAGCTCTCTGGTAACTAGCTGGAGAAAACTTGAGTTGCAGAGTTGGTCTAATCTTCTCACAATACGAGAGAGTAGACGAAGTATTAGAGCCAAACGCCATTGGCCACGCATTTATAGTCTGATCCACAAGGCTAGAGAAGAGGATAAGGGTGTTACAAGCAATCCAGTAGCCTTAACAGAGAACTCATCAGTAACATCTCCTTCATGGATTTGGAAAGGACATCCAAAGTTATCTGCTTCACTAGGGGTAGCTGTCGATACCAAGGATATTGATGAGTTGGCCAAAGTATTAGATGCGTTTATCCTGACATCGAGTATTGCAGAATTCTCTACTAGACTTGGTTTGGTACAAAGTTTTGCCAACGAATTACGAAATGAATGTGAAGTGGACGGGTCTCTAGCAGAAGACCGAGTTTATTTGGCAAGAATGCTCCAATCACTATGCAACTATTACTCTCGCTTTGCTCCTCTGCTGATGCAAACAAAAACTAAACTCCGTGATCCTATTGAGAAGCGTATCAAAGATGAGGTGAAACTAGCCAAGTGGGACGAGCAGACTTACTATTCATTGGCTGAATCAAGTGAGAAGAATTATCGCAAGCTAATGAAATTCTTACGGGATTATGATGAAGCTTTGGATACAACTGTTCTTAGTATACTGGAGCTTAATTTTGTTGAAGGTGTTCGGTCTAGTGAGCAGACTCAAGCAGGTGATCATGAGCCAATAACAACCATTCCTGGGGATTACTCTCTATTCCCAAAACTATCTGAAGATGCTGACAAAACAGGTTCTAACCTTCCTCCAAGTAAAGTGCAATCATTGACTTTCCCACGGCGACAGAAGAGTACTGACAATCTATCCCCCGATGAGTGGCAAGCTGCTGGGTTAACTGATTCTGTCGACAAGTATGTGCTTAAGATTAATCAGTATGCAAAGAGGATGGAATCAATCATTCCTAAAGATAACACATCATCCTCTTATGATGCTGCCATTGTTGCGACCGAGTTGACTGATGCAATATTCCTGAGAATTAAATCACTTAGGGAGCCAAATACAACAAAGCAAGTGAAACAACGTGCACTCGTAGACTTGTTCAAGTCTCTCAAGGAGCAGGGGTATTCATCTTTGAAGTGGTCGGTACCATCGAATATTCGAGATCCTCGTGATATGTTGCAGCTTCCCGTCCCTTTGTTTGACAATAAATCATTTAGTTGGGATAAGAATGCATCTTCTCATCTTGAAAAGGGTGAATCTTACTACCATAGATGCCAAGTAGAGATCACAAGATTGAGGTTTGAAGTGTCAATGTTTGGTAGCCAATACATGGGTCAACGAGAGATGACTCTAATGCAAGGATATAGCGAATACATCTTGTTTCTAATATCTCAACAGAGGTGTATGATATCAACAATGATCCAATCAGTGGAAGACATTGATACATTCATCCATTCGTATAACAACGTTACTAGCAGTATGCCAATGAAACAGCAAGAGTTGAGCTCAACCATTTCCGTTTTTGAGAAGTATCTTTCATCCTTGACTGAAGGTCTTCATCAGGTTTCTCTTTTGATAAAGGAATCATCAGTACTCGTTGATGGTGATAAATCTCCAATCCACGATACTGTGGCTATCCTTACATCTTGTGTTTCTACACTTGAGGATTCATATGTCCCAAGCTGTGGGAAAATGCCAATCACGGTTGATCAAATTCAGTACGTTGAAACTACAATGGTAACTGCTCTAACTGAAGTCAAGTCAAACATTGCAAAATGTGTCACAGTATGTAGTGGCATATTGCCAGCAACAATATTTGACTCATGCATGAAGGATGTCAACCAGGCACTTGATATAGCACTCTCTTTCAACCTTAAAGATGAGATGACCTCGACTCGTTCTGATGACAATTTACAAGTACGAGCCACTATCCAGAAGATTTCTTCATTGGTACAGAGCTCCCTAATTGCTGTTCAGAGTGTATGCACAAGCGAGAATGTTAATGGTAAGAGTTCAATCAAGGGCGAGGAGGAATTGCCCCAACTTGCCTTGGTTCAAAACCACAAACAGACACTAGACGAGTTTAACAGTCTTCGGCTTGGGCAAATCAATAGTGAACTCATCGAGTTGTCTCGTTCTCTTATTAGTTTACATGACAACGATACATCTACAAACGACAATGTGGCTCGAACATTATGCACACGGGCTACTGTCAGCTCACTGTCGCTGGTTAAGAATGTAAACCTGCTTGCAAAGGCCAAGATGAGTGATGTGATTGTTTATTACCAACGGCATACAAAGTTTCTATACGTTCTATTGAGAGTATTTCGAAATCTAATTGCCAAAGGATTTTGCTCTGACGATGTTTCGGATGGAGGAGAAGGTGATGGTGAAGGAGGTGCAGGGGAAATGAAGTTTGAGGATGACGTAGAAGGCACAGGGATGGGCGAAGGTGATGGCAAGAATGATGTTACAGATGAGATTGAAAATGAAGAACAGTTACTTGGATTGAAGGGTGATGAAGAACAGGATGCAGCCCAACAAGAAAAGAAGGAACTGAAGGAAGATGAGGTTGATATAGGTATGGAGATGGAGGGTGACTTTGAAGGAGAGAAGTTTGACTTGCCTGACCAGCCACAAGATGACAATGAGGAAAATAACAGTGACAATGAAGAGGAATTGGACCGTGAAATGGGTGACGGTGATGATCCAAATGAACAGGTTGTGGATGAAAAGATGTGGGATAACGAAGAGGACGATTTGGAAGAAATGCAGCAGGAGAACGAAAAGTTTGAAGAGAATAGTAAAATGGCAGGTGAGCAGCTAGAGGATGAGATGCGCACTGGAGATGACGATAATAAGGAAGAAGGTCCTGCGAATGAAGAAGAAGGCGCGCAAGAACAAGCAGAGACAAATAAAATGGATACTCCTCAGGATGAAAACGGAGACAACGATGATCAAATGGATGAAAAGATAAATGATGATCTTGAGGAAAACTATGAAGACAAGAATTCTGGGGTCGAGGTTCGTAATGACGAACAAGAAGCAAATGGAGAGGAAGGGGGAGAAGATGACGAGGAAGTTGATATGGATGACTTGAATTTAGACGACGCTGGCGACGAGGAATCCATCCAAGGAGAAGATGCTACAGGCACTGAAGAGATGGACGAGGATATGAATCCAAATGAAGACGAAGAAGATCTAAAGGCAAATGATGTAGAAAATAATGACCAAGATGGTGATGCTGATGATGCTGAAGAAAAGTTGGAGGAACCTGAAACAATAGAACAGGTTGGGGAGGGAGGTGTTGGTTTGGATGAGCCTGAAAATCCTGATGACGATGACGAGATGGAAGATAAAGAGACGTCTATATCAGCTCCACCCAAAAGTCAATACGAATCGAATGATGTCATGGGAGTTGCAGCTGAAGACGGACAGGATACTGTGAAGGAAACTAATGAAGATAGTCCAGATCCAAATGATGATGCTAATGAGGGGGGTCCTGCAGAGGATAATAAGGGAGCAGACGAACAAGCAAATGAATCCAAAGGCGCAGGTGGAAGTGGTAATGACGGTAATTGGCAGAGAGGAAAAGACGAGGAACAGAACAGTGAAAGCCAAAATGAAGCTTTTGATGATGTCCCGAATCCATTCCGAAGTCCTGGGGATGCTGAAAAGTTCTGGCACAAGAAGCTTGATATGATTCAAGATAGTCAGCAAGAGCAAGATGCACCCGCTGAGAATACTGATCAACAGCAAGAAGAAGAAAACAAAGACAAGGATGGTCAGTTTGAATATACACAAGACGGGCAAGACAATAGCGGTCAGGTTCTTGGTGTTGCAGAAGAAGATCAAGCCAAACAGTTGGAAGATTGCAAAGACGATAACTTTGATTCTTCAAAGCAGGATGTCAATAATAATGATATGGATATTGACGGTACAGATGGTAAGCAAGAAAAGAAGCCAGACAAGTCTCACTCTTCAAGTGCAAACCCGAACAAGGATAGTAGAGAAGTTACCTCTGACTCTGAGGATCCTGAGAAGGAAATGGAAAATGATGCTCAGAATGAGGAGGAGAATATAGAAAAGTCGCAAGAGACCAACATGGAGGAAGAGGAGGAGAGTCAAGTAAAATCCAACAAGGCTTCTACTGATAGAATGCAAATACAAGACTCTCCAGATGACGACATTGAAGGAAACTACGAAAGCGATAATGAGATTCAAGAGATTGAGCTGTCAGAAGGTATGACTTTTGAAGATGTGCAACAAGCGAGGGCATATTGGCAGACAATACAATCAGATACAAACAATCTATCTAGACGACTTTGTGAAAAGCTTCGCTTGGTCATGGAGCCACTGGTTGCGACCAAATTGCGTGGTGATTATCGAACAGGAAAGAGAGTTAATATGAAGCGTATAATTGGTTATATCGCTAGTGGATACCGCAAGGATAAGATTTGGCTCCGCCGTACGAAACCGGCTAAGCGAGATTATAGAGTCTTGATTGCCGTGGACGACTCTGAAAGTATGCAAAAGAGTCAAGCGGGAGATATGGCTCTTCGTGCTCTTGCAACCTTGGCTAATGGGATGAGTCAGTTGGAGATTGGTCAGCTTGGTATTGCAAGCTTTGGAGAAGACATGAATCTCCTGCATCCATTTAATACCCCATTTACTTCTGAAAGTGGTGTTAACGTCGTGAGCAACTTTCGATTCGATGCAAAACGAACAAAAACTGCCTTGTGTGTTGAGAGTTCAATAGCATCCTTAGAAGGAGCTAGCAGCGTATCCTCTTCCATGCAGTTGGTCTTTATGATTAGTGATGGTCGTATCGAGAGAGATAGCAGATCGAAGCTGCGTCGTTTGATCCGTCAGATGGCAGAGAAGAATATGCTAATGGTAATGATTATTGTCGAAGGCGAGGAGAAGGGATCAGCAAGTAAAGGAAATGATAGCATCCTTAATATGAAAGAGGTCTCATTTGTGAATGGCAAACCAAAGATCAAACACTTTATTGAGGACTATCCCTTCCCATACTACCTGGTGGTTGGAGACTTGGCTGCACTTCCCGAAATCCTAGGCGACTGTCTTCGTCAATGGTTTGAGATGTTGGCACAGATTAATCAATCTTAGTTTGGTTTAATTCTATATTACTTTACGGGTATCGTCTTCTGTCTTATCATAAAGTAATACCGAGTTGCAAATGATGCCATTGAACATTTGCCTTGCCTTTAACCTATTTGGAATATATCTCATGTGAGCGCTGTGCCGTAGCTTCTTCTCTTTGTATCGATAGTTCCATCAAAAAGTCATTGTTCCAGGTAGGCAGGGGAGAAGTGGTAAGATACCAAAAAACAACCACAGCCATCAATTCAGGAATATTCTATTCATAGTTAAAATAAAAGTCCTAAGCTAGTTAATTCAATTCAATTCAATTCAATTCAATTTTATTTTAATACAACTACTCGTCCAGTCGACTACTCTTCCATTGCGCTAAAAGCAAGATATAGTTACTGCATATATTTATATGGTGGCGGTGTGGTACATGAATCATTAACCTACAGGATATCATAGCCAAAACAATATCATTATATAAATGACAATCTCAATGACATCTCCCAATATTTCCTTCTTAGCTGGAGCTGTGACTTCTGCTGCTCTTATATATGTATACCAGAGTTTAGTAAGGAATGAATGCAAACAGAGGGTAGTATCTTCTCCTACATCTAGTGAAAGCACCAAACAACAGGTACGAAAGAAATCTGATACACTCATGGACTCATCTGAGTTAGATCAACGAATGATTCGTAAGGCAGAGGGTGCAATTCTCAATAGAACATCAAGGTTGATTGTAGTAGTCGAGAGGTGTACGAATGATCATAATTATAGTGCAATACTGCGAACAGTTGAAGCGTTAGGAGTACAGCACGTTTATATTATAGCTCCCCAATGTATCCAATCAACATTAACAACTAATGACATGGGAGAGGAAGAAGAAGATGTGAAGGATATCAAATTGAAGAGATCAACTGGTGCTTTGGTTAAGAAAGCATCAGAATCCGAAAAGAAAGATAGAGTAATGCACCATTTATATGCCAAAAAAGCAACAGAGTGGATAACTATTACAGACTTTGATGACACCAAATCATGTATAGATACACTGAGAAAAGATGGCTATAAGATCTGGGCAACTGATCTTGGACAAGTTGCTGTTTGTCTTGATGAGGAAGGATTACCCAAAACAACTGGAGGAACGCTCATCCCTGATAAGATTGCCATTGTGTTCGGTACCGAAGCAGTAGGATGTAGTACTGAGATGTTAAATGCAGCAGACTTGCGTGTATATTTACCACTACGAGGATTTGCAGATAGTCTCAATCTTAGTGTGGCTACAGCACTTGTTGTTCATCAACTGTTTGTTCTAGATCCAACTCTTGTGGGTGGAATGAGTGAGGATGAAAGACGAGCACTGCGCCAGGCGTGGTTTGCCAAACTGGCATCACAACGTATGCTTTGTGCAAAGGACAAGAAGCGCAGGAATAAACTGGTTGCGTACTTAAGACAGTGTGATGAGATTGCTAAACTAAAGTTGGCAGGGGAGAAGTTAGAACCTCAACAAATTGTGAAATTGAGCAAACAAACAGCAAAGCAAAAAGAGCTAGATGAGATTGATGACAAGCTTGTTGTAGATTCTAAGCTTGCAGTCAAGGACTTGGTAGATAATCCACCATCGCCCATTACAGATATGCGCCGAGCAGATGAGCACAGAGGATGCTTTGTTGGAAAGAATACCAAATCTAGCCATGCTGATGCTTGGGCCGATATGCCTGCTACCGCTAATATGCAGGTGGCTCATAATGTTACTTCTCAGTACTTTCGGGAGAGAGCTATAGCAAATAAAGAATGAGAGTACAGTTATCAGCAGATTATATCTTATCTTCTAAGCTACCTATATAAATAGATCCAAGTCTATATATAACTGTAGCTCACTTGGTCCAACATATTCAAACTGACCAAATTGCATATCAAGCCATTCTTGTATGAATGGTATCTGATATGCCGGCTCGAAGAGTAGTGCATTAGTTGGTAGTTGGATAATTGGTTTGTGTGTCATGGTCTCCTCGAATATATAAGCAGCCACAGCAATCATTGCAGCCCTACCATTCAGTATTTCACGCTCTTGCATATTCCGTTTTGTAGAATCAGATGCTCCTTGTAATATTTTGATTGGATCCCAGAAACATTCACCAGGTAAGAAGGCATCTCCGCTCTCTTTCTCTTTAATTTCACTTGAGTATACGTCCAGATACCCCAAGTTAAGCATGAGAAATGTCATTATCAATGGTAGAAATGGCATAGTTGGTCCACCATATATAACAGTTGTTGAACCAAATGAGTTTGGTATAAATATACGATCTAGTATCTCTTGCAATGGCCATATAACTGCGGCTAACATGGCTAGTCTACCATGACGTATCTCACACTCTCGGTAATCTCTCAATATCAAAGCAGGCGGCCGTTCATCTTGACCAACAAACCCAATAGTTGGCATGGCAGCGCCTTCTTCATCTACTGGCTCTTTTACCTTTCTTTCGGGAAATAATCCAAGTATAAATGACTGTATCTGATTAAAGTAATCTTTTGTTGACAATCCCAGTGGATCAAACCCTTCATCCCCTGGTAACATTCCACTACCCACACCTGCTTCTGCAGGTACTACACCTTCCATTAAGGCACGTTCTAAATCTTCAATACCCTTGTTACTTTGTGTTATTGTTGTTGTTTGTTGCTTTTGGGCATTAATAAGTTGATCTTCAATCAAATCTTCCCATTCATCAAATTTCTGTTGTGATATTAAGTGCAATTCATTATCATATTCATCGCTATCACCTCCTGGTATTGTTATAGTCTCGCCGTCATCTTCCAATCCTAATATTTCTAATAATGTTTCCTTATCAAACTCTTCCAACTCATCAAGATTAACATACTCATCTCCTGGATAATCTTCTTCATCAATATCTATATTATCAAAGTAGTCATCTAATTCTTCAATATTTACTACTGGTTCCCAATCTATTGAACTACTGTCAATAAATTCTGTTGGTATGTTATCAAACTTTTGTTCTCGTGATGGATGAGGGAATTCAAGTATATCATCATTATCATTTTCTATTCTATTGCCGATGTCTCTATCTGAACTATCATCGTCTCCGCTCATTGAGATACGGGTTCGGCGCTTGCAAACTGATATATATGGAGGGTGTTGCAAATGAGATGATACTTTTACTGACCCGTATATTATAGGGATACGATTATGTTGCATTTGAAAAGCATTTGATAAGAAACATAGTGATGTTGATGTACCCATCATCACAAAAGTTATACGGCGGATCATCTTTTATTTATGTGTAACAAACAACGTCAACGTCTTTTTTTGTTACTGGAGACTGGATAATAATATCAAACTAGAGGTCAATGCAGAGTCCTATAGGTATTGCAATAAGTAGGTATTATGTAGGGCGCACACAATATTAGCCCCTAGCTCAATGCTCAACACTCGGCCATTTTATTATTTGGCCGTTGTGGCGATTTGTTCGTTCTTGAAGTAGGGTGCACATTAGTAATCATATATCCTAAGCGTATTTTGACTTGGGTTGAAACTTTGCTTTGTTGAGTCGATATTTATTTCTAATCTGGGATGCTAGATTTTACTAAAGGATACCCTACCCCCTTGTGAGAATGGCCACCACACACAGAATCAAAACTTCAATGTCAATCATAGCTACTACAAACTATACTACTAACAATCCTAATCATATCTCTTAGCCAATTAATACAATCTATATTGAATAATTATGAGACCTAATAATAATGCTCGCAAACGGGCCGCCGCCGTGGCAGGTCTTACTGTATTATGCAGTTGCAGTAAACAATATATTTCTTCAGCTTTCACTCCGACTTCCTCATTACCTCTTGCTTTTACTAATGGACGGGGTAGTAATGTTGGCGGTATAAACCGTAGACCATCATTATTTGCACGTAAGAAGCAGCAAGACAAGCTAAATAATACAAACACTAAAAGCAGCTCATCTGCTAAGAAATCAAAATCATCATCAATAATTGAGGAAGTAAAACCATTATCAAGTGTTTCGCAGGAGAAACGATTAAGAGCTATAGAAGCGTTGGCTGCTCAACAACAGCAACGAGCTAAAAAGAAGAACAAGACGAATAATAAATTAGATAAAGATCCATTATTATTGCAAAATATGGATGCAGCCGCAATGTTACTTGAAACTTTTACTCAAGCTACTACTAATACTGAAGAAGAAAGTATAAATGGGATATTAAATGGAAAGTCGAATGATAATATAAATGGTAGCAGTACACCCAAAAAGAAGAAGAAAGTTATAAAGAAGAGCAATAGCGGATCAGTACCAGGTGCGACATCCATGACAACAATTAGACAACAAGCCGCAGATGAAGGTGGATATTCATTATCACCCAGAGATACTAAAGATTTATATAGAGAAGATGGGAGTAATAAGAATAGATGGGCAGTTGATTCATTAATTGAAAAGTTGGATGAAAGGATTCGTGAAAGTGGTAATGATGTTGATACTTTCATGGATAATATTGATGTAGATATGGAGGTGGAAAAAGTTGTTGAGGCTCCGAAGAAACGGGGAAGAGGTCGACCTAGAAAGAATCCCCTCCCGGTGGCAGGAACACTAGAGATTACAAATGGTGAAGTCGTCAAGGTTCAGCCGATAAAAGCTGCAAAAAAGAAGAAGAAGAAGAAGCAGGTTGCAAACACTTCCAAGGCAAATACTACTACATCCAATCCAGCATATCTCAAGAATACCGTTGAAGAAGGTGACGATGATACTACAATCCAAGTAGCAAAACCCAAGAAGATTAAATCCAAGGCTGGTCGACCCCGAGCAGCAGTAAAGGGTACCGAAACACTCATCGGTGCCTCTGCCATTGTTAATAATAAACGTCGTCGTGCCGCCTCCGTAAAGTCCCTACCCGGCCGTCGTGACGAGAATGGTAATATAATACCTCCCAACGGTGACGCAAATAAAAAGATTAAAGGTGATGGACGTATCGATTCGAATCGACGTCAATTATCAAATGATTCATTGAACCTTAATAGATATTACCGAACTGAGTTATTATCAGCCAAGGAGGAATATACATTGGGGATGAAGGTTAAATTTATGGTAAAGTGTGAGGCTGTTCATGAGGGATTGTCATTACAGTTGGATAGGTTACCAACTATTGCGGAATGGGCATCGGCTTGTGGATTTGATACGTATGATGCTGAAATGTGTTCAGAGTCATATGTTGATAATGAATTAGATAAACAGATACGTCCGAGTGGAAGTGAGGTGGATGAATTAGACCCAAACATGTTTGTTGGTAATGGATTGGTTAATGATACTGGAGTCGGTAGAGGGAAGGGACGGGCGAAGAAACCACCGCCTATACAATTAGTAGACTTTTATGACGACAGTTATGAGAAATTCAAGAGAAAAGAAACTGATCCTACTGATTTGTATGATGATGAGGAAGACGAAGAAGACGGGACAGATATATTTCTATACAGACAAAAGATGTCACCAGGCGGACCGATTAACCGTGGGTCACCTAGAATATTCCGTGAGATGATGCTAACTGCCAAGGAAGCTAAGCAACGCATGGTAGAATGCAATATGCGGTTAGTTGTTAGTATAGCACGTCGGTATCACGGTGTGGGTGTTAATGTACAAGATTTAGTCCAAGAGGGTAGTTTAGGACTTGCTCGTGCTGCCGAGAAGTTTGATCCGAAGAAGGGTTTCAAATTCTCAACTTATGCATCTTGGTGGATACAACAAGCTGTCTTTCGATCAATAGCCTACCATTCAAGAACTATCCGTCTTCCAGTGCATGTGCATAACTTGCTGAATAAAGTGAGAAGAGCTCGTCAAATCATGCAACAAGAACTAGGCCGGATGCCCACGAATGAGGAAATGGCAGAGGAGATGGACATGTCAATAGAAAAGTATAACAAAATGATACGGAATACACGAAATGCACTATCACTCGAAAGACCCAAATATAGGAATAATCCAAAAGACTTGGGTCATGAAAGTGATGTATTAGTTGGTGATATGGTAGATTCGTCAGCTGTCATGTTCGATGAAAAAACACCCGAACAGATGGTCGATAGTGGATTACTACACAGTGACATACAATACATGCTCGGTAAACTCGGAAATGACGAGCGTAAAGTCCTATGCCTGCGATATGGAATAAATGATGGGATAACGCGAACTGTTACGCTTGTCGCATCAGAAATGAGACAAACAAAGTCATGGGTAAGATCACAAGAATGTAGAGCACTGAGAAAACTGCGTCGACCTTGGTATGAAAAGAGATTGAATGAACATAGACAATCTTTGTCAGCGTCGGGAATACCATTATAGAAATAGAACGCACAGTAATGCCTAATTAGCTTGCATTTCTATACTATCTACTCTTCTTTTGACAATTTGGATCATCCTTGATGACGTTATCCTTTGCTTCCTTTGGTGCATTATTGTATTTGTCAATCAAATAATCCACTCGTTCTCGACATGTGATGAAATTCTTATACTTGCAATCTCCACAAAAGTCCTTCTCAAACTCTATTCGTATAGCTTCCTTCTCTGCCTTGTGTTTGGCAAGTAATTGTGCCGATTGTTCTAATAAGGTAGGATCTAATGGACATTGTGTAGAGCCAATACCTCCTTTGGTCAACCACGGTATTAAACCTAACGATGGTTTCTCGGGATGGCAAACAAATGGTACTCCTCGATTATTACTTCTCATATATTCAGTGCCGGCACACCATCCTACAGTACCAGGATGTATACTTCCAAAGTAGCCAAGAATTGAGTTGATTGCTTCTTCTCTCATTCCACCCCATCCTTTTTGTTTCCAGAGTAGTCTTCTATGTGATTGATTTGGCGATGGTGATTGCAAGCGATGTATCCTTGAGCTGCTGCTGTTGTTCCTTTGTATCGACCAATTAGGCTTTGATATTATTATATCAGAGTCTTCATCTAATCTTCTTCTGTCACCTTCAGTAGTAGCAACCTCTCTAGGAAATGTCCTCGGAGCTCTACCCGACAAATGTGCGATCAATGTCGATACAGTCATATCATCAGGCATTGTCTTATGGTTAATAACCCATTGTCTCAACTCTTCGAATGCGGGATGCCAAATAAAGCATAGATAATTCCGATGTAAAAAAGTACCAGATGGCAATAAGACATGCCCAGCAAAGTCTGGGAATGAAAAGTAATTGTATTCAACATGATCTCCTGTAGTATTACGACATAGTGGTGTAAATGTTGAATGTTCTTCATTAGCATACCCATCTACATCTCGTTGAATCAAATCTATACTTGATTGTAAATTAACCTTCTCCAAAGTCTTCATTCTATTACTTAGGAATCGTACATTCCTCGGGAAGCCACCAACTTGTACATTAGAATTTCGTTTCCATAGCTCAAAGCCTGCATATACCATTGACTCACGAGACCAGAATGGGCCGTCATCATCAAAGTACATTACAGCCTCATTCTTTGGTTGTAAACTTGGATGATATCTATTAAGTAAATTGTTCGTTAGACCATTTTCTAATGCAAAGAAGATACGGAGTGGATGTGTTATATTTTCATTCCATTGTAGTAGCTCATTTGCATATCGTTTATCTTTGCCATTATTATTATCACTAGTAGTGGCACTTGTTAATGTATCTCTAGGTGAATTCCAAACTATTATAACTTCAGTTAAACCTGGCCAACTATCAATCATTGAACGTAGTGGGTCCATGAATGCTTGTAATCTTTCAGTTGTATGTGACATGATTATGAGAGTATAGGTTGTTACATGACATGATTTAGTTGGTGGTATATAACATGTTGGGTACTCATTATTGTCAGTACTATCTTTGAGCCATGTTTCTAATGCAATTGCAACACCACCCTCTGGTAACATTGGCAAATCTGTAGCTGTTTTGATTTCCTTCTTGACTGTATGTCTTTGATCTGATGGTATTGAATCACATTTATCATTTGTCCACTTAACTCTTTGTATTATAGATTCAAATGCAATCCTTTCATGACGTGTGTGATCTTCTATATTTATATTAGTAGTAGTAGTATTGATACTAGAAGTAGTATTGGTATCAGCTTTAGCTGACGATTGCTTGTCATCTCCAAGAAAATCTTGCAATCTCAAAGATACCGATGATGATACCTCTTGTATATAATGATAATGCCCTATTGATATTGATAATATTGTTGAAAATATTAATAATATACCGATAGTTATAAGTAAACAATTCCGTTTCATAGCAGATGTATTATTATTAGTGGACCGTTTTGATGTTGTAGTAGATGCACTGATGACTTTATTTGGTTGCGGTGAGTGTTGCAAAGAAAACCCAACATTTTCAGTCGCATCTACCATATCTAACGAAGTAATAGACGCCGTTATTACGTCAAACACGATAAATATACAAGTTCCTTTCCCTCAGTCTCACGCAACAAACTCTGTAGGTAAATAAACCCATTAATTCTATGAGGTCGATCCTATATGATATCTTCACTTTCTTAAGTATAGGCCTCGCTTTGAATGGTACCAAACACTACATTGTGATTTTACATAAGTATACCTACGCTAGCCTATTTGATGTCTTTACAATCCAACTCAACAAGATGAATATCCCCACATATCAACAACAATTGTTTCCTGAACCAATACCTTTAGATGGTTCCGCTGATAATAATAATTATGATTCCGCCACTGAACAAAAACAAACACAAGATGCTGGACAATTGTTAATGCCACTCAACCCCTCTCTTAGTATCAACTCTGATAATGATATTAATAATACCACCATGTCTCCTACGGCGAATAATACCAATCTCTGTGATAATGATAATGGCGGTGAATCTAATTTCTATAGTAATGTATATCAACAGATTGATTGTTTTTCAACTAATATGACACATGAATTACAAGAGTTGGAACAATTGTTGGGTGCTGATGTATTGGAATTGTTAAATGATCCTAATGATTATGATGAAGATATAGATGATTCAGTTAGTAAGGATGGTCAAGTTGACAGTAGTGAAAATAATAACGTAGATGGTTGTGATGCATCTATGAGAAGATTAAGTATTGCTGGTCACGGGCCATTAACAGAGGAGTCTGTCGCCAAAGTACACGCTGTTTCTAGTTATGTCAAGGAATTATTGAAAGATGATTCTTATAGGAGTAATAATAGCAATGATGAATTAGTTGACATATTAGAAGATACAGATAAAGAGAAGGATTCTGGTGATGAGGAGGATAGAAAACAAAGTCAATCACCTACTACGCCTTCAAGTGCAGAGGATAAGAATGTTTTATTAAATGTGGAATATAATAAGAAGGTACATGATGAGATTGAACAGCCTATTTTAACTGAAATTCAAAGTTTAGTTTATGAAGATGTTAAGAAAGATATGGACAGGGCTGTATTAAATGGAAAAGATAAGAAGGTAGATTGTGATGATGCAAGTAGCCAGCTTGTAAAATTGGCTGAATCACAAAGTACAAAATCCATAGATGATAAGGAGGCAGCAGATAGTGAAGGATTGAATGATACCCCGGTTGCAGAAGATGAAGATGTTGTATCCACTAATGATGAGGAAGATGCTGTATCCACTATTGATGATAGAAAGGAGAAAGAAGATTTAGTATTAGATGGGGAGGTCGAGTCAAGTGAGCAGCCTTCGGAGTTGACGGAACAATTAAAGGCGAAACCTGTAGCTTTAGACAGTAAGAAGGAGAATAAAATTAATGAAAGGAAACCCCCAACGCCTGTGACCGAGCCATCGAGTGTTGGGGATGAAACTGATGTATCCCATAGAGAAGTAAAAGAGGGCGATATAAATGATGACAAAGATATGAATGAGGAGGAAGGGGTAAATGGCATAGGCCTGTCTGTTGATAAGCCCGAGACAAGTGTCAAGAAGCAGACAACAGCTAAACAAATTGACATGACTTGGAACAAGTCCCCTGTTACAACAAAGACGACTAAGCAACCGACTGAAGGGGCAGGTAGTGATCGGAAAGAAGCAAAACAAAACAAAGGTAATAGCCATTCGCAGAAAGACGAGCTCGAAAAAAGCACGAAGCAACAGACTTCTAAGCTGATAGATATGACTAGGAACGTTCAGAGGAGATCTCCAAAGCCGCCCAAGAAACAGTCTGCAAAAATGATAGATATGACAAGAAATGTAAATAAGACTCCTCGATCTGATGCATCGCCTACGGCTGCATCGGTTAAGAAACGTAACTCGGACGAGTGTGCAGATAAGACTATCGTTGAGTCGTCAAATAGCGAGTCTGCTGATATAAGTACCAAGAAAGAACCAAAGCTTATCGATATGAAAAGGAATGGTGGCCGTAACACACCAAATAAACTTACAAATAACAACAAAAAGAAAAGACAGGAAAGGGAGAAGGCTGCACAAGAGGCACCACCCAAACAACCACCAACAGTCAAAAAGATTGATCCGTCTCAAACGAAACCACAAGACGATTTTAAGCACGCACCGCCTACTAGTGAGGGAAATGGCGGCAGCCAAACAGTGAAACCACAAGCTGCCAAACTGATAGATATGAAGCCTCGTCGAAAGGTAGAGAGTCGTCAAAAGAACAACGATGAAAGTAAATCCAATAGTAGTGGGGAGAAGAGTCAATCCAAAAAGGCACCATCTCAACAGCGCCCATCTACAAATGGACAGCAAGGTAGGGGATCTAATTATTCTACACCCGTAAATGGCACAAGTGGTAGAGGGCCTTTTGACAGAAGAAGAGAGCAAGTTCCAAACTCAATGCAGATAGAGACTACCAAGATATCAACTAGCAAGAAAGAAACTTTAACTAATGCACTAGCACGTCCAAACAGAAGTCCAATAATATCCGAGAAAAGTCCAATTAGGTCTGCAAGAGATTCAAACAGAAGTTCAAAACGAGGTGAAAGCCGGAGTGTTATTAGAGACCCGAGCAAAATTCCGAAGCCCCCTGAGAGAAAACAGATCATGGATCCTCGGAGAAATAATACAGGGAGGCAGAAGACTAATAATCGGGTCGACAATGAATCTGCTTCGAGTAAATTGACGTATCAGTTATCAGCTAGGCAGAAGAAACAGATACAAGAGTCTTTGGATAGGGCAAAGAGAAATTTCTTGCTGTCGTTGTGAGGTACTCGAACCATATGTCCTAATGTAATTATGAGTATCGTATCATGGATGATCATAAGATGAGTGCTCTGCGATTACATATGAATATAAAGTCGTTTAACCATATACTAGGATATGCTTGATACGATATTATGACAGTTTTCAGTATTGAATGATATGTTTATTGTACCATTCGATACTACTATCAAAAGCGGAATATCTAAATAACTATTGGTACATAAAAACCCATGACAATTCAAGGTAGGTTCTTAGTATCTTTAAATAACTAATAAGATCTAGCCTAGATAGAGCAAGAGTTTTAAGAGTGTATAATATAAATTAAACCAATCTAAAGTTGATTTATGTTTAGAAGAATTAATCGTATCCAAAACACTAGGTTGCTTATTAACCAAGCCGTAAATAATGGACGGCTTTCGAGTTAACTTCGTCAGGGTGATTACTTGCAATAAATAATAGTGCTTGAATGATATGATGGATAGGGACAGTGCAGAATGATGATTGGTTTGCGGGTTGATATTATGTTCATATTATGGATGCTATTCCTTATTGTGCTCAGTGAGCTCTCTCTACAACAATATTATACATTTGCATTCACTGCAAGTACTCAGCTTTCAACAAGACATATCAATGATATAAACTGCAATATTAATAATGATCAAGATGACAATATCATTTTAACTACTGCTTTAATCAAATGCGCATATGATGGGAATCACTTTCGAGGATGGACTGCTGGAAACTCAATAACAAAGGTCAATGATAAAGCAAAAGGTAATACTAATAAACACAGTAAATCAACACAACAACAGCCAAATAGAAGACAATCAAGACGATCAAGAACATTGCAACGTAAAGGTGGCAGTTATGGTTATAACAGAGGTAGAATTAGGACAGTGGACGATACAATACGAATGGCACTTGCAAAGGTATATGGAGATGTTAATCCAAAGCAAATCAAAATTGAAGCATGTAGTAGAACAGATGCAGGAGTTCATGCCGAATCGTTAGTTGCTCAGTTTTACTGTATCAAGAATGATAAGAATGCAACGCAATCTACATCGATACAAAGGCCCAAATCATATAATGATACAGATTACTTACCATTGCCATTTGATTCTAGTTTATCAAAGCTCGTCTATGTTCTGAATCGAATGTTACCCCCAGATGTACGGATAGTTTGTGCTTCTCCGTTGCCTCATGTATCCAGCTCGGTACCGATAAGAGGTATCAGTGCAAATCTGCCTTCTAGTAATGAAAAAAGTGATACTGGTATTGCATCATTTCATCCTACATTACATACAATAAGCAAAACATACAAGTACCAATTTGCGCTTGGACCCGTGCATGATCCTATTAAACAAAACTACTTGTGGCATTTAGATGGCTCTTCAAGTCGAGCTGTTGGTATGAATGGCAACAAGTTTTGTTTAGAACGAGCTTTGGCTGCCGCTAATTTGTTTGTCGATTCAAATGATGAGAATATAAATATAGATACTGCGATAGAAAGAGATTATGGTGCATTTAGAGCAGCATTTAGAGGTACTGATAGAGGACGAGTACAGAGTACAATATGCAAGTTATGGCGATGTGATATATTGGAAGAGAGGAAAGAGCTGTTGCCAAGTTGGGAAGCTGAAGCTTCAAGTGACGACAAGTCAGGAGGGGGCGAGAAACGGTTTGGTGGCCGTTTGGGCCAGTCTGCTTTTGGAACGAACGATACTATCCATCCACAAACCTTCACTGTTGTAATCACAGGCAACCGATTCCTATACAAAATGATGAGAAACATTGTTGGAACCATCGTTGCTGTAGGGTGTGGTCATATAGAGCTCGATGATGTCAGTTCTGCATTGGAAACTGGCAAATGGGGAAGCAGTGATGAGGATGAACAGAATCATATTAGAAGGATATGTGCACCAGCAAGAGGACTTACATTAATAGATGTTCATTATCATCCAGATATCATATTTGATTGGCAAACTGGGTAATGGCAACAATCGATAATGAAGCGCATCAAAATTAATAACGGTTATATCTTACTACACATTATCATACCAACAACGAGTTTTGATCTCTTGCGGCAACATCCATTGCAGCTAATCGTTTTGTTTGAGCACGGGACTGGAAGATGCGCGTTGCACAGTTTATGAGACGAGGAGAGGTAAACATAGCATATGTTAGTACATGTGGGTTGCAAGGGCAAGCAAATGAATGCAATGGAGGGACAAATGAAGTAGCCAAATCACCAAGACTTCACATTGAACACACATATGTACATGATAAAAAAATACAAACGCGGACTTTCCTGTATTACATACCACAAGTAGCCTACAACGACGAGAATTAGACCGCATATCATCGCTGGCAACTGTGATACTATATCCACATCTTCGTCGGTGTCAGGTGTTGTTACATTGCCGCCATCATCATCGTTGCCCTCTTTAATGTTTTCAACCTGGTAAAAGTAAGCTGCGATCATCAAAACGAAATCAAATGTACCATGAAGCATTATTGCCGGTAAAGCAATCCGACCCAAACCATATCGTTTGTCACCTTCTAAATCTCTTTTACATACTCCAATGCTTTGAATAGCTGCACATAACGGGTGTACTGGGAAGAAACTTCTTGCTAATAATGTCGATGCTTGTATGGCAATACCAGGTGGCGAATAAACAAAAATATAAATAAGATTCTCACAGCAGGCGAAACCTAAGCTCACACTGACCATTGCTACTGTAATCGCAGACCCAGTTGACTTCAAAGTTTGGTTGCTAAAACATGGCGTCTGTACCATTCGATAACCAAAGTATTTCACAAACTCTTCACATAATGCAGCAACTGCAAAGGCGTTGATAAAGTTCATAAAGATGAATAGACCGGGATGGTTCACAGCCAAGTCCTTCATTGCTTTTTTGGGGTCGGTTTGCATTTCCTGAGAAAGCTCACTATCATTTGCTAAAATAATAACTCCAACAATTAACACGATAGCTGAAGCAACTGTTGAAATAACCATCTCAAATACAACGGCCAGTGGTGTAGTTAGTAGGAAGCCGCAGCCAAAGTATTTTACAAGAGAGTCGAATGATAGGTTGAATCGATTGTATCGCCAGTGCACTAAATATTCGATGAAGAAGGCTTGGCCAAGGGTCAAGAAGAGTATGATCAAGTTCTTCCACGTAAAGTTGCTATCCACATCCGAAAGCGCAAACAAAATAATGAATACCAACACTGCCAACACATTCTTGAGAAGCTTGCTTGATAGCTCTGATATTGTTTTCATATGTGCCCAAAGACTTGTATTTTGATTATCCCTCAGGTCAACAATTGCAGGGTAATACTCTTCGTGTGGTTGAAAGGTTATGTAATCAATTTTGGGTATACCATCATGATCAGTTAGTCTATTCACCTCTCGTTCTTCTTGGGCAATACCACAACAGCCGAAACATTGACACCAGCACCCACAGCACCAAAGTGTCCTAGACAAACAGCCCCATAAATTGCTGCAAAAGTCACCTTCATCATTATCTTCCCCGTCTTCATCCATATCATTATTAACCATACCAGATTCATCTATAAACTGATAGTCATGAGTATAAAAACAACTCCAGCATGTGTGAGCTCTCTTTATATCTAGATTGTGTCTAAGTAAAAAGGATGCCATTTGTTGTGGATCTACTTCTTCTCCCCGTTCACTAGCTCGTTCTTCGTATAATCTTTGCATTATCACTTTCCTTGTGCCTTGGTTTTTCATAAATCCATAACTAATAATCTGAATAAGGTATTAGAACATACAACTGTGAGGTAACTATACAAACATATATGTAACATATAATAACATTTGGTAAATAGTAGTACGTACCACAGCCATGTAGATTACAAATGGCCAGAATATATAAGGTGGGGCAGCTTTTGTAGTCTGTTGAACTCCTCCTTCTTGTTCATTCTCCCCTTCTTCTTCACTTGAGGAGGGCATAGGAATATCAACTGCAAAGTAACTCATTGCAGCAATGAAAAGAGAAGGTATAATAAACCATATCAAAACTCGAATCCATAACGATGGTGGTCGCTTCCCTGTCAATAAATACCAATTTCGATCACTACTAAGTACTCCACAGCATGCAACAGCGCAACAATCAGTACGTGAATTGGGATTCTTGAATATATCACATATTGATGTAGAGAACCCTCCTCGATAATATCTTCTTCTTTGACGATTTGATGAATCACCAACAGATGTTGAAGGTGGTCTTGTGATTGGCGTCTGTTCTGTAGCCATGCTTCCCTTTTTGATGTTGTTAAATGTTACTTGCAATCAGTCTTATCTTCCCTTCTCCTTCTACCTTTGCAAATAAATGTTACTTGTAATTCAGGTTCTAATTATGTCTAGGAAATGGATATCATTGAACCCTGACCAATAACAAGAGCAATAAGCACTCGTTGTCGTGGACAGTGTACATATGGTAGTTCTCCTGCGATGCCTCTAACCTCTGCCTGGCATAAACGGAAAGATTCGTATATATTTGGCGAGCGAACGAGAGACTAATTAAGAGAGATTACTTTGGTAGCAATAAGCTCCTCAGTACTGTCCCTGTATAACTGAATAGGAGTAGTCAGATAACCGTAGTAGCAATAGTTATTTAGTTATGCTAGGATACGCTCAGCGGTATCCTTTATGTTGAACATGCATCATACTGTACTAGGGGCGACACGACAAACACCACCATATTCACACTCATTATGGTATTACCTCTTCTATTGATACTACTACTCGAGCCAAATGGTCGGTAATGGCGATAAACGATATGCTGAAAGATAAGTAATCCAATGATAAGAAAGATGATAGATATATAAACCATTAAACACAATTTCTTCTTTTTAATTTCATTCCTCGTTTTGAAGGGGCTATAGGAATAATCTACCAGTCGTCCCCAAAATCATCCATATCTTCCTCCTTTGTAGCTTCCGCTGCCTTTGCTGCTGCTTCTTCTTCTGCCACAATTCTAGCAGCCTCCTCTTCAGCAAGTCGTTTCTCTTCTAGTTCAGCCTCTTGTTTTAACCGCTGCTGTTCAGCCTCCTGTACCAAACGCTGTTGTTCCGCTTCTTGTGCCAGCCGTTGCTCTTGTGCAAGTCTTGCGGCTTCAGCTTCCGCTTGGGCTTGTGCAGCTGCACCTCCATCATCGGCATCTACAAATTCATCACTGCAATAGATGAAAAGATGTAGAAATGATTGTCAGATTCAATACAAAAAAAAGCATAAGATGTGGAACATATAATAAACTTACTCTGCGGCAGATTCATCAGCAGATTCTCCAACCGGCGCGGCAGGGGCTGGTGGTGGTGTATCAGATTCTTGTGCTGGAGGAGGTGGCGGTGGTGCTGCCGCTCCTCCCTGTGATTTAATTAGAGCAATCAAATCTAAATCAAGATCACCGACTGCGGTCGGATAATCACTTGCTGCAATTCCAGTTGCTTTTGTAGCCTCACGTTGGGCTATGAACATTTGTTCGACCTGAAGTGCAACGTCTCTATCGGGGAAGAGCTCTGGATTGGTAGCAGGGTCTGCCAATGCTTTAGCAGCCGTTTCGGATACCTTGATCAGGTCATCTTTCCACAAAGATACTATCTCCTCGACACGAGATGGGAGATATGTCCTAGCAAAGAAGGCTGCTTCAGGAAGACGGTTGGTAGCAATGAGGAGGTTAGCACATTCTTCGACATTACCCGTGAGGAGATAGGACACGAATGCAATGTTAGTCTTCCCCTTTGCCTGGGCCATCTTGGCTAATTTTTCCATGCCATCAAAATTACCCACTGCCGAGTACAACAACAAGAGTCCTGGGAAGTCATCACTAGCAAGACTGCATGCCTCTGTGAGCTCAAAGTCGCTAATCTTTAAGGCTGCATCACTTAGCTTCTTCCATTTGGCCATTGTATCGATGGAATTCTTCTCGTCGGCAGGCGTTTGCTTCATGAGTTCGTGAGCAATGTCAATCTTCCCAAGCTCCAGTGCGAGGTCAAATTTATGATCATCATCAGTTGTGACCTCCAAAGCCTCCTCCTTGAAACCTTGAGCTTCTAAAAACCTGGCAATTGTGGTATACTCAGATTCAGGGATGGAGGAAAGTAACTCGTTGGCGGCGTCAAAGTCTCCACGCATCACTGCGGTTTGATATTGAAGCACTGCCAACATGACTCTGTATGAAACAATGTTCAAACTCTTATCCACCAAGTAGACACGATCTTCCTTGGCGAGATATCCAAGCACGCTATGCATAGTGGCGCCTGATGAATTAGTATCCAAATGGACAAGTGTCTGAATCTTGCCACCAACACTGTAATTGAGGCGTCCGGCGTTATTGCAGTAGATGAAACAATCACCTACCCATTGGCCAGAAGTGATGTTATCACTAATCTCGTATAACAAATCAAACGATCCATCTACACCATCCTCGGGGGATACTTGACCCATCGCAATAGCAGACGCTGTCACGGCGGCGTTGTAGCTCAATACATAGGCGGACTCCCCGCATGCAATAAGGACGAGATTTCCTGAATCAGACCAATATACCTCCTTTGGAGCTACGTCAATCTTGCGTACGAATTCACCAGAGTCCCAATCATAAAAGAGAACGGCTGAATCTCCTCCCTTAACTCCAAGTAAATGTCCCCCGAATAACCCATCGGCACTTGCGGTGGCTGGCTTAATAGCACGACTTTCCTTGAAATTCTTGAAGAATTTAATGCGGTTAACAGATTCACGAATGGCATAATCTCCAGTACCGGTGGCTGACCAAACAAAGTCAATTGCTTGTCCGAATGCCTTGTTACGTAAGGCCTGGGCGGTGTAAATGATGAATTCACCGTCACCACAAACGGCAATGAATCGTCCATTACAGTTATGTTTGATCGATTGGGGATAAAGTTCACACGCTCCCAAATCACGGGGTACGACAGGAAGACGATCACCGTCAGGCAACGCATCCTCATCATCTCCGCCGGCAAGGCCTTTGACAGTGGTGGTTTGGATTTCATTATTCTTAGCCCAAACAACCTTACCAGTTCCATCCATGGAAACGACGGCATCATCAGATCCAAGTTCAACAACTACACATCCTTCATCGAAGCCAATGGCAAGTTTGGTAGTCTCCTTTGTGGCTGCCAATGCCCATGCACGTTCCATGCCGTAATTTAATGTAGTCTCGGCACGGTATGTGGTACTCTGCCACAAACGAACAGTCCCATCCTCGGAGGCGGAACAAATTAAGGGAAGTTTAGGATGGAATAAAACTGAACAGATATTGTGTGAATGTCCATCCAACGAGTGTACAATTGACTTGGTTTGGTAATCCCAGATCTTGACAGTACGATCGTCGGCACCCGATAAAATGTAGGGCTTATCTCCCGAGGGATAATAATCAATACAATTCACACCACGTTCATGTCCCTCCAATGTATAATGAGGTAATGGACTACCCAATCCCCAAACTTTAATGCTCCGATCTAGACTAGCCGAGGCAAATGTATTACTATCCTTGGGATTGAACTTAACCATCATAACGTAGTGTGCATGCCCTTCAAATAATTGTGTACAATCAAATCCTCTATCCCAATCCCAGCACTTGATAGTCATATCATCAGAACTTGTTAAAAAGTAAGGCAATGAAGGGTGTACCTCAACATAACGGATATAATCTGAATGTGCCTCAAAGTCTTTAATCTTTTCCATGGTATTGTAATTATAAACACGTAATCTCATATCATCTGAACTAGCAACGAACCATTGTTTACGCGTAATAAATTTAGCACAACGGACTGGTAATTCGGATACTTCAAATGTTTTAACATTTGATCCACTTTCATAATCCCAAATTGTTACATTTCCTGAATATAATGCAGCTAAGGCCCATGATTCAGTGGGGTGTATGTCTACAGACTTTACACGCTCGGAACTAACCGATAATTTCTTTTTAATATCTAAACGAATTGGCTGTTAAGTTTTGTGGTGATGTGTGGGGGTATTAGGTAAAGATATATATATATATATATATATAAGAATGTTTAATTAGTTGGAATATGTTGTGATGTGTGGGGGTGTTAAAGATATTTACAAATATGTTTATTAGTTGGAATGGTGATGAAAAATATTGTCAACATATCTTGTGAGCATCAGCCTTGTTGCGTATGGATGATTGCAAAATACTGCCCTACAAATATATACATATAATTCTACACTTACCATTGTATTTTATATGATAATAAGGTGGCCTGTCGCTTCGTTTAATGCGGTAGTATGGGGCCGCTTAAAGGATTGACAACATATTCCACATGTAAGTAGGCATTAAGCAAAGCACTTTAATTCTAGAAGAATTAAAGTATCACTATTATCTATCGTGCGTATCTTCCTCTATACTGCTTCTTCTTTTTCAATCTATATATAGTCCAATATTATACAATGAAGCTCAGTTTTGCAGCCACATTACTTTCATTGATTTTGTCCTCGGTATGTGGTACACCAACAAGCACACCAGTATCAACTCCTGATCCAAAGACAAAGGTAGGCATGGATGGTGTTACCCAGGCTATGTTTGGTTTGCAACCCCCCACCCCTTGTGGTAAAGGTGCAAGTACAGCGGTTGGGGGTAGCCATAAAAATGACACTCGTAATGATGATGGTAATTTCACTGATTCCTCTACTCCAGACAAAAGTGATGCGAATGACACATCATATGTCCAAAACGATCTTCCATATTTCAATGGTAACAAGGGATCGCCTGGATTTAAACATGATGATTCTGTTATTGCTAAAGTCACTCGTATTTTCCAATCCATTACTAAAGAAGATGCATACAAACGCAGGCACAATCATATCCTTGGTATGATTGATAGGTTGCCATTAAATGATATTAACGAGGATATTATTAGAAAGATATTAGAATGGTTTCCTCCACATGAGATTACTCCAATCGTTGCAGAAGGATTTGATGTTTGTACCCGTACTGCTAATGACATTGCACAATTAGTCGCTGGTTCGGAAGAGGTGCATATTAATACAATTGATACGGAAGGAACAACATATGAGAAAGATGTAACTGCAAAAGTTTCAACATGGAAATCTGTAAATTTTACTATGCAAGCTAATACAGCTAATTATTTAGCTGATTCCGTTGAAATGGTAAGCAAGGCAGTGAAGAAGATTAATGATCTTGGATTAGGTGATGGAGATTGGTATACTGGATCATGTGGATTCACTGTTGGTTTTTGTTATGTGGCAGATATATTGGTGAGTCTTCAACACAAACAACAGCAGGTCGAGATGAACAAGAATATCCTGATGTTTTGTATGAGGTAGCACGTGCATTAGATGTTCCTGTACAAGTGAGGAAAGTGAGTGATGTTACCCCATTCAATGTTATACAATCTCTCTTCCAGGAGGCATTCCATGCCACACTTCTTCAACAAGCAACAACACTTACCCGTCAAGGTAATAATAATCGTGGAGGTGAATGTCGTTTGCTGCTGTGGAACGGAGAAGGATTCAATTCCGTACGTGCAGGAGAGAGAGATCATAAAGAGTTCTCGTCTGGTGGATATTGCTTGTTAGACTTCTTTTTAAGGAATTATTATCGCAATGGGAAGATTCCTGTTATTGATATCGAGGGTAATGTTTGTGATGGGTTCGAGAATGCCATTTGCATTAGCCCTGATCAAAGGAGTATTGTCATTGGCTTTTTCAAGGATCATGAGAGTAAGATCCGACGTTACATTGCAGACGATTATCTTCGTGGTAAGACAAAGAAAGATGTTATTAAGAATCAAAATGTTGACTTGACAATTGAATATGGCTTTCAGTACTTTGGATATATTGTTGGCAAGAAGAATTATGAGTTGGGACGAGGATTCTTTAACCCTAATTGGGCGATTGAAATTTTGAAGCGCCATCCATATGTCACGGATAGAAACGGTAATGCACCCACAGCCGATACTGCATTTGCATTATGTACTGAACTACGTGTCTATAATAAACACCGACAAATCATCATCGATCTTAGTAGAGATAAGAAGACTAAGAATTGGCAAGATGTCAATGGGGAAGATGTCTTTTGTATTGGGCACGATGCAGGCGGTAAGCAATTGTATGATTATATCAAGTTGTTAGTGAAATTTGTTGGTACTAAAGATGGTACTAAAGATTGGAGGGTGAATATGGATGTAATCAAAAAGTTGAGGTTGGATAAATGGGAGGATGCTCGATGTGCTAGGGACCGTGCAAAGGCAGCACCTACTATTCAAGCAAGGAAACAATCGTTTGCCCGACCCACTAATATTCAGATGGTTGATAATAATGGTATGGACCATGATGGTGTTGCTACAGCTGGTTTGTTGGCATTAAAGAGGGCAAGTGAGGCACGTGATGATGAAAAGAAGAATGATGATAAGAAGAAGAAGCAGAAGTAGAAGAAGTAGTATAACAAATAATATCATCATCTAAAGTATATTATCATGTGCATATTTACCATATACCAACTTCCAAAGTTGTACATGTACATGCAACTGATACATAACGTTGTAACACATATCTCTCTATACTGATTTGGGGTAGGAACATTTGGAGAATACCCATCATGTGTCATACAACTGACTATCCCCGATACTGATTACTTCCTCTTCTTCTGACTATCCGATTTGCCCCCCGAAAAGAAACCTTCAACAGCTGCTTGAAATTTGTTAATGTTTGTGGTTAGATTCTTGTGAGTGTACCTCCTCTGATAATGTGTCCAATCAGTTAACAATCCACGATTACCAAACTTTCCGTTAGCATCATTACCATTGATGTTGCCAGGCATTGGATGAAGTCCAAATCTTTTTTTAATGATATCATCCAGATAGGATGTTGTATTGCATGCCTCATGTGTGCCAATAGCCTTGGCATTCTCATATGATTTCCTCTTGCCAATCTTGTTCACGACAACATCTGATGAGCTCTCTAGTGAATTACCTTCCTCATCAGTTGATACTGATTGACCGATGACAAGGACAGATTGTTTATTATCCTGTCCTGGAATAATTTGATTTTCAAGGACTTGACAGATAATAACACCATCATCGCTAGTAATTGGACCATTACCCACCAAATTGTAATATGGTGTATTTGTTTCACTAGCCGCAACATAAAGTTCCCCAGCAAAACCACGTAGTCGACCATCTTGAAATCTTTTCCGACAAGCCGCTTTCCACTCAGGACCTGATTTAACAGTTACGGCAGAATTATCTAATTAAATAAAATGGATATTATTAGGGGGGCATTATTAGTGACTAATGACAAACAAAATCAAATATAATATAAGTACTTACATTCATTACCGAGAGCATAATCGAGACAGTTGGTAGCCATACATTCATTTATTGTGTGGGTACAATTACGGTTATCATTACAACGCCAAGCCAACTTATTTTCTCGTAGATATACTGCCATCTGTTTTTGTGTCATGGGTAAATTGCCATCTGGCTTTAAACAAACCAATCCTGTTGTAGGATTGGTAAATAATAATAGTATCTGCTCCGGTGTAGCTTTCTTGAATTTATCGTTCTTTGGGCCTGTTAGACTGGCTATGTATTCTTCACGTAGTTTCTGAATATCTTCCAATCTAAATTTAGATGGCATCTTTTCATCATCAACAACACCAGCACTGGCACTGGCACTAGCAGCAGTACTAATACCAACACTAATCGTTCGTTGTTTTTTGTTGTTGTTGTTGTTGTTGTTAGTAGAACTACTACGTCTACCTGTACGACCATTACGGAGACTGTTATTGTTGGTATTTTCAACTAGAGTTAATTCTTGGGATTGTTTGGATGCCATGGTTGGATATTGTTGTATAGATAATGGATGATATTGAGTTGAGGTGAGTCAATATTATGATGATAAATCAAACTTTTTCAGAGTAAAAAATACTTACGGGATTCAGTAACGTGACTAACTAGCTACTACCTAGTATGCGATGAGGTGTTGATTATGCAATAGATACATTATGACATGGTTATTATTATTATAGATATATTGAATTATATTGTGCTTGTATTTATGTTGATGATATATGATGTATGACGATGTATTGCAAAATTGTATAATTAATATAGTGCCGATAATGACAAATCTCTGGCACATGGCCATCCATGGCGGAGTAGGTAATGAATATACAACTACATTTTAATAAGTATTATGTTACATTGATTTATATTGAGTTGATATAAGTTGTTGTTGCCTACTATCTTTGTGATGTTGTCTGGCGCTACTTTTTTGAAAATGGCTGAGGGCTGAGCTGATCTGAGGGGAAATGTCATCTTTCCCTTCTCTCCCTTTTGACACGTGTCCTCCTAGTCCACCTAGAGAATAGGGAATTCTAACTTGCCGCCACCTCAAGAGATTCACATATTACTCTGACAACTTGTCAATGCCATCTTCCGAAATATCTGGTATTATTGATGATGTAGATCGTTGATAGGATGGTGTGACGGACGAGGATGATATACCGCTTGTGGCACTGCTACTAATACCAGTCGATGGTTGTTGATGCCTACACATACCCCAACTTGACAAGTAGCCCATATTGTTACACTTCTTTATGATACACCGATTGGATATACTAGTTGCCTTTCGTGCTGAACAATCACTTGTATCGTCAAGCTGCGTCATCATATGCTCCTCGATTTCCTGTCTTACTTTCACTCGAGTACACGATAAGCATTCATTTTGGAGTTTATACCAGCTTCAATCAATCTAATAATTACAAGAGGGAATAAAGGATCATTGAGCGAAGTGCACTCTTTCTTGTCTTTGAGAATCAAGCTCATAAACCAAATGAAAATGAGGGGGGGTACCCTAGGTATCCTTTTCAATTTTGGTATCCTTCATTTGTTAAGCGCCCTCTGACTATCTAGCCTCCTCTCCTCTTGTTCAAATAACCAAGTGTTTGCGTACTATATCTAGTAAATATACAGATAAGTAGAGTCAAAGTTGTCTACATAAAACACATCTAATTAGTTAAGAGATTGCAAAGCAAGTTTGAGCTTCTCCTTCAGCTCGTCATCTACCTGGCTCTCGTCAGAAGCAGCTTCTGCAAATACTCTACTCAATTCAACCTTGTTTGCCATCAAATCAGCTTGGTTTTGTTGCAACAGACCAAAGAGACAATTGTACACTGTTTCATTCTCTGTCATATCATTCTTCAAGGGCAAGTGCTTTAGAAGTGCAGGAATGACCTGACCCATGGGAACATTTGATGGAGATGTTTTAATCATTCGAGCAACAGCGGCACAGGCATTATCAACACATGCGGCGGCAGTGTCTCCCTCTGATACATCTACACTAAAGAGGGGGCTCAACGCTGTAAGTAATGTTTCATATTGAGATGTAATGGACTCCCCTAGACCCTCACAGCTTACTCCGATACAGAATGCTGCATTACGCTTCACGCTGTTATCTGAGTCGGCGAGGCCGGCAATTGAGGCTGCATAAAAGACATCTTGCCAGTGTGGTGCAATGCCACTTTCTAATTCTTGGGAAAGTTCGCCCAAGCATCCAATGGCCATCGATCTATCACTCGGAGGGCGTGATGTTTTGGCATAAAAGCAAATTGCAGGTAGGAACTTAGGAAGGTACTGAACAAAGTGTTGTCCCATCACACGACCAAACGAGCCAATAAGATCACAGACTGATGTCATGAATGAGTCGTGATCATCATCTTCGTCACCAAATTCCTCATCGTCGCCATATTCATTCTGCCAACATGGTGCCTCCTTGGCAAGAATGGCATATGTATTCTCTAAACAGTCGTTCGCCACAGATGACAAAGCATGAGGACCACAAAGCTCAATAATAGCTTGAACACCCTCACAAGCCTTCCCAACGACGTCTTTGGTGTCATCTTTCATCATTGTAACAAGTGCCTTGAGGACTACATTTACAATCTGTGTAGTGTTTTGACTCAACGGGCTGGGACCTTCAATATCTCCCTTCTCCCAAGTAATCTCGCCATTATGATCCTGAGCTACACATGGCACAATCAAACTGGCCATGGCATCAGCGACCTCAGTCTTAATAAGTGGATGCCAATTATCTGCCGCCTGTAATAAGACAGTGGTTACCTCACCCATATACGGGACAAAAGCGGCACCAGTGTGTGCTGCCATTTCTCCAATTGCTGTAATGGCTCCCTTCTTAGTCTCGAGAATAGCTGTACGGATATGCATGACCATATTACCTCCCTCGGACTCATCGTCGGAATCATCAAGGGCATTGAATTGACCTCCCTGTTCTTCCTCCGCAGCTTCAAATTGACCTTCGTCTTGAGATATGACAGTTACTAAATGTGGTACCAACTGTTCCAAAACAGGTGCAAATTCATCTCCCATCACCTTTGCAAGGTTGGCAAAGGCGGCATAAGCAAACTCATGTAAGTCGGTTGAATCAAATGTCAATCCCTCACATGCACACTGCATTGTGGCACCAAAGTATGGACGGAAATGTTCTTTCCCAACAGCAATGGCAATATGCCCCATACATTCCAACGCTCGACCACGTAATGAGTATGTCTTCTCCTCCTTGAGTTCCATCAATTTAGACATTAGTGAAGCCACTCCTACAACATAGGGAGCAAACTCCTCCTCTGCTGCAACAGCCGTAGCTGCTAATGCCGCAACAGTCATTTCCTGTACAGAACGTTTGTTAGTAGCCTCTAACATGGAAGCCAACTTTCGTACCAAAGGATCGAGGAGTGGTCGTACACCATCGGGTTCCAATCGTTCACAGAACATTTCGAGGACATAACAACTCGTAGCCTGTACTGCAATATTAGAATCATCCAACAAGGCAAAGACAATAGGCAATATCTGACTCGAGTAACTCAATACTTCTGGTTGACAGTGTTCACTAATCTGTCCCAAGGCAAAGCATGCACATTCTCGAACTCGTGCATCGGTATCCCCAGCGCACTTGAATACATGAGGCATTACCTGTGCCAAGTTCTCTCGTAATGGCTCAGCACAACCCTCGGCAATCACACCCAAACAAGCAATACCAGCCTTACGTTGGTTAGGTTCAGAGCTGGAAAGTCGAGACATGCATCGTGAAACGACTGGTTCAAAGATGTACTTTTTAGGAATCTCACATGCCAACATATCAAGTGTACCCTGAGCCATGCCAGTTTCAGAAATACCTCCATCCTCATCGGCATCATCATATCCCTCCTGATCTTCAAAATCTTCCTTCCAAGCTGGATTACTCTCGAATAATGCCCCAGCAGCACTACCATCAGAATTTTCAATGAGGTTGAAGATTGTCTCGACAACGCCAGTTAGTAGAGCAGAATCTCTACCCATATGTTTAGGCTTTGATTCAGCCATTGTAGCAACAACCAATGCAGCAGAGTCACGAACAGACAACTCTAGGTTGGAATCTGACATACAAATTTGTGCAAATCGTACAATATGTGCCATATTTGCAGCCACTGCTTGACTAGGACTGAAAGCTAAATCATACAATACATCCAATGTAGTAGAAACAACCTCCTCATCATGACGAACACGACATGCATCTGCAACACTCAAAACAGGTTGAACTAATGGGGCGAAGGTATCAATCTCTTCCTCATCTGCTAAATAACTCATTAACAATCCCAATGCCTTAACAGCAGCATTTTGTACCTTTAAATCTGCGTCACTTAATCCAGCGGCGAATAATCCCGATAATGTAGCAAATTGTGGCTTTAAATATGCACCAATAGTTTCTGTCATTTCACCTAATAATAGAAATGCCAATTCACGAGCCTCGGGATGTGCATCACCTGCGGCGGCAGCAATAAATTGGAATAATTCAGGCCAACCTGCCGCTGCCTGTGCTACATCTCCACTATCTGCCTCTGCCTCAGCTTTGCATATCGTTGCGACCAATGCTACCACACCATTACGTACTGGACGTGAATTTTCAGTTTGTAATATTGATAATAATTCAGCCTTTAATGCCGTCTTTGTTGGTGCATCAAATTTAGATAAATGTCCAGCAATACGTTTTCTTAATACGATTGCGGCGACATGTCGTGTAGCCTCATTCTGTGCTGTTTGTGCTTTAATAACTTCTACCATGGCTGGGACACATTGAGGTTGTTTGAGGATTGGTTTTAATGCTACTTCTGCTTGACGAATTATATTTGTATCTGGTTGGGATAGTGCACTGAGGAAGTTCGCCATTTGGGCGGCATCCGTGGATAAAGCAGCCATTGCTATAATCTATTATTTTGTTTTTGTTTTGCTGTGCATGTATATCATAGAGGGTATGAGTGAGGTAGGTAAGGTGCACCGAAGATGAAAGACACAAGATGTGAGCATAATTTATTATTCAATCAAAAGAGCTTCTCCAGCCACACGCTCGCCGCACAAGTGGTTTATATCACATAGTATAGAACTTACATCGAACTGCAATAATAATCAAGTAATACAATTGGTTAGGGTCAGGTCAATGCCATTGTCATAGGTGAATCATAATTTATTAATTAATATGAGGCTAGGCGACGTACAGACGGTGCATCTCAAGGGTGAAGATGATAAAGCAATGCAACAAGTAGTACAAGGGATATTCTATGTTCAAAGTCAGAGCGAGCATGGGAGCAAGTGAATAGAAGAGATATGGGTTACATGTATTACACACTGCTAGTATTGATTGGATAAAGTGATTATACTTAGGCCTGACATGATATGACCAGACACTTGCTATTCACATAGCATTAATCCGAGAATCTTAAAGCGGTTTCCACTGGTCAATATTATCCTTACCAACACATCTGTGCCCATATTTCCAGGATTACCTTCTGCTTCTGGCAAGTCTATTCCAAAATGATATGATATATGTTTATCTTTTGCGTCACTATTAGTTCTCTTCTCGGCTATCAATTCTGCTGATATCTCAAACGAGGAAGCAATCTCTTTGGTTGCAGATACTTCTGCATCTTCCTTATTGTTGTGTTGTGTAAAGTTCCCTCCTGTTACGACAGTGAATTGGGCTACACCATCTTTCCATACATCTGAGGTACTACGAAGTGAAATTACATCGAATCGTCTAACTGGTCGCGTTATATTGCGAAATAATAAAGTCATGGTTGCATCTTTACCAACTCCAACAAGACCAGTCTTGCGAGCGAATCCAGTTGTCATGTCAGATTCAGGTTGCCAACCTGTATTCTCAACCATATATGGCATTAGAGTTGATGCAATCGATGAAGGACGGAGTGCAGTCCCTTTTGGACCAGCAAGGAAGGAGAATGTGCACGGCGAATCAACACCATTGTCACAATGAGCTGATGCAAAGTTATGTATTGTCCTTTGGATTGTATTCTTCTGCTGTTGTTGTGGTGGATGTTGAATTGGTTGATTACTTACTGAGCTGCAGTGACTCATTGCAGCAAATGCCAAGTTATATGCAATTGTCCATGAAGAAGCCACATGGCCTGCCATTCCAAATGCACCAGTTGTTTCTTCACCTTTGTCATCTCCTGTATTTTGAACGTCAGGTAGTGCTGTCTCGGCTTCTTCCACATCATCTATAACATCCCCTAATACTGCTGTCATTAATGAGGATACAAACTGCTCTTCCGAAGGTGGTACATTATCATCTTCTAATACTACTCTGACAATCACTGGAGGAGGTTTCTGATATTCCTCCGAGCATTCCTTCCGAAACGATGGATGGCTTATTGAATTATCATCAAAGACATGTAACTCGGTAGTATCTCTTCCATATTCATCAATGCCATAGGCATCAATGACCAAATCGGGTGGACCACCGCCGTATCCAGTAGCGGCGTTACTCAGTTTTGCATTATATACTAACGGTGGATACATTCGATTACGAACAATTGCAGTAGAATACTCAGAGTTTGTTCCCTCTTCACCTAAATTGATAATCTCTACCAATCGAATCACTTCATCTGATGTAATATCAGTATTAGTACTACCATTCATACTACTCATTGTTTTTCGAAGTTGATTCAACACAGTTGGGGGTAATAGTATCTCATTCAGAAAGTGTTCCAGTCGATGTGGAAACGAACAAAAGATAGGAGATGACATGGATGATCGGGGTATATCAACTCTTGCCCTGCTACATCCCAACCCTTCCACAGTTAATCCACCAAACACTGCTATTCGTAATGGTGGTGGCATATTTGCATATGCCAGTCCACTACTTTGAAATAGTCCTAATAATCTTCGTATAAGTATACCAATTATCCGTTCGATATCTTTCTTACTCATTTGATTCATTGAATTGTCATTTGGTAAATGATCTAATATACTATAGGGAGATATTGATTTTAATAATGTAGCTGTCCAATCTTCATGTACATAATCTGTATCATCTGCATGACGTGAAGCTTGGAGTATTGTCGGTATATGTGATAACCATAATTGTTGCATCTGTTCTTTATGTGAAAATGTATTATTGTTCTTGTTGTTGCTATTGATCAATTGATTAAAGACGGAACAACCCAATGTAGAATATATACTCATATCTTGTCCCAGTGGATCATGTGCCTTCAATGGCAGCACGGCTGATTTAACACCCGTTGCTCTCAAACTGAATAGAAAGGTTAATAATGATTTTTCATATTCGGTATATTTCACAGACTTTATTGCTTGTATAGTTGCAGATATTGGCGTATGATTACTATTTGCTCTTCGTTCCTCTCTTTGAATTCTTCTTCGTTCTCTACCAACTTCCCATCTTCTAGGTTCAGGTAAGAAGTAACCCTCCTCGTGATTAGGTATTGAACTTATAGATCTGTATGCAATAATTTGTATTGAAATAAATAATGCCGATATAACAAGTATAATGATTGCTGATTTTCTGCTTCTTATTCGAAAACATGGTAGTATATACTGTATAATTATAGAATCTGGTATTGGAGATGATGATAATGGTGAGTGTTGTACTGGAATGCCTGTATTACTTTTGACAGTGTAGACTGTACGGTCATCATCATTATTGTGTCGGAAATTGTTAGGAGGTGATCCATCATGAGGCCGTCGTAGTGGAACTACTGATGACTTCCCATTAGTAGTACTACTAGATGGAGAATTACTATTTGATACAGAGTCTCGTCGTGATGATCGATTAATTAAAGTGTTCTTGACTACCATGTTCAAGTGTTTAGATCGAATGACCGCAAAGTATCTTGTAATATTTATCTCTCTGGTCTAACTGAGCGGCGCCTGTTGCAGATAATTATACCAATATTATTGTGTATTATGATGTAGATATCCCCGTACCTGAAGGTGGTCACAATGCCATTGGTGAATGGTTATCGTCAGTCGTCACTATGGTAGGTAGTGTAGTTCTACAGATACCGCTTGCCGCTTGCTTTTGCAACTTGCAAGGTTATCCTTCATTTTATTTTCAAAATTGCAACAACTGGTCAAGCAAGCCGGCAAAGTAAACTGTAAACCTCACTCCTCTAACCATAACATAATACACCTAGGTAACCAGGGTCTATTTATTATATTATTAGTGTAGTGATCTTCAGTGCTGTCTTTCCCTGTGAGGTTCGATTGCCGGGGGAAAATACACACCCAAGATCGAAAACTTTAATACACCGAAACTTTAATATCTTATCTTGCATCTATCAACCTAATTATCAACTGTGAAGGAAGAAAAGAATAATAAATGGATAATAATAATAGAGTTATGTACACACGCCAATTAGCATCTGTTGCTGAATCGGAATGGTTTTCTATACTTGCACAAATAATATCATCCACATTGTTATTCATATTAATATTTGGAATGAGTGCTACCGTCGATGTTGGTCATCTACGAGAACAGGTACACAACAAATTTGCCATTCTAACTGGAGTTCTTACACAGTTCATAATCATGCCACTGCTTGGGTTTGTGACAGTGATATTGCTTTCTGGACATGGACTCAGCGAACCTATGGCAATCTCACTATTAATTGTTACGGCTTCACCGGGAGGTTCATACAGTAATTGGTTTTGTTCAATGTTCAATGCAGACCTGGCATTATCCGTTACTATGACCGCAGTTAGTACCATGACCAGCTGTATTATGCTTCCAGCCAATCTCTTGCTGTATGTAAATGCTGCATTTGGTATGCGAGATCATTCAGCTGCCGGGGATAATGGTGAAAGTGTACTCAAAAACATTGATTGGGTATCACTCTTCACAAGTCTAGCAATAGTTATTCTGGCAATTGGACTTGGATTGTTTTGCTCCTTCAAAATATCTAGTCACAGGTTCAATCGATTTGCAAATAGGTTAGGGTCAATGTCTGGGATATTACTCATTATATTTTCGGGGGTTGTCACAGCATTATCAGGTAGTACTGAGGCACAAATATGGGGTCAGCCATTAGCCTTCTATGTTGGTGTCACTGCACCATGTCTTGTCGGGCTCTTCTTGGCCACTTGCTTTGCCACAATTGCAAGATTACGAAGACCTGAGGTTGTATCGGTAGGTGTAGAATGTTGTTATCAAAATGTAGGACTTGCAACTTCGGCTGCTGTGGCCATGTTTACAGATCCAACAGAGAGAGGACAAGCATTGTGTGTTCCGTTATTTTATGGTTTGGTAGAAGCTATAGTACTTGGTCTGTATTGTATAATTTGTTGGAAATTTGGTTGGACGAAAGCACCAAGAGATGAAGGCTTTTGTCAAATGATTGTTACAACATATGAAGTTGATGATGACTCTGAACACTTTGATGATGTGGAAGAAATAGATGAAGAGAGACCCAGCACTGGTGTTAATATTGAAACAACAAGGAGACTATGGTCATTCTTTAGAAGGAGAAAACGCACGAGCGATGCAGCACAAAGGTTGGAGGAAATCTGTGCACAAACTCATATCTCGCCTACAGCAAGGAGTACAGCTAGGAGGACTTCGTTATCTGCTGCATCATCTATCAACTCTTTAAATGAAGGGTTGGAGTCAATAGTGCAAGATTCAATCACAGAGTTAGTGACCTTTCCTGACAAGAAGCCAATTGAGTACAACCGAGTTCGATTGTCATCAGATGGAGAAAGTACACAACTTACTGAGATTGAATCGAGTAGTACCGATGGTGATTCGCCCAACAGCACAAGTTCAAGAACAGAGAGACCAAATGTTTTGAGCAAAAGATACAGAACTTCATAATTGAATTGGACTGGAAAACATATCATGGACAGATGTCCTATCAAATGTATAAAAATGAACAATCTGTTCTATTAAATTAGTAACTATTCCATTGACTTTTACCGTCTGTAATACCCTCCTGCTGCTCTCTTTTTGCCTTCTTCTTGGCATCCTTATTAGCTTTCCTTTTCTGTTTCCTTGCTGCAGCCTTTTCAGCATAGTTTGGTTTGAGCTTGGCAACTTCCAATAAACGTTCTCTAAGATTGGCTACCTTCTCTGCAGACTCGGCTCCGTTAACCCAAGTATTCTCCAAGTATTGTGATCGCTTCTTCTCGTCGTACTCTTTAATCTTTACCATTGTAACAGTACGCCGACCTAACTCCGTTTGTAGTGGTTGATAACAAACACTTGACAGTTTCAAGCATTCATGTCTAGGCAAGTCTTCATCCTCGTTGAAGTCCAACATGCTTGGTATGACAAATACTAGTCTTCCTCCCATCTTTAAAGTCATTGCTGCAACATTCAGTAAGTCTGCCATTACATCAGACACGACATAGGGACGAGTTTGTGCCACATGATCGTGTCGATGTTCATCTAAGATGGGTCTGACTGATTCTTTACGTGAACCAGTCCTTCGTGCACCTGCTCGGATGCCATATGGGGGATCAGTTACAATTGCATCGAATAAAGGTAAATGATTTCGGTATTGTCGGTCGTATAACGCATTGTCACTTCTCACCAACTCAGGCGGAGGAAGTCCATATTGTTTGAAGTTAGATGCAATGTTCTCGTCTTGACTTCTCCCCCGTAATACTCGTAAATCTATATCGGTTCCAAACGCGTATGCACCTCGCAATGCAGCAGTCAAGAGTATACTTCCTGTACCTACAAAGGGATCAAATGCCATCGATCCCTTTCGTATTTGAGCCAAATTTGTCATTATTAGTGAGAGTTCACTATCCATACTTGTCGGGCCAAGATAAGATCTCTTTTTCAAACTATACTGTTCAAGTCTATTATTTGCTCTCCAATTCCTTCCCAAAGTACTACTACCAAGTACACGGCCAAAATAGCATGCTAGTGGAGGTCTTGAATCATTCTCGGGTATTATTTGTTTGCTATCAGAATGTCTTGGATAAACTGCACCTCCCTTATTATCCAATTCGACTTCTTTAATGAACAGATACTCATCATCGCTATCTTTCATTTGTACTTTACCGGGAAAGCTGAGGAATGAAAACTTTGATCTCATATCATTCTGTTCATCACGTGTATGTGTCGATCCAAGTGTATGTACATATATCTTCCAAGTACGTTCTTCATATTTCTTATTATTACTATGTCCTAAATGTTTACCACTTTGATGTCTTTGTAATGCATTCCCATTTTTGATTGATGTAACACAATCGTCTATATTAATTCCAACTCCCCATAGCTCAATAACGCTACGTATAAGTGTACACCGAGAAAGTGATGATACTAAATTGATGGTTTTATCCTTCTTGGTTTCTTTCTCGTCGATATTACCATCACAAACTGAGAATTCACCATCAATAATGGAATTAAAAGAGAATGATAATAACTTGAATGGTCTTCTGGTAGAATTAGATGCTATAGTAGTATTCGATTGATCTATCGGTAATGATTTGAAGTGGCAGTCTATACCCAGCTTTATATTATGCATATCGAGTATCGACTTTATCTCGGCATCATGAAAGTCTAAATGTTTATGTACAAATTCAATAAGTAAATTGTACTCATCTTCGGTATTATTGATGTTGATAGAACTCATGATTGTATTATATGTCTTCGGTGAGCTACAAACCAGTCAAAAGTTGTGGTGGTAGGTGTTATTACCTAATCATTGATGTTTGTGTTGTTGGATGGTTACTCGGGCGGCGGCTTTACACGAATATTGAGGAGGGTATCTTTTTTGTCATTTTTTACTTCATCCTCTTCCTCCCCCGCTCCGCCGACCACTACTATTGGACATTACAACGCAATACAAACTGGTGACTATGATTATGAAAACAATTATAACTCTTCTCTGCTTCCTATCGGTAGAAGGATTTACCAGTCCTGCTGTCCATACTAGTAGCAACTGTAGAATATCAAGCAAACTATCAGTTTTTGGAGGAGGAGCTAAGAAAACAACAAAGTCGTCCTCATCTCCATTAGTAGAAGAAGCCCTCTCAGCATATCCATACGTCCTTACTGATACAGCAAAGAAGGCTGGATGTATTGCCAATTTTAATGAGTTGGCATCGCTTTATGGTGATGAGAACGCTCTTGCAATGGTTAAATTGGAACCAAAGACTTTAACCTTCAACAAGGATAATTATGCATTCCAACTCGCTAATTGGGAAGAACAGTTTGGATTAGAAGCGTAAGTTCTACTTGCAGTATATTGTGTATCATGTATGTGTGTAATAATATCATTTATTGCATACAATATGTGCAATAAATGAGGTACATGTATCGTTTTGTTTTGGAATGTACTTTGGTTTCTTCGTGTATATGTGACCATTGAACTGCATTTAACTCTATCTCACCTCAAGTAAATCTCTTGTTAATATTCTATACACAGAGCCCAAGCTATGGTCGGTCGTAATCCGGGTCTTCTTGCTATGCGACCAGCACAGGTAAGATATTATATCTTATGCATATATATGTATTTCACAAAGTTTCATCTCACAAAATCTTATTACCATTGTATGATAAACAAAAACAATAATCATTCATAAAATATAGACTGATAATGCAGAATCCTGCATGGCATTATCATATGTTATCGCTGTAACACGCTCATTGCCTTTCAAATTAGCAGTGGCTGCTGGTGCTTTATATGCTTTCACGCCAGGTGTTCGCCCTGAGTTTTTAGACACCTACAGAGAGTTACTTTAAATGTTGGGAATACTATCAAAGAATGGACGAGACGCAATATATAAGTATAAAGTAACGATAAGTTGTTAAATCATCGGAAGGCAATTATACTACAAATGCGATATCACCAGATGGTTAGAGCACTCTTAAAATTAAAGTTTTGTATGAATGTTAAGTCAAAATATACTAATGAATAATGAATCACGGTGTAAGCTGCGGTTTGATAGATATTGTTCTAGTCTGACTAATCCCGTACCACTGCTTCATCAGACTATATAACAACACACCTCCAATACCAATCGCTGCTCCGATTGCAGTTTGTAGGGACACCGGTGTCGAAAATACGATTACTGATGCTACTATAATGAACACGCGCTTCATTGTGTTTCCCACTGCCAAAGTGATTGGGTGTACATTCGACAGTACAAGATACATCACTTCGTTGTTAAGGTAGTGGAAAAGACCCGATATAACTATACATAGAAGTGTCGCTCTATCACTTTGCTCTTTATTTGAGTCTTTCCCCTTTGCATTCAGATTTATGATATCCCAAAGAATGCCTCCTTCTATCATCACTGTGAGCGGAATTGATATAATGAATGATATGCAAGTAACTGCCGCAAATAGATTGGTAGCGCTTATCTTTGAAGGTGTGGTGTGTTCTTTTTCGCCAACATCATTATGTTCCAGACTACTTTCTTCGTCTTCCATAACCAAGCTTGTTTTGCTTTTGAAGTTTTTACTTTGCTTTGCAGTCGTCGTCTTCCCTTCCATAGCTTGTTTGGAAACAATAGCTCGCATTGCAAAGAGTAAGTTAGAGCACATTCCGGCAAAGAATGCAATCCATGTGAATTCGGTTGAACTTGCACATGCCAAACAAACACCTCCAACAACTGGTATCAAACTAAGATATACTCTTATATCCATCTTTTGATTAAGCAATATTCGTGAGACAAGAGACGAAAACAGAGGCTCTGCTGCTTTAATTATATGTGCAAATCCAATTGAGTTAGCAGACAGTGCAATGACTGTACAAATTTGTCCAAGAGTATGATAAATTCCAATGTTAAAGGTTTTGTTGATCGGCAAAGAGTTTTGTGTATGCTCTCTATTACAATTTTGGGAAAGCTCTAAGTAATGATGAGGAAGTAGTCTATCCAATTTAACTGTTCTCATAATCTTCCAACAAAGTTTTTTCATGAAAATGATAATTGTAGATAATTCATTTGTGTGTGGTATTGGTCTTCTAAAACCCAATATCCATACTGAACAAGCATAATAAGAACCAACTCCAAATTGAAGACAAGCTATTGTAAATGGTAACGCTGAAGAATGTTGTGTATTGTCTGTCACAAACTTGTACACGCCCTCAAGAGCCCATTTGTTTGTTATGTTATATGCCACATTTAAAGCATACCATAAGAAGAAGCAAAACGGTACATAAAACCCTTGCATCTATTTATACCTTTTTGTCTTTGTTGTTACACTCTTTCTGCCATAATAATGATGTAGATGTCTCCCCTTATAGATTATAATTTGCAGGATTGATAGCTTGAATTAATATATGTAGTTTGACGAGGAGATAATAAACCAATTAGCGTCAAGTTGACTGATAGGTATACTACAATACGATTGGTGGTGTATTATCGATTAACCAAGCACGCATAATTTGCTTAAACAACTCATCAGTCTCATCTCTCACATAAGTTTAATAAGGTAACAGACACTATCTACCCTCTAGATATGTATGGTGAATATCACTTTTTAGGGTCTGAGAAAATCTGTTCGATAACAAGAAAGAACATACTTGATGCCACCCAAACTTCACGCCACATGAATTTTTGGCAATAAATCCCTATTGCCTTCAAATAGGATCTAGGAGATGACTCAATCAGTTTTCACTATAGTGGAAAACTCCAAGGGGTCTGGGGATTGTAAAATTTTCTGTCTATCAGTTTTCACTTTAGGGAAATACTCCAAAGGGGTTTGGGGATAGTGTTATTTGTCTATCTATCTATCTGTGTAAAAATCAGAGGATACCAGATGTCTGTCTGTCTGTCTAATCACAGTGGTATCC
>Ga0214477_100156_pt1 | contig 46598 bp, 33 predicted proteins | sample M1_20Mar14CPVII9_FD_165058 | JGI IMG/M metagenome (GOLD analysis project Ga0214477, IMG submission 165058) | Marine eukaryotic communities from Monterey Bay, California, United States - M1_20Mar14CPVII9sort6BwellC16 | ecosystem: Environmental > Aquatic > Marine > Unclassified | place: USA... | reverse complement strand
CACTCATGAAGAATCCACGAAGTAATTTCTGAGAAATTACTTCGTGGATTCTTCATGAGTGTCTCATCATTCTTTGAGACAGAATTACAGAATACGTCTTCACATCTCGAGCTCGGGATTGCTCTAATGGGCAATCAATTCTCCAAGCTTTGTGCTTTACAATCTGCACAACAAGCAGGCCTTTGTCTCGAGTGGTTTGAAGAGTTTGATACGGATTTCCTTCCTCGCTATAAACCTCGTAGTTTGAATGGTGAACCGATACAAATATGTGATGCTAAGTTTTATGTCTTTAGAAAGAGAAGAAATGTTATCTACTCTCGACCAAGCATGATGGAGATACGTCAAGGATGCAAGTATGGTATTGAGTTAGAGATGACTTCTGCACCTCATGTGTCTAGAGACGATATTGCATTAGCGCTTTCACACAACAACATCCAAGTCATTAATGTCGATGGAAGTTGGGCAGAGGCCAAGAAGGCGTCTCACCATTGGAAACTAGTTGGGGATGGGAGCATCACCTGTAATGTTTCCCAGCCTTTCTGTAACAAATTTGAACTCGTTAGTCCTATCCTCCACTCCGAGCATGGGTTAGTCACAACTGCAAGTGTACTAGGCCGTCTTTCTCGGGTTGGAGTGACCGTGAATAGAAGTATGGGCTTTCATGTTCATGTAGATGTTTCCCAGTATTTAGTCTCAGACATTGTTAAGATTTGTCAACAGTTCATCAAGTATGAGAATGTTATTGACTCAATGCTACCTGGATCTAGAAGAACAGGTAGTCCAGAATCCAACAGATACTTCAATAGCAATGGTCAACGAGCAAAGGAGGCACTTGACATGGAAGAAGAAGATGTATTGACTGCACTACGTTTATGCAATAACACTCACGAGCTTGCCGATATCATGAATCCATACATCAACTCATTAACAGATCGGCGCTATTACAAGTTAAACCTTCAAAATCTTGTTACTGGTAGGCAAAGTACAATTGAGTTTCGGCAACATAGTGCCACTGCTTCATTTGAGAAAGTTGAGGCTTGGGTACGATTTGTTGTAAGGTTTTGTGAGAATTCATGCAGCTCCGAGCTCCCAACTTCATTTGTCAATGCATCACAAAGTGTTGATGAACAGTTCGATGATCTATTCAAGAGTATCATTCGAGATAGTGTTTTGTATTCTTACTACAAAGAACGAAGACACTTGTTATCAGTTGATGACGAGGGTGATGCCTGTTGTCATGGTTGTGTTACTGGTCGTGGATGCTCAAAGTAGGATATTAACTTCAACTAACTGATAAGCCATTTAATGAGTATACTCTGTCTACTGATAATCAGTTAGACTCTTTTCTTAACCATATCTGTGTTTATATCTCGGCCAGGTTATATCATTGAATCTCACATTTTTGAAGGTAGGGTATCCTTTGAACCAATATCCTGAATGATATGCTCCCGTCGTATCAACTGGCAATAGAAAAGGTGTATGAAGGTACATCCTACACTTTCAGGGCATTATATTGAGATGAGATCATGATATCACAACTCGACACATCTATCTCTTCATTTGTGAGTGTATCCTAAAGGATACCTCAAAAATTATGAGAGTGTGTAAAAATGTACGCCCCATAAAATTAGTATGTACCTTATTGAAAAAGGCGGCTCCATATATATTAGGAACTGACCATAGACATCAACACACGCACTATTTATCCTTTTGGAATTATAGGTAGATCGATATTCACTGGGGTACTACTCGCTGAAATTGGTTATCAATTGTTTTGTGGGGTCTCTCTCCTTGGCAACTGAATACAATGGATCATACAAAACATAAGAAGAAGAGACGTAAAAGATCTCATAAAAGTACTGATGGCGGTGGAAATCAACATCAACAACAAGTCAGTAAAGTTGATAAACAGAAGAGACACGAAGAGAAACTTGTTCTGTCACAACAGTTACGTCAACTATCCTCACAAAAACGATTAAAAGAATGTATAGAATTATATAAATCACCGACAAATGATGAATTAAGAGATGCTCATCATGGTAGTATAGTAGTTGACTGTTGTGCACGTTGTGGTGATGTACAGCAAGCTGAGAAAATTGTATATGATATGTTATCCACAACTTCACAATCTAAATCATCACAGAAAGATATCAAAGTTATTCCTGCATACTTTTGGCAAGAATATAAACAATTTTCATATAAAACAGTACCAATACAAGCATGGACAGCACTACTTAAAGGATATGTCCATTCTGGCATGATGGATAAGGCAGATTCATTGTTCACTTATTTATGTGATACACACCGTGCTATACTACTTGCATCTAACAATGGTAGTAAGAAGCGTAAAAGAGATGCAGAAAATGGAGTTAATGTTCGTACACTCAACACATTATTAAGAGGTTGTTTATGGACTGCAACATCACTTGATAAAGATAAGTTAGTTGGAGGAGTTATGACTGCATCACGAGCTTGGAGTCTTTGCAAAGATGTTAATATTGAGTTTGATACATCTTCATATGAATATTATATATCAATATTATCCCAATCACTACAATGTAAAGCTGCAGAGGAGTGTTTACAAAAGATGAGGGTACAATTTGGTATAGAACGGGGCAAACATATAGATCCAACAATGATTGAATCTTTGGTAGTTTGTTTAGTAGTTATTGCACGAGGATATGTATTATTGGGAAATATAAGTGATGGTAAGAGATGTGCACAGGAAGCATTGGAATATATGGATACATCAACAAGCAATGGTACAGGCCCTACTCAGCCATCGTCTGATACTTTCTCCGCCAAGAAACAACAACACCAACAAACCACGGGAGGTAAAAAGGCATGGTCACATTCAAATAGAGATGCTGATGGTGGCACAACTGGGCGACGTGAAGAGTCAAACAAGCTATTTCGTAGCCATCGACTTTCAGAACTAAGATCAGAAGCCTCATCACTTATTGAGCTTTGTAGTCAAGAAAGTGATACCATAAATTCAAATATTGCAAAGTTAATGCTGACTCGATTGCTTTATTTCTCTGGAGGTGGAACTACCGGTAAAGATGCAACAAAGGCTACGACAAAAACATCAAGCGTCGATGCAGAGGAAGTTATCAAACAATGGATTCACTCATTATGGCATAGCTTTGGGTTAAAAGAGATTGCCAGTAAAAATGGTGACGCTTTGCAGTGTATATTTCATTTATCATCAAAGAAGAAGAAGAAACACAAGCAGCTACCATCTGTACTTTCAACAGAATTGTGTACTAGTCTACAAACACAAATATCTGGGACAAACAGTGTTATATCTCGTGACTCGGGCTACATTAACTTTTCAAAGGTATTTACACCGGTAAATGAGGAGAGTGAAGCTTCATCAAAAGCACCACAGCCCAATAAAAAGTTGCACATTGAGTTAGGCAGTGGATCAGGAGACTGGGCTTGTCTCCAGGCTAAACTCAATCCGTCTGACAACTATGTCACTGTCGAGCTGCGTTCAGATAGAGTTGCCCAAACATTTGCCAAATGCATGCTTAATCAACAACAATCTAAGCATTCACCATTGGCAAATTTGTGTTGTGTTGGATCTGAATGTGGTTCATTTTTAAGGGAAAGAGTCAAGAAGGATACTGTTCAGACTATTTTTGTGAATCACCCCGAGCCACCGACTCAAACTTACAACTCTGTAACGGATGAAGAGCCGGCACACATGTTAAACTCTCAAACCATCATATCGGCAACTCGATGTCTACAATCTAACGGAAAAGGGCGTCTAATAATTGTTACAGACAACTTGATTTACGCTCGTTTGATTTGCCAGACAGTAGTTCGTGTACTAGAGAATAATAATGAGTTGGTAGGATTGCAAGGGAGTGAAGTCAGAGATTTGAGACGGATAGAATCATTTGGTCGTTCATCTGTTCATCTTTATGAAGGCCAACCTTCAGCATCTATTGGTCACTTCACACCAAATCGATTTGACCGAGGTACATCCTACTTTGATAGACTATGGAGAACAGGTGCCGGCAAGCATGCGGATATGAGGAAACGATTTATCATTGCTCTTCGTACAAGTGGAGGAGAATCTATTAGTTATGGTAGCAAGGGAGATAGATCATCTTTTAGATCAACATCAGGGGGGAAAGGCAAAGCTGGATCTATTATCGAAGGGAAGAAGTCAAATAAGAAAAAGAGTGCCGAGAAACAGAAAAGAAGAAACGAACGACGCCTGGCTCGCCGAGAGCAGAAGCAGAAGTAGACTTAAGCAAAGTAGACTTAAGCAAAACAGAAGGATAGTGTTTCCTAATCTGTCTTAAACTAACTAGAGCAAGTCTCAAATGGAAGTATCATCCTGAATCACAGACCAGAAATTCATTCCTATGGCTTGGTATACATTGAAATGATACCGCAGTCATCGATAACCACATCAACGTCGGGCTTATCACTAGCACCCTTGGGTACGTTCTCAATCTTTCGAACGATATCCATACCCTCCACAACTTCTCCAAAGACACAATGTTTGCCGTCAAGGTGCGGAGTCTCGCGAGATGTGATAAAGAATTGACTTCCGTTCGTGCCAGGGCCAGCATTTGCCAAACTCAACAATCCGCCCTTTGTGTGCTTGATCTTAAAGTTCTCATCCGCAAACTATTTATTGTTAACATTGAAATGGATTGTTCAGAATAAGACAAAAGGTACATCTGCATAGCAATATATATTATCAAATCAAAACATACCTTCTCTCCATAAATACTTTCTCCTCCAGTTCCGTCTCCATTGGTAAAGTCTCCGCCTTGAATCATAAAATCTTTAATCACTCGATGGAAAGTAGATCCTTTGTAGTGTAAAGGCTTGCCTGACACGCCTTCTCCCTTCTCTCCAGTACACAAACACTTGAAATTATCAGCCGTCTTAGGTGTAATATCAGCATATAACTGCATGACGACACGACCTAGGTCTTCGTCGCCATGTTTCAAATTGAAATAAACATGAGGATTATCACCCTTGGCGTTGGGAATGAGCACGCCTTCCTTATCATCGTACAGACCCTTGTCCAAGAATCCGCCGAACATCTCCTTCTCTTTTTTCTTTGCATCTGCGTTCTTGGTCTTTAACTCTTGAATAGCCTTTCGTACATCCTTGTTCTTATTATCAATACCATATGCTGCCATTAAATCCTTCTTGGCATCCTTTAGCTCTCCCATACTCATCTTGGCTAATCCACGTCTATACAGTACTTTGATATTAGTCTTGGCCGAGTCTGGGTCTCTACTAAATACAAGATTGCAACAATTGATAACATCCGGCCATGATTTATCCTTCACATAACACATGGCAGCATTTGACATACATTTGACATACATGTCTCGTTCCTCATCTGGTAGTGGAATCTCAGCCTGTTCAGAGTTTTCATCAACTAAGTCCGCTGCAGCTTTGTATAATTCAGCCGCAGTTGTTGTATTACCGGAAGTAAACTCTTTAGTACCCTCTTCTTTCTTCTTTTTAGCCTCAGCCAATCTCTCCTCTGGTTCCATATCCCACTTACTTTTTTCCTTTTCCTTAAATCCTAACAGCTCTACATCAAAGATTAAGTTTGAGTTTGCTGGGATTTTCTCACCCATTGATCGATCACCATAACCATAATCAGCACGAATTGCAAGCTTGGCCTTTTCTCCTACTTTCATGGAAGCAAAGCCTTCATCCCATCCTCTGATCACCTGAGACGCTCCAATTGTGAACTCAAAAGGCTTGCCTCGATCTATAGGTAGGTTAAAGATATAGGTATAATCATATTTAATATTATGAGCATTGCAGTGAAAACCTCATAAACACACACACAACCTTTATAACTCACCACGAGAACTGTCAAACTTGGATCCATCTGATTCAAGCGTACCAGTGTAATGAGCAGTTACCACACAACCATTAGGAGGTGGACCGGCGGCTCCTGTATATAATAATAGTATGTGATATTAAAAAAGATATGTAATTATGTGCATAAGATATGAACAAAAAAATCTTTCAAATTTGAGTGCTTTACTCACCTTCCGGAGCGGCCTCAAGAATGGTTTTCATGATACCACCATCTTGGGCGATAGTTACGTCAATAGGGTCTGTCATGATGTGTTGCGTAGGGAGGTGTAGTAGATAGGAGGGAAGGTGAAGAGAGACGATACAAAGATTTTGTGGCTGACATTTTCAAACTCACAATAATTGTATTTCGTACTTTGTACTCAATGGATTTTTGAGTTTGAGTACAAAGAGATTGTAGGTGAGTGAGTTCTTATCTTGGCTGTGTAGATTATCTCTTGATATACTCCAGACAATTTGGATTTAGTTTTATATCTTTTCAGCTTTAGCTTTTCAGCCTAACTCTGGCTCTACTTATCATTTGTCCTTCCCATCAGTACTACTTGTCTCACCTTTATCCCCTTCTTCCACCTTATCGCCCTCCTCATCTGAGCTTGTGTCTACTCCTTCAATCTTCTCGCCCTGTTCTTCACTTGAACTTGCGGTATTATCCGTATCTTTATCAACACTAGACTTGACAACACATAGCATTATATCATTCAACCTGGGTAACATACTTCTACCATCATCTAATAGTCCTGCGGCAACAAGGCAATTATCCAACACTTGCTCTGCCAAGACTTTTGCCAATACAGGATCCGTTCCCTTCAATTTGTGAATACCAACAATAATCTCATGATCTGGATTAATCTCCACAGTCTGCTTCGGCAATGGCATTGCACTAGAGGATGTTCCACCCTCGGATGTTTCCACCATTCGCATCATTCGGCGTAATGCACCCGATTCATTATCAGTAACGACAGCAGGCGATGATGAGAGACGGGTAGTTGTTTTACATTGAGATACCTTGTCCGATAGGGTAACTTGGAACCAACCACAAAACTCGGTCGCTTCTTCTTTTGAAAGCTTTGAACTTCCAGAAGAAGATGATGTATCATCATCTTTGTCATCTTTTCCATCCTTATCCGAGTCTTCCTCATCCGACTTGGGCAAGTCAACGTTACTCCTATCGGCACTAACCAAGTCACGTCCTTCAAACGACTTCAAGTTTGCCATTACAAAGTCATCAATGGCCGAATAGATGAAAATAACCTCTCGTTTCGACTTGGCAAATCCCTCCATGTATGGACTCTGCAATGCCAATTCTCGTGTCGGAGCAAATAGGTAATAAATTTCCTTCTGCTCGGGAGGACAGCGTGATACATACTCATCAAGGGAGACTAGTTCACCACCCAATCCCTTGTTTGTTTCAAAGTAAAGAAGCTTCGACAATGGCTGCATTGATTCGGGGTCTTGACAAACACCCTCTTTAAGAAAGTAGGAGTATTCCTTGTAGAACTCATCTCTGTACTTGTCTGTATCCTTTTTCATCATTTTAGACAAGTGATTGATAACCTTTCGTGTCAATGCCTTCCTCATCTTGCCTACTAATACAGTATCCTGTGGTTTCTCTCTTGATATACTGAGCGGCAAATCCTCGCTGTCAACCGCACCTCGAATAAATCTACACCATTCTGGTAAGATATCCGGAGACTTGGCCTCAATTAATATCTTTCGTGAGTATAATGAAACACCTGGATCCATCCTTCCCATACCATGCTTCTCTTGATGGAAGCTCGGTATGTAGAATAATGCTTTAAGATCCAAAGGAGCATCAACACGAAAGTGAATGGTACTCAATGGTTCATCATACATGTGCGAGACATACTTGTAGAAAGCGGAGTGTTTCTCATCGTCTACAGTTTTGGGATCTTGCAACCAGATTGCGTCAATGGTATTGACTCGATTACCTGTGTTGATATAAGGGCAGGGACAAGTGAGAGGATATGTGTAAAAAAAATGTGCATAAAATGTGCACAAAATTTATGTGCACAAGATATGCACAAAACAATAGAACACAACACGCACACAAACTTACCATTCAAGAAGATTGGGAAACCAACAAAGTTTGAATACTTCTTAAGAATCGTTTCAATGGTCGATTCATTGGCATATTGAGCCAACTCCGGCTTGAGATGAAGCACTACCGACGTACCACGATCTTGACGTATATCTGAATCTAATTGTGATATGGAATACTTGCCAGTGCCGTCTGATTCCCAAACAATTGCCTCATCATCATTATCACTCTCTGCAATACTATTATTATCATCAGATATCTTACCAGCAGACTTGGATCTAACATCAACTTTATCAGCAACCATGAAACCAGAATAGAATCCTACACCAAATCTACCAATTATACCCTGTCCGAATCGATCCTCGGGTGTATCATCGGCACCCTGTTTCTTCAAATTCATTTCATTGATAAACGCCTTACTTCCCGATCGTGCAATGGTACCCAAATTATTCACCATTTCTTCCTTCGACATTCCAATACCTGTATCTGTAATTGTTAATGTATTTGATGCCTCATCAGTTGTTATACGAATTTCCAAATCAGAACCATCCTCAGTACTACCAGATAAGGTACCAGTAGCTTGAACATGACGTAACTTTTCCAATGCATCACTTGCATTTGATACTAATTCTCTTAGAAATACTTCCTTATCTGTATAAAGTGAATGTGTTACAATATCTAATAATTGTTTGGTTTCTGCTTGAAATTCTAACTCATCTTTGGGAGGGGGTGGTGGTTTATCGTCCTTTTCAATAACTTCTGCATCTGGTATGGAAGAAAAGTGTGCAATACTTTGATAATTGTTGCTGTTTGTCCACTGCTTTGTATGTTGATGATGATATTGGTTGTGATTGTTGTGTTGAGTTGTAGATGGGAGAGAAATGACTGATAGAGATCTACTCTGACGACCGCTGTTACTCGTCGCCGATATTAAACTTCTACCACTACTTCTAATTGCCCTTGATAGAGCTGCCTTTGCAGCGTTTAGTTGCACTACTACCATTGTCTTTGTATGGGAGTGTTGATTGTGTGTGACATGAGCAATGCAAAAGGTCAAAATAAGATTTCTACGGCTGAGATTTATACTGTTTGATGGGCAGTAAACCTCCGAGAAGAAGAACAAAATGTAATTTGGGTGGTCCACAATACGAGATGATGGCGCTATTCTATACATAGAGGGAACACAACAACAAACACTACACTGATCAATCATACTCTCTACAACACTTAGAAATCGGTAGTATGGCGGCGACGACACATAAACTCTTATGGGGGGCATATGAACACATAACAACAAGTTTCTTTGGCACAACTTCCGAGTTACTCAGCCCTAACGACTCTATATTATATGATGATAACAACATGTACCTCCACGACAGTAACAATGAAAACAGCATATATGCAATGGAAAATAATGATATAGATTACTCTCGACATTTAGCAAGCGGTAAAGAAGACTTAGGCGTTAATGCAACACACATATCATATGAAGATTTATATGCATCTATCATATTCTTTGCATGTATATACGTCGGTGGACAAATAGCTTCACGACTATTACGTATGCCAAGTTTAGTTGGTGAGATATTCGTGGGTATATTACTTGGACCGAATTTGGCGGCGTATGTCCCCCATCCTATTAGTTATGTAATGTTGGGTGAGATTGGTTTAATATTATTGGTAATTGAGGCGGGTATTGATATTGATTTGACTACATTAAAGTTAATTGGTAGTAGAGGATTGATTATTGCAATTATTGGTAGTATATTGCCAATTGCTTTGGCGTTGGTAATTGCTTTGGCAATTGGTACGGATACCAAGGGTGCAATTGCAGCCGGGGCATGCTTTGGCCCGACATCGTTGGGTATTGCAATGAATATTCTTCGACAGGGTAAGATTGTGAATACACCCGTAGGACAGCTCATTGTTAGTGCTGCAGTTATTGATGATATGATTGCACTTATCATATTGAGTCAATTGGGTGCTTTGGCTGGTGATGCCACTGTTGCGGCAATAGTCATTCCAATTGTTAGCGCTTTGGGTTTCTTGATTATTGGGGGAGCTATTGCTGTTACGATATTACCCCGCTTCCTTGATCGATACTTCTTCGGTAGAATTAAGAAGGAGAATCATGGCCAGGCAGGTTTGGCATTAATGTTCTTAATATTGTTCGCCATGATGCCAGCTACCTATTATGCCAAGAGTTCATTCCTCATGGGTGCGTTTCTTAGTGGTTTGGTATTCTGCAACAATCATGCAGTCCATGTACGATTCGTATCACAGTTCAAACGCATTCTACAGTGGCTTATGCGCATCTTCTTTGCAGCTAGTGTAAGTTTGACGTGTTTGCTCACATCTTATGTCACTCTTTTATAAGACATGTCATGTATGCTCACAACTTATAACTCTTGCTTTTTAGATTGGATTTCAAGTACCAATTAAAGATTTTGCAGATGGAATGGTTATTGCTTATGGATTGCTCTTTACATTAGCACTACTGGGAAAACTTGCCGTCGGTTTCCTAGTTCCAAACTTTAACAATACAGACAAGTTCAAAGGCTTGCATCTAAGGGATTGTTTGGTTACTGGCTTCTCAATGGTAAGAGTTTATATCCTTTATTATTATTAATTATTTGTAAACTTTCATATCTCATATCTATTTCATACGTTCTTTACCAGGCTGCCGAAGGAGAGTTTGCTTTTGTGATTGCAGTCTTCGCAAAGGATCAGGATCTCATTAGTGCAGATCTATATGCCTCGATTGTTTTGGCTGTGCTAATATCTACAATCATACCTCCATTTGCTCTTCGGTTTACCTTATCATATTATAATAAAATTGCTGCTAAGATGATCAAACAGGCAGAAGACTTGGAACGTCAGCGTGCTACTACCATTGATGCCTCTCTGGGTCTCACAAGGGAAGAACAAGAGAAGCGTTTACGGGTGAGTCTTCTTAGTATCCTTTATTCTTTGCGTGCTCTGTCACTGATACCCTAACATGTCATATCCCTATCAACAACTACTTTCCAGGAAAATATCGAGGCAAACAAGATTGTCTTTCTTTGTATTCAAATTCAATGTGGATCAACTTGGGGACTCATCCCTAAGATTATTTCAACACTTACCAAGTTGGGGTTGGAAGTGATTGATAATCGTTCTTGGCATCCAAGGGGTGTAGACTCAACACTAATGACTGAAATCTTTGTAGAAGATGACTTTTTCCTTAATTGTACAGATGAAGAAGCACATATAACTATTGATCATCGTATTGAAGAGGTAACCAATGCCATGTCAGAAGCTATTCGACAGCCAGGTGCCAAAGTCAAAGTCACTCGATGGTTTCCAGGAGTATTACAAGCAATTGTCGAGGAGGTCAAATCAAAAACTGACACAACAAATATCACAAGTGCTGGTAATAGAGGTAGTGTAAAAGAACTCTTGGCCAAGGAAGCAACAAAGACATTAGAGAGTAAGAGAAATATCCAAATTGCTGCCACGACGGAGAAGTCTTTGGATGAAATTAAGAAAGAAATGGGAATACCAATCGAGCATGACACACCAGAACCGCCTCAAGCTACAATAGTAGAAGTGTCAGCTTCACCTCCAGTAACAGATTTGTCAGCGGCAGCACTCCCTCCTCCGACTACAACCCGTCGTAGAGTTAGACAGAAGATGAGGTCCACTCCAGTAACTGGAGGATCGTTATTTGATGGTCCAAAACAACCTCCTGCACCCGAGGAGCCCAAAATTGCAGGAGGTGGACGACGTCAACCTGGAAGCCGTAAGCCCTTTGCCAGTTTGGGCGGTCAGTCGGCAGAGCTTGTGGTTGGTGGAGAGGTATTCAAGATCCGTGTAATGCCAGAGACGGTTCATAGAATACGATCGGGATATAGTGGTGAACTACTAGAGGATTCAAGTGTGAAATTTTCTCAAGAGGATGTACCGATTGAGCATCGTCTACAAGGTCTTATTCGTACAAGTGGTTTGCAAACAATATCAGAGGACGTATCGGAAACCGCTAGCAACGTTGGCTCTGATAGGGATTCTGAGTGGTAAGTATGCAGTGGTACTTTAAAGCAGTAGAGAGACGAGAGACATAGAGAATAGACTAGGAAGTAATTAAATACTGTATTGTAATAAACAGCGTTTCTTATCTTATCATGTGACTCTTCTTATTACATTATACACAAATTATGTCTTGACAGTACCTCAGATCTTAAGCTTGATCTTATTTATAAAGATTGCTTCTTCATTTTAATCTTCTTTCTTTTGTTGTTGTTGCCTTTATTTTGTATTTCAGTTGCAGGGCATAATAATAGGGGGGATAAGTAGCGGTTGTTACGGTTACAGATATGATCGCGTTGTGATATGACTATACTACCGAGTAACACCGTGATATAGGTACAGATAATAACCTTCCAAAGACCACTTGACTTTGCTTCTTTATCATGCAACTCATCATCCTTACTCTCTTTTGTCTTAGACTTATCAGTGACACTTCCAAGCTTCCGTTTCTCTTCTTCTTGTTGTTCTTGAGCTTTGGGGTTTGACTTATCTTGTCTTTTCTTTGTTGTCCAATTTGGAGCTCTCCAGTCAAACAGCTTCTTCTTCACTTGAGGAGATTTGGGGGTGACCTTCCTTGGAGTAGATTGGGCACCATGTTGAGATGTCACAGGGGATTTGATTAACGCTGGTACTTCTTCCTTTTGTTTAGTAGACGAAACTCCTCTACCAAACAATGAAAAGGTAGACTTAGAATCAGTCGGCTTAGATTCAACCACGTTCTCCTGAGACTTTGTTTTAGATGCTGCCTGTTGCAGTTTCTGTTTTTCAATCTCAATCTGTCTCTTCTGTTCCTCTGCCTTGCGCTTTCTTCTATCATCCTCAAGCTGCTTCTTTGCTTGAGCCTCAGCTGATGATGAGATGCAGAAGATCTGTGAGCATATAATATCTCATATCTCATACATACATATAAAAGTAGACAACATACTCACCCTCAGCTGCAACCCTACGCTTCTTCTCCGCTATCTTCCTTGCTTTTGCCTCCGTTTCTTTTCTTTTCTTATGTTCAGCCGCCGCCTCTGCGCATGTGAATCATCAATCTTTCTGCATGTTTCTAGAAACGATGAGATTACCCCTTTCCCAGAATCATTACTGACACTGCTCTTCTTATCAGAGGTACTCCTTTCCAAGTTATCTTTATTATTGTTTGTCTTCTCTTCCTCCTCAAAGACTGCCTTCTTAACACCATCCATCCAACTACTCATGGACTTAGTTACTTCTTTTAATCTTGTCGAGATTTGTTACGATCCCACTCAGATAAGATTTGATCAGGATCACAGCGGAAGAAGTATCGTTGCCAAAACTCTTCCGCGGAGAGAATATCACTGGTATCCTTTGCAACTAGTTGATCATAATACAATTTTACTTCCTCATACTGTTCTAATATAGCCTTCCTTTCCATACGAGATTGTTGTGTATAATGTGATGCATAGAACTTGCTCAAGAAGGACTGTAAGGCAAGGATATCTGCTTCCTTATTCTCATTGTCATTGTCATTGTTATCATCTCTCTTCAAATTTAGTCCAAGCGGTGTTGTATATGTTTCCAATAAAAGTCGACGGCGAGCTGCCTCCGAGGAAGCTTGACTACGGCGGGGAGAGAACATATCTATTTGCTAACAACTAACCTCGGCATTCGATAGTATCATACAATAAGTTGAAGTCACCATTCACCATGCAAATTTGCACAAAAATTTGGATACGGTATCCTAGCTTGCAATCAAATGGAGAACAAAGCAAGATGATGACACAGCATGAACCATAGTAGTGGCGTCAAAAGAATTATAATAACACTATCACTAGACAGTACATATAACGGAGAAGAACTATATTAACAATGTGGAGGAATATTGCAGTATCGGCTGCGCGCCGAGCAACATTCACAGCATCTAAAACGATTGCAACAAAACAAGTCGGAGCGTTGAGATTGAGAACTCTTTCATCAATGTCATATGGTGAAAGTATCACGGTAAGTATATGACAACATTAAATGATCAAGATATTATGAGCAAATTGTTTTTTTATGATACCTGAAGATATGGATATGCAAGTAAATATGAGATTGCACATAAGATATGCTTATGCACATAAGATATGCTGTGACTATATCAACACTTTGCAACTAACCATCCAAACTCTTTGTTATTGTCATTCATTCTGTTTATATCTAATACAGTATTCAGGAGGTAAATATCATGCAAATTGGTTTGTGTATATTATATTAGTTTCTATAATGATACTCACATCTCTCTCACACACAATATAGGACAAGCTAGTGAAGGGCAAGGAGGATTTTATGGTAGTGGTGGAGCTCGTGTATCAAAGTTGGAGACAGAACATAGACCTGAGATGATGGCACTAGCGGCGGATGTTGAGAATCTGACATTGTTGATGGAGGAAGTATACAAACTAGATGCCATGTTGAAAGAAGAGAAAGATGAGCATAATTCAAGTGTTACTGCAAAATCATTAGAAATTAGTAGCAAGATTAAGAAGATTATGACAAGTCATGATGTTATGGATTGCTTAAATCGATTAGAAGTTAACGGAGAACCAGTGTGGGGGCTATCTAGTGAAGAGCGTGATTTGGTTCATGAAGCAAGACAAAAGGTAAACGAATGCTAAAGATTGGAAACAATCGTTGGTTGCTGAATCGAGGAAGCAAGATATGCTTAAGGAAACTTGCTGTAGAGTAGAAAGGATTTGTAAATAGTAGGTGATAGTTGTAACTTCTATTCTTACATAATACTCTCGATATATGTTAGATGTAACTGCAATCATACATTTGTAGATTTGCTAGCTTCTGTCACAACACAAGACAACTTGCCACTTTTTTCCTTTGACACTGTCTTCTCATTCAGTATCCCTCTTTCTTTTCTTCAACACAACTGGTTGTGGTGTAGGAAACAAAGGGGCTACAACGTTTTTCATCAACTCAAAGACGTTCTTGAATGCCAACCGCGACAATTTATCATTGTCAATCGTCTCAAAGCAGTTCACTTGCAAAAACTGAAGTGCTCTAGGAACAAGTTCCAATGGCAGATCAAGCAAATGTTGAACATTGATGCTCTCTTCATTGAATGTTCCAACTGCATGTAAAAGTTTACTTTTCTGAGCAATACCATCCTCCCCATCTTCCCCCTGAACCCACTCATAGTCCTCGTTGAGCTTTTCCAACTTCCATCTGTCAGTCCGACAAGGGACTGATATAATACAAGTGTGATTCGAAAGAGCAAGCGTATTCAAGCTGGTATCATCATAGATGGCTTTGAGCAATATCTTTTCACCACCACCATTGAGGTCATGAAGAATGAGTTCTTTGAGATGGGAGTTCGTAGAGAGAGCCGCGGCAAAGTTTTTGACGATCTCGTATCTATCACCCTCTTCACGACGCCGATCACCCAACACTTCAGCACCTTTTATACAGAGCTTTTGCAAACGTGGATTTGTTGCTAATACACTAGGGATCAGATGTGCTTGTTTCCACTCATTATCAAGAGCATATGAATACTCTCTTTTGATGGCCACTTCTCTTTTGTCTTTGACTGCCTCCAAAAATACGCTAGTCTGCTGCTCATTCAACTCACAATTCACAAGACTAACCTTCTCCAATGTTGGATGTCCACGAATAGCACCAGAAAAACGCTGTGCTTTGTCCCCTCCAAGTACCCCACAGTCTACACTTAGGTCCTCGAGAGTTTGATTCGTTTCCATGAATTCGGAAACAATTGAAGTGCAGCATTTTGCAATGTCCAGTTTACGAATACGCTTATTCATGATTGACGACTTTACCATGGATAGAGTTCTACCACCGGGTCTCATCTTGAAATGATGGAACTTGATACTGTCAATAACACGATCATGAGGTAATTGCTCAAGTGCTTTACAAAGCTTTCTGAATGGTTCATTGAAGGATACACCACTACTATAATCATCACCGCAATGGTCCTCAATTGTCATCGCTCCATAATCTCCAGAATAGTGAACACCAACATCGATGTTGAGAGGGGAATCGTCCGGTGTAGATTCGATGTTACTAAGTGTACGTGTACAATTTCTCCCGAACGCACGCTCCATATTTCTCATAACACTACCAAAACCCCCACCATATGAGTAGTCATCACTGCCACTGTTATAACTCATGATAAATTGGAAATTATCTGATTATTAATGATGAGGTGCAACTGCTAACTAACTGGTAATAATGATAATAATTTGGTGAGTATAATGTTGCATATTTATATACCGCCGAACCAATAAATAATGAAATAGCAAAATGCAAGAAATGATTAGTAAGATCAAGGACATATAACGTAAGATTATTAAGATCATATATATCAACATAATACCATAAATGCAATACGAAAGTGGTCAATTTTAAAGCATTGTACTATTGTGCTGTTATTGTGGAGAGAGTTGTACCAAGCAAGTGTGTAAAAATAGTTGCATCCACTCACCTTTTTATGTTGAAAGTACCGTGAACCAAATAACCAAAAATGTACCAAGATATATAAGGGAAGGAGATCAGTATGAGAGATGTCAGTGTATACTGTAAACTGTAAAAGACTGATAACTGTGATAACCAAAGTTGCCCATGACCAAAGTCCAAAGTGAAAGAACTGTGGTAGTTTCTTCGCCAAATTATGATGTTTTCTCCCAATCTTAATTTGCCATGGAGTTTTAAGTTGTTATTGAGTTGATACGAAAGTGATGTTCTCTGCAGTGTTGTATGTTGATAGAGCAACCTTGGCAGTAGAATAATGATTAGTAGAAGGGCTATATTCATCTATATTTTCCTTAGACTATACTTGAAGCTACCGATACCGACATCATCGTACACTTTAACATCAAATCCAAAAAATAACATAAGATGTGTCAGCACTCAATTGAGATATAGAAATATTGGCATTCATAATACCAGAAGTAGATTTACTGTTGCAAAAGATATTGTACAAGATCGCAGAATACAATTAGAATTAAATGCTCATATAGATAGCTTGTATTCAGACGGTAATAATGCCGACAAAGATTTCAGTAACGAGGAACAACCTACATCATCTGACACATCAACAACTCTATTTGTTGGCCTTCCTTCCTACAGAAGAATAATATGGTTTGTGGCCACCACCTTCTTAATATGGGTATCAGAGCCACTTCTATCTCTTGTTGACTCGGCAGCAGTAGGTAGATATGCTGGACACGCATCAACACAATCTTCCTCACCCAATCTATCGTCTGTAGTACAATTAGCAGCTCTGGGGCCTGCTACTACAGTATGTGATAGTTCTATATACTTAACTCTTTTTATTGCCATGGCGACAACAAACAAGTTAGCAAAAGCATTTGCAAAAGATGATTTAGATGAACAGATAACTACCATATCACATGTCATGGGAGTTAGTTTGGCTGTGGGGTCGATACTGCTTCTATTTATAAACTTACAAGGTGAACGATTGATATCATCCATCCTCGGTCAAGCAGGTGCAACAGTATCAATAGGTAGCAAGGTTATAGATTTAACACCAGAAGTTCTTCGAGCAAGTCTGGGATATGCACGAATACGATCGATTGCTTCTCCTTTGGCTGTAATGGGCTTGACTGCACAGTCAGCATTACTTTGTGCACAAGACACAACGACACCTGCACTTGCCGTAGGGGTAGCTAGTATTACAAATATCATAGGGGATTATATATTTGTAGCCAAGTTTCGTTGGGGTGTGCGAGGTGCAGCGTTAGCAACTAGTATTGCAAGTTTCCTGGCCAATGGCATTTTGATACGAAAGGTTTATAAGATGTTTACAACTTGGAAGGATGTATACAGAGAAAGAATGAAGAGAGAAAAGGTATTACAATCAGTATTAGACACTGATATATCAACAGAGAAGGAGAGAGATCCGTTGACTACACCATTCCTTTCCTTTCCCGACAGGCAATCTCTCCTATCACTGCTTTTACTGGCCGGTCCAATGTTTTTCGTGATGCTTGGGAAGATATTAGGTTACTCGGCAATGACGGTTAGAGCTGGTAGCTTTGGTATGGTTAGTCTAGCCTGTCATAATGTTCTGATGCGCATATTCTTCTTCTTTGCTACCGTCGGAGATGCACTATCACAATCAGCGCAGACCTTCCTTCCGGGACTATTCTATCGCAAGAGCCTTGAGGAGGAAGAAGATACAACAAACAATATGGATACATCTCCTCAAAAAACAACATTATCTAGTAGTGGTGGTAATGATGCAAGGACATTAGTAAAACGGTTGTTACTCATCTCTTCTACAATGGGTGTTGTCAACTCAATCGCTGGAAGATGGATTGCACTTAATGCTGGAGGTACCTTCACATCAAATGCAGCGTTAGTATCATTAATGTCTCATGTAAGTCCCTTCATGGGGCTAGCACTCTTGTTACATCCACTGACAATGGCATTAGAGGGTAGCATAATAGCGGCATCTGATTCAGGATACTTAGTGGGCACTTATGTTGCATCAATACTTGCATTACTTGGATGGCTGAGGTTTATATGCAAAGACTTTTTGGGTGTTTGGCACGGCATCTTAGTATTTCAAGCATTAAGAATCAGTCAATTTGGTGTACGAGTTTGGAGACGAACAGCATCCAACCGGAAAAGAACATCTATACAACAACAGACAAAGCTAGAGATTTATTAGTATGGTTTAGTGATATTACTAAGGGCATTAGACGGTATATTATCGACAAGACTGACCGAACCCCTTGAAGAAGTGTCCGTCAATTGCAGGTAGAGACTCTGCTTTCTCTTGGAGTCTACGCTCATGTAGCTCTGCCCTTTGTTGAGCCAAGATCTCCCGAAGCAAACGATTTTCTTCATCGCGTCTCTTCTGCTTCAACACCTCATTATTACGCATTTGGTTCAAGATATGTTTTTCATACGACGCCCAGTCATCTTCCGCCTGTTTCTCACGGATAATGTTATGCTGTTTCTCCAATAATACACGATCATTCTCTGCCCATAGCTGGTTTCTCGTATCCTTTTCATACCCTTTGAAATGGTCAGGTCGATTTACAGCCATATTTGTGTCTTCGGTGAGCAAAGGACATGTTTGAGCTTGCTTTTCATCTTCTATCTCTTTCATCTTTCGTTCTTGTGCTTGTCTGGCATACTCCAAGTTCTCAAGCTGACGTAATCTTGCCTCTTCTTCCCTCTTTAACCTTGCTTCTTCCTCCAAAGAGCATCGGAGTCTATCTTGTTCAAGAACATAGGCAGCGTGTTTCTCCTCGGCTTTACGCTCCTCATCTTGTGCCATCTTCTTGGATATCAAATCTTGGGCACACCATAACTTGACCTGCTCTTGTTGAGACTTGATTCTCATTTGATGGGCATGATCTTCACCACTTAAGACTTGCAGAGAGGCAGGACCACAAGTCGAAAGGTCAAGACCTCCTTCCCTAGGTGCGTTATTCTTTGGCTGAATCTTTTGTACATCGAGCATGTGTTTAACTTCCTGAAGTGTATTCTGTCGAGAAGCTTGAGCAGCAGCCTCATTCTCAGCCAAGCATTGTACGAGTTGTCTCATATTCTGGTGATCTTGTTGCTCTTCAGCTTTCGCGGTAAGCTCAGCGAGTCTCTTTTCTTCTACCTAAAAGATACGCGTTAGTTGATTTATGTGAAGTGAAGAGAGATGATAGTAACCTCCGTTAGTCATGTGCAAAGGAAATCAAATAAAGGCAAACTAAGTTTAAATAGAGTACCCAATACCAAAGATCAATAAGCATCGAAAACGCGCACTTTCCTGTTTGTCTAGGTAGCTCTTATCAATACCAATCGAACGAGTTTTGGCATCCATGAACCTTTTCGCTCGATCTTGTTCTCTTTGTCTAAGGGCTTGTAATCTCTGCCGTTCACGGTCAAGAGTATCATCCTAAGTTGTTGCAATGGGAGAAAGCGAGAGATAGACGAGAAGAAATGAGAAAATTGAGCACATCTTGTGCACAAAACTGGAACTAGAGACAACATCGGATTTCACAGAATCTTTGTAACTTAAATAAAGATGTTATTTACCTGAAGGAGGACCATCTTCTGTATAAGTAATTTCGAATTGAGAGACGACAATCCTGCTTCAATAGTCAACAACAACTAAAACTCGTGATCACCTACATGGGACTCCTATTTAGGTAGGTTCTTAGGGATTTGTATACGTACATCGATCCTTCCTTTCACTTCATAAATCGACGGCTGCCGAAAGTGGACAACATAGCTAATTATCGACGGAATTAAGGTGAGTTGTGTGATTGGAGTTCATGCATATCAGTCATTATATATCGATTCATATTCTGCCTTTTATTTGAAAGTTCTCACGCATTTACATCTACATTTTTTATTTTACATCTCATGCCTCTTTTATATCACTGGTTCACCTCTATTACCAATAGATATAATACACAAACAATAATATGTCATACGATCGCGCAATTACAGTATTTAGTCCTGATGGACATTTATTTCAAGTAGAATATGCAATGGAGGCTGTTCGACGAGGTAGTACCGCGGTTGGTGTTCGAGGTAAAGATTGTGTAGTATTGGCTGTTGAAAGGAGGGCATTGGCAAAGTAAGTTAGTTTGTTATATCATTATTTGAGAGGGGGTATTGGCTTGGTTTATGTTATTTCAATGTTGTTCCGAATTAGTTGCAATACGTATGCTGTTTGTTTTTTATAGTTGCAATTAGTATCTTACAACAACATCACATTTTGTAATTATTTTATTTAGACTTCAAGATCCAAGGACTATTCGTAAAATTGTATCAATTGATAATCGTAGTGTCCTAGCATTTGCAGGATTAACAGCCGATGCACGTGTCTTAATCAATAAAACACGTACCGAGGCACAATCGTACCGTCTAACATGTGAGGATGCACCATCAGTTGAATATTTGGCAAGGTACATTGCTGGAACACAACAAAGGTATACACAACGGGGTGGTGTACGTCCATTTGGTATTGCCACACTCCTAGCCGGATTTAGTGAGGAGGGTAAACCGGTATTATATCAGACCGACCCGGCGGGTACACATAGTGAGTGGAAGGCACAGGTTATTGGAGGGCAGAATGCCAAAAGTTTACGAGAATTTTTAGAAAAGAATTGGGAAGAGGGATTGGAGGAGGATAAGGCAATCCGAATTGGTATTCAGGCATTATTGGAAGTTGTGGATAGTGGTGCTAAGAATATGGAAATTTGTGTTGTTAGACCTGGTGGAGCCAAATCAATTATGTTGGAGAAGGATGTTGATGATATTGTTAAGGCAATTGAAGCCGAGGCCGAGGAAAGTCAAACTGGGGCTGCCGCTGAATAATTGTTAAATTATTGGATTTATTGATACTATTCTGATTATCTAGACCAGTTTATAATTGTCCAAAGTTGTATGCAATCCACTTATTTTATTTTGTATAGCACACAAGATATGCACAAAATCTTAGGTCAGCTCAAAACCACTACCAGCGCTGATAGCATAGATGAGCTTCTCCTTCAATACCTTTTCACTGCTATAGGTTGGTAGCTTGAGAGTATTGAAACACGTCGAAGCAGTTGGTAGCTTTTCTCCATCTCTCATTATACCAACTCTCTGGATCGTGAAAGGAGGATTCATTGAATTGAAACCAAGCGGCGGTGGGCGAGAGACACTTGTGACAAAACGAAGCAGTTCAGCTTGTTGCTCGGGGCTCAAGGATGACACAACACTCCAAAATCGAATAATATTCCTGTCTAGCATTGTATACCCTCCAGTATATCTTGCATTTGATTTCATATCGGCAACATCAATCTTGCCATCAGTTGCCCCGCTAATGAGCACCTGTAGCTCAGGCTCATTAAATAACCTCAACCATGATCTATCGATGACATCCCAGAGTCCTCTTGTAAAGGCATCTGACTGTTCTTTGATTCTATCACTAACATGATGTTTTGCAACCAGATAAATGTATCGACGTTTGTTCTCATTAGTAACTTCAATAGAGGCACCATTTGCAATAAGTGGCACCTCTTTAACACCAAAATCATCATTGTTAACAGTAAAGGTCAAGCAGAGATCCGATACATTACCTTCGTATGTCTTTAGAAACATTAGATTGCCATATAATTGGGAATCAATGGTGTTTAAATCAGTGAGTAAGTGGAGGTAGGTATGATCACCTCTTAGAAATGATAGAAAGAGATGAGCAAATTGAGGTTGGATGGTGATCCCTTCATATAGAGCCTTTCCTAGAATTCTTCCCAGGAATTCAAATAAGACAATATGATCAGCATCGTGTGCTAGTTTGGATGAGGGGTTGGGATACATTAAAGCTCCTTCTGTATTCTTGAACAAGGCCCAGTTTGGGTCGAATGCTATATTCGACAGGTCCGTCCAGCTGTTGTAAAACGAGAATGTTAGAAGAGGATGAGAAATTCACAGAAATGCAGAGAATAACCACAGTATACTCACAATTCTTTGAAGAGCCCACCGACGTCAATACCAGACTCCCTCGCCCCGGCTTCACTAAGATAAGACACCACTAATCGTTGCCTCAAGTCACGTCCGAGCTTATTCATGTGGGCTAAGCCATCTTCTAATACTCTACCTCGATTGATTTTAATCATGATGCCCGGCTTGAGATTTCGCTGTTCATTACTTCCCTGAATGTCAGTTCTGTTGGTAGTGACAATCCTCTCAAATAGCTTGAGTCTTCTCTTGAATGATATCAAGAAGGGACAGATGCGACAGACAGGAGACGAGAGCAGTAGGGTATAATCATGATGCGTCTTGCACCTCTTCAAATCATTCTCAAGGAGACCTTCTTCTATCCAAAGCTTTGGTACACAAAGCAATCGTCTAGATGACCTGGAATACAAATCATTTTGTAGCTTTGATGCTGATGATATTAAAGCTAGCCCCAAATGGCTGGAATCAAAACAGCCTCCTTGTTTGGTTGCATCATGAACATCATCTAGACAGCAGGCTCGATACAATAACTTTCTAAGCAACAAGATGCATCTTCTGAGTTGATGTTTGGGCATTGGCTTCTCCATCTCGTGGATCTCAACATCATCAGTCACTATGAGTGTATGGGAAAGACATACAGCGAACATTAAAAGTACTACCGACCCTACATTGCCATCACCGGCGCCATAATTAGAGTGTTGTAAACGTTTGTAAGTTGGATGCGCCGTCAATGTCCTGATTGGTAGTCCTCTTTTTCGCACATCAATAACTTGATACAGATCAGATACAACCCTTGGATTTGATTGGATGATAGCCCAAGAAGAAGTAACAAAGCTCGTCGAAAAGCATAGAACATTCAATAGGGCGGTTACACATGATTCAGTATTGGCAGAAGCGTACTCCTTGCCCGTTTTGGCATTGTCTAATGATCGTTGAGCTCTACCCACTAGATCAATCTTCCCATCACCTCCCCACCTTGATATTATAGTACCATAACAGCGACATAGTGATAAAAGGAAGAGTATACTGTATTCATGAACTGGCTTCTTCGTGTTGGACTTAACTTCTTTGTCTGCCGATGTTTCACTTTGAAGTACTGCATTTGTCATGGCAGTTCGATTCATCGATCCCTTTCCATTGGCCAGTTGTCTTGCTATTGACGAAGTATTCATTAGCTTACCCACTCCTTTAATCGATGATTTCGTAGCTTTACTTGCTTGTGAGCTACTCTCTCCTGATATAAATGAAGTGAGTTTCTTTGCCCATTTGCTTGACTGCCAAAAGCTTCGATTACGATCCACCATCGCTTCTTTGGCTGCTACTGATGCTGCCGAAGACGTACCAAGCTCTTCTAAGTCTTTTTCATGTTTCCTATCCTTGTCTGTTATTGTATTGATGACCTTGTTTGTATCCAATTCTTCATCATTTATTGCACATGTGAACAATGCCCTCACATATGAGTCAGATAAAATAGCTGAACATTGTTCAATTACAACATCCGACAGTACAATGGGAGTGGATGAGGAACCGACGGATACCCATTCAACTGCTGACATTCGAGAACTAAAAGTCCCCAGAGGTGCAGCGTTGATGAGTGTAGCAAGAAAGTTGAAGTACTCGGCAGCTGCTTTATAATGAAGAATTGTTGGGTTCATGCCATTCAATACCTCACATTTTCTTCCCATTTGAACCATACTTGCTAGTAAACACAGCACAGCTGGAGCAGGACAAGAAGTCAATGAGATATCAGACATATTCAAGACAGTCTCCACTCGACCACTAGATACTTCATCAGCATTCAAATTGATAAACCTCTGGATATAGTTGACCAATGGGGGTACCCTTGATCCAACTTTCTCATCAGTGCTTAATATCAATTGTTGATATGATGCTGGCAATACCTTCCATGTCAATAAAGGTACAGTCAATACTTCCGAAATAAACCTTGAACATAGTAAATCTAATGTCATTTGATCTGTTGATTGCGATCCTCTCTCCAACGATGCAATCATATCCACAACTAGCTTCATTAATATACTTGCTCGATCTTTTTCATCTTTGGTAACACAATTCTCACGCAATCTACCACAATCAGCAGGTATTGGTGGGTTTGTTTTTATAGGTCCATAAAGTAGTAGTGTTCTAAGGGATGATATAAGATCACAGCAAACAGTTTGATCTTTGCTCTTTTTGTTTGATGCAGTGGATGAAGTTGGCATCAATATCGATCGAGCGTTTTGGTAAACTACATCTCGTGCTTTTCCACTATACGAGTCTTCACTCTCTCCCTTGACATCCAACCGGAGGATTGATCGTAAAAAGTATTCAACAGATGTGTAACATTTATCCATATTCATATTATCAACATTTGGTTTGTTACTACTTGCAGACACACTCTTCTTCTGACTTGATTTCCCATTCATTGGAGTTTGCTTGGAAGATATACTCGAAACACAAAGATTAATAACTTTATGCAACCGTTTCTTACCCTCTACACTTCCCATCCATGGCAGTAAAGGATCTAACTCCAAATTATCATTACTCAATACACCCGGTAATAATAAGCTACGAATAACTTTAGTCCATCTTGATAAATCTACATCTTGAAGTATCATTGATCCCGAATCAAGTATAATTGAATGCTGTTGTTTTCGTATAATTGTTGGACAGGCAAAGAATAGAAATTGTGTAATCATTATTGATACAGTTGCCGGAGGGGGGATATATACATTGTTCTTTGTAGATTGTTTTATTATAGATGCCAATGATGTTAAATCTGACATTCGCTTATCGAATATTGATCGTTGATCATTTCGTGCTTTTGTTGCAACTAACTTACATCGTATTATTGATTGTATTAATGTTGCTGCTGATACTTTTGCACGGACTTCGGCACGTATCTTTCGTTGCTCTGCTGCCTTTTGTGTTGCTGTTAATTCCTCTGATTGTATAGTATTTGTTGTAGTTTGTGCTGTGGGCTTTGTATCAATACTAGTAGTAGCAGCAGAAGACGATTGCAATCCTGTACCATCATTTGATATAGTTTTACCAACAGAAAGACTTTCCCCGACTGTACCTACTCCACCAATTGAAATGGCTGATGCTTCATCTCTCTTTCTTCTTTCCAACTCTGTACGTTTTGCCTTTGCCTCTTTATCCTTCTTGGCCCTAACAATAACAATGGATTAAATTATTGTTAGAAAAATATAGATTATCTCAAAGGTTGAATACAAACATGATAAATCTTACCTTAGCCTTCGAGCCTTGGCTTCATCCGCCCTCTTCTTTGCAGGGTTACCTCCCAATTCATCCGAGAACATGATAATGGGTCTAGGATAGTTATATATTGCTAGAATCGGTACCAATCTTCAGCAAACATCTCATAACAACATAGCAATACTATCTAGGCTAGATCTTTGAATAAAGAAAACTAAGAACCTACAGTTTCTTATGCCGTCACGGAAACCACCAATCAAAGAGCAGCAAATCCATGAGAACGTATGTCGTCCGCTTTCTCATTTAAACAACTCATCTCATGCCCTTGGTATGCATAGAGATCAAACCACTCTCCCCTTCCAGGAAAAGGATTATCCTTTTTAAATGGGCTGGTTTCGTATGCTGGTTAATGCTACAAGGTTGGGTTTTGTATAATAAACATACCAGACTGCTAAATCTATACGACAAGCTTTTAAGTATGTTGCTTATCTCTATCATATTCTAATCTCACTATCAAGATTGTGTTGGATACCCTTTTCCAGCCTTGATAAAAGATTGAGATCTAATTTGTTTTGACTAACCATCCACTTTGCTATATCGTAGCCACTGGTTATCCATGTTAGGCCTTCATCATAGTCGTGTTGTGGATTAGTCTTCCCTTCAACTGGTGTCATCTCTATCGGATTTTGTTTGTCATATGCAGGAAAGTAGTACACCGCCGGTAGATCCCAAGCATTGATCTTCTCATGAGGTACATCGTTTTTGGACACATCAATCTTCATGACTGATATCACACTATCCCAATTCAAAGCTTGTATCAACATGGAAAGTTCATTCCAAAAGATTGAGAATCTTTTACAATGGCCACAAGAGTAGCTTGTTATGAATAGTATCTGATGTTCATCTCTTCTATTCATCACTAAAGATTCAAACGAGTTGCCTGTAAGAATTGTCACGTTTGGTTTGTTGGTGCTTTGGCTGTGCCTAGTTGTAGCAGTAGCTTCTGAGGAAGTCGGAGTACTCTCAGAACGAGTGAAGGGCTCGATTGTGCCTTTGAAGAACTTGTCTATGAATTCTTCTATAGCTCCATCATTACTCAAGATCTCGTTGGAACACAAGTAATATCTACTCGACTGAAGTCCAGATCGTCCTGTACTATCAGTGATCATCATTACTGGTAATATATTTCGGCTCTCTCCATTGTTAGGAGAATTGCAGTATCCATTGATTCTTTCGCCTTGTTGATATTCTTGTTCCTCTTGCTCTTCATCATCTGTGTCATCTGTTATACTAAACAACGCTTCATCAAGAGGTGTCCAAATATCAACACCAAAGGATGTCATGATTCTAATCTCAGAGCTTGGAACAATAAGAAAGACCAAATCATCAGCGGGTCTTTTTACTCGATGACGAAGGGCGGCATCATAAAACATTTGTATAGCCTTTTGCTGACTTAAAAGAAGAGTGGCCGTCTCTTTTGAGTGGTAAAGAGATGACGGCCAGGATGGATGCTGTTTGTTCATGCTACTTGTAGACCGCCACTCCTTGTATGATAATGCCATATCTACGAAGAGAACGGCATGTACTTTTCTATACCAAGGGAATGCTAGCTGTGCAATCCTTTCCTTATCATACCACATTACTGTTGGAGTGGAATGCACAATTGTTGATGCAACAAGGTTAGATTGGATATACTCAACTGGAGTTGTTGGGTCTTTGTTGGCCAATTTCCCATGTATTTCCTTTTGTGGCTTTGAAATTGTTTCGTCAGATGAAGAGGATGGCACTACTATAGCATGTGGAGAAAGTAGCTTTACTCCATCCCCCCAATCCGTCTCAATATTGTGTATAACTCGCTTTCTTTGATGGTTATTCAGCCCATTATGATGCTGCTGCTTTTTATCTTGATGATCGCTGTTCTTTACTGCATCTTCTACCGAATATGTTACATATCGTCGAGCTCGAATGAAGGCTACATCCCCATTCGATGGACCTCCGATCTCGTCAAACAACCCATCACACACATGTTCAATTGGATCAGGTATCATATCTGTATCATGAATAGAAGCATTGAGAGCAACAAATGCAACATCGGATCGTGTCGCCATTTGTTCTGCCAATTGATCAAAGTCTTGAACGGCTTGTTGTTGGTTTTGCAACAGAATCATCTCTTCAGTAGATATTCTTCCATCTGTCTTATCTTCCATCAACTCTACTTCACCATAGTCAAATTGTGAACGACATTGTACTAGCAATAGATATGGATCAATCTCTTGAGTAAACTGTTCATCCTCGCTCACGCTGTCATTATTGTCATCATCATTTATATACTCGTAATTGTGAAATACTCCACTTAAATCTTCATTGATACCCATATAAAAGCTGAACACCTCTTCTTCTAACTTACTATGATGTTGACGTCTCGGTTGTGCAGGTTTCAATGCATGTCTACCATGAGTTTGTAAAAAGATTGACAAATCAGTTTGTGATGAAAAAGTAAAGATGGGTGCTCTGCCGGAATCAATCGTTGACTCATTTGATTGATTACTCATTGCATTTGATACAACATGTCTGTACCAGTATAACAATACCGTTTCATGTATATCCTTGGCTGTTTCTCTTGAACTAATATATTCCCAAGTTTGGAGTACTTCACCTCCTTCCGATTCGACACTAGTTTGACTCTCTTCTTGACAAGTTTTATCTTTAGCATTATCACACTCCTCATTCTCTTCTTCTGACGAGGACGTTGTTGTTATATCCGATACTAATCGAATGAATTTCAATGATGGATAATGAGTTATAGTTCCAAAAAGATGACTAAAGTTTTCTGAGGTATTATCTATTATTCCAATAAGAGGCTTTGTTGCAGATGTTGGTAGGTTGAAATCTAACGTAATGAAGGATTCGTCAATCATATTGGCAGCTAACGTTGCTTCATTATGTATAAAATCAGTACTTTTATCACATGATGATGAAGTTAATATGACGAGTAATAAACGGCCACCCTTTGTGGCTTCAAGAATAGAGTCCTCTAGTTTTGTGTGATTGAGATGTGCAGATGATGTCGTGAGATAAGAGTGCACAATAAATATTGTGCATATGATATGCACAAAACTACTTTTTCACACTTACCATCCCATACCTGTAGCCCCATTGGATTATATTCTTTTAGAGCTTCATCATCATCATCTTCTTCTTTAATTACTATATCATCTTCTTCGTCTATTATACTATCCACCAACAACTTTAATAGCTCTGGTCCAACAATATTATTATCATCAACACTTTGAATTAACTCCTTTAACCTAATCTTTTCCTCCTCTGGCGTACTATCTACGTCGTCATTCTCGGCAAGTTTCTGTACTTGTTCTAATATAGAAATATATTCTTCATCAATATCATCATAATCATCAGAGCTACTTTCTTCTACTTCATTGTCAGTATTTTCAGTGCTTACAACTTTTTCATTTGCAGCAAACACTGTGATCGGCAGCGACACAAACCAAATTGATAGAGTGATTGATATGAATGTGTACCATATCAATAATACTGCTGACGTAGAACATCTCATCTTCCCCCTATCAATTGACTTGTCTACATCTCATAATAACAGCCCCATAAAACCCCCATAGCGAAATGACTGGTGAGGTAGTTCCGTAGGTACTAATACTCGCTCCGATATAGCCTAAGTCTCATCTCTCATAATTTTGTGTGGCTTTGCAATAGCAAGCAATATCAGCGGCTTTATTATATCATCAGCGTAGAACACTCTTTAAATATCATGTCGTTATCAGGAACAGGCAACTTTTGCCAACCTACCTGTGCCGGTGAATCGAATCGTCATCCGTAAGTATTCTCATTAACAAGATGTGCACTTTATTTTTGCAACTCCTTCATCTCATTCTATCTCATACTTCATATCCTATCCATACACCTATATCTTATACTATACAGATGGCATCCACCCGAAATTGATACCTCCACACCAATAGCATCAGGACAACTACTAATGCGTAACACACTAACAGGTAAAAAAGAACCATTCATCCCAATGAAAGATCGACATGTCCGATGGTACACCTGTGGCCCAACAGTCTACGATTCCTCCCACGTTGGACATGCTCGTACCTATCTCAGCTTTGATATTATGCGTCGTATCATGACAGATTATTTACATTACAATGTTTTGTATCAAGTGAACACTACTGATATTGATGATAAGATTATATTGAGAGCACGTCAGAATGAATTATTACGATTGTTAGAAGAGGATACAAGTGTAGATTATACAAAGTTAATTGTCTTGGCAAAGGAAGCATTAAATGAGGCAAAGTTAAAAAGTGATGAAAAGAAGACAAAGATTGAAGATGAATTAAATACAGCCAAGTTAAATAATGATTCAAGAGCACGTACCGAACAGGAGGGATTATTGGAACAACATTTAGTTAAGAGGAAGAATTTGGATAATGATGAAATTGCCATATTAAAAGCCTGTGAAGTATCTAATGGAGATGATGATAAGGATGTAGCACGTGCCAGTTTGTTACTAGCTGCCAAATCAGTCATTGCTGAAAAGTTAGATAGAGAGAAGGGACATTTAATTACAGATCATGCTGTTTTTAACGCGCATGCACGAAAGTATGAACGTGAATTTATGGAAGATATGGAAGCACTTGGTATTCGTGAACCAGACGTTCTAACACGTGTTACTGAATATGTACCCCAAATTATTGAATTTGTGGAAAAGATTATTGCCAAGGGAATGGCATACAAGTCGAATGGGAGTGTATATCTAAGTTTGGATGAGTTTCAAGCAAAGGGTCATAACTATCGCAAGTTAAATCCTGCTGGTCCGGGAGGCGCGGCAACATCTGCTGCCGAGATGGCAGAAGGTGAGGGTGCCTTGGGTGGTGGTGGCGGAACGAATGAGAAACGCAATCCAAATGACTTTGCATTATGGAAGGCAAGTAAGGCTGGTGAGCCTGCATGGGAATCTCCATTCGGACCTGGCCGTCCAGGATGGCATATCGAATGTTCTGTCGTTGCTGGTGATATCCTCGGGGAGCGTCTAGATATTCATTCTGGTGGAGAAGATCTTAAATTTCCACATCATGATAATGAACTAGCCCAGTCCGAGGCCTGCTTTGGTTGTAACCAGTGGGTGAATTACTTTACACATACTGGACATTTGCACATTGCTGGCCTCAAAATGTCCAAGTCATTGAAGAACTTTGTTACAATTCGACAGGCATTGGAACACAACACAGCACGACAACTTCGCATCATGTTCTTATTGCAGGCGTGGGATCAACCCATGAACTACTCCGATCAAACTATTGATGATGCTCGGAGTAAAGAAACAACATTCAAGAATTTCTTCCGTGAGGTCGAGGCTCTTGTTCGTAATGATTACTTGGACGAGGAAGTTGGATGGAGAATGGGCGAGGCTGATCATAAGTTGGCAGATGCATACTTGGCATCTCGACAGACAGTGCATGAGAGCTTGTTGGATAACTTTAATACCAAGGATGCCATGGCCGCATTACTAAAGGTTATTAATGAGGCCAATGCCTACCTCCGATCTCCCAATGCCAAGCCTTCAACATTACTATTACGTGCCATTGCCACATATGTAACTCAAATTCTCCAAGTCTTTGGAGTTATTAGTGGTTCTGATGAGTTTGGTTTTGGCAGCGGTACTGCTGACGGAAAGGGTGGAGATGCTGCCGCTGATGGAAGTGGTTCAGAGTCATACATCGGAGCCATGGTAAACTTTCGTGAAAGTGTCCGTAATGCTGCACTAGAAGCAGCCAAGGGAGGCGATGCCAAAGCCGCTATTCAATCTATTCTTCAAATCTGTGATAGTCTTCGTGATGAAACACTACCAACTTTGGGTGTTAGACTTGAGGACAGACCAACCGGTACGATGTGGAATCTTGAGGATCCCGAGGTTATGATAAAGGAAATGGCCGACAAGGCTGCCAAGGAGAAGGAAATTCAACTTGGCAAGCTGGAGAAGCAACTCGTAGCTCGTACAAAGGAATTAGAAAAGGTCAAATCTAGTATGATAAAGCCAGAGGAGTTATTCCGAACTGACGAGTTTAAGGAGTGGGATGAGAACGGTGTTCCGACATTACTAGCCAATGGCGATCCAGTCAGTGGAGGTCAAGTGAAAAAGAAGAAGAAAGCCATTGATAAGCAAGCAAAGGCATACAAGGATTTGATGGATAAGAGTGGCAATAACCCACTGGAGGTGCTTGAGAGTACACAAAAACAAGTGGATGATATCCAGGCAAAGCTTAAAGAGTTAAGTGTATAAGTTAATTGTTGGTTGTTAATAAGATGTTTTAGTCTCTTATCACTATCTAGTTATAAAACCCTGGCGCTGGGTTGAATTTTGTTTGATTGAATACGTCTAGATAATGATTGAATAGTTCTTCGGAAAGTTCTTCCTCGTCCTCCGCTGTAGGGGGAATCATCTCTCCACTTCCATCACCCTGCCTTGTTGGATATGTATGATGAGTTGACTCTAAATGGTTGTGCATACTAGTATAATTTGGAGGAGGAGTCTGCGGAGTCTGTCCTCCTCTTTCATTCTGTATTGAACCACTACTCATCCTACCAGCAGCACTACTTGAACTTCTATTCATCCTACCGGCAGCACTACCTGTCACCTGATGATTAATACTTTGTTGTTGTTGTTGTTGTTGTTGTTGTATTTGATGATTCAAAGCAGCACTATGAACCATCTCGTGCTGATTACTATTTTGTTGATGATTTCTCTTCATATGTTCCTTTTGTATCCTTTCATACTCTTCCCTCTGCTTTTCATACGCTTTAGACAAAGCTTCACTTTTACTAGTAATATTGCTAACATTACTACTTGCTTGTTTAGGACAAGAAACCTCGCGAATATTAGAGGGTATATTAGTAAACGAATGTGTAGGCATATCTTGTTGATGTGAAGTGCTCATCGTCGCTTGTTGTTGATGATGTGTAGATCGTCGCTTTTGCAAATGTGCTTCCTTAAATCGATCTAACTCCAATCTTTGTCTTTCAATTGCTAATGAATGGTCAATCTCAGGTTGTTTATCCCCCCCACTAATACTGATGGATAAATTTGCCATGTCATCATACAAACAATTGGAATTATGAGCAGGCAAAGGTGGGGTCTGAGGTCGTACAGCGCCCCTATCTTGTGCACTATATAACGAATCGTATGCTAGTGATTGATTCTCTTGGCATTCACCTACTTCATCCTGATAGGCTGCCGTGCCTTTTATGGTACCAAGATGATAACCCTCCTCTACATCTACATCTCCAATAAAGGATTCGTTGTTGATATCAGATACATCACTCGTGCTACTAGTAGGTGATGCCATAATATGTAGCTATCCTCTATTGCAATTTGTTTCCGCCTACTCCTCGGCAATTCAACTTGTGTACCTAATGTGTAGTTAAATTGAGTACCGTGTCAAGACCAATACCTTCTCGAAAAACCTTCAATAAACCCCAAGGAAGGAGGATAGTTCAAGTCAATTGGACTACATAGTATCACTACCAAAATCGATACACTATACATCTCTACATAATTACTACCATTATCTTGTATCAGATTGAATACATCTCTACATTACACTACTACCATTTATCTGATACATCAAACTTCCTGAGTGACCCGTGTCGATCTAGAAGGAGAGGGAGCAGTACCTTGTTCAATTCCTCCTGCGTAGAAAACCGGTGCTGGAGTACTACCACTGTTATTTGCTGATACTCTACTTATTGATACTTTTGTGGCCGAGACGATAGATGAGTTGTTCCCATTGCGGCCTCTCCCATCATGTAACTGCTGCATCTCTCTCCCTTGCATATTACGATGCAACTGTACAATCTTATCAAAGTGGGCAAGAAGATCATTCTGTCGTTTAGATAGCAATCCTAGCCGAGACTTTCCATTCATTGATAAGTTGGTAGGTGGAATACCCAGGTTGTCTCTTAGATTGCAAACAGTGGTTAGTCTATCGTTCAAGCTTCGGAATGCATCACTTTGAGGAAGCAACATCAACAGTCCATAACAGCTCTTCAGTAGTGGTGCATGATGAGGTGATTCCACATCCAGTAGTTGCAAGCGAAGATGAACAAATACAGGACTCTCAAGTAGCTGTACAAGCTTGTCAATTTGCATTAGAAATCCTGTTCAAAATGTAGACAGATGTGAAAAAGATAGATGAGTATACAAGCTTCCTTATAAGAGACACGAAATACAAAACATTACGTACCAACTGATACCTCCAACTCTGAGAAACGCTGTACTAACGCAAATGCCACACCATAAGCACGAGCTAGTAGACACAGTGAGAATGTAGATACGGGGGAATGGCTCCAGCATAAAAAGAGAGATTCAAACACCTGTACTGAGTTTCGTGTGCCCAAATGTTCATCGCCTGGACTCGTTTCTTTACTATAATCATGCTCTTCTTTCAGTTCAAAGGCATTGGCAAGAAGAACTCGAAGTCCATGCAGTTCACTGGCCGTTAGCAAAATAAGACTGAGGGTCTGAACCATTGTTGATACAAACTCCATTGAAAACTTGATTGGTGGTGAGTCATCCTCCTTCTCGCTTTCTGCGTTTGGTCCCTTTTCTACATCTTCAGACACAAACCCCTCATCTCTACTCGAGGACGATACTTCACACGATGAGGAGAGAACCTCTGCCATCAACATGTATACACTCTCTGCATCAAGGAGTACACAAAGCTTTCGTACCACAAGTGACCCTCGATTCTCGAGTAGCATCCTATCAGATGCAAACAGACCAAGGATGGCATTAATAACGAGTCTGAAATGCTTTTCATCCTTCTTACCACGAAGGAGCCCACAATGTATATTGTTATCATGAGACTCTGCTGTTTCTCCTTTATTTGATAACACCACCGAAGCGTTGTTACCCTCTTCATCGAGAGGACCACCACCATCTCCCAACGATATACGGGCCAAGACTTGCAAAGTAAAGAGTACAACAGCATCACTAGCATCTGATAGTGTTTTCAATAACACTGGCAGAAGCTGCGAAACAAACTCAGTCATGTCCCCTCTTCGCTTTTCCAACAGCATGTTAATCCATCGTAATGATGCCATCTTCGTAGGCACATCATCCTTCGTCATAAACTTATCTGTTAATGTTTCAAGTAATGGAGCTAATTGAAAGTCTCCCCTTGTATCCCTAACTAATGATAACAAGTCGGCATTCGTCCGCTCGGCGACTAAACATATCTGTTGTTCTGAATCTGATATACAGTACAATATTGCACCGAGTACCTCTGAATGATGTGGTAACACTGCATCACCACCCGAATATGGATGATGTATCAATTCTTCAATCCATGTTATTGCCGTTAGCCGATTTAATCTATCCTTTGACAAACATTGATTAACTAATATACTAACCAACGGACCAAATTCAACAGTCGTTGCCAATCGTACCTCTTTTAAAAAGTCGGATAGTGCCGAATCAGCGGCCTGTCGTATCTCTCTATTCGAATCACTCAACATGTTAAACAATCCATCTAGGAAGTCGGGCAAATAATCAATCATACTAATATCCGGTACAGAATCTAAAACAGTTATCCAACCAACCAACAATTGTCGTATATATGGATTCGTCCTCCGGATATATGTCGTTAATAATGGTAGGAAATGTTCCACATGAAATGTTTCCGATTCAGTTACAATATCCTTCACTAATCGATCTAACAAATTAGCACCATTCTTAACATCCACATCGACATCTGGAAAATGCGCGTTAAACATATATGATGATGAAAGAGAGGAGATTATAACATATGTTAGTGCATATGATATGCAAGGGCAAACATTAAAGGCAAACAAAGGTCAAACAAAGCAGTCACGTCGTCGAGGCTTTGTACTGAACACACGAATTCATATCATAAAACAAACAAACTCGGACTTTCCAGCAAATAACTTCGTTAATCCATCAAATATTTGATTAAAGTATCGTAAGACACTCCCCCTTGCTACCTTGGCTATGTTATATAATGATTCACATGCATAATATCGTACTCGAGATTCAGGATCATCAAAACAATGCAAGACGGGGAATAATAGTCCCTCCAAGTATTGTCGTGTATTACCCATTAATCCAATTGCCGTGGCGGCGATACCGATTAATCCACCCTTACGATAATTAGCATTCATACTTGTACAGAAATCTTTCGCTAATACACTTATGATAGATGATATCATTGGTATGTTATTGGCATCGTTTAATGACTTTACTAATTGTTCAATTTCTAATGCAGCATTTTTGCGTTTGTCATATGATCGATCACCGAGGGAACGTTGTACTATTGGTGGTAATGGTGATTCAACTGAGACTAATACTGGACCACCCGACTTTTGTGACGAGGAGGATGGTGGTGCTATTGATGGTGGTGGTGGAGGTGCCTGTTGTTGTTGAACTGGTGTAGATGATGATCTTTGTTTATTTTGTTGATTATTAGTTGCCGCCGGATTCTTTGGAGGGGGTGGCGGAGGATTGATACTGCTACTACTGCCTGTTAATCTACCACCACTGTTACTACTTTGAGATAATGGAGAAGCTTGTTGTGGTTGAACCTTTTGTTGTTGTGATCTTTGTTTAGATTGAATGTTGGCATTTTTCTTGGGCGAGACACCAGATGTGCCACTACCCGTCAATCTACCGCCCCGACGAGAAGATGAAGTAGATGCAGCAGAAGATTTAGAAGATCCTGATGATTCTGAATTACTCCTTGTATGTGTTGGTGCTGCACTCTGAGACTGTTGGGTTTGTTGTTGTGATTGAGTAGTAGTAGATTGTTGTTGACCTTCGCCTTGTTGCTTTTGTTGTTGTGAAAATTGCTTGGCTCGTTGCAATCGCTGTCTCCTTAGCCGATCTTGACGAAAGTCCTTTCTATCCATATTATATTAAAATGTTAGTATCTCGATATCGATATACTCATGAAGAGGTGTATATAAATAGCAAAGATGTACCTAGGTAGACAAAGCAGTTTGTGTTATTTTTGTTGAGTAGTAAGTTGAGGTGTATCTTTAATCGACTTTGCGGCCTTCAATACTGCTGCCGAGGAATCCTAGGTTCCAGTAATCAAAAGACAGTTATAAACTAATATATTAGCAGAGGTGCAATAGTGTTGTATGTGTTGATTGATGAACCTCAAATCTCAAACTCTCATAAAATTAAATTTTCCCTTGGGGTGAATAAAGGTATCCTTTTCCTAAGGTGTGAGTTAGCATTTGATAATTTGAAGGGTTTGATGATAATATTATGTGTACTCGTACCTACATAGAATGATGTAGTCAGCTTGACCTCCGGACAGTATAAAAGAGATGAATACCGATGCTGCAAAGAAGCGTAGAATGGCCACCGAGGATGAGGGCATGGCATCTGGAGTTGAAAATCTAATTGCAGAAATGAAAGATCAAATGTTAGGAATGCAAAATAAAATTGATGCTTTAGAATCAAAGACTGAATCGTTGGAAAGGGGTATGAAGATATTGGTTAAAGAACGATCGGCATGGAAATATTCAGCGCCGGATATTCCCAGCAGCCATTGGGAAGAGGCATACTTTGACGATGATTACGTTTCAGAGATGGAGGATTTTATGAAGCGTTTAAAAGGTGCAACTTGTGCATTGAGGAGTGGGTATTGTAGTGATATTGAATTGAACGAAGGTGGTTATTTGTTGCGCTTCGATTATGAGCTTTTACCTCACTGGAAAGAGTTGGCAATCGCTCTACATTTATATCAGGCTATAAACACTTCCACAATCACCAAAGTTAAATTCTCAAATATAGAACTGTCACCGTATGTAATCGCTTTGTTGGGGCCTGCATTGAAAGGGAACAAGATTGAGGATTTCGGGTTGTTTAGAAACAACTTTGCAGACAGTCGTAAGGGTATTGAGTTTGCAGTTGATAGGATCAAAGACAATCAAAATATGAGTAGGTTTATGTGGTCATCTAATCGAATCGATAGTATTGAGGATGTCAGTTATTTGGTTGAAGCAATCATTGGAAACCCTTCAATTACAACTGTTCGCCTCGATCATAGTTTTGGACATGATATAAATGGGTATGATATCCTTTGCGACCTCTTTACTTGTGGTAAAAGCTTTTCTATGATTCAGATGAGTGGGAATAATGTTTGTCCAGTTAATTCGGTATTTTCTGATCGTCTTTCAAATAATCTTCCACTGGAGGAGCTTTACTTGACAGATAATGCTTTGAGTGATGCGGATGCTTTGCTCATTGCTGGTGCCCTGAAACATAACAACAAACTTCGCAAACTTCATCTAGATGACAACCACTTTACAGAAACTGGTCGGGTTGCACTGGAAAAAGCTGTACATGATTATGATAGCTTACATTCATTATTTGATTGCAATCATACTTGTCGAATCAGTGGAGTTGAGAAAAACATAATCTGGAATTGGAGTGATGATCCTATCTCGAATAGAGAAAACAAAATATTCACATTATTGCGTATGAGGAATGAAGAGGGATGAATATGCATCACTTGAACTTGGAGTTTGATGGCGATGAAGACGATTCTTTGGTTCTTGTGCCCAATGTTTTGGCTAGTGTATGTCGTTATCGACCAGCAGCTTATCTTGCGAGAGATACCAAAACAAAGCAACTGTCTATTATGTACGAAATTCTGCGTGGTTGGAAGATGCCAGGGATGTATGAACGAAGGTAGATGGTTGCTTCTGGTATAGGTTTTAGCACGAGTTTACAAGATAAATAAAAGTATATATCCATCATCAACTAACTCACAACTACTACATTTTTACAAAATCTACGCCTTGTGTTCAAGGGTTTAAGTCTCTATAACCTTCACACTTCTTTCATCCAACACATCTCTACATTGCTCAATCAAACGATGTTCTGTTTAACCGTTCGGTATCATTCAAACTCGGTTGTTGTCTACTACTAGTACTACTCCCACTCTGATTCCTTCTAAAACTGCCCACAAAGCTACCCCAACCCTTCTGTGGTGCCTCTTCGGGTGGCTTACCACTCAAGTCTATATTCATATTATTACAACTCTGTTCAATCTGTTGCATGGCCCTGATTTCAGCTTCCTCGTCATCATCATCACTATCATCCATTCCACCCGGTGCTCCTCCGACAGGCATGTATTTAGAATCATCATTCGAAACGTCTCCCTCTTTTACTCCAAAGAAGCTCCTCATCTCAGCTTCCCTCTCTGCAGTCGCTGCCATACCAAAGTATTCTTCCTTTACATCTTCATGTGCATTACTCCAAAACTCATGATTGATTCCATCAGTTATACCACGCCACTTCTTACGATTACGACGTAAGATTTCAAGTGGTACAAGACTGCACATTCCAAGTCCTACCAGCATCGGTACTAAGAATGGATAGGCAACAGTCGCTGGTACATACCACCACCAACCTGCCATTCCCCAAACTCCAGGCATGGGGACAAGTAACGTCAAGTTGCTTAGTATACCTCCGGCCAACAGAGCACCACCGGCTTGTCCCGCAGCAGTGATTGCCAATATACTTGCTCCCTGTAATGTGCACCATCGGCCTGTAACACACCATAATGATGCACACTCTCCATTAGCACTCAATGCATTATGATCAGGTAAATGACTTGGATTATCAAGTAGATACTGCACTCGTGCCAATATCAAACCAACTTGATCTTTCTTCAAGGCAGTACCCACACCGGCTTTTTGACTTAGCAATCCCTTCTTAACCTTGCGTCCATATCGTACCTTATGTATAGGTTTCTTCTTATTGATACCATCGGGCCCAATAAAGTCATATAAATGTTCGCGTTTACATCCCTGACGTTTCCCTTTTCTATTGCCACCTGAAGCAGCTTGGGCTTGAGCGGCACCGTGTCCACTGCCATTTTGACTATTATTGTTATTATATCCTCGATTGAAATGGTAGAATGATACAACAGTAACATCCACACGATCTTCATCATCTGTATATAGTAAATCTGCATCGAATGATATCTCCTCAAGGTTATCATCCACAATTGATTCAGGATTAGTAGGTGCATTGGTAGTTAACGGATCGACATCTCCAACTTTTGATACTGACATAACAACCGCATGACGTTGATACGCTCGGGGATTAATACCATATGTTTGCCATATGAAAATATGGTCACCAGGGCGAAGCTTGTTATCTAATACTTTCTCATCTTCAATTTCTTTCTCAATAACATCATCTACTATATCTTCATCATCATCTCCTGTTAAACCGCCCTCTCCGTAGCAACTCTCCTCTGTATCAGTATTGAAAGATTGAGTTGGCGGTGTCTGTTTCGAGCGACGGAAGAATCCACCACCGCCGCCACCTTCACTTGCTGCATTTGACCATGATGGTCTACTACTGCTATTGTTAGATGTTGAAGAGTTATCTAATAGATCACCAGATTCTCCGCCAATTCCACCATTCTGTGAAGAAGAGGCTGATCCTCCATTGCTTTGTGATGACACTGTTCGTTTACTACCCCATCCACCAAATAATCCACGACGGCCATTCCTTGAATTAGTATCATTTGCATTCGTAATGGGTGTATTCTTATCGGTACCATACTCTGAAGAAGACCCTGGGTCATTATGCAATGGATGGATTGGATTCTGAGAAGGGGAGGGCTCATCTTGATTACGTTTTCGTTCCCATCCATCCATATCGAGTAAGTCGGCACCACCTTCTTCTCCTCCATCCTCATCTTCTGTTGTTTCTTCTTCATCGGAATTGACTTGATACTCCTCCATACCATCTTCATCGTCATCATTAGTACCACCAATACCTAACAAGTCATTACTCATATTCGATGTGCTAACTTTGTTTGGGAGTACAGTTTTACCAAAGATGCCACCGTTATCACCGACTACCGCTCCTGTATCTGAACCGCTTGGTTGAGTAGGGGTTGCCTCAAAGGCATCGAAGTCACTATCAGTCATCATGATCTTTGCAAAATCCTCTTGGCAAAAAAATTATGAGAGAATGAGTAATGAGGAGGTTCCTTCAGTTTAATTAGGGGTCTATGTATCGACCTGAATAGTCCCAGCCCGTACAAACTACTTTCGTATCCGCAATATATTCAACAAATCGATAGTACGGTACGATAAACAAATTGCAAAGATTTTCCAAGATTGCATCATGATGACCTTGTTGTTATTTAGTGGCTTCATAGCCTAAGCAGCTTTAACTCCCATCGCATCAATATACTATTGACAAAGCATACATTCGACATCGTATTGTGCGGCTCGCAAACTCTTCATTCCATTCTATCCTTCATTCAACGTTCAACACACATAATTTGCAAAAGATACAATCATGTCCGAGTCAGCATGGTTTGATCCTAGACTAACAGTCTTTATAATCTGGGGAATATTCGTATTTTTGTTTATATGTATACCAAGTAAGAGATTAGTACAAAGTTTATTATATAAATGTGGTTGTAATTGCTGTGGATATGAGGAGAGTGAGATTCTTCCTACGAATATTAGTGGTAGTCAAAGGTGAGTTAGTGAGAACACAAGATGTGTCATGTTTCTACCATATTATTGTGATATGATATTTAAGTATCCACGAATGAGGATAATTGCAATGTATTCTAACTGTATGTTATCTTTCTCATTGCTCTAGTGGAACACAATATGAACAACTATCTACAGCAAGGAAGCAAGAAATCGATAGTCTCAGGGCTTCCCATTTGACATACCGTTTGCATCCATTTTCATTGGTAAGTATATTATTTGGTATTAGTTTTTTATTGCAAACAATATATGCTCATCTTGCTTCCTTCATCATTGTATTTGTAGACATTAGAAAAAAAGCACATGTTACGACGCACTTCGGATACGGAAGATCCACAATCTCAAACCCGTGAAACAACAGTAAATGATAATAATACTCCACCACAAGATAGAACTCCACCAACATTTGAAAATCTTAACAATGAAAATATTGATATTGAAATGGGCGATGTTCGTGGTATGGATCCGCCCGAACATGACGTCACTGCACCGTGTAGAAGTGGTGAAGAAGAAACCGAAGAAAATAAAGAAGAGGAGAAAGAAGCAGAGGGAGGAGAAAAAGAAGAAGGTCAATATTCACATATTTCTATACCCCAACCGGGATATAACTTTGATTGTGAAGATGTAGTTAAGTTGGCATTGGAATCGAATGAGAATGAAAAGGATACTGCAACACCAGTCGATACTCCACCTACTAAGAAGAGATTCCGATTCTTTAGTAGGGTAAAGGAGAAGGAAGACAGTGCGGTGCAAGAGGTAGAACTAAAAGAAGAACCAGAAACTGCTGATACCCCCATTACAAAAGTAGAATTTACAGAAGAGGAAAAAGAGACGAGGAGAAGAAGCTGTCTTGCTAACTGCGCAGTCTGTCTTGGTGAATACGAAGTAGGTGATCGAATCACATGGTCATCCAACCCAAGCTGCAACCACTGTTTTCACGAAGACTGTTTAGTGAGTTGGTTTGTCACCTTGGGAAAGACTAAGTCAAGACATCAAAGATTCGTACGAGAACCTACAGAGGCTCAGTTGTTGAACTATGACTTGGAATGTCCATGCTGTAGACAGGAGTTTGTCTGTAGACGGCACGCACAGTTACCAGAGGTGATTGAAGTATAGACCTTTTTAGAAGGGCGAAAGAAAGATTAGGAAGAGTTTATTATATTTGTAAAATTGCATGTATAAAATAGGGAGATGGGCTTATATCTCATATTCTAACTTCCGAATCATACATCACAAAACAAGCTAGTGTGTCCATTACTACCATAGAATGTATGCAATAGAACTTTTTCTCTATTGTTTAGCGTGTTGTCTGCGTTACATTACCACTCTCACAAAAACGACCGTGCTTATGTCACCGCGTATCAAGCTACAAAATCGCCTGATACACATCGCTATATTTCTCTCGTTGATTCTTCTCACGCAATGGCTGGATAGGATGGCACTGTCTATAATATTGCCTTCCCTTCGATATAATCTCTTCAACACTCATACTTTCCCCCATTCACAAAATTGGGTTGATAAAACACATATAGATTTACCACCCCTCTGCCTCATCGGCGTCTTCCTCTGCCTGCCATGCTGACTCGCCAGATTGAACAGCCTCGTCGGCCTTTTTCTGTGCAGTTTCAGCATCCAAAATAGGCTTAGTGATAGCATTGATTTCCTTGACAGCAGCTGCAACCTTGTCTGCTTTTCCAACAACGCGAGCCTTTTGCAATTCCGAGCGAACATTGACTTTTACGCCATGACGATTCTCCAAGTCAGCTACATTGCTTCCTCCACGTCCAATCACAGCAGCTGTGGCATTTCCCAACTCAACTTCCTCTGCAACTTCACCAGGCTTGACCTCTACATCGCCATCGATCGCACGTTGAAGCATATTACGAGCACGAGCAGAAGATTCAGCAGTTCCCATAACCGAAACGGTGGCGTGTGTGGGTCCGCGGCTTACATCAATCTGAGTACCAGTACGGTCCTGGATACTGCGTAATGTCTCTCCACCTTTTCCATAAACGGCTCCAACCTTGGCATTTTCAATGGTCATTGAGAATCCCTGATTACTCTGTAATAAAGCGTGGATACGTGCCTTTGCTGTGGTAACTGACTCTTCACTTCCAGCCATTTTGAGGATAGTACTTCCTCGGGTGATATCCAACTTGCACCCAGTACTTTCCTGCAATGCCCGAATGGTTGAAAAGTTGGGCCCGTATACCAAATTAACAGCATTACGACTTCCCAAGTTCAATTCCTCTTGAACTTGACCAAATGCAGCATCATTGGCCATTTTCAATGCAATGGCAACCTGATCAGCAGCTCCAATAATAACCAATGTACCCGCTTCAACATCTGCGTCCAACTTACATCCGGTAGCATCCTCTGTGGCACGGATATTCTGTCCACCACGTCCGATCACAGCCTTGATGGCATCCCCTCCCCACTGTACCTTCTCCTCAACCTCATTGGCCTTACGTTCCGCGGCAGTTGTCAAAATAGATTGTGCGGCGGCAAGTCCAATCTGTACAGCTTCCTCCGACCCTACAATGGTAAGAATATTGGTTGCACGGTTCAAATGGAATTTAGCACCAGATGTTTCCTGTAATCCCTGAATCGTAGCACCGCCTTTACCAATGAAAACTAACGGATCATCACCAGCGGATAATGTTGCCGATGTTTCCTCCTCCACAACGGGTGGTGGAGAATCGGATACAAATGTCTGTGATGCAGATGCTGCTGCACCATTCTGCTGCTTGGCCTTACTTTGTTTAGTTTTCTTAGTTTCAACCGTGGCCCATTCCTCAACTTTGGGAACAGTTTCCCAATGTTCAACGGGAGGTGGACCTGAAACGAGTGTTGGACGAGAGGCACCTTCATCGGCAGAGTTGGCACCCTTTTTCTTCTTCTTCCTCTTACGTTTCTTCTTCTCACCAGTAACAGCAGCAGGGTCAGAAGTATCAGCAGCAGCAGCAGTACCATTCATGGACTTTTGATTCTCCTTCTTTTCAGCATCCAAAGCAGCCTTTAATGCTAATTCCTCATCCTTGGCTGCTTTTTCCTCTGCGGCAATACGTGCTTTCTCCTCCTCAACAGCAGCAGCCTCGGCGTCTGCCTTGGCTTTAGCATCAGCCTTAGCGTTGGCAGCCTTCTCTTCCTTACGTTTTAATGCACGTACACGATCACGTTCTTTATTGGCAGCGGCACGCTTGGCTGTATCATTGGCACCCTTACGTTTCGATGATGATTGGATACGCCATAATTCATCATCATCATCGTCATCTGATTCTTCACTATCTTCCGAATTATTAGAATCAATAACTACAGTTTTGGGACTTTCAACAACTGCGGCTGTATTGGAATTGGCTGCACCATTCTTCTTACCCTTCTTCTTTTTCTTCTTCTTTTTAGTAGAAGTTTTAACCTCGGGTTCCTCCTCGATGGTAGGAGGTTCCTCAACAACTGTAGGTTCTTGAATAACAACCTTCTTTTCTACAACAGCCTTAGGGGCGGCAACAGGTGTACTACTAGCCTTGGGTTTACTCTTCTTCTTCTTGGATTTCTTAGAAGTAGTAGTTGAAGTAGTTACAGCAGTAATTGCAGCAGCCTTGTTACTTTTCTTCTTATCTTCTTCACCCTTGGAAAAATAGGCAATAACAATAATAACAACAACTGCCAATCCTAAATAAATTGGCATATTATTATCACCATTGCTGGTGATTGAATTTGTGGTGGACATAGTCTTCTCGCGCGTTATGAAAATAGAGCAATTGGGCTGGTATGTAGGAAACTAAAAAGTCTCCTTTAATTTATTTTGTTTGGTTCCTCTGCGATTTTATTAATTATTTAGATAAAATAATATATCAACACCACGGTTTAACTACTACCACGATTGTGTAAGGGCAGCTCTCCAATGATGAGTAGTACAACCCTGAAACAAGAGCGAAGTTCAACGTGTGTGATTTGTGATGTGTGGTTGCAAGTTGCAATGAGTAAGTAAAAGTGGCGGTATCCTTTTTTTATGAGAGTGAGAGTTGAGAGAGTAGTTCCTCTCTCTAGAGATAGAGTTGATGGTCGGCTATCCGTACGTTATTTGTGATGAGTAGTATTTGCAGCTTGCAAAGGATATAATATACAGTCTCTCTACACTCGTTATTAGTAGTACAATTAGGTCTTAGTATAGTTTGCGCGGCGGCGGCGGTATACTGCAACACTCGAGCATCATGAGTTATCAAAAGTTATGCATCTCCTCATCAAAACACAAAACAATACCCAAGTCATCACATATATATCGGAGTTTATCAACAAAGAAGTCAGATATACTATCTCCTTCTAGCCGCCCAGCTACTACTAATAAATTATCCGTATTGCAGCGGTTCAAAACACCAGCGCTGTTTGGAATAGGTTTATACCTCGGATTAATGTTGTTCGGTGAGCATAATACAACTAAAGAAGAATCTGCATATTTAGCAGGATTGCGAAGTAGATTTGATACTGCTTGGGGTGGTGGTAAGAGTAGCAATTCTGGCAGAATGAATGATGATAATGGGCAAGACAATGATGGAAAGGATAATTGAGTGTAGATTGAAAAAAGTTTGAATAAGCAGGCTCGGGGTATATAATGATGGTGTACGTCGAATGGTAGTGATAATGAAGGAAAGGGTAGCTGAGGAAGATTGAATGATTGCAACTTGGATGTACTTGCTATTGAGTTATATTATGGCTCCAAAGAAGAGTCGCTGATAGGTATGGTACTATGGCATACTATTGAGAGTTGACGGTGTAGTATACCTCAGGTGTCGTATTGATGATGCGGTGGTGGGTGGCTAAAGGCTTGGTACGTACAAAGCTTGGAGACATGATGGCAGAAAGAGAGGCATATTCACAATAGAGTACAATTCGACCAGATTCGGATAGCTAAAACTCAGTAATTGAAAGGTTACTCACTCAAATGATACCTTCATTTAAACACAACTTTACCCATTATTATATACCGTTCGCTCAAAAGCAATGCATCGCAATTAGCACAATACTCCCCGCCCCGCCCCAAAGGATGACCCGGTATCCTTCATTTTCTCCTCTCATCTCATTCATTTCATTATGAGAGTGTATTTGGCTTTATTTGATGTAGTGAGATTATTATAATATACTATGCCTCCTGCAAGTGACGATAATGATAAGGATGGTTTTGTTGACCGTCTAGCCAAGAGTATTTTCGCATCTCCAGACTCTCCATTCACCGCTTTTGCCGATAGACAGCGAGTAGAACGGCTTGAGCAATGTGGAGAGTTGCAACGTATTGTTGATGCATGCCAAGCAGCTGCAAATAGTACCAAGAATGATACTTCAA
>Ga0214477_100155_pt1 | contig 46621 bp, 33 predicted proteins | sample M1_20Mar14CPVII9_FD_165058 | JGI IMG/M metagenome (GOLD analysis project Ga0214477, IMG submission 165058) | Marine eukaryotic communities from Monterey Bay, California, United States - M1_20Mar14CPVII9sort6BwellC16 | ecosystem: Environmental > Aquatic > Marine > Unclassified | place: USA... | reverse complement strand
GCCGAAAATGTGTTACATATGTATAGGACAGCTTAAGTTTAGAAGGATTATCCGGTAGAATGAGATCCGGCGTTGCCCTACGCACCGACGTGAACGACGATGTTTGTATGTGAAATGTTGTCTGTTTACTAAGTAAGGCTATTCCCGCGAGGCCAAAATTTGATTATAGATATTTTTAGAAATTAGCCGTGTGTGAAAATAGTATTTTTTTAAAGGTATGTAATTTTGTGCTTTGCAATAAAATAATAATAATTTCGCTTAGCACTAGTTTTGTGATTTTTCCGTGGAGTCTTTGCTTCGCAAAGCCGTACCTCCCTTTCCGTACTGGCTTTGTACGAAGCATGGAGTCCAATTGGAGTGACATACACCTAACTCACGCACTGGAGCAGATTTTACTCTTATATTGCAGCAATATACTCTCTGCTCTCAAGACAATACCAGAAGCATAATAGGAGGGATATGGTTGGTATTAGAATGATAATATACAGATCAAACTACTGTTAGTCATTAGTTAGTTATTAAGATGTATTTTTTTACTTTGGTGGTGGCCCGGATAAACAAGGAAAAATGAGGCACCAAATACCAATGTTGAGGCCCAACTTTGTAGTGAGATTTAATTGCTTGCGGGATGCAGTATGTCCATATATATTATCCCTAGATCAGTATTTAACGCTCGTTTTAGATTGGTAGTCAAAGTTATATCGGCAGCAGTTGTTTGGTAAATATAGCATCTTCAAAATAGTACCTTGAAATTTACATCACAACACGAAAATAACCACTAATGTCAAGAAAAGTAGCTCTCTGTGAAACACTACAACTCTTACCTTCTCAAACACTCGATGTTAAGTCTATTGAGGCATCGGGTGACTGTGTATATGATTGTCTTGAATACCTGTTATCACAACACTACAAAAATGATAAATCGTATGATACAACATTATCACCTCTATTGAGTAGTTGCAATAGTCAATCTACCACTACTAAAAACACAACAGATGAAATAGTAATACCATCATCTCAATCAATGCGAGATTATGTAGCAAATCAACTCACAACTGAACAGCTTGACACCTACAAAATGCTCGCGTCAGCGGGTTTAGAAGAGTATAGTTTTGCAACTAGCATTAGTAATTTGGAGGAGTTACAATCATTTGCAAAGAAGAATGGCAAACAATATGGTGCTGGAAAATGTTTCTGGGCTGATGAGTTTGCTTTACGCACTATTAGTGATGGGTTAGAGCTATCTTTATTGATTGTTGATGATCAAGCAGTTAGAAGTATTGGAAGTAATAGTAGAAAGAGGAGACGAGATGATACCGACAATCGATTCGTCTTTATTGGAAGTCATTCAAAAGCAGTAATACTTCATCGAACGAGGAGGGAGCATTACAATGCATTGGTGGTTGATAGTCAACCTATATTAGAACTGAATCAGTTGCCAAACATAAGGTCATTATGGAAAATAGGGAAGACAGAAGAGACAACACAAGACAATGATTCCAAGCCATCATCAACAACAAATACAGCTACTACAACACTAGCAAGCAGCTCAACAACCTCCAACTCAATAGACAACTCTACATCTATACCAATGGGCAATTTTTATTGTGGTACTGCTGGCTTCTCCTCTTCATCATGGGTAGGTAACTTTTATCCACAAAAACTTGTTGGCAACGACAGTGATCGACAACTAGAGCATTACCAGCACCACTTCAGAACAGTGGAAATTAATAGTACATTCTATGGTATACCGACCGAATCGACTGTTCTGAAGTGGAAAAAGTCTTTTGCTAAGACATTCAAACTAGTATTGAAAGCTCCCAAAGGATTGACACATGAAAAGTCAGAGCTTGACCTCTCTGTTTTATCAACTTTCATGACAAGGATGGCACCACTCAAGGGCTGTCTAGCATGTGTATTGATTCAATGTCCTCGAACATTGTCCGTTTCAGTATCTCAAATCAAGCAAATGAAATCAATGATAGACGATGAAGCACAATGGTACTCTGGGCGAATTGCGTTCGAGTTTCGAAACGAAGGTACATTCTATGATGATGAAATACGAGATGTGTTGCGGATGAGTAATTTTTCTCTTGTACTGCATCCAAACTCACTTGGTAGATCAACCATTGGTACAACCTCAAGTGGTCGGGGCATTGCAGATCTAGTCGAGTATGAGCTTGAACCATTGTCACAGTTTGTTGTGGACGCCGAACTTTCAAACTTTGTTTATGTAAGACTACACTTTGATAATGATGAACATAGAGGGGAGTACTCAATGGATCAATTGACAGAGATATCACAACAAATTCACAAGTGGCGAGTAGAAGGTAAAGAGGTGTATTGCTTCTTTCTAAATGATCAAGCTCCTACTACATCACAGACACCGCAGAAGAAGTCCACAAACACATCACAGCCCTGGGATAAGTGGTCTGCAATGCCGAAGAATGCGAGACAATTGGAATCAATAGTATACGAACTATCGAATGAGTCGATTCCCGATGGACCCAAGAAACCCAAGAGTACTATGCTCAGCTTCTTTGGGAAGCGATGAGTAGACTATTAAGATTCTAATCACCTGCCAACTATCCACTTAGTTTTATTTACACTAAATAATACTCTTTTCTATCACTAACTCGCAACAACTCAGACACTTGCTACATCTGTATACCTTATCAACAATACATGTATTTACATCAAACACACAATCATTAGTCACTACTGTTCTTCTCTTCTTCTGTCTTTTTGTCTGTCTTTTTGTTGGAAGCTTTCTCTATATCTCCCCAAGGCGTACAGACACAAACACCATATTTGGTATTGCCATGTTCAATTGTCTTCTCTACTGATGCTACCAAGTTTAGTGTAGCACGAGCAGATACCAAGGGCGTAATAGTATCCTTGGATGTTAAATGGCACAAGTATCGAAAGTGTTGAGCATACTCATTCGATGCATTGTTAAAACGATCCATTCTATCATATACCACCGAATTGCCTAGGAAGTACTTGGCTCTCATTCTACAATACATAGCCTTGTACTGACGTACATCACGCATGAAGTATGCACGAATCTGACCCTGGGTGAATACCGCACTCATTCCAGTGCATACCATTTTACCAGCGGGGTTGAGTGCCAAGCTTGACGATTCATACCCGTCAAAGCATACTGAGTCTAATACAACATCCATCTTCCCTTGAAGAGTTGGTAGCCACTTCTTTGGATCAATTGGGAAGCACTTTGCTCCTTTCTTTGTCAAGTACTCATGATGACGCTCATCGGCTGTGGTAAAGACATTAGCACCTTCTAATAGTGCAAGCTCAATTGTTGCCAGCCCGTTAGGCCCATTGCCTCCAATGACTAGAATATTGGCACCTGTAAATGGTGTGTTTCGCTTACGAGCCAAATCTAATGCTTCACGAGCAGGAACATATGTCGAGCTCAAGCACAAAGCAACTACACTATCAGTTCCATCCGGAACACGGATCAAACTATGATACGGGAGTGTAATATACTTGGCATTACCACCTGATGGAACGGCGGCACAAACCTTATCACCAACTTGGAAGGTCGAATTCTTCGTTGCTTCCTCACCCATTTGATGGATGGTGCCAACAAAGTCACTACCTGGTACGAATGGTAAGGGCTGCATCTCGTTCCAGTTGCCACGACGGATCATGCAGTCTTGAAGTGTAATAGTGGAGCAGTCAACCTTGACAACGATGTCACTAGGCTTAGTTGGTTCGGGGACGACACCATGTTCCTGTAGTTGTTTGATTTGTATGAAATAAGCAAAGGTAAGATAGTTGTTTGTATCATGTGTTGTAAACAAGAAAGTCATCACTTACCTGAAGCATCAACTTCTCAAGATTGCCATGCTCCTCAACTCTAAGAACAACTTGATTGTCACTCTCTGGGATATCATAGTTTTCCATGTTCTTTAAGAAGTTGGCAACTGAATTGGTCACCTTAGCCTTCCCTTTACCACGACCAGAACTCTTCCTACCCTTTGACTTGGCAGCTGTCTTACCCTTCTTCAACTTCCTACTTCTACGTTTTCGTGGCATATCATCATCAGTTTCCTCTCCCGATTCTGAATCATCATCACTAGCCAATGAATAACTGTGCACATCATGTGAATATTGTGAGTCATAGGTATATTCATCATCATCCAGTTCACTTTCAGAACTGTATTCACTAAGACTGTAACTGTCATCACTACTTCCCGAGTACGAATCATCATCATCTGACATGATATCCATTTTCTTCTTCTTGATCTTGTTCTTAGTTTGCTTGGTCTTTGCGGAATGATCTATCTTTGATTGTTTACCATTTCCACTGGCCTTGACTGTCTTTTGTCCTGCTGTTGAATGGCTCATTTGTTTTTGTATACGTTCCTTATGACGACGAGTAGTAGAAGGGAGAGACGATGGAGTACTACCGCGACTTTTACGACGCTCACTCGTCTTCTTCTTTGCAAGAACACCTTCCTTTGTATTACTTGGTACAGTGGGTACTGAATGGCTACGATTTGTCGCCTTTGAGGTTGGTAAATCGCGTAATGTCTCTTTCATGCCGCCTGCAGTAGTTACCACTGGTGAGGCACGTCCAGCATTACGAGATGATACCACTGGTGATGACGAGTATGCTCGAGATCGACCTGCACTGCTAATAGCAGTGGGAGATACTACACCTTCTGGTTTATCATCACGTCCTTCCATGGTAGCAGTAGAACTCTTGGATGGTGTAGAAATACCAATCTCTCCAGCCTTTACTGCAAGGTGGGCAACTTCCTTTGTTGGTGTGGATGACTTTGTCTTCCTTAGGAAACCCATGATATGTGTATCTATTATTGTTTTGCTCTTCAATTGCAACGATGAGATCTTATACCTTATATTGCTCCTCTAATTGCCTGTTGTTATCAAGCACTGCAACGAGGAGATCGCTTGCAATGAGAGCAGAGCAACATGTTTCATGTTGTGTTAAAAAGCTTGGCATCATAGTCGATATTGCTTCGAACCCTGAATCGAACAGTCAGAAGCTTTCTACCATCTTATCGCTATAGTGAAACTTCATGCCTCAAGATACCATCGGGTATCAACGGGAACTAGTTTGGCAACCTCTTTATGGCCGAACTCAATCCAAAGCAAAGCCAATAGCAAATTAATACGCCAAGAACCATGCCAAACCTCAGGTCACAAAGCCGTAACTCCACTTCAAATGGCAATAGTAGTACTGACGATGTCCCTACCAATGGAGCTGTCGAGTATACCAGAAACAACACATCCGGTTGCAAACGTAAAAATAAAAACAATGAAAGTGTACCGATTACCAACGATATTCAAATTCAAAGACAGCAGTATGATCGATCGCCCCACAAACGACAACATACCGAAGACGATAATGAAAGTAAAGAATCTACTTCTAAAACAAATGACACGCCTTTTGAGGAAAGTCTCGCTACTATAATTTTAGATTTGGATTATTATAAACTATGTAAACTGGCAAAGGAAAAACTAAGTTGGAAGGTAGGTAATGGACAGCGTCATGTCCAACCCGTACAAAGAGAGTTAATTAAATATTATAATGATGAGGGTATTGGGGTTGATAATTTAAAAGCAGATATTGCAGCCATCAACAATTATTATGATGGATTTAGTAGTGATTCTGATGATGATTCTGATGTTGAAGTAGAAGAGATTAACAAGGAGAGTTCAGTTGCTGCTGTTGAGGATGCTACTGAGGAAGAAGATGGGGAAGATGATGAGGGTTTTAGTTTTGATAATAATGGTGACGATGAATCTAATGGTACTGACGAATTAGGTATAGCACCCGCCGATTTACCAACACAATCATCCACGACTACCGCTACTTTGAAATTGGATTGTAGTTGTGTTGAGAAAGGATTAGAGGAGAATAGAGAGGATGACGACCCTTCCCCTACCACTGTAAATGCGGATCTATCAAGGTTTACAAATGATAAATCCCCGGCACCTGATAGTAACAATGGTTCATATGATAAAGTTGGAGATGATGAAGATGCTCTTCCAACCTTTGAAAATATACCAGCTGAATGTATTGAGGGAAGTGATGGTGCAGTATCACCTAAGAAAGGTAAGGCATATTCTTCTTTGTTTATTGTATTCTGTTTTATATTGGTGTCTCAAATGATACAATTCTCGTATAATACCAATACCATAGTTGATGCCACAAAAAATGTGTGTAATGCACCCACGATCAACCCACCGCCACAACACTTTGGATATGCACCACTTCCACCCAGTTATCCACCAAATGGATATCCAACACATCAATATAGTTATCAGTCAATACCAAATCAACACATTCATCCACAGCCGCCACAACATTACAACCCTTTACCAAATTATCCACAGCAACCACCAACTCAATATGGCTATCCAACACCACCTAATCATGGCTACTATTCAACACCATATCAAAACCAAATTGCTCCACAATATTATGGCTATCCAGCAGTACCATACAGCCACCAGATTGTTGGTTGTCCTCCGATAATTCAATATCCACATCCGCCGCATCCACCACATTATCCTAATTTCCCACCAAATAACCCAATACCTTTACCGCCCTCTCATCCATCTCATCCGTTACAGGAGTTAGAGAAAAGGAAACACACTTCAATGTCACCTCAGCAATGGACTTCAGCTAATGCCAATGAGTTAGATGAAGAGAGGAAGAAGCAAATTGTTTCGAGGCTGCTTCAGTGTATGCAGTATACATCTGAAGTCAATAGTATTACAAGAACAGGTACTTGGGATGTTGGTGAAAAGAGACGATTGGTACTTGGTATATATCTATTTGGTTTTAGCAATTGGAAATCAATACAACACGTAGTATCAACACGAACATCTAAACAAGTTGGAGAAAAGGCCAACGGATGGTGTTCGTGCATGTCAACAATTGAAGCAACTGGGGCATTATCTTCATTAGAAGACGTTCAGGAGTTTTACAAACAAACATTACCCAAGGTTGAAATTATTATGGATCAACTGGTACCACCTGCTAAGTCGGACGAAGAGAGGGATAAACGAATTGCTTTGTGGTTATTTCAATGCATGCAGACAGATGTCAATAGTACTTCAAGATCGGGTACTTGGGATATTGATGAGAAGAAACGATTGTTACTTGGTATCTATCTATTCGGTTTCAGCAATTGGAAACTAATCCAACTCGTAGTATCAACACGCGACTATGCTCAAGTTGCACAAAAGGCCTACGAATGGTGTCCTTGCATGTCGACAATTGAAGCAACTGGTGCATTATCTACATTAGAAGATGTTCGAATGTTTTACCAACAAACACTGCCCAAAGTGGAAAGTATTATCAATCAACTTGAGAAGAAGAACCACACTGATAAGGAAGCGAACAAGAAAAGATGGCATGAACTATGTGCACAAGGTAGTAAAGAAGCACAGCAGCTTTTACCCAACGAGTCAGAATCGGCTTCTTCCTCTTCCACCGTATCATTCAATTTGGGTAGTACTCATTCCATCACCACAAACTTGGACACCCGTCATATCAATATTGACTATGCTAAATCAATCTTCCAAAGTTACATGATAAGGGAACTCGAAGGTCGTCTCGAGTCAGGTACCACAGTGTCTGTTACCAACATAATTAGACAGACGGAAGAGAAAAGAGTTTGGGCTGAAGTAGTATATCAAGTTGTTAAGATTGAAGACTCCAAGCTTCAAGCACCAGTAGTATCATCATCTACAACATTAGACGGCTCAGCAGACGAGATTATTGTCAAAGGGTATACTTTCCCACCTTCGGTAAACGCCCGCTACCACGTATCACTTGGAGATCTACTCAAGATGTATGGCAAAGCTTCACTACAACATCTCTACAATCACGACGAGGTTGCTTCGTTAGACACCGCAAAGAGAGTAGATTTGATGGGTGCAAAGAATCCTGCTCGTCGGCGTGGACGTGGAGGAGTCTACACTTTCAAGTTCAATAAAGATTCACTTCCATCTCTACCATTAAGTCCTATACTGGAAGAAGACGACTCTATTGTTGTTGATGATGAACAATCAGTAGAAGAAGCGTTTGTTGACTACGACGACAAACAATCAGGAGAAGAAGAGTTTAGCGACGACGACGAACCAGAAGCTGATGACGACAAAGAGAAACATGGCATGACTGGTTCATTTGGAGGCCGTCTCGACTGGTACCTATTCAAGGGGAAGAATGGCGAGATGTACATTCGTATAGACGGAGAAGATCTATCTATTGAAGCGGATGCTGGGCTTTGCAAGTTGTATGACTTACTCATGAATGATGTGAAGAACGATCTTTGTATCCCACCTTGGATCAAGCGTGCATTGTATATCATGCTGCATGAGCGAGGTGGTGAACGATTCGGTTGCAAGAAGAATATCGTTTATCTTCTACTCGAGATGGCATTACAACTCAAAGACGGTCACAGTGTGCCTGGCGAGATGTTTCAATGGGATGATACCGTCTTCATTGGAATGATTACCAAGTTGATGGAAGCATTGGAAGCTATCAAGCCTCTCTTCGCTCGTTTTGCAGAGCTCAAAGGCGTCATCACTGCTGCCATAATGGCATGGCCTTGTGCTTTGATGAGAGATGATCGAGTCATCAACAAGGTCGTAGCTACTGAATATACTGGAGTTGAAAGAGTTACAACACCATATGATGGCCCAGCCAATCCAGATGCCAAGACTGTTGCCGAAGCATATTCGACAAAGTTTACAATGAAACAATTCGATGGGGCTGTGGACAATATTGATGATGAAGTGGAGTTAGCTAAGAAACATAAAGAAGATGGATATGTCTTGTTGTTAGACAAGAATGATCTTGGTACAAAGAAGGCAGGTAGGAGTCTTAAAAGTATTCTCTCATATCATGGTTTCAAGAAGGCTGCTACACTTTACGAATGTCCAAATGATATTACTATATACATTAACGGAAAGGCTATGATTGTTGTACATGGACCGCTTTGTGTCGGTGGTACCATTATGGTTGAACACTTCTCGCTTGATGACATGCTACAACGATGCCTGGTGATTGATACACTTCGTGGTATTGTTTGTATGGCCAAGGGAGAGGAATTCAATGGTCCTTACCTTGCTATCGAGGCTGGAATGATGCAGAAGCTTCTTGTCAAAGGTCTTCATCTCTCGAGAAAGTATGGGGTTCCCGCTGCCTTCTTTCGCGAGTATCTCAACACATCGGAGCATGTGAAATGCTTTGACTCATATGCAAATGGAAAATACGTCCATTTCCTTGAGTACCCAATCTCAGATAACAATCGTAGGAGGTACAAGAAATACAATAAGTAAACTAAGATGTAAACTAGAATGTACACAATAGTATTAGTATACTCTTGGGCATCTAACGTTTTTTTGGTATCTTATTCGTTGAATCGCCATGATTAGTGAAATCAAATCTCATCGCGTCGATGATATTAGGCGGCGCTAAGAATAGCAATCAAACTCGTTTAGACAATAAACCATCACCTACACCGAGAAGGAGATAGGATAAGACCATCTTAGTATCTCATTTTAATTATCGTATCTTCCGCGGCTCGTAGGGGCGGGTATCTTCATATCTTTCTATCCCGCAATAATATTTTTAAGGTCCATCTAATATCACAATCATGAAGCCTGAGACAGTAGATTCAAGTGAATTTGAGGCATTCTTGCGTCATATTATCAATGAGTAAGTGATATGTGTGTACTATAGTGTATATTGTATCTTTTTACTGTATTGCAATTGTGACATAAGATTGTGCATCATATCTTAAAGATATATCCTAACTCATTTTATCTACACTATATTACTCAGGGCTGCAAATACTATTATACAACATCTACCAGAGATGAGAAAAACTCTGATTGATGCATTAGATATGATATTCACTCCAAAGCAAATTGCTAGTCAACTTGTACTTGCTATGGCGCTTGAGACGTCAATGGTGTGTTGTTTTTCTGAGTATATATCATGTATGTCCGCTTATGTTTAACTTATGCATATCAATTTCGTATAATACAAACATTATAATACAGGTAACAGTAAATCAAATATGGCAAATATTTCGATCAGTAGCAGCAAGTGTATCAACACATTCACGATTAATCCGACAGTTACATGCCCAACAACGTACATCGGCTTCACAAGATGAGTGGATGGATTTAGCCGAACAGATTGATAATATACAGGGGAATGATATTTGGAGGACAGAGAAGAAATGTGCATTATATGAAATGGATAGGATTCAAGCTCGTATTGATGAGTTGGTAAGTGTTTACTATAACATCTCTATATTGTGTGTTGTCACAGAATTATACAACATATCATTATACTCATCTGACATATATATTTACTACTTCTTAGGTTCACTTAATGCGTCGTCGGGATATATTCGATCTAATGTTTACATTACGTGGAGGTATTGGTAGAAATCACTTTGGTTTGCTCCACGAAGGTCTATTCAGTCGAGCAATGGCAGGATCAAAGCTACTAATCGAAACATATCACAATGTCGTTTGTGCAGCGTTGGACTTTGTTTGTGATGCACCCGTTGCACCCACTGATGAACCAATTCCTAATGAATCACGTCTTGCATTCTTCAATGAAACGCGACATTCGTATGGACGTACTGCATTCCTATGTTCTGGTGGAGCGGCGTTGGGGTTCTATCATGTGGGTGTTGTTAAGGCATTAATGATGAATGGTTTAATGCCACGTGTACTCGGTGGTTCGTCGGCTGGCTCGATTGTGACCGCCATTGTTGCAACTCGGACAGATGAGGAATGCTTTCGTGACTTTTTTGAAGTGAAGGGTACAGTTGCTCCGGGACATAGTGGCAAAATGAAAACAGACTTCTTCAGGCCAGTAGGGTATGCAGCAAATGGAGGAGGTGAAGAGGAGGAGAAGGCTGTCGTAGTGGACACAACAAAGGTTGATGGCGGTTTCAAGAGGGCATTTCAACTATTCTTCCCCTTGACTCTTCGTAACTTTACATCATCCATTTATGATGTATTGACGGGCTTTAAACGACCAAAGGATATACTAAAAAGTGATACTCGTCACTTAGAAGCGTGCTTGAGGGCTAATATCGGCGACTTTACATGTAAGACATGTTGTTTTGTGTTTGTGTATATTTACATTGATTTATGATTTATCATTCAACTCATTCATCAATTAATTCTATTCCTAATATTTAGTTCAAGAGGCATTTGATAGGACAGGACGAATACTCAACATTACAGTATCACCTCAAAGCAGAAGTGATCCTCCCAGGTTACTCAATTACCTCACATCGCCACATGTACTAATTTGGAGTGCAGCACTTGCATCAGCTAGTTTACCCGGAGTATTTGAAGCAAACAGACTAATGGTAAAGGATGCCGATGGAACCGAAAGATATGAAACGACATCTGGTATGGCAATGAGCTTTCAAGATGGTAGTATGGAAGCAGATTTACCTATGCAACAATTGAGTGAGATGTTCAACATTAATCACTTTATCATTAGTCAGGCCAATCCACACGCTGTTATGTTTGCATCGTTTGGTCTAGAGCGGTCTGTTTGGGCTCATCCATTTGTTGGTTATATTAATGGTACTCTTCTCTTCTTGAAGAATCAGCTTCGAGGTTATCTGAGTAATATATTTGACTTATTTGGTGGTCGAAGGATTGCTCCATTATGGGACACGAGACGCAATATGGGAACTCAATTCTTTACTCAAGAGTATGAAGGCCGAGAAACTGATATATCACTAATCCCTTGGCAGAATGACAGGTCATTAACATCGGCGATGTTTAGTCTGATCAAGAACCCCACTCCAGAAGAGTTTCAAAGCTGGGTACATGCCGCAGAGCGAGAAACCTGGAGATATATACCAAGGATTAAATCTCATTGTGCCGAGGAAAGGACTCTGGACCTTTGTGTTCAAAGATTGAGAAAGAAGATAATGGTGGAATCCTGGGAGAAACGTTATTCATCAAGTCAAGGGATGCTCCGTGAGGCAAGTGAAGAAGATGCACCCAGACTTAGCCATGGCAATCCTTCATTCTTTCAAAGTCCAAGTCTGGTGTGTATGGGTGGATTAGGAGTGCTTGATCCGTATGAGTCAGTTATGGATGATGAAGAGAAGAAGGAATCTTCTGTGCGTGAAGAGAAGAAGGAATCTTTGCCAGTATCTTCAGATGAACATGTAGATGTCAATTCAGGATGGGGAGGGCAAGGCTTACGAGGTAACCACTCCTACACTAATCTACATCGTTCTACATCTGGTGGCAGTGGCATATTCATTGGAGAAGATAGCGAACCAGAAGATGGAAACGACTCGACTAATCCAAACCTGCCCAAGAATTGGGCGACGAAAAGAGAAAGACCAGCCGAGGACTTCTCTCCAGCTGAGAATTATGTTAAGACGACACACATGGCAAACTTTTATTACGGGCGTAAAAGTTCGTCCCACGGCAACTTGATGGACGACAACGATGATAATAAAACTCATGATAGAAGAGGTAGACCGCATTCTAATAGCATGATTGAAAAGTCTTCATCATAAGCAGTATCAACTGTCAGAATGTTACATATTAGGAGAAATGTATGAACTGCACAAAAACTAAACAGAATATAAACAGTCTATGATCTTTTACTTTTACTCAAATATATACTTATTCTACCATCTCGTCTCATTCAAATTGGATCCCTCCTTCCCCTTGTTTCTGGCAATACGAGTCTTTCAGCTCTCCAATCGAAATGAAAGATTTCACTCTCTTCTTCGCTATCACTGTCAAACGCGGGTACTTTTGATACAGTTGTAATGTCAATGATATCATCTTCTAGAGTAACACCATCAACTACAGAGCAGCCACCCTTGGAGGATTTGTCGTCACCGTCAACAACAACATCGAATTCATCTTCGGCCTCTTCATATACTTCATTCTGTTGTAGTCTTTGAAAATTGGGTGCAAAGGCTGACCAATCCAGCCTTGTGCCCCATACATCAATGATTCCATCACAAGTACCAACAGCTATAAAGGGTCGAGTCGGATGACAACTTAATGAATAGAGAGAAGATACTGGTCCGGTCAGCTGATCAGCAAGTTCCCCAGTATGTGTACTCCAAAGGAATATCTTGTAGTTATCACCAGGCTGTGGATACGAATTGCATCCTCCAATTACATACTCCCCGTCACCTGAGAAGTCACAAGATGCCCACGGACACTTGGTGATATTATCTTGGAACGAGAAGCAGGGTTCAATATCATCCGTGCTGTCTTTATCAAAAGCTTCTGTCAATTCCTCAATAGAATACAACCTCAATGAGCAATCGGCAGAGTTGATGAGCAAGTGCTTTCCATTGCGACTAATGATAATCTGCCACGCGGCTGCACTACCTGGCACCTTGACACAGAGTTTAGGCTTGATCCTCTGATTGACAAACTCGATGGCTGTGGGAGATGTGTTGTCGCCGTCGCCTCGGAGTACATCCATCATTGATTGATCAACAGCATATGCGAGGAGATTACCACACTTGGTCACGGCCCAAATAACACCACCGTGCTTACCAAAGGCAGCACAGGTAATGAAATAGTTGGGATTCGATGCCTGATGAGGAGGAACGACATATCCCAATGTACCAACTCTACTCAAATCTTCGTCCTTCAATAACTTCATTACAGATTTCTTCCGCTCGTCAACTTCTGCAATACCCGTGTCAGTACTGGTTAATGTTTCATAATATGCCAAGTGAGGGATCAAAAAGAGACCTAAACTACCATCAATCATACAGGCTAATCCTGTATGACTATCATCGTGTGGATGAAGCTGCACCGGTCCTCCTAATGGCTGGGGTAGTTCAAGTAGTAATGTCGAGTAACGTCGAGCTGGGATATTAATAACTGTCGACTTGTCAACTACAGATGTCGATGATATTTGTTTCATTAATGATTTCTTTTTGGGTGTGGTATTGATATCCACAATCTTGCTTTTAAGTAATCGAGCACGTCCTATTGATACCGTTTTTATCTGAATTGGAATTTTATCATTGTCGGGTGTGCTCAATTCGACCATTACGGGCGGTGACCTGGCAGATACCTTCGTCTTCTTTTCCTCAAACGTCGTTTGTATCTTTTCAATTTTCTTGATGAGTTCTTTGCCACTATGTTCTTCCAAGTATTGTCGCTTCACTGCATCTGTACAATCTGTGGATACCAATGGATGAGTATTATCCATCAATCTAAGATTCTTATCTCCAATCGCCCCAGCCAATAAAGTTCGACTACGCCTATCCCAACTTAATGATGTAACTCCATTGATATATTGAACTTGACTATCTGATTCTTCTTCTTTATTGGTATCCGGCTTATTGTCAAGAGTGCCGTCACCCGATAGCGCTACTGCTGCGGTTCTTTCCTGCTGTTCAACATCATTATTCTTCTTCGTACTTGTTGGCAACTGTGGTAATTTCTTCTTACTCCAACCCTTGCGTTTCTTCTTATTAGCATTAATTTCATACATAAAGCTCGTTAATAAACTTCCACCCTCCCTTATACTTGGTGTTACCAATGAACCACCATTATTCATATTAGAAGTTAATCTTATTGGCGGTGGCGGATAATACAATGCACTCATTGTCCTACCTAAAAAGTCATGAATAGGTATTAATCCAGAGGCATGTCCCGATGATAGTAGTGATCCACGACGATTGAATGATACAGTGTAACATGCTGTCCAATATGTATTATCTGCATCATCATCATCAGAATCGGATTCATCAAAGGATGATTGTTTTGTTTTCTTTTTACGCTTCTTCTTTTGTGTTAAAGGCTTCTCCTTAGTTTGAGGTTCGAGTGTTGTTGACTTTTCTGATATAGTAGAATCTTTCATTTCAATATTATCCATTGAAGATGTGGAAACATTAGACTCTTTTGTATCAATATCCATTGAAGTTGAGGTAGAAACCTCCTTTTCTTGTAGTAGACTTGGTTTTATTACAGTATCAGCACTTGTTTCATTTTGAGACGGCTCCTTTTGTTGTTGTTCAGTACTTATAGGCTTTTCGGCTGCTGTTGTAGTGCTAGAGTTTAGTGATTTGAGTGTATCGCCATCATTACTAGTTGCAGCTGTTGTTTGTGTTGTAGTAGATGTATTGGTTGTAGTAGTAACCTTATCATCGCTCTTACTCTTCTTACCACTGTCAATTGTTGCAACATCAGTTGTTTTGGTACTACGATCAGGCTTTGGTCGTGGTGGATGTAACGCACGGGGTATAGTCAATGTTGAATCTATACGATCCGCCTGACGGAATGGATTTAGTAATGCTAGATTCATACTTGAAGTATAAAGTTATGATAGTAATTGAGTAAATTACTTTGCATAAGGTGTTGGAGATACCAATAAGTGTATCCTCCTTCTCTTTAACCTTCCCTATTAAAGAATACCGACAGTTAACACCAACCAATTGAAGGAGCGTTAGAAGCTGATATATCGACTGTAATGTCAATGTACAAAGCGATATCGTATACTAAGTTTATTGTCTAAACTCAACAAGAGGGTGCATAAGTGATATGAAATTCAAAACTTACTTCGCGCGAGAAGATTCATTAAAATATCATAGGACCACCACAAGTCAATCTGTGCAGATTCGAGATGGGCTGAGATGACGGCTGGCTATTCATATTATGATTGCTGAGATGACGGCGCTGGATAAACTGTGACGTTTTGATGTTTGTAATGTTCTTGCAAATATTTGCTGGAATTGCACTGAAAACAATCTCAAACAATGCGACCGAAGTGATATATGATGCCTCCTCTCGATCTCCAGCAGTGCCATCATGCACACAATATACCACTTACACATACTCTTCTTTATTGTTTATCACTATCTACACTCTTCGTTGCCGCGCTGTACATATTTGTACCGTCAACAATTAAACAACTACCACGAGATGATGTTATACACATCAAATGGAGATCAGCAATTATATTAGTGGTAATGATGATAGGTATCGGAGTATATCCATTATTATTCTGTCAAACTATTAGTATCAATGATGATGTTATAGTATATCCTCAATGGTATAGATACCTTGGTTTTACATGGCAACCAATACAAGATTTAAAGATTGCAATACATGTCATGATACTATACATTGGTTCATTCACTTGTTCATGGTTGAAAGTGTATCATCATAGTCGGATACTTCATTGGGAAAAGGAAGTAAGAAACAAAGGTCAATCTAGACCACGTCATTTACCTCCTACACAACAATTACCAATACTGATCAAACCACAGTATCTTCTTCAATCTTTGCAATACATATGGATACAACCAATAAAACAGTCATTCAAATGCTTTCTTGATGATGTAGAATATAGATGGATTATACTACGTAATCTATGTATAGCACCATTGATTGAAGAAGTTATATTTCGTGCATGCTTATTGCCTCCTCTACTAGCAAGTCAAACAAAAAGCAACAACAGATTAACACCAACACAAGCATCATGGATCGCTCCATTATTCTTTGGTATAGCACATTTACATCACTTTTATGAAAAGTATAGACAAATATCAAAGGATAGATCGAATAAGGTGATAGGACAACTAGTATTGGTCGTGGTAGTTCAATGGACTTACACGTCATTATTCGGGGCATACGTTTCGCACATCTTTATACGAACTGGTTCTTTGTTTGGTGTTACATTGGCTCATGTCATTTGCAATTACATGGGATTACCAAATGTTAGTTTTACTCATCCAACGTCAAACTTATATGGATACTTTTGGTTAATACTAATCATGTACTGTGTTGGTATATTTGGGTTTATTGTTGGCTTTGATTCAGTTCTATTTCCGAATAAGAGTATTTTGGTATCACTGTTGCGCGACAATTGATATATCAAGCAATCTTTTTTGCAATGAATTGGACTAATGTACGCCCATGGTCACCATCTAAGATTATATCATCTTTAAGTACTTGCCATCCTTTGTTTTCAAACAACTTCTTCAACTCGGATCTTTCAAGTACACTTGATTCTTTTGGATGATCGAAGTCCCAAATAGCTCCGTCTTTTGGCTTACAAAAGTGACTCATTGCAAATATTGTACCAATTGGAAGTATGGGAGGCTGTGGCGGTGTGTGGATTGTACTCTTTGCTCTGGAATTGCTTTCTATTGAATCCGTTTCAGCATGAATTGTTGAATTGGCAATGTAGGATACTAGCTTTCTATTGAGAAACCGAATGGCATATAAACAAATGATTTCAGATTGTTGTTGCATAGGCTGTGAAAGTAGCTTTGTTGTATCCATTAAAGTGCTCCGAACTTGATGTAGCTTGTTTAGATCAAGTAGAAGTGAATATGTGATATCATCTACTCTTCTGTTCTTCCATAGCGGGATACATCTTTTTGCACTACCCTTGTGATTGTCTATACCGATAACATGTATTGAGTTCTTCGTGCTTTTCTGTGTACATTGATACTGCTTCAATTCTTCCGCTAGATAGCAAACATCTCGTCCTGCGCCACTTCCCAAATCTAATACCAATCCGATTCTATTGTTATCTTCATTTACTGTCCACTCTTTCAAAATTGGCAGTATGTTTGTTGATATTGGATCAGGCTTCCATAGCCTCGGTAGACGTTGAAATGAAGTTGTACTTTCTCTATCACTGTAACTCTTTACCAAACCCAATTCACTGGCATCTTTCCATAGTGTATCACTATCAATCAATATCTGACGTACTAGCCAAGGTTTTCGTGATTGTAAAGTTGATTTACTCATTGATGCAAAGAACAGTTGATGTATATCACAGTCACCACTACGCTCGAGAAATTGCTGTGTATACTGTCGAGGTATTAATATTGCAAATTCAACATGCCGAGGAGGTAGCTCACATGACCTTTCACCACTTAGTAATGTTTGTAGAGGTAGATTGACAATAGTTGGTAATATACTGCTGCTACTATTTGAGTATGAGGTCATATCAATTTGCTGCCTATCGAACTCTTCGTATGATCGCAAGTCTACAATTGGCAGAATCTGATTATCATTATCATTCAACCATTGCTGAACATTTGCAATGTGATATCTCTGTTGTTCTGAAGATACTGATATGATGCGGTCATTGTCCTCCATTGCTGTCATCTTTCTTTTCCGTTCTATGTTGTTTGATACATCCATTTGCAAATCGTCTAGAAAAACCACATCATATAGGTACCATCATGTTGCATGCAATCAAGGCAATTTACTGACTAATCAAGCAAAAATTATGAGAGTATATGTACATACTGTATTATCATTAAACCAACTAAGGATCTAGATGGTATACGTGGATCAAATAGAGCATATTCGCGAGTATAATTGACATTCACTCATTGACTAGAGTAACCCCTGCTAGAGTAAACCAGCTCTTTCAATTGGTGGTGGATGTGACAGCCACTTGAATTCAAAATTTGATGCAGCCCTTGTTATTGTTTATGTAGTTAGCGTTCAACATGGCGCCACCGTCCGATATGCCCGATATATCCTCTATGAAGCTCTCTGAGCTAAAGAAGGAACTGAACTTATACTGTATAGACTCGTCAGGCTTTTGTGAGAAAAGTGACTTTACATCAGCTTTGCAAAATGCACGAGATACATTACCTCGACCTTCTACATCATATCGAGAGGTTGAACAGCCGCCACCGCCAGAGGAGAAGAAGGAGAAGCGATCTTCCAAGTCTTCTTCTAAGAAGATTTCTAGTTCATCATCTCATCGGCGTACGGGTTCATCAAATGGTAGCAATAGTACTACACCGGTGGTATCTACACCGATTGTACAACAACAAACTAATCCAGCCCCACAACCTCCTACACAACAGCAAACCAATAATACACATACTAATAACAATGCAACTAATGCTAAAAAATCCTTAGCAAGACGCTCTCCGGTTACAGCACTACAACAACTTAGAGAACACCCCTCGGAACGATTATTAGGAGAACGCAATAATACTTTCCTACCCGGTTCGGCATTCTCATTTGCCCTCAGAGGATCAATTAGAGAAGATGATTCAGCAATAATCAGTATACCTGATGGTGTATGTCTCAAAATATCATCTGCCAGTGTCGACCGGAAAGAAATGGAAACATATCTAATACAAAAGGGTAGTATCGGCATATCATTAAAGTTATCATCTGAAGAGAATCCACAATTAATACCAATATGGACATTTGATAAAGATAAATCTACTAGTTATACTGTATCTAATTTGGGTATAGAGGTATGCGGTCCACGAAAGATACGACTATTGGCATTTATGGAAATGGGTTTCAGAAGTGGTGCATCTGTTGATTTGTTTTTGTTTGGTAGTGTTTGTTTGGATCGAGATAAGTTCTAAACAGGCAATACATTATACACACAAGCAATTCTGTTGATGTTTCCTGCTTGGTTTTGTTTGTTTGGATAGAGATACTAAACTGCTTTGCTCTTCTTAAGCATAACAACATCCCTTAATCTTTACGAAACAATACACTCATGTTGTTCGCTGGCATTTCAATTCGATCAACATATGACAAACCTTCCTTATTTGCAGCGTCGATCACATCTTCAATATTACGTACTCCCCAACCAGGATTCCTTGACTTTAGTGATTCATCGAACCTTAGATTGGATTCAACAGCAGTTCCATCAACTTTATAAGGCCCATAACACATTAGCATTCCTCCCTTTTGCAAACATGTGCCAGCACAGGCCATTAATCCTAGGGTTGCTTCCCAAGGTGATATATGAATCATATTAATGCACATTACTAAATCAAAGTAATTGTGATATTGTTCATAATCAGCAACATCTCCATCATGACCACTATTACTAGATCCTGCATCAACATTCCCCCGATCCCCATCACCACATGCTGTGCCTCCAGACTTGCCTAATATCCATCCATTTGCATTCACAATCGACTTTTCTAATCCAGATTGAATAGTTCTTGCATCAATTGATTGTCTAGCTTCTATATCTGGATCAGATGGGTGCCATTCAATACCCAACTCTTTATTTGACGATAGAAAGGATTGTACAAAGTGTGTTGTATGTAGTCCACATCCAGCAGCAAGCTCCAGCACTTTAATCTTATCACTTTTTGAATCTTTTATCAACTGAGGGAATATGTTGGTAGCCAATACTTGATCATAAATCGGGGCTTTATTACGTTCTGCCGATGGTGATTCTAAAATCATCTTATTCATCTTCAATATTGTACTACTGTACTTTCTCTGCCATAGATGAGAAGGCTTATGAAAACTTTCAACCACTCTTCCAGATAATGCAAATGCTGTTGATGCTGCAAATAATACAGGACGATAGATCATACCTCAATATAATAAACCAGCATACACAACATATTAGAACATATTGCAGAGAGAAATAATCAACACTCTACACTCTCATAGTAGTAGGATACCAGAAAACATATGTTTATCCGTGTGCAGTGTGCACCCTAGCTCAGTGCCTGAGATTACATCCACGGCTAGAGTGGCAGACTTGATTGACATATATAGAATGGTCTTAAGTCTGCTATCAACTGTACTTTACTACGACTTTCATATAACTATTTACAACATATAATTACAAATCAGACCTGGCTGACTCCATCAATTCTTCTTTCATTTTCATCTTCGTGGATGGTATCGCTCCCACCACCTTTCTCTTGAACTCATGTCCTGCATTTGTTGTTGTGGTTATGGCGGCGGCTGATCTTCTTCTTACTTTCTGTCTTAGCCATGTCTTTGGGTAGAAATCTTTATCAGGTACTCCAATTTCATGTCTAAAGGCGTGTTCAAGAAACATATCAGTTGTATATGTTTTGTCTACAATGAGTACACCGTTGTAAGTCACGCCATGTGCTATATGCTTGCCTTCGAACTCTAGCTTGCAAAATGGAAACTTATCAGCTCCTTCGAAATGGTACATCTCGACATCAAAGATCAGCTCGTCTTCGTACCCTTCATCTGGATCATTGTATGTCTTCAATACCTTACAAGGTCTTATACACTCATGTGGCTGGAAGATGCGCGTTTAACGGTTTATGAAGATAAAAGAGAGAGATTGTAACTTATGTTAGAAGAAAAGGCAAATCGAGTTCAAACAAAGTGACTTGATTGTTTTTACTTTCCAGGTCATCATCTTGCCATTCTGTGTGAATTGTATTCATCTTTTCATCAACTCGTATCAAATGTGCATCATTATCATAGTAACAAACACTTATTAGATTGTCTGGATAATCCTTATTGGAATGTTTTGTATTCTCATCTTGACTGTTGAACCACTTATCAGCTGATATATACTGCGAGGCTCCCTCTGGGGGCTTCCATCTTTTAACATGATCATCCCAAGCTTTTCTCCATACATCTGAATAGTCTATGTAAATCTCCTCGCCAACTGCTATGTTATCAAGAGCTATAACATCGATCATCAATCCTTTACCGTGTATGGAAGTAACTTCTTCTGGTGACATTTCGAACAGCTCTTCTGGATGATGATATTGTTGTCTCCGAGATACTTGTTGTGCATCAGTCTTATGCCATTTGATAATTGCGTTTGTCTTGATTCCGTTTGGAGGATGATTAATGTAGCTGAACATTGGTCCATATGGAAGTAGTAGCACGTCTGATTCTGGATGACCAATGCAGTAGTTGAGTAGTAACTGATAAGGGTTGTACCCACTACTTGCTGTATTCCCAGTACCATCCCCAAACAACTCTTTTCTATGAATCGGAACTACCGGTGACGAAAGTATACGATCACCCTTTGATATACTTTCTTCATCAACGAATAATCCTTGTCCACCAACTGCAGTCGATGTATCACTCTCAACATTGTCTAGACATACAAAACTAGAGGCACTACTATTAAACTTTGCTATCGATAAATGAACAGGTGCATTAAATTCATGCTCTTCATTGCCTATGCATTCCAGTACCAGCTCCTCTCCAGGCAATATATTACGAGCTGCTTCATAAGATAGTTTGTGATGATATGAGTAACTACCAGCTTGAGGTGAAGTTCTTGGAGGTGTACTTTCATCCTCAACAACATTTGATCGACTCGAAGCTTGTAGCTTTCCCGCATAAGCACCAGGGCCAGACAATCTTAGATTAAAGCCCGTGCCACTGGTGCAAGGAGCAATTGAGGATAGGCCCGGACTAAACCATAATGAATTCCTATCAGCACTCGATACAAAGGCCATTTCTGGTATCATGTTTCCAGGCCATAGATATTCTCGTAATGGTGGATGCAAATCAATTGTTTTTGAATCATAGAATGGTATTATCGTTTCATCCCAGTTTATATCTTGTCCTTCATATAACATTATACCAGTATATAAACCTAAACCAAATCCCTGTTGCTCTGCTTCTTTGATCATTGATGGACCCATATATACATCACACTCTGATTCCGTTTGCATCATTGTCTCTAGCGTTTGCAATGGATCAGTAGTTTCCTTCTTCTTTCCATCAACAATACAGAGAGATATTATTATGGAAACGAACAATGTAAGTATACTACACAGCATCTTGTATTTTTATTCTATTGTAGTTTATTGATTGTTCTTTGTTATCAAACTCAGTAGTACTATGAAGTACCGACATAGATTGATATTGATGTGTTGCAATATTGAGATGAACCTTATGTCAGAACTTATGATTGTGTGAAACAGAGACTATCAGCCTAACTTGTGGTATTACCGACATAAAGTAATTGCAATTTTGAGTGCACGTATTGATTGTTGAAATGTGTGAAACTCTCCGATCTCTGTAGGTTGAAAATCACTTTGAACCAACAATAAATAGGTGGCATAGCACACAATTGAAGAGATATACTATATATGACTGAGGTAATAAGAGGCATCAAATTGCTAAAGCAGTAATCTTTGCAATTTGCATAAGTATTTTGGATGGTGAATGAAGGGCATCAAGAAGTAGAGCCCCTGGACAAACACGTGCCCATAAGAGAGAGGGTGGGGAATCATGGAATAATGGCCGGCCGGCTACGAATAACTCAATAAGCACCCTCGGGCCAAAGATACCGACATTTTTTGGGTTTACCCGTAGTAAAAATGAGGCAAAATCACTAACAAATCTGAAATATGAAGGTCTTCCAAACATCGAATTATAGATGCGGAGACATCATATACGACGTAGAATTGCATGCTTATTCCAAATATGGTATTATCTTTTTGCAATTATTGTTAGTTTAAAAGTTATAAAGTATCTGAAAAAACTACTAAGTAGCTTACATAGTAAATTTTTGATAGTCCTTTAAACACCGCGCCGCTCGGCATATGAACTACAAATATGTAGTAGAGAAGCCTTCTGCAATATTAGGCTCATATTCCTCGCCAATATTGTGCAATGACGGCTCATTCTATCACGTAGTTGAATGGTGGTATCCTCGACGAAAACCCAAAATGTGCTACGGGATTTTCCTACGTAGAAATCTGGTACAAAAAAGTAGGGCCGAGGCCGCTTATGTACTATCCTCATGAAGCATGAAACATACCACTTCTCCTCTTGTGAGATATACTATGTATATTCTATGAATCAATGGTTATACAAACTTGGCATTGCTAAAAGAGAGTTTGGTATCCTTAAAAATTACACAGAGGTGGCTGGGGAGATAGATATGAGAACACTGATCTACTCATAAAGAAGAGACACTCCTCATAAAGCAAACTTCTACTCCATTATATAATCATTATCTTTAATAATAGACTTATTCAATATGAAGTCGTCAGGTATATTGCTCCCGGTATCCTTATTATTACTACTCCCTCATGTGTCTAGTTTCACAGCCCAACGGCCAGTGAAGGCAAATGCTTTCAAACTTATGATGGCCAAGAACAAACACTTTCAATCTAGATCTCTTGTTGATTTCCAAAAGGATCTCGAAGCTGGTAAAGTTCGTCATCTATTCCCTGTCATGAATGCTAAAGAGCGTATCAAAAAAGGAGAGATACGTCCATCAGATGTTCCTTATGAACAACGAGAAGGTGGGTTATACAACAACAAAGACGTGAATGTAGGATATGTACCTACCGGAATGTCAGTTCATGAATGGCATGAATTCCAACGTGCCGAGGTAAGTGGTATGGGTGTTCTCATCATATCTTAAATGATACTTTGACATACCTCATCTCATCTTCTTCTTCTCCCTCTCTATAGAAAAGGAAGCAGCAATCAAAGAACTTTGCTGCTTTTGGCCCAACATCATTTAAGTCACGTTCTCTTCAGGGTAAGCTGATCATTCTTTTTGTATTGAACTTTGATTACATAACTGATTCCTACTTGAACTCTACTGCAGGATTTCAGGAAGACTTGGAGAAAGGCAAGTCGACCCACCTCTTCCCTGCCTTTTTTGCCAAGGAGAGGGTAAAGAAGGGTGAAATAAAGGAAGAAGATATTCCAGTAAGTCATCTTTTTTACAAGGCTGGCCATTGGCACATACTGAAGCATATCTCACATACCATCATGACTTTATTCCTTCCAGTACGAGGAAGTTGGGATAATTCTGACGTTAAAGGTGCAAAGAATAAGAAGGAGTGGACTGAGACTGACAAAAAGAACAAGTCGATACCAGACTGGCTCCGCAGAGGACCAAATCTCTGGCGTGGCGGATTTGCTCCATAAGTAGCTTCATGATGATCTCAATCCGATGATTCTTGGAAATGTGAAACAACAAGCCTAAGGTCACTGTCTCCAATGTGTAGCACTAACTGCATTTCCTCTTGATTTGAAAAGTTGTTAGGATACCAATGTTTGTTTGCCTGAGAGCATTAGTATAAAGCAAAGATTATAGATCCTCTCCTCGAAACTTATCCTCTTTCTGTTCTCGTGTGGCCCATTTATTCCTGTAGTTTCCAAATATATCCAATTCAATCTGCTGGCCCTGATACCACGATGCGTACCCCGCTCCTCTTGTTGGTTGAATGCCAAGCTTGGCTTCCTCTTCCTTTCGTCTTTGCATTGCTTGATCCATAGCAGCAATGTATTCATCAGCATGCTCAGATGAAACAACTTTGACTAAAGTCACTGGTGCAAACCTATCTAGCATCCATTTCTAAAGTAGTGAACAGTAGAATGATTTAAGTTTCCATAAGAAACAGACATAATCAAACTCCGCTCTGTCACTCACCATGCTATTGTAAAGATCTCTGAAAAGACTCACAGCATAACGACTGTGATTTAATCCCCCTTCCCCTATATTTCTTGATCGAGTTATCAATGCATCTTCCAGTCCTTGTTTTAAGCGAATTACAGCCCAGCTTGGGTTTAACCAGCTTGACCAAAGTGACAAGTTCGTTGTTTCTTTAGTTAGTGGATCTTTTTCATCAATGCTATTGAACCCAACTAAGATGTATCTTGTACCTTTAGTGATTGCCAATCCTTCGTGTAGTCTAAGAAATATAGGATACCAGTGAGCATAAGATATGTAATAGAATAAATAAATAATAAGAGGTCATGTGTGCAACATACATTTCTGCGTTTGATATGATCCCCTCGCCAACTGCAGGATTTGCATCAACGTACATACTCCTCGTCTTTCTGTTTGAAGCAGGAGGCTCGCTAATATCTTCTACAGTTTTACCTTTGTCTGGCGATTTCTTTTGTTTCTTCTTATCACTAACATCTTGTAATGCCTTTGATGCCTCTTTTTTATTCAGAATCCTTGGATCTTTAACATATCTGTCATGAAACCGTGTACCACCACCTTCAAACTCATCATTTAATAAGATATTCCAGCTCACGTGAGATCCATCTGTGTGCATACGTAGATTAGCTTGACCATTGGCTGCGTCATATCGTACCACAAATATATCAGTTGCCCGAATTGCACCTCGAAATATACCGAAACCTTTCTCTATTAGAGGTGCTAACCTTGAGTTAAGCCTTTCTGCAAGCCACGTTCTGTCTTCATTAGTAAATGGGTCAGTTACAACATTCTGGAAAATGCGCGTTTAGCGGTTTATGAAGACGAAAGAGAGGACATAGTAACATTTGTTAGTACATGTTGGCTGCAAAGGCAATCAAAGCTCTCAAATGAAGTGTCCAAATCGCCAAGACTTCATATTGAACACACGAATTCACATAACAAAACAATACAAACGCGGACTTTCCAGATCAACCGTTTCGTAGGCAGCATGTCTATCTTTATGCCATCCCGATGGATCCTTTAGTAATACTTTCCACTTAGTGAACTTAATTGTTTCCTTGTCTCGTATATTATCAAGTGAGCTGTATGGATTAAAGTCAGGATTCTCCAACATGAACAAATCTTTCTCCTTTTGTGTCTTCTCAGCATTTACCTTTGCTGCTTTATTTGCAATATCAATTATATGTTTACATTCATCTCTTGTCAATATTGGAGCTTGCAATATTGTTCGTGCAGGGAAGAGATTGTTATTACTGAAAAATAGTATACAAAAGATGGATAGTATACATAATAGTGTCAGTATATTGGATATAATGGCTGAAAATTCTACCGCATCTACATTGTATTGTGGTGGTTTATCATCTGTGCTGCTTTGTGGAGATACATCATGTTGCTTTTGTTTCGTGCCATTTCGTATCTTTTTCTTATTCCTAGATATCTTTTTAGATGAAGATTGCAGTTTAGAATCCTTCTTTGGATTAGTGTGTTGTTGCTCTTTATCATAATTAGTATTGATATTATCATTAGCCGATACCTTTTTGGTTGCGAAGATATACGGTAATACAAAGATGAATAGAAATATTGATGCGCATATTTTGATTACAATGTGAAATCTCTCTTTCTCGTAGTCGGGGAGGCTGGCGGCGAGATATTCTGCAGGTATAATTGACATTGTAAAGTTGATGTAGGTATATTGTATATATTTATTGGGCGCTGCAAATAAGGAGTAGTATGAGGAGGAGAGGCTGATGATAATCGCCGTATGATATATGGTCTATGTTGAGCAATTTATTAATGTTGTGGATAGCAGCAACAATCTCGGCGCGGAGAGTAGATAGTAGATGGTGCGGTCGGTGGTAGAATGAAGATTCACACGAGCCCAGAGGTGGAGGTTGATCGCTCAATATCGCTAATGAACTTCAGTCTCTCTAGTGCATAACGTCTCATTATTGATCTCTCACATTGAAGAATTTGATATGCTCGTAGTATTGAAGAGAACAGCACAATATTCCAGTAGCAGAGAAGAAGTACATCAGTAATACACTACGTTATTGCATTTATATTGTTATCTTGTATCGTATACAAAACTCGAAACACAAGCAATACCACAATGGCTTGGCGAAGTAGTGGTTCGAACAACGAGGAGATGGTTGACAAGCTCAAACGTAAGTGTAGCCGACATGTGCCATATATGTCTCCTTGATTCTTCGATGGGTTGTTTGTTTGTTCTTTTTGCATTAGATATGCATTCTATGCACGATATTTGCATTCTTTGCAATTATGACTCTGTGTCGAGATACGATGACGATGACACAAGATGTGAGCATTTTGTTCTTTTGCAATATGCAAACAGTGCATGTGATAGAATCTCATAACGATGCATTCCGTAGATGGTTATAGTTTTGAACTCAGACACTATATACTGCAATGGGACGCCGGTGATGTGCAACCAAGCTCGAGCTTTACCATCCACCACATACATATGCATTGCAATAGTTCACATGAAATCCGGTGTCAATGTCAAATGACACCTTGGTTCATGCTGGAATGTCATCATTACTCCTTCACACCTGCAGTATTTAACCAAATTCTTTGTATTGCTGCTATTTATCATTTAGGCTTTGGTGTTATCACAAGTGATAGCTTAGAAGAAGGTTTTCGATGTGTCGACCGCAAGTTCTTCGTACCCCAGGGCAACGAAGCTTTGGCTCACTTGGATCAGCCACTAAAAGAAGGCAATGTACATATAAGCGCACCTCATATATATGGATCTGCTTTGCAAGAATTAGATCTCATCCCAAACTCATCTACCTCATTCCTGAACATTGGTAGCGGCACTGGTTATGTGTCAAGTATTGCTGCTCAGATACTTGGTCCAAATGCTCTCAATTATGGCGTCGAGCTTCACGATGATGTGATTGATCACTGTAAGGCAGCACTTGGTAAATGGAAGTCAAGTACAATCGAAGAAGCAAAAGATGACGTATCTATCGTTCACTTTATGGATGACACTATTGCAGACATTCAAAGTAAGTTATATTTGAGTATATGTCTGTGCATGTTTTCTTTGCTAATGATATAGATATACTGTCTTTGTATCTTCTTCAACATATCATATTATAGTCATTAAGGGTAATGGTTTGAACATAATGAAGACCAGAGGAGAAGGTGTAGTAGGCTTTGATCGTATCTATATTGGAGCAGCCGTCGACAGAGACGACCTGGAGAGTATCACCAAGCTGCTAACTCCAGGAGGAGTCCTTGTTGGTCCTGTTGATGATGATCTTGTCAAGGTTACTCGAGTTGGTGCTGTTTCTAAAGACTTGGAAGATGATACAGAGGATGAGGATTCATCATTAGCTGGGTTAAATGAAGAGTTTACATCTCAAATCTTGAGTGGAGTAAGATTTGCTCCTCTAACAACGAGCTCAGCAGTCACGGTCATCCCTGCCAATGTGTGGAACCCTACAATCCAACGTGGATATCCGGCAGAGTTTAAGCAAGCTAGTATGCAGTTGTTAATGTGTGCCAGCTCCCAACTCGTTCAGCCACTTCCTCGAGTACCAACAGAGATAGAACGAACTAATGTTGCATCAATGCTTCCTAAACCTTTGTGGCTCGAGGTCTTGTCATATACACACAGAAATTGTAAGTATATATGATACTATCTGCTTTGTTTGTGTGACATTGATTGCAACTTACCTCTTCTACAATTTACACTTTCCTTCGTACTAGGGTTCAAGCCTGAACAGAATGAGACCGACTATCTCAAGAGAAGACTAAGGGAAGAGAAGTTGAAGAATGCAAATCTGGAACGAGCAAGAAGAGAGGCAGAAGAGAAGTGTGCTGCTGCCGAGAGAGAACGAAGTGTCTATAAAATGTTGGCTCGAAGATGGCAGTCTAGACTAGACACTCTGCTTAATGAACACGAAGAACAAGGCAATCATAATAATGCCGAGCAGGATCTTTTAGATCTAGCAGATGGTATCAGGGATGATGAAACGGCAGTTGTAAACAACCGAAATAGGTCAGCCTTGTCCAATTTGAGAGATATATTGCAGAACATCAATTCAGATGATGAAGAGGACAATATGGAAGAGCCAGGAGATGATGATGATGACATGAACATGGATCTTGAGGAGGAGAATGAATTTGACGAAGATGAATTTGTGTCTGCAGTTGAAGAAGAGGAAGAGGAGGACATAAATGAAGAAGATGTCGATCATGATTCTGTAGTCATGGAGGATGTGAATGTAGATACATCAATGGAGGAGGTTCCTAAACCACGGACGGTTTCAGTATCAAGTGATGATCTCTAAGAGTTAACCGCTACATTAAAGCGGTGTCAGAGGGTGTATATATAGAAGATGTGTTATTATACAGTTGTAAATCAAAGGTGTAAAGAAGTAAACTCTTGTTTGATATATTTTCAAAGCTATCTTAAACAACTCGACTTCTTTTACTTGGTTTGGATGCTTCTTTTAAAATAGTATCAGGCTCTTTCTTATCTCCATCACTTTCACTCTCTTCATTTTCTTCTTCTTTAACAGAATGTAGCTGATGATAACTTTTAACATCTTCAGCTTGGTATGGATGTTGTAATGAGCGTGAGATACATGATCTAATTGTCTCCAAGGTCATCTCCGAATCACCAAGATTGTTGCTATTAGCTTCAATACTACAATGTATACTTTTAGCAAACGTCTCTAGGCATTCATCAAAGCGTTCACGAGGGAGATGTTTTTCATGGACAATTTTGCAGAGAGCAAGCGCTCGCTCTTCGCTTGAGGTATCCAATGTTAAGATTGCAAATCCTAGTGGAGGGTCTTGAGTGGCAACTTCTCTTGAGAGTACGAGAACGAATGTTTCATCACTCAGCTGGAGTTCCTGTTCTTGTGTTTCGTCATTATTATCTGATTCAGGATCTTCTTCTCCCAAGTTCAGAGATTCTTTTTGGGTAGATGAACATTCCTTCTTTGATAGTGACGAATAATTTTTCTCCATGAGTGCATGAATGTGATCTACATCAACCTCAGTTGCCCGTCTCAATATTATTCGTCCAACTTTATCATCATCGTTGTTTGACTCACTTTCATCATCCAATTCTTGAAGAGATAGGAGTGCAGCATCAACCTCATCGTGAAAGGTTTGTTTCTGCTGCTGATCATCTACACCCCATTGTGTCCGTTTTGCTCTCTTTGGCTCGGACAGTGATAAACCAAGCAACGAAATACCACTTTTTGACGACAAAGGAGTGCCAGAGAATGCTGATCGCTTGCTACTTTTCTTACTTTCTGGTGATGACAACTTGGCTCGCTTTGTTTGACTAGTTGCTACTCTATTCGCGGCATATAACTCTCGAGAAGCTTCTGCCTCGGCCTTCACTTCGACAATACTGCTACATCCAGGAAATAGCGAAGAAAGTAATTGTGCTGAAGCCTTGTGTTTGGACTCTCTTTTAGTTGACCCTAGCCCAGTACCTGTCAACTTGTGTAGAACAACTTCCTCCTTCTTCTCAGGCTCTTGGTTGCTCTCTATTTTTGGTTGTGGTTCTTCTTTCTGTTCATTATCAGTTGAATGATTTGGTCGAGCTGCCTTGTTTGGTGACGGTGATTCGAATGAAAAGCTATCTTTCCGTTTTCGACTCTGCGATGACTCTACCTTGTCACTGGTGGGCGATGGACTGCTAAACTTTGATTGTAAGTAATCCAATGGAGATTGCCAATAGGTCATGATGTCATCATTATCACCAACTAGATGTTTTGGAAAGTAAAGATTGATGGTTGCAATGCATTGAAACATGCGAGGTCGAGATGGTGCCTCTCGAGGCGATTCAGTCTTCTTTCGTTTTGATGAACTACTCGCAGCATCTCCTGATACATCACTCTTAATACTTGGGCATAGATCAAAGGAGTATGATGGAGGTTCCCGTATCCTGCAGGAATCAATTTGCCACATAGCATGGAGTAAGGTAGAACAGACGGATGCTCCTCTTGATGCATAATAGGCATTCTCATCTTCATCATCGACATCGCTAGCACTACTCACACCAGAAGAGGGATAAATATTTGACGAGAATACACGACCAGATCCACTGGCATTTAGCGAACCGCCTGGTGATGATAATGCCCCAAGTTTAGACGATAAAAGAGGTCCTCCCGATACCAGCGCTCCATGACCAATAACATCTTCGGATATGTCAATTGCAGTACTAATCGAAGACGTTTCACTGTGATCTCCCTCACCCCCAACGCCGGCTCCAAGAGGACCATTTGCTCCGCCAATCGCAAGTTGTGAAGCCAAGTGTGGTCCCAACTCATCTAGCGAGAGTGATTTTCTTCGGGTACCACCTATATCGGTCAGAATTCCATTGGGGTCAAAGATAACACCGGGTATCAAGGCGGCAAGAGCCTTCCTTGAACCATCTTGCTTTGCAGCGTTTTTCATTCCACCACGACCCCTGCCCAACTCTACACTATTAACATGAACAGTCATACAAAATGTGTCTTTGTGGCTCTTGACGCTACCGTCATTATCAGACAATTGAGCACCGCTCTGGGGATCAACAAGGGTATACTTTGGCATATCCCAGTGATATTTGCCACACAATTCATGTAATGCCCTTACCCCATTCTTCCCTAACAATCCTCCAAGGAAGATGCTTGGCGGAGGGGGCAAGATACTACCCCTACTACCTGTACTCTTCTGTGGAGTTGAGCTATTGGACTGTGATCGATTTTTCTTCTTGTTTCTTCCTCTTTGACTATTGTTGCCGTTACTCCCAAGTGAAGAGAAGGAACTCTTCGAGCCATGCCCATGGTGTAGTGCTCGTTTATTACTTGTATTCACTCCCTCTGTATTGGCATCTTCATTGAAGCGTCGCCTTTGGCTACTCTTCTTACCAGATAACTTCTTATTACTGCTGCCGATACCCTTCAGATCACGACTATCACTTCCAAGAGATGATACTGAACTATTCCCACTTTCTCTCTTCTTGGATCTCTTCTTATCCTGTTGCTGCTGAGATGCTTTTGGTTTAGCTTCAATCTTCAATCCACTGCTTCTCTTGGTGGTGTTATTATTTCCTAAAGAAGAGGGTTGCCATAATGTTCTCTTCTGTCCCGGATGCTGCAGCTGTTGAGTAGAATTATCAATCAATCCAGGCCCTGAAGCAACCGGGGTATAATATGATGCTTGTTGCTGCTGTACTTGACTAGGCACAAACCCTCCTCCAGGATTTTGTAATACAATATCGCTGCTCACACTTGCATTCACATTATTCACACTATTTCCGCCACAGGCAATTCGTGCAGCAGCCCATGCCGCTCCCGCCGCGGCATTAGCATACTGTAATGCATGTTGTCTCATTTGTTCTTCATAATATTGACGTTGTGCGTCTAGTCCTCCAACATTATTTGGTGGGTGTGAAGGGGGCGGTGGTATTGGTGGAAGTTGCATAGTAATTTGCTGGTTTAATATGCCGAGATTTGGTGGTAGGATATTGTTCATATTATTGTGCTGTGGTTGTAGTTGATTATTGTTGAGAGGATATTGATTGAATGGTAGAATGTTGTTGTTATTTAGTGGTGGCGGATGTGAATATGAATCACCACAATCATATCCTTGATCGAATTCTGGTTGTTGAAATTGCTGTAATCCATTATTTGGATACATCATTCGATTGTTATTGGGATTGCCCATGATAGTTTGTGAATATAGAATACCTGAGTTGTTATTTTGTTCTCCAACTTCATATGCGTTGTTATCATCTCTGCAATTGCTCTGATTATTAAGTTCGCTCTTGGCGATATCCTCGTTTGAAGTCTTCTTTTGATCATTACCTTCTTCTTCATCTGATGTAGAAGGTACCGCTGGTGGTATCTCGTGCGGTACTTCTGCATCATCTCGATTGTTATCTACATTAGCATTCATATTGATACTGATTATTGATTTTTTTGAATATGTACTAGCACATACCTTACCAAAATTTATCAGTAATATTGACACAACACTACTGTCCCCTACTATTCTTAACTCTCTTGCTGCTCTGCTTCTTCTTAAATATGGAACCCTTCTTCAATGTTGTATCGATAACATACAACCCCTCAACAATTATTAACAATGCAACAATTAACATGCAACAAAGGCATTTCCGATCTATCGCCAAAACGTTAGATAGATTCACAAGATATCAATTTTCACCTACTGATATTAGATTAAGTTGGCGTATTGCTCATAACTGTTGGGATCTATCTATTGATACTTGTTTGATTATTGCCATTATCATTTGCTTTATCTCGAAAGAGTGGCTGTAAAACGTGACGCGTCGTATAAGCTTCAACACATACCAAATTATATAAATATAATTATTGCAATTGCATAACTTTCAGAACAGAAAGAATGACCTCCTCCGCTCCTCATCTAAGCTACGCCGCGATTGCGGGACGTGCTGAGCTTATTCGACTAATTGCCGCTGCTGGAGGAGTTACCATCACTGAGGCCGCAGAAGAATTTGCGAAACCGACTCTTGCATCTGGTATGTATCAATATTGTAACTATCTTATGTACATATGTGTGCATATGACATGTTAATGCAATATCTTTATATCTTACCTCTTCTATTCATATTATCATCAGGTGAAAGCAGAAACAATTATATGTCACCATCGGGTATGCCTCTACTACAACACGGAGATCTAAAGATATCACAAAGTGGTGCGATTGAGACTTATGTCGCTTCGATCGCTCCAAAGTACAAAGATCTAACTCCGCAGCAAAAGGCAATCGATAATATGTATGGCTGCATCAAAGAAGAAATTCTCTTCAATTGTGCAAAGGCAATCTTTACTACCCAAAAGACTGATAAGAACAAGGCAATTGAAGATATTAATACCTTACTTGATAAATGGTTTGGTATATTCGAGGAAAAGTTACCAGATGAAGGATTCATTTTGGGACTATCATACCCTACCCCAGCTGATCTTGCTTTGTTGAATATTACACAAGCATTCATGCCATTTGGAGCTGCAGTTAAGCTTGCTTCGTATGACTTTTCAAAGTGGAAGAAAGTTTCTGCCTTATGTGATCGTACTGCTGCTGATTCAAATGTTGCTGCTTATTTGAAAGATAGTCCATATGTCAAAGCAAACCCTTTTGGATTGTGACTGTAAAGAGTGATAATGGGTGCTGGTTTTAAAGTTATCTTAACCCACTGTGTCTAGTATCGCTACCAAACTTTGTCCAAATGGTAGCTAAGATAAAAAAATAAATGTAAAGAGACAAACAATTTTTGTTTTTTATTAGTTATAAAATTACCTATCATACACTCACATCCAACCTATTCATGTATAATGAACAGTTGAGTTTTCTTGAGGGGCAGAAAGACTTTCATGGGGAGAGTTTATCTTCGTCTAACTCTGGAAAAAGTGAACATCAGCTTACATTCTTGGGAGAGTCTTGAGGGAAAAAACTTGAGGTGTGTTTTAGGCGGGGCTCTATGGCCACACAGCCATACACTTGAGAAATAGAGGAGGTCATATGAGAGACCTTCAACTCTTAACTCAATCCTTATTCACCTTACTCGGCCTCAGTCTAAGCTTAGTTCTTGGGTATCATATCTAAACTCAATCTCAAAACACTACTCGCTGACTCTTCAGTAAAGTAGGATGTCCAAGTGCTAAACACGGCTCTATCCTCTTCGTCTTCCTCAGGATGTGGACTGTTATCGCTAGTGGTCTGATTAACCTTGTCGGCCTCATCTTCTTGAGAGGATGGAGTGAACAAAGATAACTTGTTTACTAACCAGCTACCTACATTTTCCATGGTAAGTAACTCCACCACACCCTTATTATCGGCAGTATGTAACTCTCTAGGACAACTAACAACATAACACTCTTGACTCTTATTCGGACATTCATTATTAGTATTACAATATGTCAATGGCATTAAACTACCCTTATAACTTGACAAATTACTTGATTGTGTATTGCATTGTTGTGTAGCAAGTTGGTGTGATGTACTACATATAAATTTATTTATATATTCATCATTATTGGTAGATTGGATGTTATTTAGTAAGTTGGATTCAATTTGGGATTGATGTAGTAGGGCATCGGAATGTGATCGTATTTCATATGACATTCTCCCCTCTTCTTCTTCATCGTTGTTGATCTCGATTGTGGATGTAGGTGATGAACATGTCAAGCCTGCATAACAAGATTGTCCATTAGGACATGACGAGTCTAATCCCGATGGACAGAGGTTGGAACATGTTGATGATGCATCTCTCCATGATGTGCCGCATGAAAATACTGTTGATAGGGTATGTGTTGATGGTGGTATCAAGCTATTCTCTTCTTCATGCTCTAAATGAATATTGTTCGATGGAGCGGCGGCCGGGTCATCATTATTGTGATACGTAGAGGAGGCATGGATATTAGCTGCCACGACGACCGCTGATGATATTAGTATTGCAGTGGATGCTATTGATGATACAGATGATATGGCTAACTTTTGCTGCCGTATTCTTCTCTTACTTTGTTTGCTCATTATTTGTTGTGTTGTGTTATAGTGTTGAGTATATCTTGTTGGATTTCAAGTGAATGTATATTCTCAGCCCTCGAGTAGGTTGTTGCAATGATAAATGAAATGGTACCATATGACGACTTGGTTGTTGTGAGGAGCTGCAATTAATGAAACTAGCCTATCGTACAACAGATTACAAGTACTAGAGCCCTCCTTTACTACTCAACTTTTTGCATTACAAAGAGACAAACCCAAGTCAATCGTTTCCAGCAACAACTCCTCAAATATCCTCTTCGCCGTTCACGCCGGGCCAATCAAAATAGTAGTAAGAAAGTGCTCAATTAGCTAAGCCCCCAAGTGTGACATAATTACGACAATAGTGGCGTTAAATAGAGTGGCCTATACTTTGATTTTTTTGGGTGAAAATAATGATGGTGAAAGTGAAGCAAAGTTAGCGCTCAGATAGTCTATAGCAACCTGAGTTTATACATTCGTATACCAACAGTACTGTCAGTATATCAGTTTTTAATGCTCTTTCTAATGGTTATACTCAATTGACCGAGGCATCAATTTCTAAAAAAGATACGGTATCCTTAATTTGATCTTTGCAGTCATATTGCAATTGGTTTGCTCTTCGATACCCGATAGCTACATAATATGAGGCCAACACGAAGAGGAAGAATAAAAATCCTATCTCTAATCACTCTACAGACAACAATTGCAACTAATACTAATAATAATGATCTATTCATTGGCAATACTCGTAAGCGTAAACTACTTAGAGGTCAACAACAAAATGAACAACATCGCAATCTTCAAGTAACAGACGAATACATACAAACACATCCATGGTATCCAGAACAACATTTACAAAAATGTTTACTCTCTTCTATATCTAAACCACCACCAAATTGGATGATAAATACAGGTGGATATGCCGAGTTACATTTATTTCAAAGTGGTATTGAATGTTGTACAAAGTGGTTTCCAGATGATAATGATAATGATAATAACTGTTTAGAATATGTTAGTCAAATTGAACAAGAAGAGAAAGAGCAAAGTATTAATGAAGAATTAAGTAGTTGGGTTAATACACAACAGATACCGATAGAGAATGAGGATGATGATGATATTAAACCTTATTTGCATGATGCGCTACTACCTCCTCAGAGACCGCAGGTACAAAGTAATTTAGGCAGACCAAAGGGTGAAAGTAGTTTATCAACTCTTGGCTTATCGGTAGTCGAGAAATCGCCAGAGGAACAAAATGATCCAATCATATCATTATCAGTTGAAGAAGAGCCAATAATACGAAGTGACAAGACAGAAGTATTGGGTATACCACCACTCCCAACTCCACCAGTCTCTTCCCCATCAACTCCATCTAACAATAGCAACAACTCAGAATCCCCATATACAATCTCAACGTCAACATTTGGCCTACTATCTGTAGCCTCTGAAACATGTTCACCATCCTGTCCATCTGGATCGACGTGTGTTGGTAATTCGGCTTCTGGGCAGCTCATTCAAGATGAAGAATGCGAGGCCTGTGCTAATGGACAGACTTGGTGGCCATGTGATGTCCCCGGCTTGTGCTGGTGTCATACGGACGATACTGACCGTATTGCACCTGCACCACCATCAGGTATACCAATAGATGAACAACTGTATACATACTATACAGTCTGCGACGATATACTAACAAAAGAAATGTTCAATACAATAGCACCTGCAGCAAATGACCCATACACATATGAAGGATTATGCGATGCTATATTATCATATAATGCACAACATACCGAAAAGGCATTTGGTATGGGAAATGTATATCAACGTACTGCCGAATTAGCCGCCTTTATTGGTAACACGTTACATGAATCTGATGAATATAAGGCACCACGTGAATATTTAATGTGTGCTGATAATATAATAAAAGATGGTGAAGTATATTGCAAGCCTTGTGATCCTGGCAGTTTTGATTGGAGTACAAAGAAATGTGGACATAGTTTAGTTTCTGGTAATAGTGATTTTAATGAATATTGTCAACCGCAGAGTACTCCGCCTGAGGCTTGTCAATGTGGTGTAGGTGCAGGAGAGGGTGGTGAATTAGATGGATATGTTGCTGCCAAGCATTTATTCTTTGGTCGAGGTGCTATACAATTGTAAGTGTCTGACTCCAGTTTGCTGTTGCTTGGGTTTATACATTATGTACATGATCTTACACTTACTTATGCCTTACTTTTGCTTCTGGTATAGGTCATGGAATTATAATTATATTGGCGCAAGTGTAGCACTCACGGGTAGTCCTGATACGTTTTGTGAGGATCCCGATATTGTTGCAAGAGAGGGAAAGTATGTTTGGGGTGTCGGTATCTTCTTCTGGATGTAAGTTATATTTGTTATGTTGGTGCATGATATGTTTATATTCTTTTCTAATGATATACTGTCTTCATATCTTCATAAACCATACAGGGAACATACCAAGGAAGACACTACATCTCACATTGAATCATTGAGAGATGGTGGAGACTTCGGAGGGACGCTCAACAATATCAATGGTGGACTCGAGTGTCCAGCTCATGGTGGTTGGCATGTTGATGCGGTCAAGGCCAGGCTGGATCGGTATTGTAGAGCTTCCAAGGCCTTTGAATTACCAAATCTAATGCGTCTTGACAATTGTGCTGGATTACAAGAGGCTCTCGACACTTGTCTCGTTGAGGGGAAGTGTAATTCTTGTCAACGCTATGTTGGGAAAACAACTGGTGAAGTTGTTGATAGTTTTGTACCACCATCCTATTCACCGGGCTCTGGTCAAGTTGATACTGTCGAAGCACTCTGTCCTGAGAGCTTAATGCCATGGGAAGGTAACTCTGACTGTTGTGTACCCAACTCTGCCTTCGTCGGAGATGGCGCTTGTGATCCAGAAGCTCCGTACAACACTGCTGTATGTGGTTATGATGGAGGAGATTGTTGTCAGTCAACATGTAATGAAGACTCAGCCTTTGGTTGTAAGACAAAGGAAGGTAGTGTTTATCAAGACTATGGTCCTTTTGGCTTTTATTGCATAGACCCAACACAGGGAGACTCTGTTATAGACTCAAGAACATGTGTTGTTCAAGAGAAGTATCGTATTGCAGATGGCAAGTGTAATCCTTCGTTGAATACACCAGAATGCAACTTTGATGGAGGAGATTGCTGTGAAGAAACATGTTCTGATACATTTGGATTCTATCCATGTGGTTCAGGCATACAATCATATAACTGTCTTGACCCAAGATTCAAGACTGCCGATACAAATTCACCCTCTAATAAACCCACACGTACACCGACTCAATCTCCACAACAACATATTCAAGTTCAACAAGAGACATCTCCTCCTGTATCGGAGAGCGAACCGGCAACAAATATTTGCCCTGAAGACATGCTTGAATGTCCAGATGGAACATTTGTTAGTAGAGATCGCCATGATAATTGTGCATTCTATCCCTGCCCAGAGGAGTGTGATGATGTACAAAAAGAGTGCCTTGATGGAAGCTTTAGAGGTAAAGACCCTTTTAATGGTTGCAAATATCTACCATGTCCCGAGGATGATGAGATTTTTGGTGACTCCCTTGCATCATCAATCAATTCAGCTTTAGACATGAAGTATAAATATGAAGCGACTGACGGTAAACAACTCATCACTCAACTGTCACAGACGTGTGATGCTGACTTGCGCGAATGTAATGGAGGTTCATTTGTAGGAAGAGACCCAAAGAACAACTGCCAGTTCCACCCATGTAGCTCGAGAGATGACGAGAAGCCGATGAGCGCTCTAGCCTCTTCAATTTCATCATCCTTTGGTGACACTCGACCCGAAATGAGTTCTTTGGCAGCCTCAATTACATCCTCATTTGCTCAAAACTCGAAGTCTGACGAGGACGAGGAAGAACCTATGATATCGTTAGCAGCTTCCATTACTTCCTCTTTTGAGGCTCGGGATACTCCAACAGTAGCTACTTCAATGGCAGCAAGGGTTCATAGTAAGCACAACACTATCATTGGACAAGGAGGTGATGAGATGACAGCACTAGCAAACGAATGGCACTGCCCAACAGACTTATTTATTTGTTCTGATGGTAGCATGGTAGGGAGGGATCCTCACATGAGTTGTAAATTCATTGATTGCCCGGACTTGGAAGAAGAGGAAAACAAGTTAAAGCAGGCGGTGACGACACATTCTGTATCATATCACAAGAAGAAGAACAGCTCATAGTAAATCGAACTGTTAATGTTAAACTAATTCAGAGATACTTAACACCTATACTGCTAACCCTTATGAAATAACACATGCACATCTTGAATCAATAGCGGATGCGCTCTGAACTTGCTTGTCGTCCGTTTTGAATACATCATGTGAATATATATTCAAACAGGTAATGATTTCTTCAAAACTCGGTCTTGCACTGGAAGATGCGCGTTGATATGATTTGTCATGGTGAAAGAGAGGTGATTGTAACAAATGTTAGTGCATGTGGTGTAAAGGCAGTCAAATGAAGACTAAAGAAGGCCAAATGAAGTAGCCAAATCACCGAATCTTCATATTAAACACATGATAACACAAGACAAAATAATACAAACGCGGACTTTCCTGGCATCTTCATCCCAGCACCGCTTCATTAACGTACTTAACCGTTCATCAACATTTCTAGGTATGAGCGGTCGCTCTCCTTCAATGGCTGCTTGGGTCACTGCATCTAAGCCACTCAGTCCTGCCCACGGGGGCGTACTTCGCAACATGTAAAAGAATATCATAGCGTAGGAGTATACGTCAACTGTTTGAGTATACTCTTCATGCCTAAAAACTTCAGGTGCCATAAATCTATAACTTCCAGTCTCCCCCGTCATCATGAATGCCTCAGTTTCATTCTGTACCGAACTAGGACGTATCTTGGCTAGACCAAAGTCAGCAATCTTCAAAGTCCCGCTGAAGTCGATCAATAGATTGGCAGGCTTTAGATCACGATGGATAATGGGCGGCCTACTCTTGTGCAAGTGATTCATACCCTGTGCAAGTTGTTGTGCATAAACAATCTGTGTCCTCTTGGGTATTTGGGAGTTGCTAAGGTTGTTTGCCTTGAATATATCAAGTAGACTGCATCGACAGATCTCTGATATCATTACCTCAACATCATCCGAGTGTGAGTAGGCAAGCATCATGACAATATTGGGATGACGAAGTCTTCTCATAATACTTGTCTCTCTACGAAAGTCCTCAAGTGCCATTTGTTTCTCCTCTTCTGTGATTGCAGTTTGCTTAATAGCCTCGACTCGGTTTGCAATTCTGTCTTTGTTATTCATGTCACTTCGATTCTTGAGTATCCACTCCTTTTGAATCTTTGATGCCTTGATACATTTGGCAGCAACTAGTATACCACGCCATCGACACTTGTATATCTCACCAAACGCTCCAGATCCGATTCGTTCAATCATTTCAAGTTCTGAGAACTCGACACGCAATTGCTCATTTTCACTTCGAAGTTCAGAATCTGCTAAATCTGCCATTCCAAACGATCCTCCTCTAATAGAAGCTCGATGTTTCTGGGTTAAAGAAAGTTTATCAACAGCATCTTTAGCACCATACTTTCGTAAAATGGCAGCCACTCGTTCATTCCCCTTTTGTAACGCGTCATCAAGAGGTTTGCCACCCCACCGGTCCTCACAGTTTACATTGGCACCTCGTTTGCAAAGAAATGTTACCACATCTAAATGTCCTTCTCCTGCTGCTAAGTGCAACGCTGAAAGATGCGTGTTTCATAGTTTATGAAGATGAAAGAGAAGTGATTGCAACAAATGTTAGTACGTGTGGGTTCACATCATAACCATAACACACAACAAAACAACACAAACTCGGACTTTCCTGTACGCTTATCATAATCGCCCTTGTTGATATCAACATTAGATGTGTCAACAAAACCGCTTGATATGTCCAATATTGATCCTGATTTCTTGATTGGAGAACCTGGTCTCTTCCGTTCATTGCTACCATCAGCATTACGATGTTTACTACCACTTAAATCTAATGCCAATTGACTAACATTCTTCCCATCACCACATATCATACGAACTTCTTCAATATCGCCGGCTGCCGCCGCTGCTATTAAATTGGATGTTAAATTCAAACTCCCAGTTTTTGCACCCTTACTTCGTAAATATTTGGCAACATCCTGATGTCTATGACGATGTGCATCATCCAGCGGAGAGCCACCCCATCGATCTGATCTATTTACATTGGCACCTTTTGATACTAAATATTTCACAACATCTAAACACCCCTCTGAACTTGCAACGTGTAATGCGGTACGTCGGTCATAATCCCTAAAGTTAACATTATCGAATACACCATTAACATATTCTTTCACAGCTTGCAAATTACCTATTGCGCATAATTGTAATAGTGTACATCCCGCAGCGAATACATCCGTGGGTGTTGATAATGTCATTTGTGATGCTAGATATCCTGTGCCCTTTTTTCGTGCTGATATGGAGGCATCCATATTAAATGAGGAATCACTTGGTGATTGTTTATGTGATGTTGGTGGTGGACGGGGTGGCTTTTCATTTGGTGAACTGTTATTACTTTGAGTGTCCATACCTGTGAGGGAATGTGTAGAATTGGCAAGCGCTGCACGGATGTAATCTGCTGCTTGTGAGTCTTCCTCTTTATCTTCTTTGTGTGAAGTGCCGTTATTAGACGGCGCAGCGGTATCCGATGGCGGCGTAGCCGTATTAATACCTTGTATCAGATCATTAATATCATGCTGTTGTTGTTCACCATTCATTGTAGCCTCACCCTCAGCTGCTGCTGCACTTAATATCTCATCAGATAAATAACCTGTGTCTGCTTTGTGTATATTATTTACCTCATCCTCGCCAGCCTGTATAATCTTCATCAATAATGCCGAATTGGAATTACTACCATCTTCAGACTCGGTAGACGTAATATGTGTTGGTCTTTTGTCCGTCAATGGCACTGCAGACTCGGGTGTTTCATCAGTATTAGTATGTGGGGGAGCCATTGCAACTCAATATTTCTGATGATAAAAGATATAAAAATAAAGTGCACAAGATATGCGCAAAACCTTTCGCCGCCGCAACCACTGACAATATTATGTACCAACAATATAATGAGTATTTTAGTATGCCAATGCCGCTATATTGCAATATACGAGGCTATAAATCGACACCAATAGTAGAGACACTAAATTTGAGGAGTGGAGAAGAGAGAATAAAGCAAAAATGACGGCTGGCGATGAAACGGCGTACTATATATCGTAGTGGTGGCAGGTGGTGGCGTATCTGAGGTTGGTTGCAAAGCGGCAGAGGTAATATACAACATGTCAACAACCGCAGAATGGGATGATAACCTACTATTTGAAGTAGCAATAGATCCATTTCAACAAATTGCAATATCAGGGAAAGAGGAAGGTAGACAAGCCGGTCTACGTGATGGATATAATGAAGGTACTAATATTGGCAGATCCAAGGGATGGGAGATTGGTTTGGAATTGGGATATATACATGACTTTTCACAGGGTATATTAGATGGATATCTGCAGAAGAAGAGTAGTTGTTCGGGTGGCGGCGATGACGAAGGTGATCAATTACAAACTTCATTACAAGAATCGGCAAAACAACATCAACCCCAACATACTACAGAACATAAGACAAGAAGCCATAGATTAGAAAGATGTTTGACATTGGCAAGAGATCTTGTAGATATGATAAACAAGTTTCCAGATCCCGATACACTTTTATCACAAAATCAGGAATTTAGTATAGACAAATCCGAGGAGCAATCCTCTGACAAGAAAGATTGTTGTACCCACAAAGCTGATGGTCAGTGTACTAGTGCAGATGATACTTGTTGTAAAAATGAAGTCGATAACAAGGGTGATAATGAGAATATACCAGCAATGCCAGAAGAGAGTTCTAAACAATCAGCAATGCTTGATATATCTACCTCATTAGAAAGGATACGGGCAAAGTTTAAATTGCTATGTGTATTATTAAAAACGAAACAATCATTTGATCTGAAGTCTATATTGGACTTAGGTGATGACATATCACCAAAGAAGAAAATGAGTAATAAACAAAAGAAAAGGAGCAGCACCCCAAACAAGTATGTCAAAGATGAAGACGAAGATAAAAGTAACTTGCCAATTGGAGATACCTCTGCTCTTGAAAGTGATTGGTAGACGAGGTAGGATAGATGAATAAATCTGTCCATTGATAATAGCACCTTACATCATTCTTTTCTATCCAAAATAATTGTTATACTTTATATTGTACTAATAATCGAACAGCAATTAGTAATTGAAATCCGACACAAACAATGTTCTATTCCACTTGTCTCCAATATTAACCCAACTAATACCCCTTTCTCATTTTCATTTCATGGTATTTAATTTCTTATACAGTACTCTCATCATTTCCCAATTGCATAAGAGAATCATCAACCTGTTGTACAACCTCACTCTTGCTAAAGTCAGCAGTGTTTCCCTCCTTACGTTCCTTTTCAATCTCTCCTTCGATCCAATCGATTGTCTTCTTCAAACCATCCTTAATCTTAATTGTTGGTTCCCATTGCAACTTCTCAAGGATGAGCTTACTGTTGGAATTACGTCCACGCACTCCCATGGGACCATCGATATGTTTGAGTGGCATATCTTCCTTTCCCTTGTAAGCTAGTGCAATCTTTGCAAATTCGTTCATATCCACCATTTCAGTAGATCCAAGGTTAATAGGAACATCACAATCCGAGAATGTCAAACGTAAAACACCCTCTACACAATCATCAATAAAGGTGAATGACCGTGTCTGCTTCCCATCTCCCCAAATCTCAAACTCCTTTTCAGAGGTAATTGCCTTTCTACAGAAGGCGGCAGGAGCCTTCTCACGTCCACCCTTCCATGTTCCTCTTGGTCCATAAATATTATGGAAACGGGCAATACGAATATTAATAGGAAAATCCCTCCCGTATGCCAATGCCATCTCCTCGGCATATAATTTCTCCAATCCGTACATATCCTGTGGACGTGCAGGCCAGGCATCAGATTCAATTAATCCAGGATTCTCGGGATCCTCCTGCTTTGCCTCATTGTAAACACATGCCGATGAAGCGTAGAAGAAATCCTTCGCCTTAGCTCGACGGGCAGCCTCCAACATATTCATTGATATAGAGGTATTGTTAAAACTTAATACACTCTCATTTGAACAGATGAAACCCATACCACCCATATCGGCAGCCAAGTTGTATACCTGTAAACAATCCTTACATGCCTTAACAGCTACCTCCAATTTACGCAAATCATCAAGGATGAATTCATCACAGAATTCATCTGGTTTCATAAATTCATTTTCCTTCCAATCGACCACAGTTACTTTATATCCATTTTCTTTTAGACGCTTTGCGATATGTGAGCCGATGAAACCAGCGCCACCGCCTATACAGACTTTGGCACCGTTGCCAGGAGGTAATGTAAATGCTTTGTGTTCTGCCATTGTATATATTATATTACTGTATACCTATGTATGTTGTATGGTATTGAACCAGCCTCTAAAATTTTTAGAGGTGGAGTTAGTGGAGTGAAGATTTGCTTTGACATGCGGTATCCTTTGAGATCAAATCAATCACGAAGATAATCCACGAGTAAACGATAGTCATTGGCAGACTAATGACGGGAAGGACTTGTCTACTTTACTTACACTACTAGTCAATAAGTATAGCATGATTGGGTACTTTGTTTAAGTATATTGATAAAGATACCGTTAAGTGTGCCTTCAGCTTCTATCCTTCCATTGTTGATTAGAAATATCCTTCAGTATATTGTTTCAATAGCTCATATGATCCAAATTGTATTGCAGTATTAGGTACCATTCGTATTATATTGATAAATGCTCCACGATAGAACCTCTCTATACCATATTTAGCATATGTCTTCTCCATACAGTCCCTGAGCAAAGACATCGATGTTAGTTGGTTTGATCAAATATCTTCATTCACAAACATTTACTTCTTCCTCATACACTACTTACCAGTATCCTTTATATTGTTCAGTAGTGCCCTTACTCCCTTGTAATTGTAATAGTCTTCTCACAGTATCATTTGGATATGTCATTACCCCAGCAGTCGCTCCGCCTGCACCACCAAACATTAGTTTTCGTATCACATTACTAGTCTTATCATCATCTTTGTTCTTTGGAAATGTCTTTTCCAATATACCCACTGTACCAAACTTGATTCCCTCATATGGCATGGCACCTAACAATGTAGGTGTAACACCCTTGTACAATGCTCTAAATCCCTCTTCTTTTGCTGTTATCAAGACTGTATTTATGATACCTTTATAATGTTTCTTACCACCCGGTCCAGCCAATTTACCTGTTATTCTACCTCTTGCCAAATCTAATGGATATGTTGCCGCACTTGCACTCATACCTGACAATCCACCCGATATAAATGATAATGCCAATGGTAATTGATATGAATTTTCAATATATGCTTCATTCGATCCGTAATATAAATATCCACAACATCCTCTGTAGAAATCATTACTTGCAAATACTATCGACTTTGCGGGAAATACCCGTAGTAAGTTGGCTCCATTACCTGCCCACAGTCCTAATATTCCTTCATTTTGTATAATTGATTTATATAATTGCAATGGCGACACTTTAGCTCCTTTACTTACACCATGTTCTCCTGTTTGGGATAACATTCTGATACGATCCAATGGATTCGTAGCAGTCTAATTGATGTATGATATATTTAGTACATATATGTATTAGAGATATATAGCGAGCAATACACAAGTTGTTGGTGCATCACGC
>Ga0214477_100154_pt1 | contig 46721 bp, 31 predicted proteins | sample M1_20Mar14CPVII9_FD_165058 | JGI IMG/M metagenome (GOLD analysis project Ga0214477, IMG submission 165058) | Marine eukaryotic communities from Monterey Bay, California, United States - M1_20Mar14CPVII9sort6BwellC16 | ecosystem: Environmental > Aquatic > Marine > Unclassified | place: USA... | reverse complement strand
GTCAGTGTCAGGTATATGATATGTTCCTGCATCTGTGCATAATGGCGAAATGGGAACGTATTTAAGTTCTCCTCTTTGCTCAAAGGACGAGTTTGGAAAAAAAATGTCACCGAGTGTTGATATCTGAGCTACAGCCCGGCTTTCCAGGCCAAGGACAATCGATAGTCCTGAACCGTCATTTAAAGAAGCCGTGTGTGGTTTGTTAGCCAAGTGGTCGCTGATGCGACAGCTTATGCCGCGCCCGCGACCTCCACGACCTCCACTACTCTGTCGTGATGATGTTCGTGCACCGCCAAGCAAACCATCAATAACATCATCTACACATTGTAGACGTAGTGTTGTTAGTGGACAGATACTGTACTGCTCGAGTGTTGCATCGTCCCTGTTGATAGATGATGTAGAAACCATACCCTTACTCTCAATACTCAACTGAATAGATTCAACTTGAACAGTCATGTCAACTGCAACCTTCTCCTTAAGTTCACCGACAGACATACCTCCACAATGAGCATATTCACATACTACTCCATCTGATACTGACTTTACAAAGAATACGGCAGTCTCATTTGCAACATCAACAACAGGAGACAATAAGACATTTGCAGACTCGACAACAGTAACTGTTGTATCATCAACACCATCAATAGGAGAAGCAACTACAACTGCTGTATCAACTACTACATCCTCGACTACTGAAGCGGCGGAGGGAGTTTGCTGATGTTGAGGTGGAGGAGGAGGAAGAAGAGACTCTACAACACGACTGCTAACAACTAACTCGGAAGATGTTGTTGCAATGACAACAGGCTGTTGCTGCTGCAGCTGGTTGGTACTTGTATTGGCCTTCTTACTCTTCACAGCTTTGCCTTTGTTGTTGTTGTTGTTGTTGTTGTTACCTCCTTTCTTCTTCCTATTCCTTCTACACTCACGAAACCTTTCGATATGCTCCTCCTCAGTAAGCAACGACGTCTTGGGATCAAAGAATATCCTCCTTGCCATTCTCTTCTTCCCATCAGACCATCCATCTTGCAAGATATGCAATGCTGTACGCGATTTGCATTGTCTAACTTTATCGACGAGTGACAGTGACTCATCTTCTTTTATTTCTCTCACATTGCAAAGATTTGATGCGAGATTCTCTGATAATTCAAAGTAGACGTCGATATCATCAGTAGATATCGACAACCTTGCCTCGAGCAAGTGCAATGACGCCTCGAGCGCTTGCAATGGCAATGGCAATGACGCCTCGAGTGATTGCACATTTATTTGCAATGGCTTTTTACGCCAATACATGCATGATAATGCGCTCTTACAACTCGCCAATGACGAATAACGATTGCAAGTATATCGTGTAATCATCGCCGTGCGTCGAAAGAAGTATCGACGTCTAATAGTGGTTAGAAGTTGAGTCGAATGATCGATAAGAAAGATGCGACAGCCACTCGTAAGAGAGTATATAAAAAGATGAAGTATAAATAAATCCATTTTTTTTTTGAAAAAAAAGCGACTCACGAATTAATTTCCTCACAAGTAAGACAGGCGCATGCAAATTCTCGGGATAGTCGGATGGGAGTTAAGTGACTCAACCAACTCTGCCCGAAGTCCAAGTCGCAAGCTAGGTGGGATTGATATTTTTTTGAATTTTGATTTCCCTTTTTCCTCAATTTTCTGGTTTCCTCTCTTTCGTCTTGTAGACCGGTATGAGCTAGAACTGAGTCCATACCTTTACTGACTCTCGACTTCTTGCCTAGCTTACTAGAGCTATCTAAGCCACCCACATAATACTAACTATCACTACTACTCTACTTTTGAGAAGTTTGTTCGACTACTGCCCAATCTGGTATAGAAGTTTCAAATGTAAGTTTGAGAGATGGGAACTCGTACCGATAAGAGTGAAGCCATATATTACTACTGCTGCTTTTATTGACCTGATTATCATTATTTTTACTGTATGATGTACAAAATGAGCAATCTTTATCAAATGGGAAAGAGGAAGGACTATTATTTATGCTTTCATCATTCCTCTTGGATGTAGTGGTAGCAGCTGTCATATCAGTAGTCATAATATTCCTGCCCCCATATCTTATATCGTTGGCAATGGAAAGATTTATATGTTGCAAATGTTTTCTCAATTGATGCGGCCGACCTGTGTTTGGCTGAACTTGTAATATTGCAGTACCATCCATTGAAGAATGCGCAGTAACACTAATGATAGTTGTTTTACATTCTTTAACTTTTACATCATCTTCAGTATGAGTAGTAGTAGTAGTTGCCAAACATGTATTGGTATTAAAACCAAGTGGTTCATCAATAACTATAGGCAATTGTTCTTGTAATTGCTTTACAGATGTATTAGGATTCAATTGTACTCGTGCGTAATATGTTTTCTGTGCTTCATGAAATTTAATCCGCCTTGTTAAGCGTTTCTGTGCAGTTGTTGTTTTCCCAAAGCATACAATTCCTGACACATTGTGATCAATACGATGAGCGGGGTATAATATACCACATCCAAAATCAGTGTACAATAAACCTGGTAATGAATTGTAAACTCTTCCGCCATTAAGATTAGTACAGACATCTACTCCTGAAGGTTTGTTAACTACTAAGTATTCATCATCTTGGTATACGATTGATAATTTTTGACTTATTATTGATGGAATAGATTCTTCATGATAATGATATCGACCTTTTAATACATTTTGCTTTTCAATTACATGTGTAGGTTTTGCAACACACTTGTATCCTTTGTTACTGTTGTTATTATTTTCATGTAGTGTTAATGTACCATTATGTAGACTACTATTCCAATATTCCTTTGATGGACGTTTCGTACGGGATGATATGCTGTCTATTGCTTCTCGGATTGTTTTACCTGTGTATCAATGTAGTATGGATCTATGTGCCGTCTACCATCCTGAGTATGATATATCCTTGGTTCACATTGTCCATCGGATAGTACAATACCGAGTGGATGCCTGCCATCATGTTGATTCTTCTTCTTCTTTACATTCTTGGATTGTTTTTTCTTCTTTCCACTATTCACTTGTGTATCATTTATCATCTTTTGTCGATTACGTTCGATTGCTGCCATTCTTACACTCTCGTCATGACGATATGGACATATATTCTTCTTGTGTTTACTACATTTGCCTTTTGAACGCCATGAATTGCAATCTTTGTTAGACACATCAGTATTTTGCATCATTATTGGTATTTGTATTGGTATTTCTATTGTTGGTTCAGCTAATGCAATGTAATACCACTTAGTATCGAGTAGGGTGCGATGAACCTATGGCGGGGTGATAGCCCTATCCTGAGGGAAATGGTCTGATTCAATTTAGGCGTATTACTTAACTATTCAAAGCTTCCCAGTCCAAGCGGAGAAGTCTAGCACATAGTGCCATAGGCCATATGACCACTAAATTATCGATCATGCATTCTATCTATGATGATGTTCAAACCGGTATCCTTCACACTTACTGTCACATGACCAATACTAAAAGAAGATTGACACTCTTTGAACCCAAAGACAAAGATACTCGACATTGATATCTTAATGATATCTTGCAGCTGAATTATTATGCTGTTCAATAATATTATATATGCGATATGGACGGTATACTCTTTAGTTCATATTCGTGTGACATATTCTTTCACCCAGCAACCGATTACATCTAAATCAAAAGATCATAATATTATTATTGAAGATAAAGTAATACTGCAAAGCTATTCGTCAAGCATACCCTATGAAATTCTACCATCAATCAAGTATTCGAGTATCTAGTTCCAACAACATCTATAGACAATAAAGACGAACACATACAAAAAGGTCTAACATATGAACAAGCCTCTGCATTACTCAAGGAAGTTGGTCCAAATGAACTAAAGGCACCAACAAAACAATCTATGTATGAGTTGTTTATATCACAATTTGATGACACGTTAGTCAAGATATTAGTTGTTGTTGCATTTACGACTGAGCTCTTCAAAGCTCTGTGTTCCGTGTCTGTTGATTGTTCAATATTGACAGTAGGTCCACAGAAAAATCCGTGGTTGTTGATTGGTGTTGCGGTACCCTTCATGTTGAATTTGGTTATCATTTATACTCCAATATTTTCAGATAGTTTTGGTTTAGTTGCATTGAATGAGCAAGATTGGATGCATGTACTGTTGTGGTCATTCCCTATTGTTTTGATTGATGAACTGCAAAAGGTTATCTACCGACAAAAAACAACACAACAAACTACTAATAATATTCACATACCATTTTGTTCTGCAATATTTACATATTATCCTTTATCTAACTATCCTATTCTCAAGTTGATCACCAGTATGGAGCGGTAGGATTTGTTGAGAGATATCTTTTGACCAATTGGGCATCTTCATATGATGAAATCACTCCTGCCTTGCCGATATTCTTCTCAAATAGCTCTTTCGCTTTGGGATTATACACTCTCGACGAAACTGCTCTACGATCCGGAGTCATGAGGTACTCATCGTAAAAGTCAAGTACTCTTTTCTTCAGTTCAGAAGCTGATTTAAAGACACGAGTATCTGATTGAACATTGTCATCTTTCTCCAATGTCAAGATATCGGCAAACTTGTCCACTCTATCAAACACTGGATTCTTGAAGTGTTCTCCGTGGGGTACAGTGCTTAAGATCTCACCCCATACACTGGATACTTCTTCGCCTAATTTGATATCCTTTTCCAGCAAGTTTGCTCTCACTGCAGCAGCCTCCATTTCAAACCGCTCGTCGGGCATCTCTTCCAATTCCTGACGAAATTGTTTGACCCAGCTCAAGCATCGCTCTTCTAGCTCAGGTGGCAGTGTATTACTTGACTGTACCAGTACACAGAAGGCATTACCGCCCCCATTACTCTTTTTGACAAATGCACTGACGATGTATCCAAGCTGTTCTTTCGTGCGGAGTTGAGTAAAAGCAGAATTATAAGCCATTGATCCTAACAATTCTTGAATGGCTAACCCTTCATACCCAAGTTCATAGCTAGATGCACTTTGTATCATTAGCTCTAATGAGTTGTTCTCCTCGTCTTCACTGTGGGCAACAGCCTCAATAATAAGAGGCACCTCAGTGGATTCGGGTGCTGCACCATAAATCTTGGTAACCTCAGCTCTGTTGGGCATCTTCAACGATCTAAATGTAGGAAGTTCATCGTCCAACAACGGTCGCTTCTTGAGGAAATGTTTAGATATCACGCCTTCTACTTCATGTGCACCCTTCTCATCAATATTTCCTATACTGATAGACACAGCCTTTGACCTACCGAAAAGACATTTCTCGGCCATTTCAGCACATTCCTTCATTGTTAGCGGCTCCGAATCAGCATCGTCACCTTCCATTTCTCCCATATAATCATTAATGTGCCACACTGGAGTCTCTAGAAGCTGCAAAGAAGTGTTGTAGACAAAGTGGTGTCAGTGAACAGAATGCAAGGTTCATAAAGTAGTGTCAAGATATAGCTCACCATTCTTAAGTTGTAACTACCAGTTTCATACGGGCTTTCAAAGATGTAGTTCTTAGTTTGTCTCAAAAGATTTTGTTGTGCTTTGTAGAATAGCTTTGCCAAGGCTGGGTGAGCCTCATCACCTTCTTTCATTTCAGTAATCAAGCTACTAATACGGCTCGTGACGACATCAAGAAGATGAGGTAGCTTCTCGGAGTAGCCACTAACATTGATGCGGTAGGCACTGGGGACTACAGACACTCTATAGTGCATGCCAGCTACATTAGCGTCATAGACATAACTATTCAAGTCGTCACTCAGAACCTTTTCAAACAGACGATTAAGAGTAATGGCTCTAGGAGAATGGTAGATATCTGGTGATGTCAGCTGAAGCCGAATTGAGGTCTTTGGCACTCTAAAAGTCCGATCCATCTTATGCCACATTCTCATCTTGGGAGTATCAATCAAGAGCGTGGGATTATCTTTCCTGTAGTCATATCCTGGAACAACATCGTCTCGATATTCTTCATCGTCACATCGTAGTGATAAATCTTCAGGGATGAATTCATTCAAAGAGGGTAGACGAAGACGAGGATCGATCTGAGGAGGGTGATCCCATTTCTCGGCCAGCTCGTCAGAGACACGAATTTGACGATATTTAGCACCGTATCTCTGCAACAAGACACAATGTGCAATGTTAGAGCCTACCAATATAGAATCGCAAAGACACGGTTGTTATTTATACATACCTCTTCTTTCTGCCAAGGTGCATCACGTACACTAACCTCGGATTCCTCTGCCTCTTCATCGCCCAACTCGGGCCCAGTTATCACAACAAGACTATTCTCTGGAGTTAAACGCTCAAGGAAAGCACGAGCTACATCAACATCATAATCACCAACTTCAGCAGACCCTAACAAGATCTTCGACGGTTCATAATCAAAGAGTTTCTCTGCTGATGATTGACAAAAATCTGTAGGATCTCCATTCTCTCTGTACTTGAAACTCGTTTCAGTAATAATTTTCAATTCGTTGTGATACTGCTCTATGAGACCATGCGCATCATTGATAACGGCGTCTTTGATCAACGCAAACCATTGCCATGCCTTTTCAAGTACCTGATCACGATCCTTCATACCTTTCGGTGTTAGAGTAATAGCCACATTACTTAGACAGAAGTCCGAGGTAGAGACACCAGTTCCAGATGCCAACGAGTTGACCCAGCCTTCCTCTTGTAGCAAATGGTGTAAACTACCTGGGCTCTCATGTCCAACTAGATGTGATAGTACTCGAAAGATTCTTGAATCGCGAAGCACTGGATCGTTCATTGGCGGTACCGACGAAAAGATCTTGAGTGTACGTGCTTCAACTAGCGGTATCACCTCCCTGATCAAGCCCAATTCTTTATTGCCAAAGGCAACGCTTGGTGAATATGTTGAGTGTTCCGTCTGAAATATAAAGTTCCCATTCTCATCACGATAAGTCTCCCCTTCCTTTGGTAATTTCAATAGTCCAGCAGATACTTTGTCAATAATACCATTGGCTACAAAGTTTGCTGGTGGAGATCTAACAGCTCCAAATGTATTTTCGACTTTTTTCTGTAAATCATCGAGACTCGCCTTACCAACAACACACAATCGTATATTACCAGCATGATATTTGTCTGTCCAAAACTGTATTAGATCATCTCTTGGTGAGCTACCGCCACCAAAGAAGTTGACATTCTCTTCTTCACTACTACCCTCTGCTAACTTTAAACTAGCATCACCACCATCAGTTAGAGTTTCATAATTACCACAGCCAAATTTACTAAATGGATGATCACTACTCGAGCCATGTTTAATCAATTGATAATTCCTCCAATTGTCTGCCGTCTTTCCGTTGAGATATTCTGAATTGACGGCACGTAATTCTCTTTCTAACATTTGTTCATCAAAGGTTGGTGCAATGAAGAATTGTGCAAATCGATCTAAGGCTCCTGATAATGCTAATGATGTTCCTCCCTCTTTTTCGGTATCATCCTTACTACCATGATCTAATGGACTAACATTGAAATAATAGTTCGTATCCTCCATGTCAGTATAGGCATTACTCATGCCTCCATTTCGCCCTAAGAAGTCTTCATATTCTTCTTCTTTTGGATACTTTTCTGTCCCAAGAAACAACATGTGTTCATGAAAGTGTGCTAGTCCTAGTGTATATAATTGTTTGAGAGATATGAAAGAGGGTGTGTGAGGGTTTAGGTACAGTGTATCATATCATCTACGAAATACCAAACAACAAGAAGAAAAGAGAAGACTTACCAGCACGATTTACAGGATCATCAAAATGACCAGCTCTAACATGTACCGACGCGGCCTCAACATCAGTCGTTGGATCTGATGCTAGAAGTACAGTTAATTTATTTGGTAAAGTTATAGCTCGATATGTTCGTTTATCTGGTAAGCTCTTAACAAATTCCTCATCTGTTGCTAGAATCTTTGTTGTTGTTGTTTGTGTAGTAGACGAAGAAGGGCTTGGTGGTATATCATTGCAGACTCCTTCTTCATCTGTTATTGTAGAAGTTGACTTGGTGGAGTCTACAATAACGTCCGCAGGACTCTCATGTAATTTGGTATTACTACTGCTGCTCAAATGGCGTTGCTGATGTGTAGTAAACGAGTTGGCAAATGCTTGTACACCCCCACCACCCAATAACAGGAGAAGATGTGAACATGCAAAAGTTGATATATTCATCTTATTGTTGTTGTTGTAGTGTATTAGTCTATAGTGTTGTTGTATAATGTTGTTACTACGTTGTGTATTTCTTGTAATAATTTGTCTTATTGTTGTATGATGAATGAATATAGTAACCCTAGAAAAACTATTAATCATTCACCAGTTTAATATCTCTATTACCAATCTGCAGTAACTAATAAAGTTACTAAAGTAATAAAATAATACAATATAATTAATAATGATAACTAGCCAAGAAGAACTTGTATCTATTTCAAAGTTGTATATTGAATGAAGTGATATTATTGTTGCTATAATTATTGCTAGTATTGAATGTGTTAATCTCATACACTGACTGTGAGGATGTAGATATGAGATTTGAGAGTTAGTCTAACTATCAACAACCACTTATAAATCTCCTACACACTATCCTAATCTAATACTACAATTCTGCGTCAACATCTGCCTACAGCCTACAACTTACAAAGTTACTCAGGCTAAGTCATAGGCGCAAGCATGGGGCAAGAATAAGACAGTCGAATCCGCCCTTTTTTCATGTTCCTGTTCCACACAATCAATTATCGTACCTAACATACGTCTATCTAATAGAGAAACTACTCTTACCTCTTATGTACTCGATATGGAAGAATATTTGATACCATTGAAAATACCATGTGTATATCATGATGAAGAGTTTATATCAAATTCAGATGCAACTGAGGCCTATAATGATTTATTAAAGAATACACCGTAAGTTTTTTTTTGATGTATTCGACTGAGTTGTTGTAATGAGTGTTTGTGCCTATTTCATTCGATACATGCGTATCTAATACTTTACTATGCATACATGTATACTTGACGACAGATGGGAGAAAAGTCCAAAGATCAACCGATGGGTAACATTAATGGAACTACCTCCTCCCTCTGCTGAAGATAATGACGATAATAATGATGATGACGCTAACAATACAGCAAAGAAGAAGACTGGATATAAATATAGAGATGCACCCGGTGCATCAATTATTGGTCAATTTCCACCAACAGTACAAAGATTAAAGTTATTAGCCGAAGAGTGGTACAATTCAAAACGATCTAATAATACAACAACAACCGATACCAACAAGGAAGATAAGAAGAAGAAGGTTGAATTTAATGTATGTTTACTAAACTATTATGAAAATGGACAGCAACGTATAGGTTTTCATTCCGATCGTGAAGAATTGGGTAGATCAACACCCATCGCATCAATCTCATTAGGTGCCACACGTCAATTTCTAATCCGTAGTAAAACAGATGGAGTTAATGATCGTGCCAACATATCAATGACTAATGGTAGTCTAATCATTATGGAGAATAAATGTCAATTAGATTATTTACATTCAGTACCAAAGGAAGGTAATGTTACTACCGGTAGGATTAATTTAACATTCCGATGTAAGGAAGTTGGTAGTGATAATACAAAAGGTGAATTGGCACATGAGAAGCGTGATAGTTGGATACATAATATTAGTACTGAGGGGGGTAATGTTGATAGTACGGCTAGTTCATGGAAAGTTGATAATACTGGAGATATTGACAGTAGTACTAACAAGGAAGCAAATGGTAATCAAGTGTTTGGAAACAATGTACAATTCTACAATCCAGCAATTCATTCAGAAGAATTAATATCCAAGTCTATACTATATGTTGTCAAGACTAATATTGGTGCCGAGGTATATTGCGCAGCTGAACTCGAGGAGGTAGTGGATGGTACACAATACTACATGTTGTGTAGACCTTTTGGTATAGCAGCATATGTTGCAATATGCCGTCGTCAAAGTGATGATGAAGAAGAGGTTGACACGAAAGAAGACATGCAACAAATGGAAGCTACATTACTTCAACTGCGTACGGCACATCATATATTGAAATATCATGATCACTTTGATTTGAATGATGTTCTTACATCTTTACTACCATCAAAAGAAGCCGAAGAAGAAGAAGAAGAGGCAGCTGCAATAGAGTCTAACGAAGAAAAAGAAGGAGGCGAAGATGAGAAGACTTGGCGTGACCGTGCATCCACTAACAATATCGCATCAATCAATGGTGAAATGTTATATGAATATTACAAGGATCGATTGGTATCAAAAAATGCAAGTATATCAACATTGGCTGAGTTGAAGAAGGGAGGGACATTCCGTACGAGTTGTGATAGGATTGGTTCAGGACATGGTTTTCAAGCTCCTGAGCTGGAACGGTACGTAATCTTGTTTTGCTTTGTGCCTATTGTTGCTGTGAATAATGTACACTATGTACTCACTGATATTTGTATATTTTCCCATCTCGATTACAGAGAAATAGGTGGTGCCATGTCAGAATACTACAATCAAGTCAAGCCCAAGATGAATGATATGGATATCCAGATACGTGTAGATGTTATAGCAACTAAGGTTATTGTGGGTACACAGTTGAATGTTGATGATTTATCAAAACAGCGTCACTTCTTACGGTTTAGGAATGCTGTCACTTTAAAGACGAATCTAGCATATGCAATGATACGGTTGTCTAATATCAAGTATGGAGATCTTGTTGTTGATGTGAGTTTTTTTATTGGCGTATATACGTTTGCTTGAAGGACAGCACAAGGCTCACTACTTCTCTCCTATTGTAACAACTCATCCATAGCCCTTTTGTGGAAGTGGTACCATTTTATTAGAAGCATTAGATGTGTATAAGAAACAAATTAAATGTGTAGGGATGGATGTGTCTCGTCGGAGTGCAAATGGGGCTCGAGAGAATGCCGTTGCTGAGGGGTTTGGTGACGATATATGCCAGTTCCACTGCTGTGATGCGAGAAATTTTCGCAACAAGTTGGAAGAGGACAGTGTTAATGCCATTGTAACCAATTTGCCATGGTACGTACATTACTTTTTGCACTCTACTATAAATTTGCTGTAAGCTTGAATAATATATGCATCACTTCTTTTTGTCACTCAGGGGTGTAATGACTGGACATAAAAATGTAAGCGATCTCCAATCAATGTATGAAGTCTTTCTACGGACAGCGTGGTATATACTTAAGCCAAAGGCTCGAATTGTAATGCTCGTTCTTCGTGGACTGCAATTAACTCGTATTGTTAGGAAGTTGAGTGGCCGATACAAACTTATCAGTGTAAACTGTGTAAGAACAACGAACAATCTACCAAGTATTGTGGTAGTGGAGAAGTTGGAAGCTGATGAAGTGAGAGATGCAGTGAAGAGACAGTTGGCTTATCTTGCTCAATTTGTAAATGTGAGCTCAGAAATGCATAATGCTGTGCACTATGAAAAGATCGATGAAAAAACATTGTAGAGACTAAGACTAAGAGCATTATTGCAAATACCCTTAGTTCTGGAGAGTTACCACAGTGTACTCATTGATACATGAACTTCTTACCATATGCTCTGAAAAAGGACCTTCTCAAACTCTTTTGGATCTGATACATTTGGCATGCATATTACCAATCACTCCATGTCTCCAATTTGACTCGCCCTCCTGCTCTCAAGGTTACAAGTCGCCAATATTGCAGAGACTCCTACTCCCAAAGGAGAAAACCAGCTTACTTTTGATTATTTGTGTCCATAAGTAATGTAACATAATAAGATTTGTTTATTTGAATTTATATGGTTACAACTTAGACATAATTTCACAAGCCATTTTCGATCGGTATTGAAAATCCCTCATAATAATACCACTGCCACCTCTCTGTGTTTGCCTACAACGAACAATAGACAATAAACCATGCATTAAGGTAAAGCTTCATTCTGAATTACATCATCGCCTCTTGAAGTTCCTTTAAAATTGGGCCCACATCTGGGTCACTCATGTACTTCGACATCAACATGGGGTTGCCCATACACTCTTGAACGGCTTGCATAACTTTAGGATTCTTTTGTGCCTTCTGTATGATTGCCATTACTTTGGGATTAGACATCGCTTCTTGAGCAGCTATGGAATAAAGATTTTGAGATTGCGGCATCTAAATAGTCACGATATAAAAGCATCACAACAGAGCATACCTTTCATTGCATCTCCTCCTCCCATCCCCCCAAAAGGGTTTGCACCTGCTGCTCCTCCCATGCCGGCACCACCCATATTCTTGAGTATATCTCCAATATCCATACCTCCCATACCTCCAAATGGACTGCCACCGCCACCACCACCAAATGGATTACTACTGCTTCCTTGTTGTGAAGAGTCTCTACTCTTCTTTGTTTTTGGCCCTACATTGTCAGATGTAATAACTTCAACCTTTGCCTTGACTTCTTCCTCTACATCATTGTCATTACTGGATCTGCGTTTCTTCTTCTTACTCTTTTTTGTAGAATCATTCGATGAAGAAGATGAGGTACTACTTGCAACAACAGCCTTTTTTCCGTCCTTTCTTGCTCGCACTAATGCTTCTACTAATTCTCCCTTCTCCAAGAACGTTCTTGTAGAAATACCGTATGATTCAAGTTCATCTTTAATCTGTTTAACTCTCATTGATGATACTTCCATTTCTATTGCATCGGTGGTACTCATGAATAAAGTAAATACTTGTCGATGATGTTTAGAGTGCGATATTATGGAGGGAGGAACGAATGCTTGACAATGATGGAAAGATATCATTAACATTAACGCTACTATTAGGATTAGAAGTTCCATGATGATTTAAGAATAAATTAAGATGTCTGTTAGTAATAATAATAGGTAGGTTGATTATATTATATGATGGAGCGAGGGGTACGGGTGGTGCTGAGTATGTCATCAGTCATCAACACACATGGCTATCTTGTGACTTGGGTGAATTTGGGTATCCTTGAATTCAAAATCAGTAAGAAGCCTAGTTGTGATATTATAACGATACGAGGGTATCAATTATAACTCCATTGTCCATTACCAATGGATATAACTGCAACATCCCTTGGCATTCAATACGGATACCGAAAGTTACTTGAAGGATACCTGAAGTCTACTCGTCACAGGCACATACGAATGCTTTGACAGAGCATAATACATACCAATGTCACTTGATATGATGTATGTACGTGTGTTGTCTTGGTTATGGACGTCTTGTGATACATCAAGGTACTCAAAGCGAGTAAATGTGCACATCATGTGCACAAATGCTGATCGAAGCTCGAAGGAGCGTCAATATCATCAGACATGAGCTCACAGAATGTGTCACAGATGTATATGAAGACCTTGGATCGTGTTGAATCCTTGTAGACACGGGTATTGAGTGATATACCATGCAGACAGAACTTGAGACATATGCAGAATATCGAGAACAATGTGCATACTCTCTTGTTGAGGCATCAATTGGTAGGATGCACACCGTGCATGTATATCGTGGATGATCTTGTTGCAATTAAGGCAGAGATCGACCAAAGCAACTGATATGGATCTGTATCAGTGTGCTGTTGCGACCGGGCTCGTTTAACGTGAGAATTCTCACGGACAATCATAGATGGATACATATCGTATGGAGATTGGATGCATATGATATGCAGAGGTAGTAAGCATTGCAATATAGTTGAGTTGCTAAAGTAACTGCTTATTGATTAGTGATTGCATGCTTGCAATCATTGAGTTATTCTATTGCAAAGCATAGTTCGAGTTGCATTGATTGAATAGAAAAGTGAAAATTGTGTGCTTTTGTTAGCGGCCGCCGCATACCATATTCAAAGAGACATATAAACCTTGACGCCTCTTGACAACTTGAAGTAGATCAAAGCTACAATGATACCTGCTCTTCATTGGCAACACGAGAAAGACTTGGCAGCAAGTTGTGGCACTTTGCAGCTAACAGATGAAGGCAATCACTTATTTGAGACAAATAGATGACGTAATATACCAGAAGCGTTTCCTTACTCAGTATGGATTCCTGAGTAGTCAATGTAAACCACGATTGAATAGGAAAGGCAATAATCTCGTAATCCATTCAGCTCGGCACGAAGATTTGATTCTTGAGGAGGCTATATCTCATAGTATTCTGTACATATTTCTGTGTACAAACACTATCCTTGATACGCTTATGTAACGAGGAAGGGAAGTATCCTGGGATACATTACCTCTTAATACATAATTTGATACCCCAACCAATAAACGCTTGATTTCTTCACACTCCCTCTCGTTTGCAGATTGGGTAGCAAAGGCAATGTGAATATCTTGTACTTGTTTGCGGTTGTGTTCGTCTTGACCTTCGTTGATGAAAAGTATCCAGCCATGACGATTGAAGCTTGATGTTAATGATGATGTAGTGAATCACACTTAAACTTGAGAAAAGTTATTACGGCTTGCCATCCAGTACTCTTGATTGAGAGATGAGGACAACAGTTGACAAGCAAAACCAAAAATGTGAGAGCTGTGGTTTTAGTAGTCTTGAGAACACAAAAGAAGGTTCGTCGAGTAAGAATCCTGCATAGAGATTACTGCTCATAGATGGACTGCTTGACTGTAACTTTTCTTGATGGTGCCACGAGAGTAAACACATGATACGTAGCTTGACTCCGAGGCTGCTATTAGATAGCTGTATCTCCCTCTGAAACCAAAGAGGCTTTGATTGAAGAAGTAGAAGAGACTTGAGTTGGTAATGATGGAGAGGCGGTTGAGTGTGCTATGATATTGCTGATATATGTCATAGCGGTAGAAAGCATACCCAAACCTCATGAAACTGCTGATAATGAATCCGAATGAGTTGAATAAGTAGTCAAGGTAGTGATGGCATGAATACGATGTATAATTTCGTGCCGCCGTCTTGTTGAGAGAGGTATCTCAGAAGTCTTCTATATCTTCGGACTCGAGATACCAGATGAACTCTTTCTCACTTCGGATGAAGAGATACAACCTTACAGCGACAAATCATGCTCATTAAAAGATACAGATCGTCGATGTGAATTGTACCTAGAGACGATTTGGTTGCATGGATGTGTAACATTGAGTACTGCTTCACTACTGATACTTGAAAACATACTTTGACGAGAGGCGATAATACCTCCACCAACTCTTTGGTAACATCAATTTCGACCAACTCTGACGATGAAATACCTGGCACGCTAATCTTTGGTAATATCAATCGACATTAGCTGAATGCTCTGCTTCGATAGTGTTGGCGAGCAGATGGTTGATCAATTGGTGTGCACAAAGATAGCATAAAGTATCGTCAACAGCGAGTAATCTTGATCTCTGTACAAGCACAGTTGATAACGTCACCTCTACCTTCTCTAAACATATAACAGTTGATACTGTATCAGTTCATTTGTCGACCAGTATCGTCGAACTTAAGAGAAGGTTGGGATGACAATCAAGATCGGAGACATTGGCAGTGTGGCTGTGGCGAAGATAAGACATATGATACGTCTCATTCGACAGTTAGACTGCTCTAACATGATCCATTTGCAACTGTTGCTACTTCCCATCATATCCAACCTAGATGACATTCCTTTATCGTGCTAACCTCTGATGAATGTGGGAAAGCAGAGGATTGAAAGTTGGTCGGACGAGGTACTGAAGCGGATGACACAATGCAAAATGAATAAGTTAGTTGTTGAAAAGGGAGGAGAATGCCCCCTCTGACCGCAGCAGATGATACATGAATAATACACTTGTTGTACTGTAGTATCGATTCGAATCTTGCTGGGTAGTTGCCGTCGTCGAAGACACAACGGGCTTGATGATAATCATATGATCTCGGAGGAGACACATGAATAGACTTCAGGTTGAAGAAGTCATGCCCTCATAAACGATTGAACAATTGATGATGGCGGAGTAGACACAGTATTGACTCTCGGCGTTCATAGAACACACAGCAATCAACGACAGGAATGATTGTGGCAGAGATATGACATATCCTAGACTGAGGACACATATCATATCAGAGCTCGAGACTTCGAGCATCGCAAACAACAATCAACAGATGATAACGATGATCTTGCAGAGACAATACCGTGATGTGATATTGATGTTTCATAATGGATGAATTCCAATCAATAGTAAATGGTTGTTGTTGGTGGTGGAAGTATGATGATGACGGCAATGATGTGATTGGACAACATATCAGCTCTAGCATAAAGATTGCAATTTAGAATATGTCAACACCAACGATGACTAGTTGCGGCATAGAACTGATATGATACGTCACTTGTAGTGATCAAGTCAAGTTGGATGATACATCGACGTACCAGAATCAATGATACTAGCAAAGACTTCAGATGAAAGGATGTACCTCTGCTTGAGTTCAAGTAGATGATTCAGATGATTGATAACCTCTTCCCCGGTATATGAACCGATGCTTGCTCGTTCTTGATTAGTATTATGTTGAATTATGACATTGATAACTTGATGATAGGATCGATATCATTAGAGACGGTGAAGGCAAGTGTTATCAATGAAATATGTCGAACGTCGAAGAGAGAAGCATATTATACAACAATGGCGAGGTGAATGTCGTTGTATGTTCAAGGCATGTGCCGTTCGAGATGTGTAGTACCTCTCATCTTCTTGAATAGAAGCACTCGATAATCGGGATGATGATTGAGTGTTAGAGAGCTACATCTTATCCGCGGGGAATACAAGTTTATTTGAGATGATATGATACACTTGGACTTGGATGACTTGACCTAAAAAATGGGATGAGATGCCTAATACTCGACACTTCGATATCTATACGACATGATATGAAGATTGGTTGAGATGTCGGTAGACTGATTGATTTGTGGCAGTAGAGATGCCTCTTGTCGTCATCCAAGATATATGATATACTTGCGGCATGATAAAGAAAAGCTTTATAGAGCTCTACTCTTTTCACTTGAGTACCACCAAAAATACTCGCTTAGAGGACGAAAGCATACTACCCCCCCCTCTGACGCTGAATATCATATATGACCAATGATAATAGTGGCAATGGATGGAGTACTCACATCACCTCTATTGGATGAGCATGGTGGCATACTGAAGTGATTTGATGAAGTGAAAAATCACAAGATACCGGCATCAAGTCTCTAACTTGTGCTTCCATTCGCTATTACTATTTGCAATATATAGGCAGAGAGCTGATACTTTGGAAGTCAGTAATGAAACTTGATACTTGCAAGTCGAAAGGCTGCTGTCGTTGACTATACACTCTCTATCGTAGTGTAAGTGATGGTCATGAGACAACGAATCAAATCAGCTGAGAAAAATTTATCATCAATGACTCTCCTCCACTATCCATCATCTGTGGCAATATCATCTCTATTGCAATCAGTGGCAACGGGGCCGAGATTACATCATTAGATCCACACTCGTAGGAGCAGACAATTGGTAGTGGACACAACTGTATAAGGATCATTGTAAAATGATGATAATGATGATAGGATGAGGTGTGATGGATGGAGGAATTCGACAGTATAATAGGTTGATGGTAAGACATATCGATATGGCTGGTGATGGAGCAATGATGTGACGCTGTGGTGATCGACAAGAAGGAGTGTATGTGAATCCAATTGTGCTGCATGTTACCTGGATGACCCTCTCCTTCTTTGTATTGCTACAGGCAAGGAGACGCACTAATTGATCACTCTCCTCAACTTCTTGAATCACACTGCCAACAACAATCATTTGCAATGGGCGTCGTCTGAGGACGGTAAGTATATAATGGCATACTTGCACGGGTTGACTGATCTAACCCTTTTCATTGACTCACTTGCTGCACAGACTTCCCTCGGATTAAACCTCGACGGTATTCCTCCGTCATACAATGTCTCAGATGATAGTGGACTTGTAGAGGCCGGAAATAGTCAAGTCCAGAGGTTCTTGGCAAGCTGATGAATATGAGAATGAAGGTAGATGAGAGAGTATTGCACTCCCTCTGGCCACGAAAGATGATTATCCAAACAATTTACTTTCTTGAATCAATCAGACCTTTCGAGCACTTGCCACTGAAAAGATAGTGGACTTTTGTGTTGAACGTATCAATCTCTGAACAGAGATATGAATCATTGACTTCAAAAGAAGTATGAATTCGATTGGATGATCAAGTGGCATGATGGACTAATGTATTGACCTCTCTTTTCTGTGGAGCAAACAACAATCAACAACGGGATGATGTGCTTGGCAGAGTGATATGATTCCATTGGATACTGAATCACTCTCGACTCTCACAGTAAACACACAACAATCAACGGCCAGGATGGATGGAAACTTGTCGATTGTCAAAGAGGCAGAGGCAAACTATTGTTGGGCAACTCACTGCTACTTGAAAAGTGGAAGGACGACATGTAGATACCACAGAGGGTATCAATCTCTAAAGTTTGTTCTTCTGGGAGACCCACAATTGATATGCAGAGAAGACACCTCTTGTTGGATATTGGATTGACTTGAAGCACACAAAGTCAACAGTAAGATGATCTGAGCAGTGTGTGGCAGAAATGATTTGACATGATGATGCATCAACATCATCTCTCGACTTTCATCAAGGCACATTGCAAACAAAGACTTTGATACACAATGCGGCAGAGACAACCATATCAAGGACAAGTTGTGTGGAAGATGTAACCTAGAGACAGATATAAATCAACACTCGTCTTCCAGTATCACAACTTCTTGACTTCTTGTGGTAAAGAGTAAGGTGTTACTCAACTTTAGAGACTTCCAAATGACCCTTGACTTGAATATGTAACACATGGCAACCATAGAGTTGATAGGAGTCATGCTGGAGATTGATGACGAATGACGAGAGATGGTATCAATATCAAACTTGACATATGTGTATGTCCAACTCTCTCAACTTAAGCTCGAAGATGGAAGCAAACGACAATCATCTGATATGTCGATGTGCCAGAGCCGACATGATCTCATGGATAGAGATATACCATAACAATCTCGGGGCAGGTCAAAGCAAGATGATGGCTTGTTGGGAACAGACATGTCACTTCGGGGCAGTTGAGATAAAAATCTCTAGCTCAACTCTTTGATTGCAATAATCTAGCCAGCAATATGATGCTGGAAGAGATATAAGGATGATCTCAACATGCCGACAGTGTTGTTAATTGACAAATCAATAAGATAGACGATGACCGGCGACCATTGATGGAGTGATCATGATCGAAGGAAATCTTGTGTCTCGGCAGAAGGTATAATGCAGAAGACAACAATACATCAACATCATCAACACATCGATCATGATGATGGATGAGACATATTATGTGCCTCGTCTTGCTGGACACGTGCCACTCAAATGGATGATACGAACTTGGACAGAATAGATGACACTGGTAATGGCTCAGATGGAGAGATGTGTCAATCTCATAGACTTCATTTGCATTCCGGAGAAGCATCGTCGATGCACATCACAACAATCGATGGCAGAGTCAGATTGTGCAGGCAGATGAAAGTCTAGATCATGTATCAACTCTTGACCATGGTGGTGAATTACAATAATGGCAGTACGATGTGTACTGGAGTTGATAAATCTTGAGAGAATAGTCCGACACATCACACATTCTTGTGCATAAGATGTGCACATCCAAGTCAATACATCAGCGCATGCATCTATTCTTTCTTGAGGGCGTATCAGCTCCTAATCACAATGGAGTGAATTGCAATCCCCGCAAAATAGTAGTAGTAGGTATTGGAGCTGATAGAAGAGTCAGATATCAATCATTATTGCTCACAAGATGGCACAACAATTCTTGTCATACATCTGGGGTAGTAGATGTTATCTGCTCTGTACTTTGGATGAGAAGGAGGAGTTACAGCAATCAACGGGTGATATGATCGGCTGAATGATGAACTCGGAACTCTCCCTCTAGCCACGGCATATGACATCACAATAACAACATGTCATGTAGATGAGAGATGCCAGGCAAATACCGCTGCAATTAATGCTACGGGCTTTCAGTAAAGTGACAATACAACTCATACATGAGTCGCGACTCTCATGGAGATTGTATGTCAACAATACACTTGCAAAGAAGCACACAATGATGATGATAGATTGTGTAGGCCTTGCTTCTTGAGCATACGGCAATCAAACGTAGGATGATCAGCCGTCTTCTATAGGAACATTTGTATTCGTCAAGGGGTACTGGGCTTTCTCCTTTTAGTGCCCCCTCTCTTGGGTGTACTATTTTATCCTCGCCTCGACCTTTGAATACATTAAAGCAATCTCAACCTTATACAGTCTGCACTGGTTGATAGAGCTTGAGGGTACGAAGTCACAGAGACCTCGGCTTTAAAGTGAAAGGATGGATACCATCTCATGTCATGACTCATGTTGTATGGACGCACACATTATGATGTGAAAGAGCATCCAAAGCTTGATGGATGATCCAACCTTGGTACATGTACTTGATAGACTTCTAAGATAGAAATCTTGAATGGATTGATCGTGTAGAGGCAGATGGTGCATACACTAACACAGTAGATGACTGCACAAACATTATAATGGTAGGGATAGTTTTAGAGGCAACATCTCACCGATGCCAATGCAGAAGATCACTGCAAACTATCACTCAAATGGCGCAGAGGAAGCGTGTGATATTATAACGATACGAGGGTATCAATTATAACTCCATTGTCCATTACCAATGGATATAACTGCAACATCCCTTGGCATTCAATACGGATACCGAAAGTTACTTGAAGGATACCTGAAGTCTACTCGTCACAGGCACATACGAATGCTTTGACAGAGCATAATACATACCAATGTCACTTGATATGATGTATGTACGTGTGTTGTCTTGGTTATGGACGTCTTGTGATACATCAAGGTACTCAAAGCGAGTAAATGTGCACATCATGTGCACAAATGCTGATCGAAGCTCGAAGGAGCGTCAATATCATCAGACATGAGCTCACAGAATGTGTCACAGATGTATATGAAGACCTTGGATCGTGTTGAATCCTTGTAGACACGGGTATTGAGTGATATACCATGCAGACAGAACTTGAGACATATGCAGAATATCGAGAACAATGTGCATACTCTCTTGTTGAGGCATCAATTGGTAGGATGCACACCGTGCATGTATATCGTGGATGATCTTGTTGCAATTAAGGCAGAGATCGACCAAAGCAACTGATATGGATCTGTATCAGTGTGCTGTTGCGACCGGGCTCGTTTAACGTGAGAATTCTCACGGACAATCATAGATGGATACATATCGTATGGAGATTGGATGCATATGATATGCAGAGGTAGTAAGCATTGCAATATAGTTGAGTTGCTAAAGTAACTGCTTATTGATTAGTGATTGCATGCTTGCAATCATTGAGTTATTCTATTGCAAAGCATAGTTCGAGTTGCATTGATTGAATAGAAAAGTGAAAATTGTGTGCTTTTGTTAGCGGCCGCCGCATACCATATTCAAAGAGACATATAAACCTTGACGCCTCTTGACAACTTGAAGTAGATCAAAGCTACAATGATACCTGCTCTTCATTGGCAACACGAGAAAGACTTGGCAGCAAGTTGTGGCACTTTGCAGCTAACAGATGAAGGCAATCACTTATTTGAGACAAATAGATGACGTAATATACCAGAAGCGTTTCCTTACTCAGTATGGATTCCTGAGTAGTCAATGTAAACCACGATTGAATAGGAAAGGCAATAATCTCGTAATCCATTCAGCTCGGCACGAAGATTTGATTCTTGAGGAGGCTATATCTCATAGTATTCTGTACATATTTCTGTGTACAAACACTATCCTTGATACGCTTATGTAACGAGGAAGGGAAGTATCCTGGGATACATTACCTCTTAATACATAATTTGATACCCCAACCAATAAACGCTTGATTTCTTCACACTAGTAAGTAGCTAGCATTCAACGCATAGACAGGTACTCTTCCAACGCTTCCCTCCTAAGGCCTTCGATAACCATGATTGACGTCGTGACCTATTTTCTATTCGATATATTTCCATACATTAGTTAGCAATAGGTTAGACAGGGACGCGAGTGAGGGAGAGGACAGGAGTAGGATTGAAAGTGAAAGGATCCTTTATCAGTTGATAAGATACTTTCCATCATGTACCAATATACAGTGGAAAAGGATAGCTATTATAAAAACAAGAAGCAGAAATCAAATGTTGTATCATGTACTCCGCTCGATAATACATTGTTGCGGCTGTGTTTTCTTCCATTGCAGGATGACGATGATACTTCTAAAGACATGTCCTCGAATAATGCTGCAGCATCGAGTATCTTTGGTATTAGTATGGATGATGGCGCATCATCGATGTCGTCAGTAAGTTACAATACTTATATCTGTATATATTGTTTTTGCTTGACATTCGTACTCTATTCACATATGTCTACTCGCTTACCACTTACACCTCTTCATCTTCCTGGATGCATTCAAAATATCAACCATAGGTATCGTTGACAACCTTCGATAAGTACATTCGGGAGAATTGGAGGAGGGCAAGAAAGTTGCAAAAGCGAAACATCATATCGTTACTTGATAACATGTACACGGACGATGGGATCACTGATAAGCTTGAGACGGCTGAAGTTGAAACTCGTGAGGTTGTCTTCATCAATAATACACATGACGCTACTAGATTTCTAACAAGGCAAGAGACAAAGAAGAAGAAAAGTAAACTTCAATTGGCTAGGGAGAAGATAGCTCGTCATAGAATGAAATCGTCAAGAAGCACGAGTATTTAGCTATAGTGCAACTTAAGAGTTGTTCGATAACGAACAGACGCTATTACTGACTATCTACTTCAAGACTCCTACAACTCATCCTTTACATTAGCATATTTTACAACCAACTGTCCTTCTTGAGACTTGATATCAACATGTACTGTAAGATACTCAAACTCTCGTGTATATTTCCCATCACCTTTATTTATATACTTGTTCAAAGGTTTTCCGAGAGCTCTTGTAATTGCTGCAAACCGGGTATTATCAAAACAACACTTTGCTCTAGGTCTTAGTCTTAAGTCAACTCCATGATGAAAAGAAATGTAGGCATGCTCTTCTACAACTAGTAAGAAATAACCAAGATAGAAATCTAGCGACTTCGATGTGTTCAAGTAATCGTATCGTTCATCCAAAGATTTGATTTCATTCAACTTTTCCATGTCCATGTGTGGTTCGGCATTTAGCATGATAATCTTCCCATTATTAAGAGCCTTAGATATTAGTTGTAGTGTCCTTTCTAGATTCTTTGGATGAGCCCACCCTTCAAGATATGAGCCATCAAGATATCTCATGTATTTGTAATTGCCTTCTCGACCCATTTCAGCTCTAAGAGTGTTACCAATAAGTATCTTACCAGGGGGTAATTGTGCTCTTAATTGTTTGGCAGTATTGAGCCATGCATTGCCATTCTTTACTGGTAGAAATCTTCTTTCTAACTTGCACAATCCATCTACAAATATTCCATCAATTTCATCATTAGCTACAATATCTAATGCACGCTGTACCCACCACTGCTGAAACTCTGCATTATGATGATCGTATGATAAATGTTTCTCCCGCCATAGATATCGTTTATTGTTCTTATTAGTATCAACCATTGCCCATTCTTCTTCAAAGTTTTTATTTGCTGCATATCCTCCGTAATGTACCTTCATTTTAAAAGATGAGATATATCATTGTTAGTATCATTCGTACATGTTATTGCAACAACTATAAACCTACCATTGCATTCAAATAGAATAGAATCTTAACCCTGACATTAATCTTCTTGATACGTTTTGCAGCTTGTAACGTGCCAGTTTCAACGTCACCATATGTTTCATGCCCGTTAGACTTCTCTAGCATGACAATATCTTGCTTTGCTAATGACTGGATTTGCTCATCACTATATTTATCGCCACGACGAACGGCAACATATGTCCGAACATGATCCCATGACCACTCGGGGTAGTTTATGATATGAGATGTTGCTTCTTTATCTTTCAAAAGACTCATCGTTATCATCATCATTTGATATTGAACAACGCCCTAAATCTAGATCCTTGCTTGTTGTCTTCGTTGTATGATCCATGCCTCTTCTATATTCCATAATATCACTTACATAGTTTATTCTCCATGATTTGGTATTATCGAAACTGAAAACGAAGTAGATAATCTTTTGTATTTGGGAGTCTACGGTATTGTACCATAAGGAGTTTTTAGTTTTCCGAAGATGAGATAAATAAATACATAGTACTTATTCCATATAATATTACTACATATTTATGTATACATAGGAACAACCAGATAATCAATGCACTTAGTATTATGAGCGAAGATACATCAATAGCAATAACGTCATCATCATGGTTATTATTAGCCTTACAATCAATACAACAAAACTCGCACCTCAATAATGAATTATGTGATGTTCTCCGTGCCTTTGGAAAATCAGATGATGATGCCCCTGGTCCTTGCAATTTAGATCCTAATGCGGATGGCAGTACTGTAGAGGCATTACAACACCGTATAGCTACTGAACTATTAACTGAAATTGATGCTAATCAGGCACAAATGTTTGGTAGAAGATTTGCCAGTGTATCTACTCTCCTTCAAGAGAATTATGAGAAGAATAATCAACAAAGTGTTACAACTAAACAATTATTGTGTCTAGCATTACATCGGCGGACTGTTCAAATACTAACAACAACTGATCCTATACTATCACAACGAAAAGCCTTACGAATACGAGCATTAGTTGATTTTATTTGGTCTCAATCATTAGTATTGGATCTCAGAGACGATCCTCAGAACAATCATTTAACATTAACAGAACTGGTACATAAACATGAATTACATTCATGCACATCTACTCAATATAATGAATTTGCACCAGGATTCTATCATGCAACTTTCGATGATGTATCTTCTGACTTTGGTTTATTGCATATTAATATATTGAGAATCAATATAAACAATGTCCAAATGAAGTGTTTAGATGCAAGAAAGAAATGTACAGATCAATCAACACTTGCCAAGAATGAAGGAGCATTATGTGCTATTAGTGGTGGGTTCTTTTTATATTCTGAACCCGATATTAAGTTGCCATCGAAACGAACCGATCCAATAGCTTTGCTGATTGAAGATAAAGATGAGATATGTAATCCTCCTGTGTTTCAGAGAAGCTCCATATTTCAAAAAGAGAATGGTAGTATTGGTTTAGATAAAATTGGTATGGAGGGTGTGACATGTACCTTTCTGCTTGAATCTGATCAAGAAGATGTTTCCATGCATCTCGAGCTGACAATAGGTCAAGACAATGTGCGATGTGTTCATAGAGGTGATGCTGAGGATGTGGTTATACAAGAAGATGAATGTGCATTTCAAATCATTGGAAGAGCAATTATACGCTTGTGTTTATCACCCACACAAAAGTTTCCTGTACCTTTGGCAGGTTTTGTTCTAATCTTTACCAAGAGCTCACATCCAAATGCAATAAACCTTTTATTGGATAATAGTTTGGCTATGAGTGTAACATATCAATTGCCAGCACCTTTTGAGAGTATCTATAGCGCCATGTCAGGTGGTCCAATGTTCTTCTCAGATGAAAATGAAAGCAATATCATGGATCTCCCATCTGAGGATTTTAAACTTTCAGCTCCACCTATAACGTTCTCTCAAGATGAAACTCATGATCACAATTTACTACCCAGAATGGGAGTTGGGTTAGCAACATGTTCTAACTCTGGTCATGAGCAACTTGTCTGTGTAGCCATTGATGGGAGGAATCTTGACAGAGCGTTGGGTTTGACATTACAAGGAACATCTGACTTACTCCGATCACTGGGGTGTTACAAAGGAATGAATTTAGATGGCGGCAGCAGTAAAAGAATGGTAATTTATGATCCTCAACAACAGCAACACAAGGTAGTATGTTTAAGTACAACCGAAATCAAAGCAAGTAATAATGATGGAGAAGATAAAAAGGTCGAGCCTTCTAGACCAGTTCATTCTGCTATACTATTTCTACCCAAAAAATGAATCAATGGTAAGTGGGGGGGGGGGGGGGGGAGTGAGATGAGAACATTCAACAACAGCAACTATTAGCATCTTAAACACCTTATTAAAATCTTACATTAAACAAACGGAAATGGACAAGTATACATACGAGGTGAAGTTGATTTGTCTCAAATAGCAACATCGTCAGAGTTCAACCCTAATAGTTTCGCCCAATCACCCTTTCGTTTCTTCATCCCTTCTACATCAGCCATCATCTCAGCCCGGACATCATCATCCATTTCATTCTTCAAATCTTCACGCAATTGCTTTTCTGATGTTACGAGGAGATTTGAGGAGAATTGATGTTGAGTTTGATTGCTCACTGCTGCCCACTATTTGCCACTTTGTCCTGATTTCAGTATCCTGAGATTAGGATGTTCGATCGAATTCTTGCCTCTCTTCACTCTTCCCCAACCAAATTTTATTTCCTCTACTTCTTCCCGACCACATTGGCGGCTGCTGTAGGTTTGCAATACAAACAAACATATCCTCCATCCATAACGGCATTTAACTTTTTGTCAATAAATAAATCCAATAATATGGCTCCATCATCGTCGTGTCCTTGCAATTGCAAGACAAAGACTTCGGGGTCAAAGGTCGATCACACCTACCATGATTATTCTCGATATATCAACGAGGGTGGTGTGCTAACGAAGCACAAGAAGTCACACAATAACTTTCCCCGTCGTCTCCATACATTGATATCGGAACATGATAATTCTGGTGTGATTACTTGGATGGTAAGATTTATATTGATTGTTTATTTAGCTTGCACATAAGAAGTGCACATCATATGTCTCTAACATAATTATTATAATTATATATCCACACACCACATTACACTAGCCACATGGCCGTGCTTTTAAGATTCTTGATCGGGGACGTCTTGTATCAGAGGTTATTGGTAACTATTTTGCAACTGCAAAGTATGAGAGTTTCACCCGTCAACTAAATGGTTGGGGGTTTAAGCGTCTGCATCGGAAGGGAGGAGGTAAGGAGCCGCATTATTTTATTATTTATATCCATATTGGTGTTTTATACATTAATACTCACTTATCCCTAAATTTATGCATGATCTAAAGATGAAGGGGCTTACTACCACGAGGCCTTTTTACGAGGCCTGCCCGACCTAACTTGTTTCGTCCGTCGGCTGCCGCCTTCAGCTGGTGGCAAACCTCTACCAAATCCTGAAAAGGAGCCAAGGTTCTTGGAGATGAATCCTCTTCCCTCGTCAACCCTTGTTTTACCAAAGTCGTCAAAGTCTTGTTCTGCTTCAAAGGCAAGGACTGCTCGTCATTCAAAACCAAGGGCTGCCAATCGCTCAAAGGTGGTTCGTATTAAGATTCAGTCTGCAACCCAGAGCGGCCAGAAAGGAGAAGGTAATGTTAACAACTCGGGAACAGTTTGTACCTCAAGTAATGTTGCACGATCAATTGTGAGTACATCTTCCAGCATGCCCTCGTGGGAAGACATGCCGAAGGTGATGATGCCGATTGATGATCACAATGCCAATGCTGCTACTCGAGAGTGTTGGGAGTGTTTCTCATTCTATTGCAACTGTTAAGAAGGGGAGATTGGGGAATAAATTTGGAGTAAAAGGAAGCTGAATCACTCATATGCCAGCTGTTTACTCCATTGACTAAACTAGGGTATAGAAGTTATATACCTTATTTTTTTTAACCTGGTATCCGTATAGTCAACACATCCTCCCATTCATCCCCTCAACAAATATCCCTAGCCAATTATCCTATACTGGTACCTCCTCCCACTTGTCGGCCTCAAACGCCTCTTCCTTGTTATCATCCTCATTATCGTTACCACCGGTAAGTTCTTCATCACCTAAAAGATTTAACCATCCCATCATATGAGGACGGCCAATAGCCCTATCCTCGGGAACTTGATATGCCTTCTCCTCGACAACGGGCTTCTTGGTGGCAGTAGCCTGCTCCCCTCCTCCTCCAAAGTCAAACGAGAAAATCTGCTTGGCCTCCTGTAGAAATATATTTGATCACATGATTGTGTGTGCAGGAAAAGTGTGAGATAAACAGATATTACACGCAAAACACACACAAGACAGGTCTCTTAATCACTTACGCTCTGAACTTGTCTTGTAATATCCTCAGTGCTGCCCGCTGTACCCTTTTCAATAACCTTTGCACTATCCAGAAATCGAACCAATGAATTCTTATCATGATCAAATGTATAAGTTTGGAAGTATCCAGGATTATTCGTATATTTCATATTCTTAACATTGGCAACATACTCGGTGTATGGGTCACGTGCCTCTTCGGTACCAATAGATGTGGCGACACATAAATTCCATAATGTCATTGTTAAATCACCATATGGATCAATTTGCATATTGAACATTTGTTGATATAACCGTTTGAGTCCTTCCCGTAAGGATGCTGGATCGACATTATTCTCGGGACAGAATTCTTCAAGCATGTACTTGCGTAATGAGGTACCCCCTTGGATACTTAATGCCTTCTCAATGAATCTAACCTCGGGTGGTAAGTCATCAAACAATTCACTTTCATCGACAAATGCCTTGGTCATTTTCTGTGCCATGACAACAATCCTACTAACCTCGTTCAATCTAAAAATGATTGGTGGATCAGGTAGGTACCGTTTAGGATCACCAGTATACAACTGCGCCAAGAAATTCATACCCTCGTCATCGGGAATAGTATCCAACTCCATTGCATCATTATACTTTTTCTCCCAATGTGCAACCATACTTTTTAATACCAAGTAGTTGGCAGTACGCTCATACAACTCACCAGAGCAATATGACTTCACATCTAAATTACCAAAGTTGGGACCAACATTGGCTTCGGCATTCAGTAATATCTGTCGGAATGGTGCAGAGATATGATCTTCTAATAATAAGAAGTGTTTCCATAATGCGCGTAATTCAGTTGCCTCCTCTTTCTTAAATTCACTCTGTGCACGTAACTTCAACCGTCCCAATGTCTTCTTCATACGATGGCCTAAGTAATCGCGATTACTCAATACAAAGTCAACTGCCGGATTGGATATCTGTGGATGAGGTGGAATACCCAACCATTCCTTACCCGTACTTGAATTCTTCAGTGGTACTGTACATGCGTCCTTCAATTGTTGTACCATTTCGGGTACAGTAACAGTCTTCCAATCAAATCGATACTTATCAACAATCTCGGGACTAACACCGGGGAACATTTGTGCTAGTCTATACTCCGGACCCATACTTGATAAGATAACCGCCTTTCCAGTGACCTTATCCATAACATACTTCCCCTGTTGGATACGTGCAATACCCGTATCTGGATCGGTAACTACCGTGGTAACATCGGGTTGTACCTCCCCCTCATATGTTGGCATGTCACTAACTGATGCAGATGATACCACACTTTCACCAATTGTACCATCCTTCTCGGTTATACGTTCACCTGATAATTCCTGTTCTAACTTTGTCTTCTGTGGTGGTTTATTATTACTTGCTTTTTTTGCTATTGGAATTTGTGATTCTGCTGGTACCTCATTCGATGCACCAATCTCACCACCACCGAGTAATATTGGTTCATTGAAATTTGCACCAGAATCAGAATCTTCCTCCTCCTCTTCGATAAAGGCTGGCTGTGTTCGACGTTTCTTCTTCTTCTTGTTCTCCTTCCGTCTTGCAGATCGATTGTAAAGTTGTGTTGTTGTTGTTGATGATATTATTTTAGATGATCTGGTGTCAATTCTACTACCTATTTGGATACCACTACTATATGAATGAGGAGATGTAAAGGCATGTATTGATAGTGTATTAGTAGTTGTTGTCAGCACTATGGCTGCTGCTGCTGTTATTGTCCTCTTCATCTTTATATTGCAATACATCATATCATATTGTGCAATTATAATGACGCATCAACTTCAACTCTTTTTTTTTTATGCCAAGTGTAACGTGTCATTATGGAATCTAGTTGATTAATACGCTCTTTTTATTAGTAGTTATTTGGTTATAGGGAAGGATGATAGTTTAATAGAATCATGATGTTGACAGTATTACAACTTCTATCAAGTTGCTTCGTAATTTATTGCAATGCATTATCAACAACAAGTCCTGGTATGATAAGGTCACAATATACTGGTCATGATAGAATATACCATTACTCAAATGCTGTCAGTGTTAGGGGTAGAAGTCTGTTTCAACAATCAAAGAGTAGTCAAGATTTATTATTACCACCATTGCAGCAATCGAGAAGAAGAGATAAAAGAGTAGTACGACCACAACAATTATTATCACATGTAGTGGGCAGACTGAAGAGAAAGATATCTTTTAGTAGAAGAAATAAGCATGATGATACTTTGAGTTCTAGTATCTCCTCCACTGCAAAGCAGCAAAGACAAATGAGTAGAACATTCTACTACTCAACTGCATCAAGAATGGCAAGGGTACAATCATTTGCCAACTCACCATTATCTTGTTCTACATCTATACTTCAACACTCGTCTACAAGAGAAACATCATCACAATTACAAATGGTACTCTCAACACCCGATACAATAATAGAACAGGCATCAACTCAAAAACTATTAGACACATTACTCGATGAGTCAGTTCGGACACAATCACGACAACCAATTATGATGCAATTCAATCCAAAGCGGATTTGGATATGGCGTCAATGGCGTGGCACGGTCTTTAGTGAAACTTGGAAGTCGGCATGTCTTAACATGGCCTTAGCAACATTCGTTGTTCTTTTATACGGTGCCTATCCAAATATACGAGACTTATTACAAGGATTTAGTATATTATGGGGACAATTATTAAGTGTAACAACCTTCACGTTGACATTCTTTTTAAATCAAAGCTATGGTCTGTGGCGTAAGTGTTATGATTATTCAAGGAGATTACAGGGACGGTTGAATGATTTAGGTATGACATTGGCAGCTCATGCTACACGAACTAAGCCAAGTAGTCCGGATATACCCTCGACATACACGCCTCAAAGTCGTCAGGCGTTGGAATTGGTATCAAGATATGTCCGTGTATTCAACTTATTAACATATGCAAGCTTTACAAGATCACACCGTCCAATATTAACACCCAGGGGGATGAGACGATTAGTTGAACGGGGAATAATAACACCACGTGAACGTGAGATATTAAGTGACGCGGAAGTACCAGCGACACAACGTCATAATGCAGTATTGGTCTGGTTAATGAGATTATTCACCGAGGGGATGGATGCAGGTATATTCGAGGGTGGTACTGGATTTGAACAGCAGTTCATGGAAAAGTGTCATGTCATACGTGCACAGTATGGTGCTATTGGCGATGAATTACAAGGACGCATGCCATTGGCATATGCACACATCGTACAAGTTTTATTAGATGTTGTCTTATGGATGTACCCCTTTATGGCATTAAGTACGGGTATGGCATGGCACACGGGAATTGTGGGTACGGGATTATTAACAATCTTTTATCAGGGATTATTTGATCTGGCCAAACAATTCTTGGATCCATATGATAATGAGAATTATGGTAAGGGTGATGATCCATTGATGATTGATACACTTATTGCCGAGACGAATGCTGGTAGTATACGATGGATGAACTCCTTTCAACAACAGCCGTGGAATAGACAATTACTCAACGATGGAGAGATGTATGATAGTATACTTCCATTGAGAGGTTATTCTGTCGAGGAACTAGTAGAGCAAGAGGCCCAGGAAGAACAGGAACGATTAGACAGGGAAGAGGCAATCAAGGAGAAGAAGAGGAAACAAGAGGAGAAGGATAGGCAAAATGCTGAAAACTTGTTAATGGGCCATGTGGCGAATAGAACTTCTGCATCAACCTTCAACGCCGCGGAGAGTTTAAATGGAACGGCATTTCTCACACCAGCGGGCGAGGTATTATTCGATCGAGTTGGTGGAATGAACTCCATGCAGAAATTCATGGAAGTGTCGAATGGTGAAGTCACAACATCACAACTCTTACCGTCAAGCATAGCGAACTCGATAAAAGAGGCCAGGGGAGTAGAAGATCTAGACGAGAACATCACTTCCACTACCACGACAGAAACGGAGTCGAATAAAGTATTGACCCTTGCAGATGGGACACTCGTCACACCAGATGAAAGTTTGACAATGAATGTTACAGAAACTTCTGAAGACAATGTTCCCATATCGACTGATGATACGAGTCCTAACCCAGAAACGATCAGTGAGCTAGCGTCGTCTCCTCTACTAGCTAAAGATGAAGAATCAACATCAACACCGTCCGATGAGGATGCTCTACAACCTATACTATATGATTCGAACGAGGTAGCATGGGATCAATTAGGTGCAACACCAAACTTTGATGAGAGTATTGCTGAGATGGAGATATACAAAGCAAAACTGGTAGGAAAGAAGATACCAACTAGTAGTTCATATCAAAAATCCCTTCTGCCTGCTAGAAAAGCTCGTATGTTTGATGAAAACCTGGAGGATGACGATCTTGAGAATGAAGACATATTCGAGCCAATGAATATAGAATGGTTCGATGAAGTCAGAGACGGAAAAGAATATCGTGAGTTCAATCTTCTTAAGATGTTTGTCTAGATTCTATATCTTTGCTCTAGCATACTAACATAACATTCATCTCTCTTGTTAGGTCTATCTCAAATGCTTGCTGATGAGGAATGGATTGAGGAGAAAGCTGAGACCGATGACTCTGCCAACGAGCCTATGACGTATGAGGAATTTGCAGAGAAAGCTACTGAGCTAATCTCACAGGCCAAGAATGAGATCCTTGAGACAAAGGAAATTATGAGTGTCAGTCCAGGAAATGAGGCTGAATATGATGTCAGCAAGAAGGAAAGTAGTAAAAGCTCAATATCATCATTGCCAGTGGCACGACGAATGGTATCAGACGCGGAGCCAGAACCTCTGTATGATCAAACCAAGCTGGATGGGATATCTCAGTTGTGGGGTGCTCCACCTGATGTGTTAGAGTTTCACACTACAACAGTTGATGATTCAGATGATCAAACCATACTAAATGATGGTGTTGATTTCCGAAATGTATATTCTTTATGGGGAGAAGAAGGAGTCCCAGGCGTACCAACACAAGACGAAGAAGAGAAGGCGCCTGCAGCTCCATCAATGGATGGATTCTCTCAGCTATGGAATGAAAAATTATCACCCTACAATGGAGAAGACCCCGATGAAATAGATCAGAATGAAAGATCTACAGAGGATCTTCAAACCTATACAGGATTTGAGTGGTGGGATGAGGTAACGGAAGATGGTAAAGAGATGAGACTGTCGCAAATGTTAGCTGATGAGGAGTATGAGGAAATAGTGGAGGAGGAGGATGAAGTGCCAATGACGTTTGAGAAGTTTGCTGAAGAGACAGTCAATTTGATAGAACAAGCTGAAGATGAAAGGAGAGAGACTGAAGCAATTCTGAGTGCTCCCCCAGGCGCCAACTATCTAGACGAGGATGAAGAGTTAGACGCTTCGTCGGATAATACTGAGGAGGCGTTTGCTGATGGTAAGATAAGGTAGTGTGTGGTACTTTCATGTTTTGTATGCATAATACGTATGCATAATTCTTACTCATTTGCTTGTGTTTGTCTTCAGTCGCTTCGTCCGAGGAGTTTGAAGAATTACTGCAAGAATTATCAGAAGCTAATGATTTAGATGAGCCATCCCAACTCGACTGGACTTCCATCCTTGAAGATGCTACTGTAGAAGCTGACAGTGTCGACGATGACATTGTTTCTGACAAGGATATAGATATTCTTGCAATGGATGATCTTCCAGAAGAGGATGAAGAAGCGGATATTGAGGATGTGGTGGAAGACAACAACTCGTTACCCATGACAGAAGTAGATGACAGTGATGGCGAACCAGACAATATTGAATTATAAAATATTAACAATCTAGGGAGAAATCATGCTATATTGTTGTACAGTACCGATCTACCCATTTACTAAATCTATATACACAACCTTCGTCCACTTTTGTTCCTACGTCTACTCATACCAGCCATCAGAGATATTTGAGAGGAGTATCCATAGTGATGAGTACTGTGCCCACTTTGCTAGAAGATGAGTGATCTAACTGGCCTGAGAGTGGGGTCAAACGGGCGGGAAGGACAAGTCCAAAAAAGATACGGTATCTTATTTTCCTTCCCTTTAAACACACACTCACACACCTGCTATTGTACTCCTAGGTCCTAGAGAGAGTTCTAATGATCCGGTGCTGCTGTGATTGATACCAATCCATTAATACCCTCTCCATTAATACAATCCTCTGGTATATACAAGAGTATTCAGTATTGTTTTAAAGTCATTAGTTTGTCAGCAGTCCAAGAGGGGCACATTACATTGCAAAAATGAGTAGTAACAATGATGATTCTATGGAGTTCAATCAAGTATCAGATAGATTGGTATACAAAATGCCTGATAAAAAAGATTTCCCAACAAAAACCACTAATTGGAAAGATGGCTTGAATAATATACTTGCGGCTGTTGAAAAGTCGGATGAAGAAGGGAAGAGTAATCCAATTGTTCTATTTAAAAATGATAGATATGTGTGTACATATGATATGGTGAGTTGTGTTTTTTTTTCTTTTGCGTGCCACATTATATTATTCATATGGTATTTGAAGCATGTCAACATTATATTCATATGGTATGACTGTATATGGTATGCGATGATTTTGTTGGTGCATGCATCTTAAATCTATACCAATATTCTCTTATATTTATGAAGTACCCCAAAGCAAAGTACCATCTTTTACTAATGAGTCGAAAGAAGAATGCTGGAAAATTATGTCACGTCGACACATTGAATGATTTACAACCAGAGTATTTACAGTATATAAAAGAGTTCCATACGTTAGCAAAGAATATTGCATCGTCCATATTATTATCCGCAAATGAATCATCATCCACTACATTCAAATTTGGATATCATGTCTTACCATCATTTGAACCACTACACCTTCATATTATATCCTCTGATTTACAGTCATCATGCATTACCAATCGAAAACACGTAGTATCATTTACTTCTCCATTATTCTTTGTGGACTCGACAGCATTAGAGAAACATTTAGAAAGTGCATTTGCCGATAAATTAGTATTGAGTGTCAGACAAGAAAGAGCAGCAAGTGTACGGGATAGTACTCCCATGTTTTGTCCAAGGTGTAAGAGAGTTGCATCTTCGGTACCCGACTGGAAAACTCACAATGAACAATGCAATATTATTGAACCGATGGAAGATGATGAAAGTAAAGGTGGACTCAACTCACTTCTTGGATGGAGGCGAAAAGTTTGTACAGATGAAGTAGACGAAAAAGAAGACGAGACGGAGAATGTAAATCCAACCGTTAGCGGTGTCAAGAGGGCGCACCAATCAGAAACGAGAGTAGCTGACATAGAACCACCAATACCAACAAGATTTATGATCAGTGCAGACCCGCAGGTTCGTTTTATTATATTTTATATTCCATTATACAAATGGTATGTGTTAAACATTGACTAACAAATTTCTCGTGTTCTAGCATTATTTTATCTATTTGGCAATACGAGAGAAAGGAGATTCGCTATTTGCACGTGGTCTAGAGAAAACTAAAGCGATTTGTCCGGATGAGATGGTAGACTGTCTTCAGCATGATCAGACACGTCATGTTACCATGTTCAGTGGAGAGCTAACAGCTAGCGAAGTACGGAATCTAAAGTTTAGGGGACAGCTGGCCCCATTGTCTATCTCTTTTGCAGGTTGGCAGCCCTGGAGTAGTTGTTGCTTAATGTTGACTCATGAGAGTCAGAATGAACTGAGGTATTTGTTGTCGAAGATTGAAGGATTGCCTCGGTTTAAAAATAACGATGATCAAGGTATGTGTGATCATATATCACTGTACAGGAAACGAAGCAATACTACATTACCTTTTCCTGAACTGAAGGAGGGTTTCGATCATATAAAGAGAGCTTGGTCACGAGACTTTGGTACTGTAGAAGGCGTGAGTATTCGGATATCCTCACATGGTACGAAAGGAAACTATGAACAGTGCAAGATATTGGCCGAGGTACAAAACGGGTTTACTTCTCCTTCCCCGAAGAAGCAGAGGCCTAGTACACCACCAAACATCCAGAGTGCTGCAAATGACATCTCAATTGCTACCAAGCTGCAGTTAGAAATAGGTGAGAAGCCACAGCCAATTGATCTACTTCTACCTTGGGAGGAAAAGCTTGTTGCAGCTGTAATTCCCGATTTGCTTAGTACCAAGGAATGCAAGGCAATCATAGAAGTATGTGAAGAAAGCGGCTTTGATCAAGCTTTGCTCAATGTTGGTGGTGGAAGAGAAGTACTTAGCACGAACTTCAGAAAGTCTCTACGATGTATTATCGATGATAAGGAGGCGGCTAAGATCATCTTCAGTAGACTGAAGCACGTTATTCCACAAACATTGACAAAGAATGAGCAGTCATGGCAATGTGTTGAACTGAATGAACGGCTTAGGGTTTTAAAGTATGAAGTTTCTGACTACTTTAAACCCCATACAGACGGTAGTTATCAACGGCAGAATGGTGATACTAGCATGTTGACATTGATGTTATACCTCAATACTCCGATCGCAGGAGGGGACACCAACTTTCTATCTGATGAAGGACAACACCAAAAAAGAACAGTCAACCCAACTACAGGACAAGGTCTATTGTTTGACCATACTCTTCGGCACGAGAGCACTGAACTAGAGGCTGGTGTCAAGTACGCAATCAGAACAGATGTGATGTATCGACGAGCTAATAACTTGTCTACGGAAGACTCGTCAAAGAAAAGGAAGCAGACGGGTAACTATTCTGATTATGAGACTGACGAAGGCTATTGAAGTGGTCAAGCGGCCACAGATGGTCGTATGATGCCTGTCACACCCAAATTGACTTACACTCGTGCATGGTAGCTCTTTGATGTGGACACTACTTAGTTGGCACGTAATCATATAAGCAAATGTTTTATAAACTAAGATATGAGCACTAATACATGCCACCGGTAGTATGATATCCAAGATTAAGTATCAGTATCGGAGAACTTGTAACGACAGAAACAACTACTGGACTGTTATCTTTTACTTGAATTGAATAACTCCAAGCCTCAAGTTTGCCTTAGTTGTGGTATTTAGAGACAAGTCTACATCGAACATACATTGAACTTCATACCTACGTACAAGTCATTTTCATTAGTAAGATTTGTAAGTACTCGACGAAACTTAAAAGAAGTATTCAATCAAGGACTAACCGCATAACATATACACTAGCTGCACAAGTAATATAATACATCATAATAGCTAATACCATATCAAATGGAATCATCGTCACTTGAATTCTTGGACGGCTTAATCGCCGAAGAGCCATTATTAGGTCAGAATCCAAATGATGCTGCGCTTTCAGCATACACTACTCAGGGGGGAGACTCGTCCTACGCTCCACTGCCGCCACAACAAAGGTTTGGGATAAACACTCGACCAAAGTTTATTCCTTCCTCTAGTAGCAGCAAATCGGCTGCCACTTCAATGACAACAACAATGACAACAACTACAATACAACAACCAAGCAAAGACACTAAGGAAGTTGAATATATTTCTGCATTGGAAATGAAACCTCATCTTGACATATTTGCGTTAGTGGTCTTCATTCAAGCTCGGCTAATAAAATATTCCGACAATTCACAACCAGTAACAAACCTCACTTTGATACGTTGTCAAAGGAAGACAAGAGTAAGTTTGCCGTCAATCTTTGGCATCAATTATCAAGCAAAGGCCATCGCTTTCTCAAACCAACAAAAGATCGTCGGTATGAACTATTTGACTATGACAGGTCCACCAAGAAACTTCTTGACACATTAACACGCAGCCGCACAAAGACGAAGGCCGGTGCTAGTACGGATGCTGTTAGTCTTGACACACTCATGAGTAAATTCACCTTTGAGACTGTAGAGCCTGCCCGTGATGTATTTGCTTCTCTTCCAAACAAGAAGCAAAAGACTGCCGTTGGTGTGCCAAAGACAGATGTTACAGAGCTCCCGCCACCAATGAAGGAGAAGAAGTTTGATGATGTTGCCATGGAAGCTATCACTACACTCTTGAGTAGACAAGAGTTTGCAGATACATTAGATAAGAATTGGGGAGATGATCCTGAAAAGAGGAAAATCTGCGAAGAGCAGGTAAGTCGTCAGGATCTTGTGTGCTTTTGTTCTTGCCATGCTAATACACATACTACCATCATTGCATCCAGATGTTGAAACGGTATAGAGCGGCAGCAATGAATGGAGTGTCAGTTCAAGAGTTTACTGAACGACTTTTGCCCATTCTTTCAAAGGAAATCGAGGTCAACCATAGCGTTAGTGAAGACCCCGAAAAAGACAAGGAGAACTTCGCTGAAGAAGACAACGAATGCCAAGAAGAAGATACGAAGGAGAGCCAATCAGTCTAATCTGGTGGTTGTTTGTCACTGTTATTTATAACCTTGAGCCTCAATTTATAATCCAGCTTTTCGAAGGACTTCGTCTGCTGCCAGAGATAGCAAATCTGATTGTTCTTGTCTTGACTTTTTCATAACTGATGTCTTGGCGTCTTCTAATACCTTATACTTCCATTGCTCAAATGCATGATCAATAGTATGGTTGATTTTAACTTGCATGTCACTTTGATCATTCTTATTTTGAACCTCGAATAATGTCTTGGTCGCTGCACTACCAACACTACCATCTTTAGCGCTGCTACCTTTCTGACCAGGTGCACTAAGAAGAGCAGAGTCTAATGTATTAATTGACACTGTGCCTTGTGCAAGAATCTTACGCAAGTAGTCAAGTACTTGCTTGAACATACCTTCCTGTAAATTGGCCGCTCTGATGATATCCTGTTCATTCAATGGACGATCATCGTCTTCATTGTCATCTATTGCATTATCTTCTACATCTTCTTCATCTTCCAATCCTTTACTACTTTTCTTCTTTGTTGATTTAGAAACACTGTTGCTAGTAGCAGCAGCAGCAGCAGCCTTCTTACTATTGCTCAAATGGAAACTTTCACCCTCACTCTTTTTAACTGCCAAATAAAAGCATGCTGCTTCATATTCCTCTTGATAATGTTTCATATCATTAATCAATTGATACCTACTTATTCGTCGGCTTGATTCCAAAGTATTGGTATTGGATTGTTGCTGCTGTTGCTGTAAACTGTTTATACCATCCATACTTGACAACAACTCAAATAACTTTATTGCATAAGATGTTGCAAAATCAGCATCTGGTATCATCGGACCTAGCTGGATACATAAATCTCGAATTAAGTTGGTGGGTGATAAAGATGATGATGATGCAGCAGTGGAAGAAGATGTGGTACCGAAAGCCTGAGATGACGATAGGACAGATTTATCATATTTCCTCTTTGTTTGTTTATTATTCCTCCTACCCCTTTGTTTACCAATCGATGATCCATCTAGATATGATGCAATCAAAGTTTGCATTGTTTCCAGCTTTTTAATGTCTGCCTTTTTGTTAAATCCAACTGTCTTAGCCAAAGCTGGAATTGGTATATTTGTTTGCATATAACATACATTGTTACTACTACTATTGTCAGACGATACATTCCTACTCAAATAGTCAATTACCAACGCTGCACGTACTATTGGATTGTCTTTTATTAATGATACCCTTTTTGATTTGAGTATACGTAATGCTTCTTCGCATTTTGATATTAGTATTCCTCGACGACGGATGTAGTCTGGTTCGAGTTGGGATGCAAAACCAAATAGCTGAATATGTATATTAGACTGTAGTTTATCTAGAACAATGTCAATATTGCTCTTATGAGCGCCCTTCTTCGACATGGCGGTAGAGTGAAGGTTGAGCGTTGCGGCTGTTTTCTAAAAGTCAACAAGCAAGGTGCATAAGATGTGTACTTTTTATTTTTGATACGTATTATTTCTTTGAGCAAAATATCAATATTGCCAGTGACATTGACCAAATCACTATCAATCGAAAGAATGTTAATGAGTTGAGTTTATTAATTGATACTAATTTGTGGCAGTGATATTCAAAGCTAGTAGGTACAATACTACAAGCTGGGGATCGGACCTAAAAAGGATACCGCTTGTATTAAATCTCCAGGCCACACCATCAAATTTTAACTCACCACCACTCTATCTTCTTTTACTAATCTATAGGATATCTTAAAGTTCACTAATGATGATGTGGCATGACACAAGTCATCAGAGTCTCCTTCCGAGGAAGATGATGAGCCTAAGGTGAGGAAGTACTAGAGGGAGAAGTGTCGAACATAAAGGGGTATCGTACGATACACAGATATTTTCGATCTTGATCCTTCAAGATCCGCCAGAACTACTTTGTTCGGTTGCATATGGTCAGTTCAAGCATGAGGGTAAAGAATTATTTAACTTATCGCGGGGGTAAGTTCTGTTGTTGTTTGGTTGAGATTGATGCCGTCATGTATGTATCAATCAAATCTTACAATTCATTCAAATCTTACATTTCGGTCCATCGAGCTATCTCTATAAGCAGAACAATCAATGACTTAGGAATATATAAATCTGCAGAACGAATACATAGTGGAGTTGTGTCATCGTCGTATTCATATCTTCTCTAGCTGTCGGCTTAAAACAAGCAAAGAAGAGACAAATTCACTCAGCTCTAGAGATACATACACTCACTCTACCCGTTTCTGAGAAGACTCTAACCAAACAATTCATCAGTGTCATCTACAAACTCTACATTCACAAAGTAGCTTAATTTTGGAAAATTCCTCTCCAAATAAGTTATACCTTCATCCTCAATCTTGAATTGATCAGGATCTTCACCATATTCTGAGTAGAATTCATCAACTACCTCTATACCGCCATACCCTTCACCTGAAGGTAATACTTCTCCTATTGGTGCAAAACCTTGTTTATCGAGATAGCTATTATCATTCATATTAATAAATAATTGTGTACTCCTTGAGTTTGGTCCAGATGTTGCGAATGTGATTGTACCCCGATTGTTTGACGCAAGAACAGGGTCATCTATTATAGCACCCATTGCATCCCACCCTTTTTGAATCTCTACATCAGAACTTATACCCCTATAAATGATGGGAACCATATGAGTAAGTTGTTGCGGTGCACAAATATTAGTTGAACGACATAATAGAAGACAACTTCTTACCATTGAACAATGAAGTTTGGCACAACCCTAAAGATACGATTCTCATTCCAAAAGTTGGATGTTGTCAAGGCTTCAAATCTGTCTACACCGATCGGTGCCCAATGTGGATGGAGCAGTATTCTAAATTTGTTTGTTGATACATTATTATGTGTGGGTATACATTGTGTATCTTTTTTATGTGTACAATTATTTGAATTGGTATATAAATTTGCAACAGTAAACTCTACTATCCTTTCTATTCCAATCTCCGCTTTGCTTGTAGTTGAATCGACAAGCTCATTACTACTTTGTTCTTGTTGTTGGTGTTGTTGTTGTCCATATATTCTTGTCTTTGAAGATAATATTCCACCGCCATTATTGCCTCTACTGAGTAATACAGCCAATAAACATATGATAAAAATAAGCATTGACAATATGAATGCCTTAACATGAGGCCGTCGTCTTTGTCGTTGCTGTGCTTCTTGCAACGTTGCTAGTTCTAAAGCATGTGATAAAGTGGTTATATCTGATACAATATCCTCATTAGTATGATCACATTCAAAGTCATATTCGTCAGATTGATCATCAGTTTCTTCTTCCTGATTGTTACTATCAAGATATCTATTCGTTGTTAAGTTTGTACTTGTTGCAGTACTGATAGAATGCAATTCAATGTTTTCTTTCGTCAATTCAGCACTCATATCTTTATTTGTTGAAGTAACCCTACATTAGATAAATTAATAATATTATCTCTTAAAATAGTAAGGTAGAGGCCCAACTTTCAATTCTACTACCGTGCACATAATTACAACATGTTATGAATTATTGCCGCATATTCTAGGTACATCAATAAAGTAGGTAACAACATATCATGGTAGTACCTAAAGAAGGCTAATCAAAAGTAACCAACCAAGTGAAATGGTCTACAAAATACTTATTTTCCGGTCGAATACGAACTCAAAGAAGTAGGTATCTTTCTTCTATTTGGCGATTTTTTTGCGAAAGCATAATGGACACGCGCGATTCTTAAAATCCTTAACGCAAATTATCTTAAAGTAGCATTACCTCATTTAATTGTTTGCTTGTCAAGGGATCTACTAACCAAGTAATGATGATGAACACAATAACTCCCCATTTCATTAAAACTGCGCCGGCACAACTAAAGTCAACAATGGTCAGTGGTAGTAATAGGATGCTCACAAGAGATGATCGAGAGGATAGTAGTAGTATCATGATTGATTCTGTAGATGGTGGCGTTGGCGGTAGCACAATTACCAGCAGCCAATCATACATATATCAAGATTCACGAAATGATAACTTTACATCAAAGATACAACATGAGATGAGGAGGCTCACACATGCCGATGATCGTGTTCATCATAATATTGTCACACCTACCGAGCTATCCCTCCGTAGTGGCAGTGGGCATCATGTCATGATATCATCAACAACATCAAATAGTTCAATTCAAAGTCAGAGAGCCGCGGAGGAAACTATTGAACGTCTTCAGAATGAAGTTGACATTGAACGACAACGTGATGCTGACTACAATCGAGTAATGCAACATAACAAAGAGTTGCAACAACAACTCTCATCTAAAGATAATGAAATTGCAAAACTAAAAAGACAACTACAATCGGCCAATCATACAATTGAATCAACTAAGACTAGTATCACACAAACTTATACACGAGATGTGAGCAACATTGAACAAGAATATAATGCAGCATTAAAAGAAGTTGTTGATGACAATAAACGACTACAAGAGGAGTTATTATCAAGTCAACGAGTTATACATGAACTACATGATCAGACTGAAGAGCTACATAAGCTACAAAGTGTCAATGCAAATTTCAAAGAAGTACTCAAGATAGCTGAAAAGGATGTAGCCCTTGCTAGTGAGGATGTGGAGTTATCACAGAAAAATCTTGATGAAATCCAATCTCAGAATGAACATATATTGACGGAGAATATGCGTATGCAGACTCAGTATGCCGATATAAAAGAGAACTACAAACACCTCATGGAGCATAAGGTTCAATTTGAACAAGAAAATGATGTATTATCAAATGAGTTGGAAGCTGTAGTTGAAGAGTGCAAGGTGATGAGATCCAAGTTAAAGCTATTAGATGAAGTTACTAATGCATTGGAGGATACCGTCATTGAGAAAGATAATATTATACTTAAATATAAAAGGCTGCAAGAATCGCATGCCTCTCTTGAAATGGATGTACGTTCAATGAAGAATGATCTTAGAAATACTCTGAAAGAGAATGATAGGATCTGTGTTCATTATGATGAATTGGAAAGGAAACACGCCAGGTTGCAGGGTACAAATAAATCAGATCATTACATGACAACGCTGATAGAACAGCAACGTGATAAGATGGGAGCCATGGTAGAAAGATATATGAATGAAAATACGAACATACTGAGGGAAAGAAATGAGTTGAAGGAAGAGTTGATATGTGCTCTTGAGAATATTGCGTGTGTAGATAGTGTAGAATACTAGGATACTAGTTAGATGTACTTGGAAACAATACTCCCTTCCCGATCTAAATACATCTTTTTAGATGTATTAGTACTTTTTATATGGATTGAGATCGGATTGCTGTTTCATCCTCTGCTGACGTCTCTGGAGAGCTTCTTTGCGTTTAGCTTCAATCATTGCTCGCTGATCTGCTGTGAGTGTCACGGGCCGGTTGATAGGAGGGTCAGCAGCATCAGCATTAATTGGTGCAACTTTTGACTCGACCATTGAAGCCTGAGTGTTATCTTCAGAGGCGAGTTTATGATATGCATCTTCGAGTTGATTTGCATCTCCTCCCGCTCTATGATGTTCTAGCACACTTCTTATGAAATTCATTCGACCAAGACCTTTTTGAGATGATTGGGTGTGTTGGCTTTGACTTGTAGGTTCCTGTAACCTCCTGTTGAACACCGGTGTCTTCCATTGATTATCTATTTCATGCTGATGATTGAACTGCCGATGAATGTTATCTTCTGCCTCGCCACATATCTCAACATCATCATCAGCATTCGCACGGTCTAAATCATCTTGTGAATATCCAAGTTGACTGGTATCATTGATGAAACTATCATGGCCCGTTTCCTCGTCTTCTATCTCTCTAAGTAGGGCAGCTTCTTCATCTGAATCTTCCGAATCGTCATTAGCAGCCTCACAGTCGAGAAATTGACACTTGTACTTGTCCTCGAACCTCTGACGGAGTCTATCCTTCTTGGGGAGAGCAACGTCTTCCGGACTCGCCATCGTGTTATCATTATTCTGTGCCGGACGAAGGCGTTTCCGTTGAGGTAATGCCTTTGTATCACGTTGATGAGGCGTGTCGGTCAAACTATCAAAAGACTTCCGTGGTTGCTGAGATGAATTATGGCACGGTTTGAGGGGAGTATCAATCAGACTCTCTAGTGACATACGTTCTAACTTTTGTGGAATAGATGATTTGATAGGTGTATCAGTCAAGTCTTTCATAGCCGACTGCTCAAAGTGGACATGACGACATTCTGGGTTTCTGACAAAGTGTTGATCTTGAAGAGAAAAGTTTAGACATTCTTGGTTGTATTGACTTGTTGCAGTGCTTTCAATGGGGTTGTCAGTTTCTTCCGGACGTTGAGAAGTGTCCAATATTGTAATATCAGCATGAGGCTTTTTGTTAGGTTTAGCGGCAATATCGCTCTTATCCACGGAATCATTTTCTTCCTCTTCAATGTCATAATCGTCAGAAGACGACGAATCCTGAGTTGGTAGATGCAAGAAAGCAGATGCGGCATTATCATCATTATCAAAGTGACTTGGCTCGTCCTCGTCTTTACCATGGAAAGGATTATTTTGTGGTGCGCTCTCTTCATTGCTACACTCATCCTCGCTATCATCATCGGAAGAAGGCGGTGGAGTTGGTAAGCGAAATGATGTAGTAATAGGACTGTCGTTATTTTTGTTGTTGTTGTCAGTTACATTGCCAGTGGATGATACTTTTCTATCATCACCTGCATATTGCTTGTCAGTATCCTCGGCTGGTTCCTCTTGTAACTGCTGGGAAAGTTGTCTCCCTACCAATACATTGTTGTCTTGATTGCTTTCCCGAGGAGGACTGAGTGATAATTGGGAGTTGACATTCTCCTTTTCACCAGCCAAACCAATACTTGCTTCTTCTGCTTCTTTAGGAGAGAATGTGTCTGTGCTGTGCACACTTTCTAATTGATTTCCTCCATCAGCAACTTGAATAGAGTCAAAGTCAATATCCTGATGATTACCAGCTGTACCAAAATCATCTCCGTCTACATCATGATCAAAACGAGGAGTCTTCATTTCGACAACTTGAGACTTTTGTTTTTGTCCGACTCTCGCATCACTACATGTATTGTCCTTGTTATTGTCAAAGAATGCACAAAGGTCATCATTAATTGACATATCATCAGACAATGTGCTTGACGCAGAGATGGCAGATTCTTCATCGGCATCAGTATCATCAATCTCCATTCCAGGCGGTGCTACAACTGAGCAGCTTTTGTGATGGGCTGCATCAAACAAATTTGATATATTAGAAGTATAATTAGGAGCCATCTCATCTCTGATTGGACCAAATATTTCATCTAGCGTGCTAGGCTTGATATTTGTTTTTGGATTACTCTTAGTACCAACATCATTATCACTACCAAAGTCTACTGATTGACAATCGTTAATATCAGAATCAATGAGCTCGACAATTTCTTTTATACTCTTTGAATTCTTTGTTGATATCTCTTTTGAAGGAGAGCGGACTCCTTGTGTCTCCTCTTCAATTGCTAGGTGTAATTCTTCAAGCTGTTTCACAATCCTCAACGACCTTCCACTACTAGACAATGATATCTTCTTTTGGACGCTTCCTTTTGTAAGCATTTTGTTATAGATAGATGATTGACTCCGAGAATTCAGATATCGTCTTTTGAAAGATATGGGAAATATATTGCTTTTGCTTTCATAATCACGACAAGAAGAAGGAGGTAGTCGACCAAAGAGATTATTTCGCTCCTCTTCTTGTACAGAATCAAGCCTCCAGTTATTATCAATGACCTTTCCTTGACCACCTTGTCTTCTTCTAGAAGCACCTCTCTGTCCATTCCGTTTACTCTTGGGAGTATGTCCGCCAACTTGGGATAAGTGGAATGAATCAACATTCATCTTCTTCCTCAATAGATTCGGCTCATCCTCAAACATGGGTGCGTTTTGACGCAACTTGAACACAGTCGGATCCTTCAACGCCCTATTGATCTTATTTTTGTTTGTAATGGATAAACGATAACTTGAGATGAAGCATGTGTGAGATATCATATATTCAAGGAAGGAGGCATATACAGGAAGAATGTTATGGTACTCACTTCTTCTCCTCGTGCTCAGCTAATAATTGGAC
>Ga0214477_100153_pt1 | contig 47020 bp, 35 predicted proteins | sample M1_20Mar14CPVII9_FD_165058 | JGI IMG/M metagenome (GOLD analysis project Ga0214477, IMG submission 165058) | Marine eukaryotic communities from Monterey Bay, California, United States - M1_20Mar14CPVII9sort6BwellC16 | ecosystem: Environmental > Aquatic > Marine > Unclassified | place: USA... | reverse complement strand
TGTTGGATTTTTTCTTCGTCTCTTCTTCTTCCACATCCTCTTCATCCAGCTTTTTGAGCTCCCTTTGAAATCTTTCTACCAACCTTGCCCCCTCCGTATCAGAAGATTTCTCCTTCTTCTTCTTTTTATCCCCATCACCATCTTCACCCTTCTTCTCCTCTCCACCATCTTCTTCTGTATTAGCATCATCACCAGTACTATCCAACATACCAGCTAATACCAATGCTGTTTCCCAATGTTCACGTGCCTCCTCTTCCAGTTCACTCTCAGTGTTAGCCATGCCCGGACCACTCAGTTTGATAAATGATACCCGGCCACTTTTCGTACGAGCAGCAACACCCATATTAGCCTTGGCTAATCCTACACATGCACGAGCAATACGATCATGTGCTAATGCCAGTTCAGAAGGACGTAATCCAGAAGAAGACGGAGTTGCAGAATCAAGGATATCATTTGGTGGGTATAAAGATAATGCTGCGTTGGCATCATTATACGCATGAGTAAATTTATCAAGTGACATGTATGTTTCCGAACGATGAGATAAAGAACGGAAACGGATTACTTTTGTCTCAGCCTCATTGGCTTTGGTGTTGTTATTGTCCACATCTTGTGTTGTGGATTCGGAGTTAGTTTTTGCCTTGTTGATACGGCGGCTGTCCGTCAAACAAATTGCTGCGGTGAAGTTCTCAAGTGCACCTTCATAGTCTCTATCCACATAGAGGGAGTCTCCGAGAGTTAGGGATGATAGGGCGTCCAGCATAATGGTGGTTAGGTGTTTTGGAATGTATGTAGTGAATATAATGGTGAGAGATATATCGATTTCGGGGATGTGGTAGGGGTATCCTTTTTATTCCCTGCTCAGTCTGCAGAAGAAAAATGGTGGCTATTGCTGCATACTAATCTATTAGAAGTCAGTGAAAGGTACAAATAATACATTTAAGACGACGAGTACAATCAGTATAATAAGTTTGTTGTTGTAGTATTACAGGTACGAGGTATATTTCACATTACTTTTTCCCCTCCTCTTTTATGATGTCTTCCTCTTCCAATGATAATGAGATATATCTCGCTGCAATTGAAGGTGGTGGTACCACGTTTGTAGTATCAGTAGCAAGGGTAGTTAAAAGCAGCAGTGATAGTAATAAAGAAGAAGAGCTTCTGCAAATTGGAGCAACACAGTTAGAAATACTACGTACAACTATAATACCACCAAAAGATGACAACACTGGCGAGATATTAAACTATACACCAGCACAGATATTGAGTGAAACATGTGATTTTCTAACCAAACATTTACCATCAAGTGGACAATACTCAGCTGTTGGAATTGCAACGTTTGGACCAGCTGGAGTGAACCCTGAAAGTAAAAACTATGGATCAATTTTACCCGGCTCACCAAAAAGAGAATGGAGAAATGTTGATATACTAACACCAATTGCAAAAGCATGTGGATTAGAGAATGATATGAGTAGAGTACTATTTGATACAGATGTTAATGCGCCAGCTATTGCAGAATTTCAACATAGAAACGCTTGTGCCACCCAATCATTAACATCATTATCATATATTACAATTGGCACGGGAGTTGGCGTTGGTCTAATCATTAACTCACAGCCAGTCCATGGTCTGCTTCATCCGGAGGGCGGCCATGTAGCTGTGCAGCCACTCCAGAATGATACCTTTGCTGGCTATTCATGGGGCAGTGAAAAGTCTCCATATGGAGGTGTAGGCACTGTGGAGGGTATTTGTAGTAGCGTAGCATTGACTGAACGATATCTACAAATGGAACCTGATAATGATAACAACAAGACGAACAATAACATTGACAGTGCACAGACTCGAGAAGTATTGTCAACTCTACCTGACACCCATGAGGTATGGGATCATGCTGCAAATGCTATTGCAAATCTCTGTGTATCCATCTTATTGCTTACATCATGCGAGAAGATTGTATTAGGGGGCGGTATTATGAAACGTACTATACTGTATAAGATGGTACGACAACGTGTATGCACACTTCTTAATGGATACCTTGATAGTGTTGATGAACTAAGTAGTGTAGAGAAGTTGGAGAATGTTATTTGTGAGAGTAGTTGGGAGAAGTTGGGAAGTGGCCTCGTCGGTGCGTACGCTTTAGCATTACGAGTATACGAAAAAGATAATACAAATGGGACACAATCAGAAGAGGTAGCATCTGGAAAGGAGGGGAAAAGAAGAAACAACGATGATGATGAACAACACTTGTTCACATCGGGAGTATTGACAGGGATTGGGTTGTCATTTTGTTGCTTACTATTGACTTCTTTTCTCAGCCGTGGCAGTCGTCATAGATATTAGACTTATTAAGTCAAGACTTAAGGAGTGATTAGCTTCTACATTGCTTGGTAGTGGCATATATATGAACTTCTTAGTCACTCTCACTCTCTTTAACTCTCCTACATTCTGCGGCCTCACTTAGGAATAGACAATCGCTAAACGGCTTTTTTAAACATTCATCAAAACTTTGATATCGTAGTGCAACACAGGATGGACTCTAGGAAGTCGATTGATTGGTACACCTCCTTAGACTGTATATAAGAAGATGAGCGGCAGGAAGAAAGCAGGAGACGAAGTGGAGGAGGTGTCTATTATTCGGTCAAGCGATGGGAAAACAAGCAAGGTACGTATGTAGCCGCCTAATATCGATTGTCTTTTTACTTCATCACATAACACATAAATAATTTTGAGATGAACCATCAAATGCTCACCACTCTCACCAACCAACCAATCCATATTATACCTCTGTATAATATTGTACCTACCTCTGTATACCCTTTTTCAGATATCAATATCACTATCATCAAATCTAAATGCATTAAAGGATGCAATATCAGCTGATAAATCATTAGGCCCGATAAAACGTAATCAACAAAGACTTTTTCACCTTGGCAAGGAGTTGAAGATGAATAGAACATTGGAGGATTTAGGAATTGGTAATTTCAATGTCTATTCAATCCATCTCCATAGTTTGGCACCTAAGACATACGATTTGCAATCAGATGATGAAGACACTAAACAGAGTGTGCCAAAGAAGAAGAGAAAATCTGCTAATGATGGTGGCGTTGTTGATTTAGCTGGAGATGGTGGTAGAAGATCACAACCACAACAAAATCAAAACAAAAATGAAGTTGTGGATCTCTTAGATGATAGTGATGATGATGATATTGTTGTACTAGAATAGGTGGTGCTACTCAAAGGGGTGCCTGGGAAAGATAGTACTGGTAGTAGTAGATATCATTTACATCTAAATACAAGTTTACAAAAGATATTACTGTTTCGTGCAAGTAATACCTCAAAGAAGAAGTCTTCATATATGTAAAGGTGCACATGGTGCTCTTCTTCTCCGGAAAATGTATGTGCACATCTTATGCTCAATATTCTCAAAACTCTCTTTTCTAATCCCCACCCTCAACTACCTCCACGACAGCCTGTTGTTCCTCAATATTTTGTGAAGTAGCACTCTCCTCATCAATAGCATCCTCTCCTTCTTCGTCCAGCGTTCCCAGTAGTACACTATTTTCTCCATCACCCATGAGTGAGCCGCCAGCAACTGACGCACCCCCGCCTCTTGAATGCGTTCCCTTGCCGAAACTACCCACACTCAAACTTCCCACGGACATGTCACTCCTTACACCAGAAAGACTTGAATGGGCAACACTCGGCATACTCATGGTACTCATACCCCCACTTACATGCTTTAGATTATCAATCATGACCAAATCATTGAACGCGTGACAATCGTCCAATGTTTCTTCACTTAATCGCTCGTTCACGGGTGTTAAACCAACGATGTTAGACTTGCCATCTACACTTCCAGGATTAGCTAAAGGTCCACAACGAATTTCATGCGGAAGGGGTGGATCCAGGTCAATAAATCCAAGCCTATCTAATAACACATCCGGGTCAATAAAATTACCATCCATACTAGAGACAGCCGAGTGTGCCGTTGAATATCCTCCAACAGTACTAGCATCGCCTGCGGCTGGTTTATTATTAGTACCCCCACCACGTGAACTTGACCCAGCTTTGGATTCTCCAATACTAGCTGCAGCCACAGATGCTGCATGTTGAACATCAGAAGTATACCTACTCCCTCCGCCAGTACTTGGCAGAGGACTACTCGATCGGGACGAGGCCACACTCCTCATACTACCCCCACCCGGTCTACTACGGCTTGTTGACCTACTACGTCTACCATGTTTATCACTTTGGTCTAATAACTTTCCATCAGAATTATGTCGTGGAAGTCCTTTTAACCGAGGATTAATTCTCAGTGCATGTAAATGCATCGGAGCGGCATTAATATCTTCATCAAATTGATTCTGTTCTTCAATGTTTGCAATTGCAACATCAGTTATATCACTTGATACTGAATCATTATCTGCTTCATCATTCGAATTACTTGAAGTTTCTTCAATAGGAGCTTCAGATGTCTCAATATTCTCGACTGCATCTGATGCGGGTGTTATATTTGATTGTTTAACGGTTGTTAAAGATGCAATGATTTGATCTTTATCATCACCAGACGTTTTTGTTGATACGGGAGGTATATTAATACCCTCAACATTATCAACTGTGTTTGTGTCTTTTTGTTGATCCTCCATAATATTAGTACTATTGTATAGATGGTATATCTATCAGAACTTATGATAAGTTTTCTTTGCAATGATATGACGATATTGTAAAAAGGGTAGGGTTCTCTACTGAGTATATTGAGCACGTCAGGGAGCTAAGAGACTTCGTATTAGTTTGTTGGCTTCTTATTTATGGCATAAACATCACCATCTTGCTTTTATGAGAGCTCTCATTCGCTCATTTCATCCTCCTCCTTCTTTGTGACATGAGTGCCGCTTACTAGAGTTTTCTCAACTTTCTTAGTTCCCTTCATTATTATACTTTACAATAAGGTACACTCTCTCAATACATGTTGATATAATATACTAATTATAATTACAAACACAACTACAGAAGAGAGTTTCACCAAGCCATATACATCGAGGATACGGTGCGGTATCCTTTCACAATCTACTCCCCTCTAGCCTATCACATTTTTATCTTCTTTCACTACTCTCCATATCATCAATATACCTCGGACCCCCATTCTTTGGACGGTTGCACAATACTTGAGGGACCAAAGGTGAGCCAGCTAACGTTCCTGGCCCGGTTCTGTAAAGTATTTGAGTTCTAAATTCTGTTACACAGTGTTGAACATTTCCTGGGTGCTGCTTTACTCTTTTCTTCTCAACATACTGATTACCATCCTTGTTCATAAAGTTAACAAATTTTTCATCATCACTCATCTGCTGCCGATGCTGAATGTGATTCAAGTACCCATCAACAATTCGTACCATGGGTGCTGATAATACCTCCATATTATGTGTACATGAATCATATAATATTTCTGCATTTACATTACATTGTGGATCAGATGATAACTCAGCATTTACTTCTTCAATCTTCTTGGATATTTCTTCCTTCTTGATACCCAGGAAACGTCGAAATACGTCCTTGATATTACTCTCATTAGGGAATAGTAAAGACTTGAATGAAAAATCACGTCCTTCATTTAGCCGAGAAGTTGGCGGTGAAGTACCACACTGAGGATGATGATATGAATCAGACGGAGCAGACCACTCTACTTTATATGAAGTTGAGTTTTGAAGAAAGGTGTTATCAGGTGATGGTGACCCTTGTACATCTACTGTTATTTTGGTATTATTGTCCGAGAATGATACTTCAGGCACATATATGGTTGCATCACAATCACTTGTTATAAGTACATTGACATCTGTATTTGTTTGGGTATATTAGATAAAGAAGAAAGGCAAGTGAGAGAATTGTAAGTGTATGTGTGATTTATATATGAACAAGGTGCTAACCCGGTATATATCCACTACAACTAAAAACAACAGAACAAAACTTACAATTTGATTTAATGGGTTCTTGACCAGGAATGAATAAATCATCATAGTATCGTTTAACAGTAAGGGGTACATTACTACTAACTTGAATAGTTTCTATCTCTGTTGACATTTGATTGTTGGATGCCTCATGTAATATATAATGTAGTGGTGCCGGCACAGCTTTTATCTCATGATAGGCTGATGCGGATGACATCATACTACTAATATTGCATAAGATGGTTAAACATAATGATAACATGGTGGATTTGCAATGGAAAGAGGTCATGGTTGTTCTTATCAATTGCAATAATACTAGTAAAGTTTGATCAAGATATAATATTTGATGGTGGTATCCTGCTCGATAAGACAAACCTTACTGAAGTATAATACTCTTAATACACCTTTTGGTAATACTACTAAGAACAACTATATTGCGGGGGGCTTGTGGTAGTAATAGTAATATTGCCGCTGAATTAATATACCTATAAAACACACCACAACCACACGTCTCTTTATGTCTCGGTATCCTTGGATCTTTGATAGAGATAGATAGAGAGGATGACGCTGACCAATGACAATATGTAGCAGACAGGAAGCAAGTGCGGCTATTACAATCCTCTCTTAGCTGTAGTTGCGTATAAGACTTCCTCAGCATTGGAGTGTTACTGCAGTGGCCATTGATTAACAGTAAAGATATAAGACATAAGATGGTGCAAACAATAAGATATTAGCTTATCATTTATTAATCTATTTACTATCTACCAAATCTAATTGCAACAATGGACTTATCAGCATCATCAACACAATATTACACATATCTCCTCAACCTCGTCGGTGGTAGTAATAACAAATTACTAACAGTACTCATTACCATAACAATATGCATCATATCCTATCCACTATACTACCTCTATCAATATCGTAGTTCCATCAAACAACGTGTAAAAGAGATTGAAAAGAATGTAAAACTTGTCAAGGTAATTCGTAATAAGAACGCAAATATACATAATAGAAGGGTGACATGTTTAGAATTAGACCCATCATTTATTAGTAACAATCCACAATGGAATATGATAAGTTTAGGTGAATACCATTACAATTGCAACCAGCTGATGATTCTGGGTTCAATCAATTATTTCTACAAAAGGAATTGGAGATTACGATCGGAAATATGCTATTACAGTCACTGGGTAAAACATATGGTGCTGCATTACTGCCGATATTAGGTGTGGGTAGTGTTACTGGTAGTATAGCTGGGGTATCAAATAAGATATCAAATTTCATTGCCAAATCTATAATGTCAGATGATATAGATGAAGGTACCAAAGCTACTGCATTCGATCCATTATCACTAGATCTGTCATTAATGGAGATAGTATCTTTTGTGAACTTATACCAAAAGACAATCACGCCAGAAAATAGTAGTCCATCTCATGTTACTCCATTGGAGTATCTGAGTAGAGGAGAGAATGCCGCCGGGGATCTTGCATATGATCTAGGGAAAGAAGATAGCGACTTTCCAACAATATTTGACATGAAAGAGTTTGAACTATATGTAAAGAAAATGGAGGATAGGATACTAGAAAAGGATGGCAAGTATGACCCTGAGGACCGTAGCTTCCCTCCCCCAACACCAATCAATGAACGTCTATTACCTGGATTACATCTCGGTAAGGGTGATTTAAAGTACACACATACAAAGCGAGAAGGTATAGAACATCGACTCATATGTGTCTTATTAAACAAGCTTTGTCACAACTATTATAAACTTGCAAAGGGAGGCAAGTTGGAAGATTGTTTCAAGGTAGTATGTAATGACGAGGAGTGTTTCTTTCCGGAAGAATTGATTCAAGCTTTGATGATGGACCATAAAGTGGAGGTATGCCCAAGAGTTATCATGACGAACTTTGGAATGCAAATCTGTGTAAAGGAAGATGACGGTTCATTCACTTATATCCCAACCACATTAATGTTGAGAACGGGGATAGAGCGCACAAAAGACGGCCAAGCCGCCTACTTTTCTGCGCCTCACGGGGGAATGGATTTAAACATATCCGGGCCTCTGATCGGCAAGGGATCTCGTCCTGCTTGGTTACAATTCTATGTATCCATTGGTGGACTATGTTCGTTCCATCCCGATGAAGACCAATTTGCACCTTGGGCCGCTAAGACTTCGCTAGCTGAGATATACTCACCTGAAATGGCTTTAAAAGCAATCAGAATGTGTGCTGTAGTCGCCGTGACATTCAATCGAATTGCCACTGAATTCAATTTGCCATTCGGAGGCTACGGAATCCTTGGGATGTGTAATGATTCTGCCACCATCGTTGACTTTGCTATTCGAAACAAGCATACAAATGCATACCCTCTATTATCGACTGGACGATACCTCAATCATATTGTCAACTATTTCATCAAGCTAAAGGAAGAGCTTACCAAATCATGTGAGAGGTCTAAATTACAACCTGTTATCGAGGATATACTTTGTCTCATCAAATCAACAAGCTGTTTGCCGTCGGACCTACATATATCGCCTGAGAGCGAAATTGATATGTCCCGTCGATATGGAGTGTCCTATGGGCTGTCAGTTTTCCAGAGCACCGCTGATGCAAAGAAAATACTGAATGAAATGGCAGCATCAGCAAGAGAATACTTGGAGTGATTAGCGAGTGGATGTAAATAAACTAAAGTATACTTGGTGGAACGACTTGTAAGCTTATCTCTTAAACTCTAGTCTGCAAACCTTACGCCTGCTTTCGCTGCCTTCTTCTTGTTCAGGTCGATTCCATCAGCTTTTCTCTTCATCTGCTGGTTGGCAACTTGACGAATGAGCTTTGCACTCTTTAGTAAAGTGTGTAGCTTAGCGTGCTTCTCTTTGGGATCAAACTTTTCCTCATCCTTTGGTATTCTTGACTGGCGCCGACCAGTATTCAATTCATTCATAACTTCCTCAACACTATCTCTAGCAGTCAACTGCTCGACATGAACGGGGCCTGTTGCTCCCATGCGATAAGCTCTTGCAACGACCTGAGATTCCACTGATTTGTCGTAGATTGTATCCTGGAAGAAGCACGTTATCACATTTAGGAAGACGAAAGATAGATGATTGTAACTAGTTAGTAAATGTGGCTACAAAGCAATCAAAGGAGGACACATGACATGCACATGATAAAACCAAGAAAGACTTTCCAGAAAGAAGATATGGGTGACGAAAGATAGATCGAGACCAACAGATCCTTGCTTGCTCAGAAGCATGACAAAGCATTCAGGATTATGAATGAACTTGTCTAACTCTTGAGCTCGAGTTCCACCATATGAGTAGTCAGCAACACAAGCACCACCGAATCTCCGAATTAGTCTGTCTCCAAAGTACTCGTATGTGTCGCGGATTTGCGAGTACACAATTACCTTCACAGGCCTTTGTTGTGATACTGCGACCCTGGATCTAGCAAAAAGACGAGCGGCCATTGGACTCGTAGTGCACGTCGAACCGCCAACTTCTGTTTTGAGCTCCAATAACTTGTCAATACAGTACTTGGACTTGGAAGCATAAGTCGGACAATCTTCGGCATGTTTGTGGCAAATTGAACACTGTTGTTGCTTGTTGTCCATGAAGTTGCAATCAAAGCACTCCTGACGACAATGGATGCACTTGCCATCTAAAAGTTTTTTAGAGTATACACAACTCTCTCCCTTCTTATGCTTCCGTACCTGATTCTCTGGCGGTAAAATTGCTTCAGCTTCATCCGACTCTTCTATGTCGGCTTCTCTCTCTAGCGACGATGACGAGAATGCCCTCTTCAGAGCAAACTTCTGTTCTCTTTCAGTCTTCTCTTCTTCAATAGACAAATTGAATTGATTATTCAAACCAGGTTGTAGACGCTGAAAGTCATCAACATCAAATGGTTTAGTACACAAAGGGCATGCTCTTGTTTTGCTATCAATGCATTCTACACAGAGTAAACATCCACAAGGTACAACAAAGAGTGTCTGTAGTTGTATACCACATTGATTACAGCTTGATAACTCATTTGATGTTGCTCGACGTATGAAGTTATTGACGACCTTGACTTTAATGTCATCAAGTTGATGAATCTCTCTGCACATCTCTAATGTTTCATTCCAATGTGTTGGTAGAATAATGGGTGTGACATGCGTGCCACCACAACAAGCCACTCGCAAGTTTTTCAGACCTTCAGCTGCATATTTGGCTTGACGGGGATTGAAAAGGGAATCCTGCCAACCTGATGTCTTCCCTTCCATCGATGTAGTGGTAATATTAGCTTTGATTGCAGAAACAATTGTGTTGTATGTGGTTGTCTCTTGATGACTCAACTCAACCAATTTTGTAGAATAAACGGGCGGAGGGATCTCTACCAAGTCTGCCTTTGTATGCCTTACCATTAAGAAGCTTATCAAGTGCTTCAGTCGAAAGAAACACGATACATTCCCTTCCTTAAACCCTTGATTGATGAGACTATTCCAAGTTTTCTCTCTTCCTAGACGCTTGCTAAAAAAGTCGTGTCTCAAGTAATTGATGAGAAAATACAGAGAACGCAATCCTGTCGACGTTGCAATTTGTTGTGTCGGAGTGCCAGTCATTCCCCAATGTCTTTGTCCCTTCAACCAAGACGCGAACTGAATCATGTTAGTGGAATTCTTACCCATTACATGTCCTTCATCGACAATTACTCTCAACCAATGTACCTTGAGTAGAGAGCTTGCCTCGGATTCTTCTTCGCCCCAATACTTATCATTATTATCATTATAACTACTACCTTTTGACCTCAGCTCCTGTTCTACACTACCTGCCTTCCAATCCGCAGTAAACCTATTGTAAGATGTCAGAACAATGGGAAATCTAGAAAGTATTGATTCACTTGGTAATTCTTTTGATCCATCATCAATGAATATGAGTGGGTTCTTGACACTCTTCAAATCGAATGTAATGCGGGTATTGGATGCTTTCATTGCCTTGGTAGTTCGTTTTGTCGTGTGATAGTATATCAATGGAGAGTTGGGTCGGCTATTCACTAACAAGTAGTTAAAATCAATATGTTGCAGGATCTGCTCTTCCCAATGTTGTAGAAGTGGAGATGGGACTACGAGCAATGAAGAAGTTGAAGGTATCAGCGTTTCCTCAATCTCTGCCTTCTTTCTTGTTTCGAAGGCATCTACAAGATGACGTGTGTTTTCATCTTTTGACATTCGTTTTATTGATTTGGCTGCGGTTCTAAGTTGATCCTCTTTGAATTCGAGTATGATGTTTTCGAATTTCTTCATCAATCTCTCAGCAGCTTCGTATACAGCACTATCAGGAGGGTTGTACTCTTTTGCATTCGAAATGCACAGTCTAACTTCTTCCTCAAACTTCTTAAAATCGAGGCAGTCTTCCTTGTCATACTTGATACGTAAATCCTGAAGGCACATTGGTTGTGCTATGATGTCAAGATAATCTGGACAAACATCCAAGTCAACCGGTATAGTAAACCATCCAGACTCTCTATCAGACTTTATGATACTTGTAATCAACTTGAGGATGGCTGGTCTTCGTACATGTTGAGTGAGGAAAGTTGACGACCAGTAGGTATAGAACAAGTTGTTGTCATCAACTTTAGTTTCATCGGCGCTTGTAGACTGGGTACTTAGCCCAAACGATCTCAAAATGAGAGACAGGACAGTGATAGTCTTGCCAAGTCCAGGGTCATCACATAGGAGCCCTCCTCGTGCACACAATGTTTTACTCTGTGCTTGAATTTCTATCTTGCAACCTGATAAAGAATCAAACCTCAGCGATTTGTTTGTATCCCCTGTATCAACACAATCAGGTTTAGGTCTCAGTAGCACCGTGGCTCCTCCAGTGACAGCCCGATGATCATCTCCACCACATGCCGCCTCACCTGCAACCGACTTATCCTTTCGTCTCAAAAGATCACCTTCCGTGATACACCGACGTTCACGCATCTCCATCCACTCTAGACTGCGTATTTGATGTTGGAATAGCTTCAATTTGAGACCCGGGACAATAGGCCGCAATATCTTCTGCAACTTGCGATTTGTTACACGGAGAGCATGTAGGCTAGGAGCTCGGAGATAACTTGCAATGGATGTTGAAATTATATCAATCGGCAAATCTAGAAAAGTCATTTTCGTACCAGAGGTTTGACTACTCATACTACTACCATTCTGCTCCTGTGTATCTTCAGTGTTATGTTTTCCGGCTCCACTAATATTTTCATATAATTCTTCAACATTCATAGAGGTTGGGAAGAATGGTTTTTTTACTGACTTATCATCTTCTTTCTTTGCAGTAATGATAGCCTTGTGTTGAAGTTTGTTCATATTTGTTGCAAGGTAATCCCAATCACATCTAATAACTGATCCCAGTAATTGAAGACCAGATGAAAGCATTTTAGATTTTGATGTCTTCTTCTTCTTGCCGATACTCCCTGATACATTTCCACTACCACCATTACCATCAGTTTGGATTGGGAGTGAGAATGTAACCAGCATCGAGGCCTTCATCTTTACTAACTCTTCAACATCAACTTCAGAGTTACTATCACTATCCACTGACATATCGAATATACTATGATGTGGATTAGGTTGTGTCTCCCCATCAACCCCAGTACTTAAAGCTTGATCCCCATCTTTATCATTACCCTTCCAAAACATGATTTGCACACTTTCAGTACGAAGTTGTCTCAAATGTATATCATCATTCTCATCATCTAAATCAGAATTCTGCTGCTCAAAAGCATCTGCCTGTGCATCAATTTCAATACACAACCCAGCCAATAATGATGCATCAGATCTTTTTGTTGTAGAACTAGATTTAATATTATTACCATTAACATCAATTTCATTAATTGACATTTCAGGTAATAATCCATTAAATGGAATAATCTCATTGGCATTTCTAAAAATAATATTATTGTCATTTATATCCATTGATTTATCGGTAGAAGCTGCAGAAGATGGCTGTAGTACTAAATCACACGGAGCGAATGCACATTCATCACCACCATCTATAGCATTAGTTAAATTAGTACCGGGCTGTATATTCACATTATACCATACTCCCGCAGTAGTAGAGTGTGTAGAAGAACACAGAACCTCACATTTTTCGAGCAAAACATAACCGACTTCTTGCCGTTTTTGTTGCGTAGGCGGCGGTAGATTATTCATGTTGGTGGTGGGGTAAACCTACAAAAAAACACTTATATTGCAATACACAAAGGTGCCTTTATCATAGAATAGATGATATTATATATATCATCACTGATTACTACACTCGCTCAAAGACACCATACTACTCTCATAAAAAATATCGCCATCTATCGCCAAACGAAAAATTTATTCGTAATCAGAAAGTGTTTTTGTTATAATAGTACGATAGGCTAGGATGGTAGTGGAGGATCGTGTGAAAGCAGAGACGTGCAATAGCGCAATAGTACAGTGACGGAGTGTGGAGCTGGAGACATAAAGAAGTTAGTCGTCGGCTGGCAGTTCATTATTTGCTTGGGGTAGGTATTGCAACTCAAATAGTCAGCACATCTCAGTTATAACATATCCTCATAATGTTTGATCATATCGGGAAGAACAATCCCACACTCGTATCATCATCAGAGAGTAGTGATACATCCAGTGATGGTTATGATAGTAAAATGAAGAACAAAAGTGCAGCAGGTGCTACACCATTTCATCGACGAACATCTTACTTCCCAAGAGATGATGAAACACCAAGATTTAAATGGCTTATATATGATAATAATGGTAGCTTCAATGGATGGTTTGATTGGCTTCCTTTATGGATGAGAGTGGGATATTGGTCACCATTTGTATGCTTAGCTCTGGCATTCTGTTATACTAGTATAATATACTTCAAACCACAATTAGAGTTTGAAACAACTGCAATCAATAATGAGGAAGATGTCTACTTTTTGGGTATGCCCAAAGCTACTGCAATAGATCTGTCAATCTTTCTTTGGGGTATAATTGTCATGGTACATGCTAGAATATCATTGGGCAGTATCGGCGCCTTTCCCATATCTTTCACTGGATGGTCATGGTTACTACTTACCGCACGTGCTGGCTTTGATTACATGGCATGGTTGTTAGCATCAAGCAATATATCGTCATACTGGGCATCAAAATTGGCAACGATTGGATCAAGTATTAGATTGGTTACACTCATCAATGCATTCGTTGTGTGGAGTATATGGAAAGTCCGCGTTAGTATTGTTTCGTCATGTGGATTTGTGTGCTCAATATGAAGCCACAGTGATTTGACTGCTTCATTGACCTTCATAGCCATTATTTGGTTGCCTATCTCATTTGCCGAACTGCCAGCAGTACTACTGTTCCTACCAAGTGATGTTCTTACATGCGCCTTTGCAAATCACAGTACTAACAAAAGTTATTATCAACTCTCTTTCATCATCATAAATCATAATAACGCGCATCTTCCAGGAATTTCATCCTTCTTCCAATTATAGCATTCAAATCGGTACCAAAGGGAGAGAAGAGAACTCAGTTCTTAAAGTTTAATTTCGGGTTTTTCATGACCAACATTCACCTGTTGAATCTTCCACTCGCAAGCATGAACATTATCACCGGTGATCGTGTAAGATTGTTTACAATGTCAGATCTATGGGTCGCCTATGCGGTAGCGTTGAGCTATTCGCTACTTTACTTGTTTGTGATGGATAGACTAGGCCTTCACTTTTACCCAATATTCAACCCAAGGACTTCGTTTACAACAATATCATTAGGCGCAGTGCTTGGCTTGTTCTACTTTTTGTTTCTGAAATTTAATGAATATATAATCGGTAAACTTGGTTGATAGAATGATGAGTGTCTAGTAGAGATTGAAGGGAATGATATGTAAAAAGAATAAAGATGTACATAATATGATAATAAGATGACGTTATTGAACAAATGTAACATGTCTACCTTAAACATTGCAAGAGACAGTAGAATAGTTACTTGTGAACAATCTTTCCCCAACTATCTTGTTTGATTGACAAGTGAAAGTCGTTCAGTACTCGATCAACCTCGTCCCCAACTGCAGTATCGTCATCAAGTTTAGGTCTACCGTCAGAAGAAGGACCTTCACCGGAACCAATCACTAGTACAATCAGCCGACGTCTCTTCTTTGGTAATCCTTGCCTACACACTGGATTCAACCATTCATCGAATGCAGACAACAGCTGTTCTTTTGTTGTTCCTTTCAAGCAGAGAACTTCTTTTCGAAATGCCTCGAAGTCGTACCTTCCTTCAACTATTTCTGACCAGTGACTACTAGTCTCTTCGGCCATCGAATCAAAGCCTTCAAGTTTGTTCATTGCAACCGAGACTAAATGTTGCATGTATGTTTCATCATCCATAGATTCAAGCTCAGCTCGAAATGATTTGAGAAACTCATCAATTCGGTTACTAGCTTTTTCCTGTATGACAATGTAGATAGGGATGTTAATGATCAGACAGTGCAAGAGATACATAGAGCGAGAGGACACATCTTTGCATCTGCAACTACTTACCGCACTCTTAATTGATGTCACGACTCTAAAACTCATACCTAGTACACCATATGTCCATCTACTTCCACACGAAACCTCATAGCCGAATTGCTCCTTTGTCCTGATTGTGTTATACATAGGCTCGTCAATGATATGCTCTAGCAAGTCAACGAGGACTCGTTGTTGAAGAGCAGTCTCGGAATTATCATCCTTGGCAAACTGAAAGTATACCTCAACAGCAGTATTCGGATCTTTCTCGTCAATTGTAGGAACGATAATCTTGTGAGCTTCAATAGAGTTCTTGATCTTCATTACCAGTTTCGACGGCATCTTCTTCTTTGGCAGTCCAACGTGATGACAAGTTAATGCTTCAGAGATGACATTAGCAGCTTTGTTCGCATCATCTCTGTCAACATTACCATGATAAAGTGCCTCGACTGTACATACACATGTATCAAATGAAAAAGGGTGTGAGTTAGATGTGGCAATAAAAGGTACACATCTTATGCATAGATCACTTACCTGTCAATTTCTTCAATAGATTATCCATCACTTTGACAAAGTCAGCAATAGTGATACCCTGTAAAGCTTTTAGTTTGGCGAACGAACTTTTCATGGATGGTCTTAAGCATAGAAGACGAAGAGAAGCAGAGAAGGATGACGCATCCATGCCTGCATTCGAGTATTGTCTCAAGAGAACTTCCAGACACGCTTCAAATCTTCCATCTTTAATTGTCGAAGGAAGATCTGATTTGTCATCTCTTCCCCGAAAGCTCATGACAACACCTAAAACCTCCTTGGTCAAAGCCATTAGATTATCATCATACCCGTGGACTCGTATTGAAAACCCCGTGTCAGTACGCCCCAACGAGCTTCCTAAATCACATACACTGGCAAGGTAGCAGGTCTCTGTTAGAGCATCAGCACATAACTTGACGAATAACGACATGCAGGCTTGATTAAGAGCCGAATCATTCATTCCATCACAAGTAAATGATATTCGAAGATCAGCAGTTGGACGCTTAAACTTGCGATCTTGAAGGTGCCACATCTTGATTGAATTCTTTTCATATACAAGACATGGAAGACGTGACTCTGGAGACGCGGGTGGTATAGGAGGAAAGGCCAAACCATCTTCTACATCATAATCGTGACCAGAATCGCCATAATTAAAGGTGATCCCCTCTCCATCACGAGGTACAGCTGTCACCTTGAACTTGGTCTTTCCTTTATCAAAGCTACCCTCGTGACCAACTTCTACGTGTTGATCGTCATCTTTATCCAGCTTTTCATAAACATGATGATCATCTAAGATATGCCACTTTTCACCCTCATCTTCATATGATAGAGATAGACTATGTACAGCTTTCTTGGACTTGAACTTTGTCACCGCGGCTGGCACCCACAGTTTTTTCTTGCCTACGCTAATGCACACCTTCACTGAGCAATTAAGTAATGGGTGATGTGCGTCATCAGATGGAAGGGGCTTGAGATCTAAATTTGTAGGTATATATGTATTCTTTGGCGGTAGATCGATTACCAAATCAGAAGAAGGAAGCTGAGGCTGTGCAGCTTGTGTCCAGTGTTGAATTACATCAGCCGGGATTTCCTCAACCCAATACTTTGTACCAAATCGAGGCTCTATGGAGGCTGGCCCGGCCTTCTCCTTGTCAAATATCAAGTGGTCTTCTTCATCATCGTTGTCGTCATCTAAATCCATTGGCTGAATCATCTCATCGTCTTCCTCACTTTCTTCCTTCTTTTCCTCTTCATCTACACCTGAATCATCATTGAAGTCAGCATCTCGTCCGAACAGCGACGACATCAAATCGATTCTCATATTCTTTGGAGTTAAGTGGTCAAATAATATTGACTTGACTGCATCACTATCCACCTCATCTCCTAAGAGCAATTCATTATCGAGTATTCTCTCCTCTGGAATATTACACCATGGAGCCATATTCTCAGCTACTTCTTCAACCACATCGGTCACATCTCCCTCGTCAGCAAACATGTATGACAATTCAGCGATAGACTTTAACTCATTATAAATCCAAGGTGCAAGTCCCTCCTTCTTCTTCCCAATAGCATCAACATGACCTTCTAGAAAGTGATATTTAAGCATGCCAATGTAAACATATACAATCTTTATAACTTCTTCCCAGTGTTTCATACCACGCTTAGACAAGGAAATGTCTAGTGAAAAGAGAGCATGAGTAGATGCATCTCCCAAACCATCTTCTCCTGTTCCTGCAGTTAAGCTCATTGCATACCCCTTCTCCTTCAACACTGATAGAATTGATCCAGATGCTTCATGACCAAGAAGATGGCCAATGTAATCTGCAGGTTTGGTCTTCCAATGTGGACACAGTGAAGGTATCTGCCACGTTAAGGACAGTGTATGATGATTACGAACTGGTATCACACGATATAACTTTTGTAGTGAGCTGGCATGAAATGGTAGCTTGTATGGATGTAAATTGGTAACACAACTTGTAGCATCGATGCCATCACTACACACTCTTGGACTGGACGGTACGTCCTTAAAGTGTTCAACAACACGACGTTGGATTTCATCAAGTTCATACCCTGCCATTACAACCAGTCTCATATTTCGTGCATAATAATGTGTGTTGTAGAAATCTCGCAGTTCATTCATCACATTGATACCATTCGATTCAGGCTCAGTTCGTAGTGATTGCATATTACCCCAAGGAAACTTGGCAAATGGATGGAATGGTTTCTCATTCTTAGTTCCCTTCTTTTTATATTCCCTTCCCATAATACTCGCTTCGCCGTCCATGCCACAAGTATACGCCATCAACTGAGACAGTCGATTATCATCATCCTTTTTATTCAACTCAAATTCACTCTCTACAGCATTCAATTCACGTTCGGCACTATCGCCCTTCAATAAAGGACATTTGAAGAATGAACTAAACATCTCCAACGCTTTCCATACAGTCTTATCACCATTACTACCATCTTGAGGTATACAATAATGATATAACGTATGTTCCATGTCAGTATAGGCATTATCATCACCACCATGTTGTGATAGGAATTTATCATACTCATTCTCTACAGAAAAGTCTTCAGTACCCAGGAATAACCTTATTAAAGTTTGCGTGACAGTATGTTATGATATGTATGTTAGATATTCTCAAATAGATTTGACAAAACAAAACACATAATATACACTTACATGTGTTCACAAAAATGGGCTAATCCTTGTAGATATGGAGGATCATGATATGATCCGACATTTACGAGTAATGCTGTAGCTGCCTTGCGTAATCCATCATCATCATCTTCTTCTCCATCACTATCATCTCCTTCGTCATCACTACCTTTGCTCTCACTACCACTTTCACTATCATCTTCATAATAGCCATCTAATTTACGCTGTCGTAATGCTGTAGTATCACAAATTAAAACACACTTCAATCCATTTGCCAATGTTATAAAACGATATAATTTCTTATCCATTTTACTACGTGTGGAGTTTAAATCAGGACCGATTGATACTACCTCGTCCTCATTGGAGGTTGTAGTTGTAGTAGCAGAGGTGTTACTCATAATTTTATTTGTGGTTATATTTTTTCTGGAGATTGTTACTGTAGGCGGTGGTGGCTGTATAAATGCTAATGATGATTGAAGACTGATATTATTGATTAGTAGTAGAAGGAGGATAATAGACGCCAGTGACTTTATCTTCATATCTCTTCACCTCGCTCACCGAACAACTAACCATTCAACTTTTCATCAACTTTATTTAATTTGGAGGCCGAAGGACCACAACCACTGTAATATTTATTACATGTGGAATAAAGTATCTTCCAAAATAGAGTTTTCAATGATGAAACTAAAAATCACCTACCTGATCTTCTAGGATACTTAGGTTTACATTTTATAGTGCTGTCCAATTTGGGTTATGAATATGTAATAGAAGAAGTTGATTGTTTGGTTATTCTTCTTGGTATCTTTGAGAGACAGCATTAGCTGCCAATACTTGTTTGTTGCAACATCTAAACTTCTTTTATAACCTACATCAATCTATATCAATCATCATCAATCAATCATGAAGGTTAGGAACAACAGTAACAAAGTACCGACATTTGACGATATCGATAATATCGATGATGATTTGCAACATTTTGGTGAAGTGTACCCAAACGATGAACACATCAATGATGATGTGCAAAAACTTGATCAAATATCATCAATAAAACATCATCCTTCAAAAGATGATAAAACTGATAGAAGATATAGAGGTAGTAGACATGATAACGAGAAGTGTTTAGTTGATCCTACCATATCACATGTTAGAAGAGGTACGATCTTACTACCAGTAAACATGACATTACCAATACATTATGATAAGAAGGAGACGAGGAATGAAGACTGGAATGCACCCACATATTCAATGAATCAATCAAGGATATCACTCTTTACATACTTTCCTCCACCGCCAACTATTGTACAAGCAAGTTCAGAAGGATATAGTGATATAGATCTAAAGCAAGCTAAACAAAGATTGAAACAACACTCGGGATATTATATAGCTGCAGGAGTTGCAACTGCAACAAAACATAACGAAGGATATTCAGAATCGTTATTATCAATGAATTATAGAATACCATCTTTGATATCTTGGCCATTATTGCTGTTGGGATACAATAATACAAGACGGCAGTATTTAGTGAGTGATATGCATTACAACTTACATATAGGATCAACAACAAAGACTTCTATAGGTACTACAATGTCAACTTTGGATGGGAAGACTCATCTTCGATTTGATATGGGCAATCCTTTCTATTCATACGAGAATAGTGGTAGAAGGATGCAAAAGAAGAATACTAGTTCAATGATAACATCTCCTTCATTACAAAGTGACTATACTATATCAGCATCACATGATTTCAATAATTCACTGCATGCCAATTGGTTGATGAAGATTGCACCCTCGCCACCACTCATATTCTCACCTACAAATATAAGCTCAAGTTCTACATCTCCGATACATATACAGTACATGAATCTGACACTGACAAACATGACTGGCATAAGGAATCGTCTTTTGCCCAAGTTGACATTAACTTTAGGATATGGTATGCCTCTAGTTGGAGGGGAAGCGTTGTGGATGTCAAACATCAAGCCTGGTACAAGAGAGCAAGAACTTATCACACTTCACAACTTCATGGACAATACAAGTCAAGCTTCTTCAGTATACTCTTCCAATATGAAATTGGAAATAGAACAAGATGTGTCATCGACACAAACTTGTCATAGTACAGTTGAGTATTGTCACGCTGGTCACCTATTCTCTCTTGGAACCATATTTACGAGAACATACTCTTCTTCAAGATTTGCACGTCTGGGTGTTGGTATACGACATACCTTTGGTAATATATTCAATAATAGAGTTTGGTGGAAGCAGGGTACTACATCTTGGCTATTTCAATTAGAGCGAGGCGATGTACGGCTTTTGATACCAGTGACAATCTACCCGGCTACAACAACAGCTTGGGATTCCTTACTAAGGATAGTATATGTCTCTATGACGTCAATTGTAGTAGATATCATTGTAAGTGAACTTCTTTGCGGAGTGACGTCAAAGCTTCGTCTGAGGTTCTTGAAGATATTACTCGGAAAAGAAATAGTTGATAAAGCTAGCTTGTCTTACCAGTCAGATATTGAAAAGGAACAGGAAGAGAAAGGGAATTGGTTGCAGCATCAGCAGCATCTACTATTCAAGGTTAAAGAACATACGGCACGTCAAGTTAGCTTAATGAAGAAACAAGCTAGGGCGGCTACCAAGAGAGAAGAAGAACAGGGAGGCCTTGTGATTACAAAAGCTATATATGGTGTCATGGACAATGAAAGTCGGCAATGGATACAGAATAGATCATCTCATACAATGAATGCTACCACACAACTACAATTCTGGGTTACCAATTCGTCACTACACCTACCGCTAATATCTAAGAAGCACATGCTTGGATTCTATGATCTGCTTGCATTTGTCAGTGAGGATGAATGGGAAATAAAACAAACAAATCAAGGCAACACTAGAAACAGTCTCTTTAAACGGTGGAAAGAAACGCTTGTGGGTACTAAACAGAAGAAGAGAGACTTAAGAGTTGTATTGTCTATTCAGTATAAATGGAACAACAAGTTGTATCAAGTAATGTATCATGATGATGAAGCTGTTGACTTGCCGAGTCAGCATGGAGAAGAGGTAGTCGAGTAGAATCATAATCTTCATTTATTTTCTTCATTATCTTTACTTTCTTGATCCCTAACTGCCTTTTTATACACGATGACAGGTTATAAATACATATATCATGTGTTCACATCCTCTATCAACTCAAACTTCTCCATTTTGTTTCATAGCCTTATACTCTAAATAACTCTTCTGCTCTTCATTGGTCATCAAGACAGTTTTTAGACCTCCTTCTTGTTGTGTCGTCTCGGGTGGATTATTTGCAGGGTCATAAGCCTGAGGAATTCCTGGTAGACTTGGCATCCCCCCTGCTGCCACAGATTGACTTTGCATGGACCGAGACATGATCATTTGTTGTTGAAGTTCCATCATACGCATCTCTTCAGGATTATCCAAGGGTGGCGTCGATGGAGATTTCTCCTTCTTGGTACGCTTGGGTAATGAACTGGGTAGTGGTAATACATCAGCGGGACCGCTGGCAAAGAATTCCCTAGTCTGTGACGAAATCTTCGACGATAGGACATAATTTTGTTGATATTCATGCATTTGTTCTTCTGGGATGGTTACATTGTTATTTACTGCCACATCTGGCATCTTATCCTGTGACTGTGCTTTGGCATTAGCAAACTGACTATCGTCCATTCGATAGCGCATCTTCAAAACCCATTCGGGATTATCACGCTGGAAAAGGGGGTTGTAATAAGCTCCAATTTCTGGTCCACGGGCTACCCTTTCAAAGTTCCATCGCTTCAACCTTCTTGTGAATGAGGTAAACTTTGGGAAACATTTAGGTGTTATACGAACATATCATGTGTTAGATCATATGTTAACAGCAACCCACAGATATAGTAATATAACAACATACCTTACAGCCATCAAAATACTTTGGCAACAACACTTTAGCAAACGCCTGCTTATCAGTAATCATAAATCCTTTACCATGTGCCAACCATGAAACGATGTGATTGGTATCTTCCTCACTAAGCACATCAAATAAAGTTTCGGGAAAGTTTTTTGCCTCCGCTGCTGACGTCTGAACTACTGCTTGTGGATAATTAAAACTTCCTCCTCCGCCATTATTTTGCATCATTTGCATCATTGCTGCCTGCATGGCAGGGTCATTTGACATGGCCATTGGGGAAAAGTTATTCATCATACTCCCCATGTAGGCATTCGATGGTAAATATTGATTATTATTATTGGATGTTTGTTGCTGCATCATCATGTTATTATTATTCATATTAGCTTGTGATTGATCAATGGCCGCGGGCTTGCTATCACCATCCTCCATAATTTGTTCTGTCTTCTTTACTTGAGGTTCAGCCTTCTCATTGTTATTGCTACTGCTATCTTTCAAATCTGCAGCAGACGGAATCGGTGCATCGTTATTTTGATTAGTATCATCCAATACCTCCTCTTCTTTATCCTTTTTATTGCCACGAGTAGATGATCGACGAGATGATCGAGTCTGTTTGTTAGGGGTTGAAGTTGAGGCTGCTACTTTTTTACGTGATGAAGTTGGCATATTGTAAATTTGTTGGTAAATATTAGTCAGCGGTGTAAAATCGATCGGCCGATGGGACGATTAATAAATATTATAAATGTTAGTTATAGGTATTAGAGGATGGCGCAGATTTATTGTTGTCCATGTCGTATTGACCAGCGGCAGTCAGGTCAAAGTGTTGGAGGGTGATAAAATCTGAGTACCGCTTTCTCGTAAAAAGATACCACCAATCATTAAAGAGGAGAACTGATAATGCTAGTATAATATCTAATCAGTTAGCGTTTTATATTTTACTTATAGTATCATATCATTTAGTAGCAGACAATATAAGAGGTTCCATAGATATAAACATGTGTAGCCAATCAAACATGCGTATAAACCATTGACCTTATTGACCATTCGTATTCGTAGAAGTATCATGAGTCTGATGAGATATCATCTTCTTCTACTACACCCTCTCCACCGAGTGATGGCAATGCCTGTAGTAAAGACAACCTCTGCTTGGTAGTAGCTAATAAGCGGAGTGCAAATACCTCATGTATAGCAAGCTTGCGGAGCTTGTTAACGTCTCTATTCGAGTTGTCAGACGTATCGTTGTCGACGGGAGATGAGACATCATCGACATCTTCATTATCTGATAGTATGTCAGCCGTAAGTTGCTCAACTGACTCAACTGAAGCATCAGTAGTTTCAGTACTTTTGGTAGAGTCTTCAGATGAGGCAGATATTCCTTCTTCAATATCCACCTCTTCTTCTTCTCTCTTCTCTTTATCGGTAAGATCAGAAGATTTATTAGACTTCCAAAAGAATGCTCCCCGTTTCCTCTTATTCCGCCGATCTTCACCCTCCTGTGTAGCCAAGGTGCTATATTTCAGCAATTCTCTAATATCATCATCAAACTTCATTTCTATAGCCTGCAAGTCTGCCTGTATCCTCTTTTCACGACGGCGTAATCTTCTTCGTCGTACCCGTCGTCTCTTCCTGGCAACGGCTTTATTACTACCCCGTTCTATCATCTCTTTCTCATCTTCTTCACCATCTTCCTTTGCAAGTTCCTTTAAGAATAGCCTATCAATAGCTCCATTTGTAACAACGGATCGTTCAAGTATTCTTAAACATATCCTTGCGGTTAATTCCTCATCATCTATATCTTCTCCACGAGTTACACTATTTGCCACTCCTTCTATCTTCTCCTCACTTGTACTACTGTTAAATATAGTATTCTTAGCCTCGTCATCAACAGCAGCACCATTCTCCAATTCACCCATGGCTTCTTGCAATACCTGATCTTCATATTTATTCCAAACCTGTTCCCATGTCATACCCGTACTCTTCCATTTGCCATATCGTCTCCATGAGCGGTATCCATCATATAACATTGAGCCAATACGTCCGGGTAGTCGTGATCGTTCACGTGCATACTTCTTAGCAGCTAGACGTGCCTGATATGCCAACGGTGCCAATTCTTTAAGTTCTTGTTGAAGATAGTTATTCTCCTCACTGTCATCAATATTATTGGACTCATCATCCTTTGACGACCACGGAAGTCTGTTTTTGGATTTAACCTTTCTTCTATCCTCCTCACCCTCTACTGTAACATTCTTCCCCTCAACATCATCTTTGGTAGATAACAATCCATCTCTCAATCCTTTCAATTCTAATAATGCACGGGGTAATAATGTATGATACAATCTTCTAGTAGATGTTGGATCGAAATCTCCCCATAGTCTGTTTTTATTAGAACCAAATGATTTCCTTAATCGTTTGACAGATGTATATTTGGCTGCCCATGCTGCCTTTTGTTGTTCATAATCTAATCGACGTTGATTATTCTTATTAGAGTTTGAGTTGTTTGAAGTATAGTTTGAAGGAGTGAGGTGTAACCGGGCAAATCTTCTATCAAGGAATCGTAACATCTTTGCTCTCGTCCCTCGTTTATATGTAGCTGATGATGTTTTCCTTTTCATACTTTGAGCAGTCGTTGCCCTTGTTATAGCCAATGAATCTTCATCTTCTTCTCCTCCATTAGAATAGATATGGGTATCCTCACTATAATGTGTGGCATATCTTAAATCTGTTTGTCTGTGCTTGTCTTTACCACCACTACTTCCTCTACTATTCACTGCTCGTTGACTGCGTTTAGTACCCGGAGGTTGTCGCTGCATACTTCTAGATGCTTGTGATATCGATGATGCTTGTTGCAATCGTCCTAATCTAGAATTTGGCGGAGGTACCGTCTTTGCAGTAAGAATCGTAGATGAAGAAGCGTGTAGAGTTGTTAATGTCGTCGATGCAGGGAGTGCCCATGGTGGTTTAATAGATTGTGGTTGCGAAACAAAGCAACTACAACATGAAGTAGATGTTGAAGGCCTGTATGAATCAGCAGACGATGAAGCAACCAATGCTAATAATATGGCCAGCGATGCAGTACTCGCTGCTGCCGCGTATCCTATATCATGTCGCGGTTTGCTTACTTTGTGCCCCATTGTTATTATTGCAATGCTATAGCTTTGATTTGTATTGTCAGTACTGAAGCCCTGTTGTTGAATCTTCAAGTATTATATAGTATGTTCTTTTGCAACAAATTACTATGAGAGTGTTTACTGCAAAAAAATATCTAATTGCTTTTTAATATATTAAATGATGATTATCATACCACAAACGCCCTCGACGCTTTGCAATTTCATCTCTTCCCAACCATTGATATGCATCATCGGCATTGTATTAGTGGTGACATCTGGGTTCTTTGATAGCAACAGCTTGTGATGTGGTCGAGAGGGCATGTCTAATTGCGGTATCCTAATATGCGAGAAATTTTGGAGAGGTCAAAGTTTATGATATACCTATGTTGGTAGTTTGAGGTAGCATTCAAGATCTTATCTACTTGATATACAGAAGCGAAATGAAGAGTCTATTTAGTATCAAAGACACACATGTCTTGGATATTCTCGAACGACAAGGCTCCTTCACTCGTCGTCTCGGAAGCATGTATCCTCATATTATCCAAGTAGGAGTCAGATATCATTGGCCGGTTTTGCCGATTGATATACAATCTTGACGGTCTTGATGATACTGCGCCTCGGTCCAATGTTTGAGTAGAACTCAATACCAAATTGCTGCAGTCGGCTGCTAATGAATGATAAAACTTGACATTGTTTTCCTGTCTTGTACCATCATATGATACAGCAAAGAAGGCCCACTCGTTTACAATATCCCAATCAGCCTTTGAGGATACAACTGAATCTCCACCACTATGACTATCCACAAATAGACATAGTTTCCCATTGTTAACGACAGTCAACTTCATCCGATCTGTCTTAAATAACTCAATATTGTTACTCATGACCTGGGGCACCGTGTAATAACCAGATAGAGTAAAGCTCTTAAGTGCATCAAGGGAATCGACACGCTGTCAGTTCTACAGAAAGTGCCTTGACCACTGCCCATACTGCTTCCTGTAGATGTCAACTTCAATGCAAAGTCACCATCATCATATGTCAAACCGCTCCCAGACATTCCCAAGGGGTCGAAATTCTTTGCATTATCAGCTGTTCGACAGAAAAGATGTGCAGCGTCATCATCCAATCCAGTACTCTTTTGACCATCAGCTTCTCCTTCAAATCTATATTCAACAGTTGGTCTTATCGGACGAGCCATCAATATTGCCAACCCATCGTATACTGCATCGTTGGATGCCAAACTACAGCTAATGAATCCCTGAGCTATTGTCTTGTAATCTAGACGTTTAGGTCGTCCACTTCTTGCTGGTTCATTTATACGAGTACTATCCGAAGTATCCACATTCCCGAGAGAATCAACCCTGTCGGCAAATAATGATTGTGAGGCACTGCAAGCTGACGATGATGCAGCACTGGTATCCACACTCTCAATCATTTGTTGATATCGTCCGAGATAGGCCAACCCAATCCCTTGGTAATTGAAATCAAAGCCTCCTCTCTCGGGAAATACACCATCTTCAGTTTGTAACGAGAGGCCTTCTTGAACAAGTGAGGAAGCGGCAACTGATAGAGATCCAGCTTCTTCTCCAAACAATACAGAGACCCCTTGAAGACCAGCAGCCCTTAGAAAGTAACGATGAGCAAATGGTTCCAAGTTACTATCGCGAGCATATGCACCAATTGCAGAGTGTTCAGCTACGAATGATGCCATGTCGCTCAAATGAGATTCCCAGGATGTAATCACATCACTATGTAAACCAGAGTGTGATAAGAGCAAAGCAGCACGTGTAGCAGCTTCCAGAAACAAAGAAGTAGAATGTACAGCATCTCCCGAATTCCGATAGACTGATGAACCATCATCATCACTATCCTGAATCTTATCAAAGACCCAATTCAAGATGTCTAATCCTTTGTCAATCTTTGAAGAGTCATTCTCGTATATACCCGCGGCTATCCAGTCGGCACCATATCTTTGCTGCTCAATATAGTATACTGTCGAGTCATTACTTAATTCATGTTCAATGTTAATACCAATAGCTCCCGTTGTAGAAGGAGGGGAGGAAAGTGATGATTCATCTCCATAGAATAGTGACAAGTCATCATGAAGGACTACACTGGCATATGAATCGAGGGGAGCTGATTGAACTAAGCTGTTCAGGAAAATAGTGATTAGGCCTATCACATACATCAAGTATGATGTCATCATCGTTGTTGATTGTATCCTGTATTATAAACTTTCGGAGTATTTATAATTGAGTGTTTGTTGTTGATGTTGACTGCAATAACTATAAACGAGGCAGGTATGATACCATTTGAAGCAAAGCAGCACACACAAAGGAGAGGGAATGAGATAGGCCTTCATCTAGCTAATCGTAAAGTAATAGTAATACAATATATACAATATATCCCCCTGTCTTCGAGATGAACACATATCAACTAACTCTCACCTGTTATTCCCCTGTCAAGCTTATTGCATCCAAGCCTGATCTGTCGATATATCTAACCCTGAATGTCATAACATAATCACTCTCCCCTTTGACAACATAACAATGACTTTTGCAAAATTACCTTGCAAAGATATGGTATCTTTATTCATCACTAAGACAAAACCAATACAATCTTAAAATGTATTTGAACTTTATAGGTTGAGAAGATTCCAGAATGAGAAGCAAAGTGATTTAACATAACACAGGGGAGGAGGGAGGAAATGTTAGGTCGGAGAATAATGATGGGTATAATAATCGCAAGTTTGGCAAGCATAAACATTAAGTAGATCGGTAAATGACTATACGAGATATGATGGGTATAATAATTGACATCGTTCTTCTATTGCAACTTATTGAGCTTGTCGATAGTTTTGTTTCGACATCTAGTAATTTTAATAACATCAACAGTAAACATCAATCATGTGCAAATACAAATCACATTGGACCTTTACATGCAGAGAATAGTAAAACACCACTGATTGTTGTTGGAAGCACAGGTGAGGCATTAGCGGCGGCAATGGCTCTGTGTACACGAGATGTGTTAGCAAATAATATACAGAAAGAAGATCGGCAATCACCTATACCTCCAGCACAACAAGTTGCTTTCTTCCAGAAAACATCAGACGATAATAAACCTCAACAAAGACTATCTTCTGAAACTGTGTCTTCGTTACAAAATGCTTTACTGTTCTTGGGGCCAACTTTGGAATCATATGATCAAATACTAGCCAACTCATTACAACTACTATCTCGTATACATCAAAATGATGATAGCAACGCTGACAGTTGCCCAGTTGATCCAATGTTATATACGAGTATTGACTTTGGATGTGAACAACAACATGGTATGAAGGCTATGGAATCATTATCATTAACTCGTAATCGGTTTTCATTCATGGGTTTGAATTTGAATACAAATCATTTAGAACAAGACCTGTCAAGAGAAACCGCAGATAAGTGGGGGAATGAGCTTAGTAATTTGTTAATTGGAGGAGAAGTACAATCAGTAGCACTTTCAATGGATATACGAACACATTTGGCATTGCTATGGGCTAACTCTATACCGAAGACTAATGGTGTATTAGGAGAAACATCTGATGTATGGTCTGTTAGAGGTACTATGCAAGATGAACTTCTCCTTGGAAATGTTTGTGATGGAATGATCTTTGAGTATAATTACGACTACTCGGATCCTTTTGGTGGATGCGATCCACTGCTTCGTCCATCTGCTGGTTACATTGTTCCTTCTCCAATAACTACCGATGCCAAGATCACTAATGAACAGAAAGCAAACGATGCATATGCTTCCGCTTATTGTGTAATGATTGGTTCGGGATTAGATCCTATCTTATCTATATGTCTAGCAACAAGTATAAAAGCTATATACATTGAGTATGGTACGATAGATATGAATGGAGTGTTCTGTCCTCCATCTTACACTTGGGCTATGATTGATTGCATTGCAGACTACACTATTAATTGCACAAAGAGCATACGGAAAGAAGACGGCTATCCTAGAAAGATCTACAAAGATTTTGGTTATATGTAATGCATTCAATTAACATTAAGTTTACTTTGACACTGATTCTCCTTCATTATCATTGATATGTGTAGCAATCAAATTCTCAAGAGGACTACCCTTCTTCAGTTTGTATGTTAACATTCTTTTGGTATAGTAATTACTATCCATTTCAATGTTTTGAATAATGTCGCTTACTAAGTGACCACGCTCAACACTACATCCAACCTCATTCTCCAATCTCGTGAAGTGAATGTGAAAATGATAAAACTGAGGTTGATAATGAACAAATACACGAATCTGATTCTCAGCTTGCACTCCATATGTCGACTTGATAGCGGCTAGACCTTCCTTTACCATTGTTTTTAGTAATGGTATATGATGTCCTCTCAAATCTCTAATACATGTAATGCTTGAATCTTTTACAATCCCGAGACAGTACAAATCTGCAATAGAAGGATGATTATACCATTCACTTCGTGGAGTTGTCAATGGTGGTGGATGTGTTCTCCACTTTGTATCAACATTGATTACAAACTCTTCATGATTCACTAATAATCTTTCGGTTTCCTTTTTTCCTTCAACGACATTGTTTATCCATGATAATGACCCACTATCGATTATTGATTTGATATGTGGTTGAACAACTGTATTGTACATATCATATGTCTCATTTATGAGGACATGGCCTAGTGTGGGCATGGCTCGAGAGATCTGATATGGTGATGCAGGTGAAATAAGCTCGACATCAAAACAGCCAAACTTTGATATTGCATTGCTAATACTATCAGAGTTCTCTTGCTTTGTTGAATCTGTATCGTTGATGTTTGGACTAGCCGAATGATAACTATACTCGGCACCACTCTCACTCTTCAAATCAAAGGTATACTTCTTTAGAAAGGATACAATCTCTTCACTAGCAATTGGATTATGATCAAGTAAGTTTCTCTCTAGTATTTGACCCTTAACAATATCCTCTTGAGATATTACCGGATTACTACTCAATATTTCTTTATGAAATGGTTGCAATGTTAGCTTGAGTAGTGAAGTGATAGTAGTTGTATTCGTCGTAGCTTGACCATCATTATCAGTATCATTATTATCATCAGTTTTATTATATCGGGGTCTTTTGCAATAACGACTTGTTGTGTTATCAATAATGTTGCGTGCTGATCTGAGATGGTGAGCGACTGTACTTTCACGCCCTCTTTGTCGAGTATATCAAGAGGATTCTTCATGCCGAGTATATATTTATTATTACCAATAGAGACAGTCTCTACTCCCAACTATCTATGTGAAATCTTCACAACCCAAACTCGATGCATCATTTATGCTTGCACGACAATTACCTTCAATAATTTTGATAATTTGTTACGCAACTAAGGTAAAGGCTAACAAACAGTTAGTAGCCCCTTTTGAACGGGGTAAACGTGGAATAAAAAGGGCAAGCTGAATTCTGAATGCATGCTAATAAAGTCGAGAAGATAGAGCACACAAGAAATGTCGGCCATTCAATATTATGCAATTAGCCCCAAGTTGCAATAGTCTCCTTCCATAATATAATATATTCGGTCCTCTCATGTTTAGAGACTCTCAGCTAAGTTATCCTACGCCGCCAATACACACGATTTTGTTTTTGTCCGATCGGCACGTGCATAATCCAAACTTCTCCACCTCCAATAACCACTGACGTATAAAGCTCAACCTAATTGCAATACGCACAGTAGGTTTAACACAATAGATATTTTATAATAAGCCATAATATTATCCGTCTACGCCTACACAAACACAACACATATAACACCTCCAAATATAATGACAAAGCTTACTTCCTTTCTTTGTATGTTTTGCATTACCACCGCCATACCATGCACATATGCCTTCCAAACTGCATCACAGGTATTACCCATGCGTATAGACCCAATACCTACACAAGAAATTATCCAACGTCTTGGTCTTAAAGAAGAGGATACCAACAACAACTTATCAATTGGATCCTCGCCCAATATGAAATACAAACTATTCAATGAACATGAGGTTATATGTCCAGTATCTGGTTCACATCAGGGTATACTCTGTACGGCAATATTACCCTCGTCGTCATCAATGAGTAGTGATGAAAATTATGATGATGATGCAAACTCAATTGCAAATAATCATGAATTAGTCTCTCAAGCAATACTCGCCGGATCACTCGCTGCCTCTGTTCGAAACTCTAATCCAGATTCCAATAGCATATACTACTTGCCATACATTATAACATTGGTGGAATCACTCATGGCTGATGAAATGAACAGTATTGATTTAAGTAAAATGGTATTCAATTCTGGCGGATTGGAAACAAATGAGATATTAATGGACTGGAATGATAATACTTATTATAGCAAAGAAGAAGAAGAACGCAGTGTTACAATGTTTGCAGTGAATACTGCAAGTGATAGGACTAGTGCATCAAGTGATGTATATCTTCTACCGTCTAAAAATGAGGGTAAGGTATGGAGGTTCAATGTCGAATATAAAGTCGCTACAATTAATCTCGCCCAGATTTATAGTTTTGGAGATAGAGATAGCACGACACCGTTGAAACCAGATGTTTGGTTAAAGGATGATTATTATTAAAAGTTGGTAATTAGAGGGGAGAATGTGTATAGAGAAAGACATTAGTGTCTGTTACAGAAGTGTAGAAAAACGATAGTCAAAGGAATCGTCTTTGGCCAACGATAAAGTTAATTAATTCTTTTTGTCTTGGTCATTTATCTCTTATGATGAATCTCTTCTATGCCTTTATCAATATCTCTCCAACTTGTTGGGAACTCTCTCATGTATATCGGTTTCTTTACTGGATGATACTTTTGCATTTGGGTTGATTTCTCATCAGGAAAGAAGTAGTAGCTTGGCATAGTACCATCTAAATAGCCATCCAGTTTATGCTTTGCAATGTAATACCCTCTCATTCTGTTAATATACCCTGATAGCGTTGACCACCAGGTACCGTAGAAGACTCTTCCCTTCGAGGCTACTAATTGATCTAACATGCCATAGAAGTTAGTATTGATACCCGGCAGAAGATGCTTGAAGTCGTCAAGAAAGACAATCTCATAATGTTCTTTAAATGGGTCAAAGAATGATTTGTCTCGCTCGTCCGTGGCAATGTATATTAATCCACCTTCTATTAGGTTGTCTTCACTCTTTTTGATAAGCTCTGATGCTTCAAGTCTTGTCTTCTTGTACTGAAAGTCTCCTCGTCGGACATGTAAGGCATCATATAGTCCACCTTTATCTTTTGCTCGTTCTCTCACTGCCTGTACAACCCTTGCTGCAGCACACATTATTTCGTCTATATATCTTAAATGGTCTCTTACAAACCTTTTACTCCATAGGTCAGCTCTCCAGTCAGAAAAGAAGATGAAGGCATAAAAGTGAGTCAGTAATCTTGTACCCTTTGCTGCAGGAAAGTATATCACCGGTGCTTCTTGTAATCTTGTGTCATATATACATAACTTGGATCGACTAGAAGATTCAGCAAGTATTTCTCTCATTCTCTCAGACATTGGCCCATCTACAGGAGTTGGCTTGCCCTCAAACTCTTCTAATGACGGCTTCTTCCTACCACCCACTTCGTTCATCATATCTTCATTGGCCTGTCGTAGTTTGTTGATTGCATCTTCGCCCTTTTCTTCTGGAAAGGCCGCTATGCATTCCATTGGATTCCAGCGGGGGTTGACGCCGACTTTTTGAAGATATGATTTGACATTACCCGACCCATGTTTTGCTTTCTCATCCCATAACTCCGGCTTTCCCGTTTCTATATTCAATAGTTTACCTGTTTTACCTAACCGATGTAAGAAATCTTCAGATGATATAACATTAAAACCTTCATGTTCTACTGCAATACTATCCAAATGAAAGAAATCTCCAAAATCAAACTCATTTTGTTGTTTCTGATCGCCCTTTCCAAGTAGATAGAATCTTTGAGTTGGAGGTAGAACAAGCGTTCTTCCCATGGCATGTGACATTACAAGAGCTGTTTCCATTGCCATTCGTATATTGTTCCATCCACCGTGATCACTGTATTTAATGGATGTGCATAATATGATGTGAGCATAAGATATGCATGGAATTAAATGATGTAAACTATCCACATATATCACAGACATATAAACTCACGGTTCAAACGTTAGAAACCTTTCTGTATCGTCTAAGAATGGTGATTTATAACTAGCATCTGATGGTATGTCAGACCAAAAAGTCATTTCTTGTTCAGCATACTCATCCTCTGGACCTCCATACTTTTCCTTGCACTTTAATCCTGCAAGTTTATGTTGTTCTGTATCATTACCAGTTGTCTGTTGGTTTGAATTTGAGCTGTTATTACTGTTATTAGTATCAATATCATTACCATCTACCCTCTTTGAGACATAATCATCAACAAGCGGTACCTCCTTTCGACTAGTTTGAAACCGCTGTTGAAATTCTCGATGTGACTTTTCGATTACATGCTCATCATGGAATGAATGATGAAAGTTGATATTTATTATACTAACAATAAAGGTTAGTATTGCAAAGACTATAAAGAGACAATTTGTTTTTGATTGAGTTTTGTTGTTGTTAGTATTGTTCTTTGTTGATACTCTTGTACTACCATTACTATTTCCAGATGAGATATCATTAGTTGATGTTGGAAATATCGGCTTCTTTGGCATATTGATTGTTGATATTATTATACCGTCTATAATCAAAGAGAATCTAAGCCCACTTCAGTTTACTATTTCCAATGCACAGATATCTGTTGTTATGTTTACATATGTTTATGAGGCCACTTTAGTATCTACATATGCCAATCATACTATCATAAATCGTTGTTGTTACTTCTAGCTAAATCTCTATTGGTTTGTATTAGAAGCAAGGCGCTGCAATCCTCTCTCTAGAGTAGATGGTTTATCTTTGATATGATAGTGGCGGCAATGCACTTTCCCAATTACACTAAAAGACTCCCAATTAGTTAAGACTCTCATAATTGCAAACTCAATGTTAGTTGTTAGTAGTGGTTTGGATATAATATCAAGTGGCTAAGATGATACATAATACCCTACTGATCATATTAATTAGTGTACTTGCTCGTATCCAATGGTTGGGCTGCGCAGTGGAGGCATTTTGTGTAAATAGATACCAAAGCGCACCGACTACAGATACTCGAGGTCGAGGAACAACAACAACATTGCAACAACTAAAGAATGATAATTATTATGGTAGTGTCGACTCATCGTATATAGTTAGAGAGTTTAGGTGAGAGAATATCATGTTTTAGTTATACTTTGATTTGCTTATTGATCTTTGGTTATACTCATATTATCATTACATATCATATCAAGTTTATATGATCAATTAGAAGATATAGTAAATCTTGCATCTAAACCTCTACCAGAGAGACCGGACGGAATAGTTGCAGTGGCCAAATTCACAAGCGCGGAGAATGAGGACTGTAGAGCAACAGAAGCATCATATGAAAGATTGGCTCGTGAGAATCCAGCAACGATCTTCCTGCGGTGTTTCAAAGAATTTGAGAATGCAGGTAGTTTATTCAATAGGGCATCTGTGGGTATTTTGCCATGTTTTGATGTATTTTACAAGGGTAATCGAGTAGCACGGATTGAAGGTCCGAGATACAATGAGCTTGAATCAATTCTGAATCAGTATCAAATACAAAACTCAGGAAAGTCCGCGTTTTTGTATTGTTTTATTGCATGAATTCATTTGTTTATTTCTTCAGTGAATTAGCTACTCGTTTGACTTTACTATTTGCAAACCACATGCACTAACAAAAGTTATGATCACCTCTCTTTTATCATCATAAATCGTGAATGCGCATCTTCCAGATCTCGACCTGTTTAGGTAAGCAGAAGTTATATGTTCATGATACAATGGCCACAGACACGACTTTTTGATTTGGGTATTAGGTTCTAGTTGTGAAATAAGTCGTTGAATGTATAAGGTGGTTGTGGAATGAGTTGCAATATGCATTATATATGATATGTTTTTGCACTTTTATATACTTACTGCAAATACTAACCACCTTCTTGGATAACTTATCACATATCACCTTGAATGGAATTATCTTCTGATAGTGAGGACTCTTCTCCAAAACATACTGCATCTCCTTGGAGTCAGGATAGTGGTGGAAATGGTAGTTCTAAAGTAGACTTCACTAAAACGCCACGGACTACAGCATCGTTCATTCCAGGCTATGATTGGGATCGAAAAGGCGGTTTCTTTGACGAAACAGCTAATGATATGCAACAGAATTCTGAATTTGATTTTGAGAAGAGCTATGAAGACGATTGGTTACCAAAGATTGATGATTAGATGGTCAAATCTTGACTAGTATTGTGACAGAAACCTGTTAGGAAAGCAATTCGATCATATCAGTGTTTAAGAAGGTTTCTTGGATTCTTTCTTATTAAACATCCTGATAGACACAATATAAGATCTGATGAGAACACCCATTGAGAGTCAAAATGGGGGCTGTAATCTTCCAATATGATCCTATAAAGATGGAAAGGCAATGATATATCCACTATCTTAACCCCAGCATGCGCTAGTTCTCACATGAGAAATTAGAATCTGTCTCAAAAATCTCAATAAGAGAAGCCTAAAAGCATCATAATAGACATCAGTTGCAATATGAAATCATGACAAGATCAAGCTCCAAACTTACAGCTATTGTGGCCGGGTTGGCCGCCACTTTCCTCGCTGTAACTAGCACCTCATCCCAAGGATTGTGTGATATGATTTCATCCTCAAAGCGGACACTGTCTACTACAGAGCAACAAGTAGAGACTGCAGAATTTCCCATCGCAAGCAATGAACAGAATACTAAAGGAGAAGAATCAGATGTAAACAACTCTGTTTCCTCCGAGAGTTCTATATCTTCAAGCGAAAATGAGAGTGATAGTAGCTCAAGTTCAAGTGAGAGTAGTGAAACAGAGACTAAGAAAAGAAGATTGATGCATTATCTGCGATCAAGGTTGATTAGTAAATCCTTGTTTGGCAATAAACAAGATGATGATATACCCGCTGGTATTCATTGTGCTAATAACGATGGGCATTTGTGGCTGTGGAATGTCGATAAGATATGAGAACACCCATGAGCACGCCCAATGACAATGTACATGTTGATATATTGCTATATCTTAAGAGGTTGAAAAGAGTGGAATAAGATGAGCTCTCCGCGGTTTCTTAAGTAGCGTGCACCTTAAATGTATAGTCAAACGGTCTGGCACACTATAGCTACTGCCATAATTTATGCCGCCTCCTTCATCATCTTCTGTAGTTGACCATCCAAAGCTTTTGTAATGTCTTCCTCACTTGCCCCCTCCTTCACCTCACTCAATGCACCTGCTGCTAATCGTTGTGCTGCTCTTCGTTTCCCAATCAATGACATATCCGATAGTGTCAGTGTAAAGCGGAGTGGAGTACGGATATAATTCACAGTTTGCTCTCGGCCTTCCAGTAGAACAAAGATGCCATTTTCTCCCAATGTTTTCACAGCGTCAGATGCAAAGAGGACAACCTCGCCCTGTGTAACTTCTGCAACTGTTGGAATGTTTTTCGATACCTTGGGTACCTTTAATTCGGTATTTTGTACTTCAGATACGAGTAGATCGAGTCCTAGGCCACAGATTCTGGTATCAAATTTTCCATTGAACTGTATTAGTGTGTGGTATAAGCGACTTAGTATGGTGCATAGAGCATATAAAGCTGTAATATTCGTGACAAGTAATACATCACATCTTCTCACCTTTCCAAACTCGAGCATACCAACAAAGGAAGCCAGATTTTCCTTTGTCAATGCTTTAGCAGGATCAAATCCCTGACAGTCATCTTGCTGCTCACACCAGGTTACTGCAAGTAGAGTTACACTACGGAAGATGTTTCCATTCGACCAACATACAACTTGTTTATTGTCTTCCTTTTCTAGTTTGTCTTTGACTGTTGCCACTGTGGTTCCCTTTTAGTTGCAAGAAGAGATGATATGTGTTGAGCAAAATACTTACATATACATATCAAAACAATTATTCATATGTATCAATCAAGTGTGCCGATCGTATAACAATGTTCAAGCAAAAATACATACACATATCAAAACAATTATTCATATGATGATATGTACAACAACTTTTAGCTCACTTTTCCGGTACCTGACAATCCACACAATACAACTACACCACCTCCACTACCACCCTCGCTTTTTCGAACAGTACCCAAGATCTCATCAGCAACTTGTGAAGGATTCTTCCCCAAAACATCAATAGTAATGTAGTCTTCGGGTACAAAGTTAGGATCTAGAACTCCCTTATCTTTGGCTATATCTATACCCTTTTGTAACTTTGATGCATCTTCATCATCGCGTTGAAGTATACCTTCACCTTCTGACTTTGATAGAGATAGAAAGTCAGATGATGTACCATAATGTTCAATTATAGCATTGGTTGTAGTTGCGTTCTGTTCAAATAATACATTATATGTAAAAGGCATGTTGCATCTAGTTGTTATTGGAAACGGACGTGATTTAGCTTGTAGTATAATATTAGTATTGTGTATTCTTCTATTTCTACTTGAGACGTATGAAGATGTGATGGGAGGCTGATATCTAAAATGATTTGTAAATGCTGAAACTGATCTTATTTGATGATTATTTGTTCGTAGAAGACGTAGTAAGGAAAATATTGACACTAATGTTGTAGCAGGAGAGGATGATTTCATTAACAAGTATCTGTGGCATATATATTGTTGACAAAGGCAATGATATGAGGCCGATCAATCTGCTGCAATGCAATCACACTAAATCTCTGCCTTTCACATGAATTGCTCAATGAGTCCCTCCTGGGTCCCGTAAAATGGCCAACTTATACATTAAATATAAGTACTTAGCTTCCGGAAAATAAAAACTCAAAAAAGTGGCCGGCCAGTTCCCAAATGTATAAGTTGGCATTTTTCACTTTATTGCAATTGGGAGTCTTTTGGATACCTGAGCAATGTCTTCAAAGGGCTGGGATATCGACAAGGAAGATGGGCTTACCAATGTGAGATGATTATCACCATTGGATTGTCGGTTAATCTAAAGGTATCACTCTTATGTGTTCATATACGTGCATACTTTACTACTATTCTTAACAGCTCGGTCAGATATTGATGAAACTTCACACTGATGACAGCTTTACAAGAGAAGACGAATATGCATATACTTTCATCTGATACTGTACTCTTACTAGCTCTCTGTATACAATTATCCACTGCATTCCGACACATTACTTTGATGCCAGTATCGCTGCTACGACAATCAACATTCCTCCGAATATCTCTTGCATGGACGATACTTCTCCTAACAATACAAAGGCACAAACAGCTGCAAATACACTCTCCATTGTAAGTATGATGTTACTCTCACTAGCACTGGTCTCTTGTTGACCCTTTTGCTGCAATACATCGGCAACTACACCGGGTCCAACTGCAGAGTAGATCAGAAGAATCCATACTATTGCGCTATTCCATCCCGACCAAAGAGGTGTCAATGCCTCTATCCAACCTGCTTGAAAGAAGGATGTTCCGGCAGATGATAATGCTGACATGGCCGTAGTAACAAACCAACCACCATACATGACAGCCAACATTGCACTCTTTGTGAATTGTAAGTCTAATTCCTTGTAAGAATTTGCCAATTTGCTTGTTCTAAAGATATATGTCGACCAGGATAGAGCACCAAGTAGTACTAATATGTCGCCCTGGTTTGACATTGCAGAGTCAATAACGGTACTACCATCCACAATATCACCTGTTACTGCTGCTGTAGAAATGAGATACAAACCACCTAATGCTATTCCACATCCACCCCATACTTGTGATTTGATCTTTTCACCCGCCAATGCAGATATGAGTGGAGTCATCACAACCGAAGTTTGAGTTAAGAAGGAAGCACGTGCCGCTGAACTGTATAGTAATCCTGCAGTACAGAACCCTTGAGCTCCAAAGTTCCACAAAGCCAACTCCAAAGCACTCATCCACATTGGTCGAATTCCTTCTTCTTCAACTTTACTACTACTCTCTTCTACATTATCTGTTGATGGTTTACTCTTCTTTTCGGATGCAATCATTATTGGGATAAAGGTCGCTACACTCAATAGTTGTCTAACTAGACTTAGTACACTTGCGGCGGGAGGGCCTTCTGTAGCGTATACGCCACGCAATGTGACGTTTAATGTGCCATATAAGAAAGCAACGAATAGTAGTATTAAACGACCTTGTGCAGTTTTGGATGTAGTTATTGATGATGTTATGCTTGATAGCTTGTTTGTAATACTTGCTGTCTTAGTTGTAGGTGCAGATATTGCCTCACCATCACTTTGTTGTCCACCACCACGATTTCCTTCTCCTCGTTTGGTAGCATCTAGAAAGGTGTCATTATGTGTATATCGTTTTGTGCATGTGATATGTCTACAACGACTTGTTAATGCAAATGCAGATGAAAATGACATGATCAATAATTGCAACAACAGCAATCTCGTCGGTCGAAGCATGATAATAATAGTCTGCTTTCTTGTAGAATACTAATCAACTCAATCAACTCCAATTATATCGTTGTTAGTGCGTAGTCAAATTGATGTGATGTCTGCCTTAGAAATATAATAATACTGAACTCCTATTACCAACTACTCGAGATTATGAACTAACTAAGTAAACACCGACGAACTATCCTATCACACCGTTGCCGTATTTGGGTATGGGTAGATGCTCAAACAACTCCATCAACTAACAACTACAAAGAGTCAAAGTTGACATCACATGCCGGGCATCGGCTTATTTGTCCCCGGACATATTTGTCAGCGGACCAGCACCAATTGCAATGGCAATGGTTAATGAAAGCCTGTTTATTTTACAATTCAATTAACTATCTATCCTACTTTCCTTATGATAAGTTCTCTGAATATATGTAGATAGCCGTCTTTCTAAAACTTCAATAAGTTGTTATTTTGGGCTTTGGCTGGTTCATACATAACTTCATTTTATTTAATTAGACTCGGATTGTCGGATTTCAATCGATTGATATCGTAATACGGCCTCATCGTCTATTCGGATATACTGAAATATTTAGTAAGCCATATTACTGATTTGTTAGTTATCCATAATCGTGAGTATCTTTTGATCTGTGTCATTTATGCTTTAACAATTATAAAACCCTAAACCCTAACCTATCTAAATAACATATTGACTCATTCATACCTTTACCTCTTGATAATCCCATATAGGTAGCAATACAGCACGGATAGACACAATTTGCAAAACATAATTCATATTGACTCATTCATGCCTTTTTCAATCCTCTTCTTTTCCACTTCCCACATACACTACACAAAGTTAGATACGATATAATAAAATACACCCATGACATTACACGAACTAGAAAATCCACAAGCCCTATCGGGATTCCTATCAACCCATCCACACAGTCTAATATGTTTCTCGGCAACTTGGTGTGGACCTTGAAAGTCCGCGTTTGTGCTATTTTATTGTGTGTTATGATGTGTTCAATATGAAGTGTTTGAGATCTGACTGCTTCATTTGACCTTACATTGCCTTTATTTGATTTTATACAAACCACATGTCGTACTAACATATGTTGTGATCATTACTCTTCATCTTCATAAACTCTAAAACGCGCTCTTCCAGGCAAAGCATCGAAACCTCAACTTGAGGCACTAGCCTCATCCTATTCATCGGATTCATCAGTAAATGTGCAATGTGGTATCATTTATGAACATGTATTAGGCAATGATATACAAACATATAAAGTCCGTGCCTTCCCAACATATGTTTTGTTTAGCGGTAGTTCAGAAGTTGGACGTGTACAGGGTGTGAATTTCGATGGCATCAAGGAACTGGTTAGTAAGCACTGCACGCAAGCTACTTTTGGTGGTGAAGGGCAATCACTTGGTGGTGGTGGAGGTAGTGCATCTGTTAGTGCAGCTGATGCAAGGGCACAACGATTGGCTAGATTCGGTGGTACTACTGCTGCTGCGAGTCCTGAGAAGAAGCCTGAGGAAAAGAAGGAAGAGGATGTTGAAATGAAGGATGCTGAACCAAAAGCTGATGAAGTTGCAACAGCTAAATCAGCTGATGAGGATACAAAAATGGAAGTAGATGAACCAGCAGCTGAAAAGAAGACTGAAGAGAAGTGCATGGAAGTAGAAATGGTGGATCCGACCGAGGACCTCAAGAAGGAAGATATTGAAATGCTAACTTCGTCAATGGGATTTTCCGAACTTCGTGCACAAAAAGGTTTAATCAACGGCAATGGTGGTACAGTAGAGGGTGCTGTTGAGTGGTTATTAGCACATCAAGATGATGCCGATATTGATGATCCTATTGAGAAAGTACCAAAGAAGTCAGAAGGATTAGTGGCACAGTCGTACAAGTGCAATGAATGTGGTAAGATTCTTAGCAACATGGCCAACCTTGAATTACATGCCAACAAAACCGGCCACTCAGACTTCGAGGAGAGTACCGAAATCAAGAAACCCCTCACTGAGGAAGAAAAGAAGGCCAAGATTCTTGAAATCAAAGCATTACTCAAAGCTAAACGTACTGAACGTGAGGAAACAGAAAAGAAGGCTAATGTCGTGAATGAACAGCAGCGTCGTAACATGGGGCAGTTGGCAGCCAAAACTCGTGAACAAATGGAGATTGATGCACGTAAACGTTCAGCACAACAGCGTAAGAAGGAGAAAGAAGCAGCTGTACGTGAAAGGCAACGTATCAGAGCCGAGTTGGAAAAGGATAAACGCGAACGCGCGGCAAATAAAGGTAAATTGAAGAGTAATTTGGGTGTTGATGGGTACAATCCTTCTGCTATTCAATATGATGTTGGAGGTGATGATGAAAATGAGGAAGGTGCTCCCAAAAAGCCCAAGACTAAGTCACCGCCGAGTGTTGCCAAGATGGATGAATACATTACCAAAGTTTCATCATATCGTGCCGGTGGAGATGGTGGAAATTGTCTCAAGATTCTCAAAGCATACATTGGTAATGTTGTTAAGAATCCCGATGATCCCAAATATCGAAAGATCAACATGGAAAACAAGGCATACAAGACAAAGGTCAAACCATTTCTCGGCGCTAAAAATTTGTTATTGTGCTTAGGGTTTAGTGTGAATGAGGAAGGTACTGCATTGGAGTTGCAAGAGGATTCTGATATGAAGGCGTTGGAAACCGCGTTGGGTAAGGTCGAGGCTGCTTACACCAATTACATGAAGTAGAGAGAATGTTACTTATCTGATTTGATGTTGGAATTGAACACATAGTGTACAAGAGGCAGGGAAGCAGTGGTACTCTGATAGATAGACAAAACGAATGCTGTAAAAAGATTATCAAGCACTCTTTTGTTTTATATTATATCAATATGCGTGACTACAACCTCACTCTCTCACGTTGTTGATTAGTCAGTCTGCTGTTCTGTCTTCTTTGTTCTCTCTGTTGCTGAATCCGTTGTTCGTCTTCCCAACTTGCTCCCAACCTTCTACCATTTCTACCACCTCTCCACCAACCAAATCCATATGAAGTATATCTAATCCAGTATATCAATAGAAATGCATACGCCGTGCCAAATATAAAGCCAACTAGATGAGCACTATGATCGATTCCATCTCCCTCTAGCAAAGATGACATCCTCAAGTCATCCAAAGTAATAGGAGATTGTTTTAAATCATATGCCAATGTTGCAATTATGATGAAGAGATCAAATGTATCCATAGATCTATGATAGGGAGAGAAAGCTGACGTTATTAATCTCATACCCATCCACCCATACACCACTCCACTAGCTCCGATCCTATAAATGATTTGATTATACCACAAGGAAACTTTAATATCTACATTTTGTACTGAAGTTGTTAGATCTGCCCATGCATTAGTGAAGTAACTCGATATGTCCGTGCCGAGTTTGTCATTTAGAGATTCACAAAACCAATGAGTACATCGGCTAGCATCTCTTGCGACTCTCAGCTTGCTCTCCCATTGATAGTTGTGGCATTGACTCAGTAGTTCAACTCCAAGGAATGCTCCTAGGCCACATATGACATATGATATGATAACTATAAATGTAGATTGCCATCGATAAGATGAAGTATAGACGAACAGTTCAGTACCATATCGATTCAATGCCATCATGTTCATAAAGAGATGTGTAGCATCTATATGATAGAAGATTGATAAAAGCATTGATTGGATATTACCATCATGTATTCGATATGATCTCTTGAGAGAAAGGTATGGTTGGAGCTCGTCGCGATAAGAGTATATAAATATATTGATAAGTATGAGAAGATATAGAGCCGTCTTGGCTCTTTCACTTGTTCGTCGACTCATACCTACTCTCCTCCTTATCTCTGATGCTGTTGTCGGTATACGATGGTGCTTTATTCTAATACCACGCCCTTCTAATAACTTATCTCCCCTCCACGCAATGACAAGAACAATGCCCGCCATACTCTGCTACATGAAATTTAGAGGATACCACAAGGTATCCCTATGTATCCCAAATCCCAAAGTAACCTTGCGCCACTTATCTACGCCGGTGTGTGCCTTACTGCTCCATGGACAAGAACTGCTCCGCCAGATGACTCTGAGGAGAGGATGAAGCAGTCTACATAACTTGATACAGTCAAGCAAAGTCTACATGTTGACGTATGATAACATTATGAACTTCTTTATGTGGTTAAGTCGATTACATGTTCGTCTGTTGAAATCTTCTCCTCAATGTATTATCATTGACCTTCTTCTTTGACCTTGACGAGCTATTACCCCAAGGCGATTCTAAAGGCTTCCGTCTCCTCTTCTTTTTCGACATTCTAAATATATCTTCCTCGGGAGGAGGTTGATACTCTTCGGTATATCTCCGGGAAGGTGCAGCTAAATTCTCCCATCCACCCTTTCGATTCCGAATCAGATGTTCAGCAACATGAAGCTTTGGCTTAAAACTATGTAACTCTTCTAAGCGAGTCCTGGCAGTCTTTTCGGCATTCATCAACTTGTCTTTTCTGGCCGCAATATCTTTGGCCATTCGACTGTGAAAGTCCCCTCGTGCCTTTTCAACCTTGTCTAACAGTTCTTGTTGATGTAGACTCTTCCGGCCCCCAACTAATGATGCTCTCCGTTCTTCTTCGATTCGTTCAACCACAAGACTACGGCGTTGTTGACTTCTCCTCTGCCGTTCCTCAAAACTCTTAATCTCAAACTTACTAGGAGATTGGTAGGTTTGCTTTTCTTTGCCCCTTCTACATTTATCATTCTGACACTCCGTCTTATCATGTATCATCTCCTCATATGTCTGACAAGTACCGCACTTTGGACACTTTTTCTTATCAGTCCTAGCTTGATATAATGCCTCGGCGGTTGCCCTAGCCATACTTTCTCTGCGCTCTTGTTCCATTGTTTCCATCCTTTCAAGAAAGTTTGGTCCGTAATCCGATTCATCATCAACAGATTTCTTCTTCTTTGTCTTGTTGCAAGTATTATCTGATTTGGGTTGTATATTCTCCTTATTATCATAGACATGATGTTTTGCCGGTTGTGCTAAACGTTCAAGTCGTTTCTTGGAGTATCGAAGAACCTTTTTGGTAGACTTTTCTCGCTCGACCTGTGCTGCCTTGAGCTCTTCTGCCTTCTTGAGCTTCATTGCTTTTGTTTGAGCATAGGCACATCTTGGTACAAAATCGGACGGTTTCTTAATCCTTGGTTTTGGCTTGGATTGTTGTATATCATGATGTGACTTCTTTGCTTTTGGTATTGTTTGAGTCTGAGCATCTGATCGGCGCGGCTTTCGTTTGTCTTGACGACGTGGAAGTGGTTTCTCTTCTGAGCTATTGCTATCAATCGACATTTGAGGATTGCACTTATCAACACGCTTGTTGGCGGCCTTATCAGTTTTTATCTCTACCGGTGGCTCCATTGATTCATCATCTTGATTGCAGCAAACAGCAATGTTGGAAGCTACTTCAACATATTCCTCTTCCTCATCAGATTCATGGTCAAGTATGTAAGATAACTCATCGACATATTTAGCTGGTTCGGGCAGTGATGATTTGTTGTTCGTTACTTCATCTTCTTTTGGTATAGATTCCTCCACTTGATCACAATCATCTATAGACTCGGGCTTGGGAGATGAAGATAGCTGTTCATTGGTATCGGCCAAGTCTACATCCATACTCTCATTTCTAATATCTTGTTGAGTAGGAGCAAGATCCGGAGTTGGTATTTCTTCCTGATCTTCTATCTCAAGGCATACTTCTTCAGTATCTTTAATAGCACTCTCAATATCAGTCGGCTGCCCCTCCACTTCTTGCTCTCTTTCATTTTGAGTCGGTGTATCCGAAGCTAATGAACCCTCTCGAGTCTCAAGACATTTATCCATATTTGTATCATCATTATCATCTTTCTGACTTGTATGATCTTGATCCATTTCGACATCATCTTGAGTTGAAGAGGCATACTCCGATGTTGATTTATCCTCGGTTACCATCTCCTCATCTACACTATTTGTGGTAGATTCAACATCCATGTCGTTTGGATGATTCTTGACATCTCCTTTTTCAACTTCTTGTTGTTGCTGCATAGATCTACTAATTGATACCTCATCTTCTTTGGTTCCATCAACTACACATTTCTCCTTAGAAGAAGTGTATGTAGTACTATTAGATGATGACGATGGTGTAGAAGAACATTCATTTTTCAATGATAATGCCGATGTTACTGCAAAATCTTCATCCATAGAATACTCCTCAACATGATCATTTGTTGTGTTATCCTCTACTTCTTTCTCAATTACAGAAGACTCTCCAATATCAACATCATCGTCTTCTTTCGAATCTGTACATGTCTCTGGAATACTGGGATAATGAGAAGAAGATTTAACACTTTGTTTAGTTGTTGAACATACACTAGTGAAATCTTCATCTATTGAATATGAATCATCTTCTTTTGATTCTTCTTCTTCTTCTTCCCGTTGTTGTTGAGATTGTTCATCTACATTCTCCTCTTCATTGCAATTCTCTAATTTTGAACTACTGCTAGTTAGATGTGTTGCACCTGATGCATTATGCCTACTAATACTACCACCAATAGAACGTTTTGATATTGATGTACTAACGGTAAAATCATCATCCATTGAATAGGAATCCTCCTCCTCCTCCTCCTCCTCCTCCTCCTCTTCTTTAGATTCGCCATCATCAAAGGAATAATGAGATGATCTTTGAGAAGAGCTTGAGAATTTATTCAGTTGTTGTGAAGATGATGATTTTACCGTTAGTACA
>Ga0214477_100152_pt1 | contig 47116 bp, 40 predicted proteins | sample M1_20Mar14CPVII9_FD_165058 | JGI IMG/M metagenome (GOLD analysis project Ga0214477, IMG submission 165058) | Marine eukaryotic communities from Monterey Bay, California, United States - M1_20Mar14CPVII9sort6BwellC16 | ecosystem: Environmental > Aquatic > Marine > Unclassified | place: USA... | reverse complement strand
TCCCAAGGCGAAGACTCCAACACTTAAGGTTGCCAAGAAAGCTAGTGCACCACGGGGTGTGCCCACAATATCAAAATGGAGGCTTAACTCTAGAGACAAATCCATTGCAGGTTTCATTAGTGGATCGCGATCGTTCAATGATGGTGAACCAGTAACTACATCGGCGATTGTTGGCGAGGCGAGCAGTAATACAGTCGTCAAGACAAAGTCTGGATCCACGTGAGTTTGCTTGTGTACTTAAACAGTTATTGTGTTTTTTTATTTGTATGATATTCTCAACAACCCTTCATTCTCTTGTCAAAGATATTTCCTCGGTGAAGAAGATACATCAAGTGGTGGTGGTTTGTTTGGGGGACTATTCGGCGGTGGAGGAGGTGAAGAGAAATCAGTAGCGGCACCAGCTCCTGTTGTTAAATCTCCTCCAGTGAGAAAGGCTGCCCCTGTTAGGAAAGCTGCCCCCGTCAAACGAACCAACGATGGTGCCGCTGAGCGTAAGAGGATTGCAGAACAAGCCGCCTTGGAGAAGAAACGCAAGGCAGAGCAAATTGCGGCCGAGAGACAACGCAAGGCTGAGGAGGCCAAGGCTGCCGCTGCTGCAAAGCGTGACGCACAAATCCAGGCCAAGAGGGAAGCCGACGAGAAGCGTAAGAGAGCTGCCGAGGGTGAGTAGATGAAATTGGACTTGATATTATGTACATTATTTGTTATTCTTCATACTGACCAATACATGATATGTATATGATTTACAGAAGCGGCTGCTAAAAAACAAGCCCAATTACAAGCCAGGAAGGACGCCGAGGCAGCCAAGAAACAAAAGGCTGAGGAAGCTAGGCGAGCTCGTGAGGAAGAATTGAAGAGAAATGCAGAGGCTCGTAAGCAGGTTGAGTTCGATCGCTATCAGAGACAGATGGAGATTGACAAACAGAAACGTCAAAAACCAAAACAGAAGACTGTTGTACCTCCAAAGAAGGAAGAACAGACTCCACAAGCCAGTACAGCGAGACCGACTTTCTCTTTGTTTGGTATCGGAGGACCTCCTGAATCTAAAGAAGAATCTGCCCCTGTTGTGGACGCCGCCCCTCAAACAAAGAAGAGTCCAACACTAAAGGTCGCCAAGACAACAGCAACTGCACCTCGAGGCGTTCCAACTCTCAGCAAATGGTCTTTGAATAGCGACAATACCATCTCTGGATTCATTAGCGGTTCACCTAACTTCAAAGATGGTTCCCCTGTAACAACATCGGCTATCACAGGAAGTGCAGCCAGTGGCTCTGTTGTGCAGACAAAGTCAAAGTCCAAGTATTTCCTAGGTGAAGAGTCAAGTGGCGGCGATTCATCTTCTGGTGGTGGATTGTTTGGAGGACTATTTGGTGGCGGAGGTGAGGAGAAAGCTCCTGTTGTTAAATCTGCCCCAGTGAGAAAGTCTGCACCAGTCAAGAAAGAGGACGGGGCCGCTGAACGGAAGAGGATTGCAGAACAGGCAGCCTTGGAGAAGAAACGCAAGGCTGAGGAGATTGCAGCTGAGAAACAAAGGAAGGCTGAGGAGGCCAAGGCCGCCGCCGCTGCAAAGCGTGAAGCTCAACTTCAGGCCAAGAAGGATGCCGAGGAGAAGCGTCGAATTGCTGCTGAGGGTAAGTGATAGTTTATGACTTGTATGTTGTTTGTAAATGCTGTGACTGCATTCACTCACGTGACGTTTACATACACTCGTGTTATAGGAGCGGCTGCCAAAAAGCAAGCTCAACTTCAGGCCAAGAAGGATGCAGCAGAAAGTGAGTGTCATGTTTATTTTATCTTTATGATGATAAATTACCTACCTTCCTTGTACAACACTCACGCCGTTCTTCTTAAATCAATTTGTAGAAGCCGCAGCCAAGCGTGAAGCTCAACTTCAGGCTAAAAAGGACGCTGACGAAAAGCGTAGATTGGCTGCCGAGGGTGAGTAGAGACGGATGTTTATTAGTTCATTGTAATGTTCACATCTCATCATACATTTTCTATCATAAAACCTCACAGAAAAGAAACAGGCAGCTGAGCAGAAGCGATTGGAACAGGAAGAGAGGAAGCGTCAGTTGGCCGAGCAGAAGAAATTGGAACAACAACAGAAGGCTAGTCAGGCACAAAAGAAACAGGAGGCAAAGGCTGTAGTTAGCAAAGCCCCTCGAGGCTCTACTATCAGTCTATTTAACTTTGGAGGAGACAAGTCTGATGCACCAACCGTCTCAACTCCAGTATCAACTTCTGCTCCACGAGGTGTTCCAGTTATCTCGAGATGGAAGCAAGCCCGTGATGGATCAATCACAGGCGTGATATCAGGATCTAGTTCATTCCGTGATGGTGACCCTGTCACAACATCTCCCATCACAGGTAAAGCAGTTGGTGGAGCTGTTGTGACTACTAAATCAGGTTCGAAATACTTCCTTGATGGAGGCAATGCACCACCCAAAGTAAATAACAACGCCAAGGTTGCCCAGCAGGCACGGGAGAAAGCTGCTGCGGATGCTCGTGCAATTGCGGCAGAGAAGGCTCAACAAGCCAAGCTACTTGCTGCCGAGAAGCGTGAAGCTCAATTACAATCCAGAAAGGATGCAGCAGAGGCCAAAAAGTTGGCGGCCGAACAAAAGAAACAGGCAGCTGAACAGAAACGATTAGAACAGGAGGAGAAGAAGAAGCAAAAGGCAAGTTTTATCCATGCGCATGCAGGTGTTCAGTCTAGAGGCTTGACGACTTGACTCTTTGTTTACCTTGTTTGCCTTTATCGATTGCCCTTGCATATCATATGTACTAACATATGTTATAATCACATCTCTTTCATCTTCATAAACTGTGATAACGCGCATCTTTCAGGCGCAGAAGAAACAGGAGGCACCCATTTCAGTACCACCGGTGAAAGGGCGTCCTACTCTCTCCCTATTTGGGTTAGGCGGAGGTGATGATAGTGCTACAAAACAACCGCCTGTACCAAAGGGCAAGTCTGCTCCTACTCTCAAGGTTGCCAAGTCTCCAACGCTTAAGGTTGCCAAGTCTCCTACACTCAAAGTTGCCAAGAAGTCGAGTGCACCTCAGGCACCCAACGGTGTGCCTACGATATCCGGTTGGCGATTGAATGGAGACGGAAGTGTCTCAGGAAAGATCACGGGGTCGCCTAACTTTCGGAATGGAGAGACTGTTACAACGAGTCCTATATCTAAGGGAAGAATTGAGAAGGGTTCAGTTGTACAGACAGGTAGTGGCTCTAGATATTTCCTAGGTTAAATGTGATTTGAAAGAGTATACTTAAGCACTCAAAGCTAGACAAGAAGTGGCACAGAAGTTAATATAGCTAAATACAGTGTTTTCTTTGTTACAATGTTTATATTCTAATCTCACTTTACAACTTACGTGGTGCTTTGGGATGGCGAGTTTGTATTCCCTCCTTAATATTTACAACTAAATGCTCAGCTGTACCAAGCAGCTCATAGATCTTGACCAACTCCTCATCAACTTGCTTCAGCTCTTTGCCAGAATAATCCTTCCTCGCTTTCAACAACAGTGAGATCGCAGTTGCTTTCTTATCTTGACTCACAGAGTGTTTGGCAAGCGTGACCGTAAGCTGGACCTTGTCCTTATTGTCTTCAAAGCTGTCAGTACTAACCCATTTCTTCATGTCCTTCACCACACTATCAAACTGATGTGCTGTAGACACATCTTTGTCTACAATCTTGCCAGCAATGTAAGCCCTCGACAGCAGAACTTTTCTGAGAGCAGTCCTCTGCTCTTTCATATCCTTATTCAGTGTCTTAGCTTCCTCGTCACTCTCTAAATCATCCTTGTCAGGCTCATTAATACCAAAGTATTCAGCAAGAGATGATATATCGATGGGACCTCCCTCCTCCGTCATCATCGCGCCATATACAAGTTCTACTTCTTTCGCCCTAAACTTATCTTCGTCTTCAGTTTCATCAGTTGGAACTTTCCTTTCAAGCGCAAATGTCAGCCGCTCCAATAAAAGCGGTACACTAGATGGCCGTTCTTTGATCATTGCACTCAAATGTGACTCGTAATCGTCTGTAGAGTCAGTGGCATTCTTCCTCAATCCAGCAACGAACTTCAATTTGGCATCAAATATAGCATCATCCAGTGTTTCCTGTTTCTTATCATCTGCTGGTTTAACCTCTTTAGCATCCTTTGTTGTTGATTTAGGTGGCACAGCATATAACAATTCTAACGATGTCACACTTTCTTTGTCCTTGTCAAGCACTAGTTTTCCACTCAATACATCGCCAATTTCAATCCAAGATGGTAAGTCCTTTGTTGGTCTCGAGACATATACATCCAAGTGAGATCCCTTCTGCAATGTGGTAGCCTTGATTTGAGCCCTTCCATCATCTTTGACACAAGGAGTAGATGCCTTGTCCATCTTACTATAGACTTCACAAGGTAGAGAATCAGGAAGGGAAAATAGCAGCTCACATGGTACGTCTTTCATTTGCTCTAGAACATTTCTATTTGCATGACGAAGAAGGAGACAAACGGTATATTCTCCGCCTTTAAGAGACACTGCTTCGATGTGATGAATAGCGCCGCCGTATACAAGTGGCTGTCCTTCACTATTCACTAGTGACCAAAGTTGAGTATCAACAGGAGAATCATACAACTGATTGAAGAGTGAAGGAAAACTAGGTCGTAATTGAATATCTTTCTTGTCCTTTTCTGTCTTGATTGTGAACTTGTATCGTAATCTAGATTCATACATCAGACTGTTTTGTTTGTCAGGAGAAGCGGACAACTCCGCATCACTCGGTGGAACTTCATCCAGCAACTCGTTCGAGCAGCACTGAATATCATATTCAAACGGACGAAGAGTTCGCGCAGCAGACTTGAGGCTGGCAGATGGATTTATCTTCTCTGCTCTTAACTTTGTATTGATCCCTAACCTTGCAAATTCTCGAGCAGCCGTAATGGTTACAGGTTGGGAATGGAATAAAGTAGGGCTGCGTACATTAAAGGAGTGCCACTCAATATCAGCCGTGACAGTCGCAGGCGAAGGATTAGCCAGCCAGAGCAACTGCAGACATAGTTCAAGAGTGTGTCCTCCCTTTACGCGTATGTGGTACTCTTCTTCTACGCCATCTCTTACTTGATATATCTTTTTAAGCTGAATCAATGAGTTAGGAAGATCGCCACGGACAAATGGAATTGCATGTAGATAAACACGGGGCCCCGTGGCCGTTTGACTTGATGTACTGCTACGCAGCTTGATCGTAGCCCATTCAGCTTCTACGGGAACAGTTATAAAACGCCTATCAGGTGATCCCGGAGTTAGCTCAAAAGGCGTTGTAAAGTCTAAACCATTCTCTTTCAATATAATCTTGCCGTCCAAACCATCTGATCCAGAAACAAACTTAGAGTGAGGGACTATCACCGTGATGGGCAGTGAAAATATCTTCCCTCGAGTAGAATCATTAGACACGAATGCATCAACAGTAGCAAAATGAACTCCGGCAGACAGTGCTTTTGTGTCTAGGCGAACTGAAAAAGATTGACCGCCCCTTTCTTTCGCTGACAATAGAGTCATTCTTTCTGGACAAGTAATCCAACTGTCACTTGCTTTGAGTAACAAGTCGAGTTCCAAGCCCAAAATCTCCTCCATTTCACCAGAAGTTCTCTGATTAGAATGACTAAATTTTGGTTTGACAAGTACTCCAAAAGTCTTTGATACATCATTTAGCTCAACCTCATCACGGATGTAAATACCTCTTGCATTACTTCTGGATGGAATGGAAATATCAATGGCTATGTTTTGACCAAGTTTGCCGTGATTTGCAATGATATACTCAGCACATTGATTTGCAGAGACAAGACCAGCGCCCTGAGCATACACATCAGAAATACCGCACTTGGAAACAGCCGTGTTTACCAGCCCTCTTTTCAGTTCTATTGGATTACAATTGATCCCTTTTTGTTTCGCAGCAGACAGAACACTGGCCGCTACTCCACATGCATTGGGTGATGACATACTCGTGCCATGGTATTGTGCCTTGGATTGAAGCGCGTGTCGAGGGATGGGGCTAATTGCACCACCAGGAGCACATATATCAGGAAGGCATCCATCCGGTGTCGGCCCTCGAGATGAGAAGTAGTAGCTTGCTGCCTCAAGCGCTTTATCACCTTCGATTGGTGGTAGTGTTGAATACTGTTCACTCATCATTTCAGGGGACAACCAGGCACCGACAGTAATTGGCGCCGTTTCACTTCCAGGACTACCGATAGAACTGAGCGCTGGTCCATCATTCCCTGCAGAAGTAAATACAGCCATATTCCAATCATTCACAGCAGCAGCAAAGACTTTAGCAACATTCCCAGTATTATATTGGAATGACGCTTCACCATACGATAAATTGAGTATATCACAACCATATTTTTTCGCAGCCACTAAAGCTCGAGTTAGTCCGGCACCTGTTTCTGTAGAACCTAATCTACCATCACCGATCTTAAGTGCTAGAATCTGAGCTCCTGGTGCAACGCCAGATATATCAACATCATCATCTCCTTTTGTTTCCTCGTTAAAATTGGCAGCAGCAATACCTGCAACGTGTGTACCGTGTGATCCAGCATCAGTCACAACGCTCAAGATGTTCCCCTTTTCATAGACTTGGATGCAATATGTAACCTCTGAACCAAATCCCAAGTTACCAGTCTGTCTAAAATGTTTGAAAGGCGCCATTGGAATAGATTTGGACATATCACCAGTACCATCGAGGACAGCTTTCCAAACCCCATCTACTTCGAACATGACAATATCCATCATTGGGCCATGATCTTCATATGACTCCATCACTTCTTTCAGTTGTTCCAATAACAATTTCAATTCCTTCTTTTGGTTGCTTATCTTTTTCTTTTCCTCATCATCTTCTCCACTCTTCTTCTCGTCTAGACTATCCAATTTTGATTGAGTATCTGCAATCAAAGCCTGATGTTTTGCAACAAATGCCTCCTTCCTTTCCCTTTTGACTCGTCTTTCTACATTACGGGGTAACAGATCATACAATCGCACAGCACCCAGCTTTAAACTTTTGATATCTTTTGCCCATTCACCCAATGTTACATCACGCCCTGACAATCCTTGTATTTGATTATTGGTTGTGTAATCAAAGTCAATACTCTTTTCCATACATATATCTCCATCGCCGGTACAATCTAAGAAGTCAATATACTTGGGCTTTACCCCATCACTGATGTATCAAGAAGAAGGTAGTTAGTTGCAGGTTAGATATATAAAGAATTATATATATGAATATGAATACATAAAAAGACTATACATTACCTCGTGGTACCATTCAACCCAGCAGCATTCAAATCACAGCCTGTATCGAGAATTGCAATCTTAATACCCCGTCCATCAGAATTGGGATAATTATCAAACAAATCATATATCTTTGTCTCCTCTTTGGGGATACACGCGGATGTTCTCATACCTGAACTTGTTTTTGATGGTGAAGAGCCGATGTCAGGATGGAATGAGAACGCACCTACTGTGGAATATAATACTAGTAGTAGTAATGATGATGCTGCAATCATCAACATCAATAATCTCTGTCGGCTTTTTTATTTTGTGGATTGTGACAGGCTCCTGGCTAGAGGTATCCTTTTTCCTCACTACTGCCAATCCAAGAGGCCGGATTTTTGATATAAACCCCTGCACTCAACAGTTCACCTCTAGGTTGCAGTCAGTGTGCATAAGATGGTATCATCTTACTTCAATTTGCTTTGTTAAGCTTGATTGATCTCAATTACTTGTAGCTTCAGTGTTTTCTTTGTACATTATTTACATTTACATTCTATTCTATTATTCTATCTATGCTGTGTCTCGACTTGGCTGTTGTTCTTCTTCCACTTCTTCTTTGGGCACTGATGATAGCTCGGACCCCAATCATTCATCCAGGGTAGCATTTCCATTTTAGGATAGTCGACACTACACTCGTACCGCGATCCATTGTGAAAAAGATAAGGAGAACCAACACACCATCCAACTGATGGTGGAGGTATACTTCCAAAGTATCTCATTAAAGAGTTGGCCGCATCTGTTCTGGCCTGAAACCAGCCTTCAGTATTCTCCCAGAGCAGTCGACGATGATTGGTTGATACTTCATTGATTGTATTACTTTTGTTCAATCCTTTTATATATCCAACATACTTCTTTCTCGGGTACAGTTTTGGACCTCTGTCACTCAAATGTGCTATCAATAATGAAACAAACATATCATCAGGTTTTGTTATGTGCTCCGAAACGAATTGTCTTGCCTCGTCGTCAAATGCAGGATGCCATATAAAGCAAAGGTAATTTCTGTGTATAATTGAACCAGTTGGTAGGATAATATGACTTCCAAAGTCAGCCTTTGAGTCAGTGTATTCATATTCACCATCATTATCATTCCGACAGAAAGGAACAAAGTTATCCTTGTTCTGTTTCATATCATTAGTAATGGCTTGTTGGACTGTCTTTTCTAGAACATTATCTAACTGAGTTGTAATTCTTTCATCTGTGAATGCAACCCTTCGCCCATAGTTTCCTATTTGTATATTTGAATTCCTCTTCCACAACTCTATGCCAGACTTGATTATAAGTTTAGATGTAGTATAGAATGGCCCATCATCATCAAAATATATTAACATTTCATTTATCGGAGCTATCGATGGGTGATATCTATTCAGTAGATTGTTTGTTAGACCATGTTCAAATGAATAGAAGATTCTAAATGGATGCGTAGGATTCACATTCCACTGAAGCATATCTTTGATAATGCTATAAGAGTTGTCTGTGGTATTAGTACTCTTCTTTAACAAATCAGTACGCGGAGCATTCCATACTAATACAATCTCTGTAGCTCCTTTCCATTTGAAGAATACTTCTTTCAATGCTATACCCAGCTTCTTGAACCGATCGGTATTGTGTGCCATGATAATGATTGTATAAGCTTTTGTGTTGCAACTTTTTGCAGGAGGCAAGCGACAAACATTATGTTGTTCATTTGTAGAATGTATCCATTGTCTTATTGCATCAACTATACCTCCAGGCTTCAATTGTACATCATTCAAAGTATTATTGACATGTCGGTTTTGAGATATTGTAAACTTACATACTGATTTACTCTTCTCGGCACGCTTTAACATCGATTTGAGTACACTTCTTTCATCCTTTTTAGAAGCATAGCCGCTTACTTTTGATCTTGTAAGTGTATTCTTTAACTTGCTTTGTTTCTGTATATCATGAATACTAACTGGTAGATAATAGATTGGTATATAGAATTGAAATAAGGAGAAGAAGAATATCATACCGCCAATTGCATTGAGGATATTGCAAGCTGAAGTGATGATGTTGAGTGCATGCCTCATTATGTCGTGTTGGTAATGATGGTACCTTATACACTAATGTTCACCGAGACTACTCCCATTCGAAAGAGTATGAAAACACCATAACTGATGAAATGATAGTGCCAATTCAAATAGTGCCTTATTCTAATACCAATTCGTCCTCTATCTTACCATTACATCATCATCGTTTGCTGATAATAACAATCTTCTCCGTGGATTCTCATGTGGTATCCTTTAGGGTATCCTTCACTTTTTCTCAGCTGAGACATGCATACCTACCTCCTATCTATTGGAGCCTCTCCTCTCTGTCTAAATCCTCTACATAGATATTCTGCATGGCCATACGTGCTATCACTTACTCTAATTTGTTTTGTTGAGCTTTGGCCAGGAGATTAGTGGAAAGGTTAAAGGAGAAAGTGTCAATATTGGCCTTTTGTCTCTGTCTAGACTCATATCTATCTTACTACTTTTGTTCTAACACTTTTAATCGACTACCTTTACATGTTTTAATGCTTGGTCGGCACTGAGGTAATTAAATCTATCTGTACAACGAGATAGCCCTCCCTTAATCTAAAAGCAAAGCATAGACCAAAATCAAAGAGAAGCATCGTCTCACATCACATCAATGTGTATAGCTTGATACTGAACTGAGTTACAATGGATAGCATAAGAATAACGGTCAAAACAGTTGGTCCTGCAATATCTACATATGGTCCCGGTGCCTTACGACGGATCATACTTGCTCGTCTTGAATCTAAACCAAAATGTAAAGTTATTTGCAATTGATTATGTGTGAGAGCCACAACTAACACGAAAAGAATACATTAATCAAATCACAACCCAATAATAATATATACACTTACATTGTGTCATGGCATAAAGAATAAATGCAATTGAAACAGGTAACAATATCACACCGTACAATTGATGCGGTACCGATTGAGTATCGGCATCCGTAAATGCTACTATTGCCACACTCGCTCCCGCTAATATCACAGAAACATGCATCCATGCTAGAAATGTACGTTCATTTGCAAAGAATACCTTTGGATCAATCTTTACAGGTGCCGATCGGGGGTATGAATCAATCACTGCTGTAGTACCACCGGTAGCTGCAAAGGCATTTGACTTTCGACGAATATTTTTAAAGAAATTAAACCAATTCTTTTTAGATTGACCACGAGGACTCTTTGATGATGAACCAGCCAATGATCCTACAGCTACATCACCAGAGACTGATACTGGACGTGGTTGAAATTGCTCGGGAATCGACCCTTCAGGTAATGTATCAACTTCTTCAGCATCTGTGTTGGTAGTATTGTTATTATTAAATTGTGATACATTTGAATTTGTCCTTTCTAGAAAGTAATGTACCGCTGGCGCATCAGATGTAGCGGCGGCACCACCGGATGATGATGGTGGCGGTCCGCTGGATATTAAGGGTGTCTTTTCACTTGACATGTTTATAATAGTAATAGTGATTGGTAGATGTTGAAAGTTGTAAGATAGATGTGTAATCTATTGTTGTTGTATATGCAATATAATTAGATAACGGTGAACTTTGAATGTATAATATCAATCCAGAAGAAAGATGGGTTGGTTTATAAGTATATTACAATTAGATGGATTGGCATATATGTCAAATAGCAAATAGCAGCAAGTTGCATAGCTTTGTAATTTGTATCTTAGCAAGATTCTCGGTATAAATGGGAGTCTTTGACTCTCATTTCTTGATTATGTCAGCCAGTGTCAGTGATATTGATCGTACTCAGTCATACCATATCTTCATACTGGATGGACTATACTCATGAATAGCAGTTGACAAAGTTAGTGCGGCGAGACGACTTTAGAAAAAGAACGAGCACAAATCACTAGATATGATATGCAGATTCGAGAATAATACCGCAAAGAGACAATTAGATTCGAGATATTATATCATCAGAGTTACAATTACAATCAGAATAACAAGTAACATAATAGCTAATAGTAAAAGAACATTATTATCATGAGCACCGAGGTAACAAATCTCGATGTTGATGCCATGGAGGTCATTTACTATGATGATATAATAGAAAGTAGCGAAACATCATCGACAACAACTGCAGACGATGAGCTCCAAGATTTTATAGCATCAGAACCAAACATCAACAATTCTAATACAACAAAAGAACAAAGCAAGCGGAAGAAACTTCGAAGAATGGCACATGAACAACGGAAGAAACTAGAAATGAAGATTAAAGCAAGACGAAAGAAGTTTAAGCAGCTAATGTCAGAACCAAAGGTAGTTCTTACTCGGGACAAACTGTCATTTGTTTGTGGCGTGTTAACAATCATGATTATCGAGGCGGTATTGTTAGTAGCTCCAAACAAAATGGGTTTATTATATACAACACTTCTCATACCACTATTGTTGGCACGATATGTTATATACAAAAGCGATTTGTATCACTACTTCATGTATGACTTTTGCTATTACGCACAAGTACTCATGTTACTACAAATGTACAAATATCCAAACAATATTGAGTTGAGGAAGGTCATGTTTTCGGTAGCTAATGGTCCATTGTGTATTGCAATAGTTATGTGGCGAAACAGCCTCGTCTTTCATTCAATGGATAAGATGACATCAATGTTTATACATATACTACCTTCAATGGTGACGTTCTGTCAACGTTGGCGTGATCAGCTCGAGATGAAGGAGTACAAAGTAATCGAAGATATGGATGGAACAATATCAAGCAACATTTACGACTTTTACTGGAGTCCTTTCTTGTACTATGTCATCTGGCAAACAATATATCTAATCAAGACGGAAGTGATATCAAAACGAAAGCTCGAGTATAATACAGATATAATGACCTCACTGAGATGGATGACAAGAAAGAAGACCTCATCATCATACAAACTTCTGAGTATATTTGGCGAACACAACCAACTACCAACATTTGTTTTGATTCAAGCAGTGTATACAATTGCAACGTTTATCATATGTCCATTGCTATGGCACTCAATAGTTCTGCATGTTCTTTATCTAGCAGTTATTTTCATCATTGCGTTATCTAATGGGGCAACATACTACTTCCATGTCTTTGCAAAACGATACATCGACGAGATTGGGCAGAGAGCAGCACAACCGGAGCAAAAGTCGTAAGAGCATAAAGTAATATTTAAGTAGTTAAGTGTTTCAATACTTCCTCTGCAGCTCTATTACCTGATATGATTGCCCCTTCCATATGTCCACTGCCATGTGAAGTCTCGGTACCAGAAAAATGAAGGGAACCAACAGATTCCTGCAATTGACTATCCCCATAATCAGTTGTAATAGCTACATCTTCTGTGCATGTTCCATCATTTGTATACAAATCTTTTAACCAGCTCTTGTATGTCACTGTGATGCTATCCTTTGATATGTTTATACCATCTTTATCAGCAGATCCATCTATTATAATCTCTGCATTTTGTTGTACATCCTTTTCCGGATCAATACCATATATGTCTTTCAATGAGTCTATTACATGATTGTAGAGAGCATTAGGCTCCATACTTTCCAATAGCTTTGCACCATGTTGTTGGGTTACAAAACCGGCTAATGTAGGATGATCACCATCTTCATCAACTCCAGACGATGCCTCCCACCATGTGCTAACGGCACCAACTTGATCGATTGATATTGCACTCTGATTACTCTCTCGCCACCAATTCGTTGGAAATGATACTGAAACTTTCCCATAGCTTTCCATCCATGTCGGAGTGGCAAGCATTGCGTCCATCTTAGTCTTTGATAATGCAGGGTTAAATTCAATTGTATTGGCAATTAGTTTTGGAGGCGCCGCTATGATACACGATCGACAGTTTATGATCTCTTCTTCATCATCTTGTTCAGTTTCTGACTTCTTCTTCTTATATATCACATTCACCAAGTTGTTATCATTATTGTGTTCAATACGAACCACTTTTGACCCCAACTGAATAGATAGGTTTGAATCATCACTCAATAATTTTTTAACCATACTATCAGCTCCACCAACTATTCGAACAGCACCTCCACCACAAGCTGCATATCGGCCACTCTCTCCGGGTGGTAGCACATGCCTCTTCCCATCACTTGTTCTAATAATAGTTTCACCATCCATATGCATTGGTACAGTTTGAATACCCACCTGTTGCAAAAATTGATTCATAACATATTCTTGTCTTGGCCATGCCCATGCTCCGCCAAGGTCTCCCCGATTTGATAGAAGTCTACCACCAACTCGTGATCGAGCTTCGATAATGACAACACTCATGCCACTTGATAGTAGTTTTCGAGCAGCATAGGCACCACTTAATCCTGCTCCTACAATACAAACGTCTACCATAATAATAACTTGTTGATTAAATAGAACCTGAGCACTAAGTATTTATCGTATGGATACCAATGAATAGTATCTTATAATTCTCATTCCCTATCTCGTTATATCAAACTACTACTATTCGAAAGACCTTTAAAAACTGAGTGATGGTATGTTGGCAGTATTAAGCGTTCTTTGAGGAGAGATTATGTATGAGAGAGGCACGCAAATTCAATGCAAATTTGCAAAAAAGATATGGTCTGTCCGTAGTTGTCCTGCCTCACCGGACTACCATCAATTGACAGCGGATGTAATACATAGTGTTTGCTCATCAATTAATCAACCCCCTTCTCCTCACTATCATTGTATTGCATAGTATATAGGAATACATATCTTGTGATGAGATAGTGGCATACGTCGTTAGCACCCAAAGCCCAAAACAATTAAAAAAATAAGAGAGTTTGATTGAGAGTTGATGATATATAATAACACTGCGGACTTGCATAATAGAGTTGTATATCGTATCTATCTGACTTACCCTTTACATCTTCATCTTATGCGTTTGATATATAGAGTGTTGTTTACGACAGTTGATATTTGAGGGAGTAAATTGCAAATTACAAACTCTACCTCTAAAGTGCATTCAACTTCACACTCAGACTCAGTAATTTATACTAGGTACAATCAATATGGGTGATGAGGAATGGACGTTTGTTCCTCAACGTAAGGGATCCAAACATAAGCATAAGAATCAAAATCATAACCGAAAAGGTAAACATACCGTGAGTGGTCTATACGGAGCAACGGTACATAATAATAATAATGATGATACTGCTGAATATGAATATAGCACAAGCACTGATGAACAAAAGTTGATAGAACGAGAACGAATAAAAGACAATGTATTAGATTGTATAGATGCATTAGAGAATCAGATAAAAATGGATAGTGGTTTATTTGCTCATCGGTTGATATCTTCACTTGTAGCTGCTTCCTCTACAACCAATACTAATGAGTTGCAATCGAATAATACAACAATAAAGGATGATAGATCAGTTGATAGTACACAACATATACGAGAAATTGTAGCATATGGTATTGGTAACTTTGCAAAAGGGAACTATCAGGCATCTATACTTCAATTGGCATGTCTATTACTCATACGAAGGCGTGCTGCTCTTGCCAAACAACACTCAACGACCATGATCAACACTAATCATCAATCTACTACTACTACAAGTGACGCCTCAACAACTAGCACCACCATAAACTCATTTGAGTATGATCAAACACAAGTTCCAATCTATTACTATGAACCATGCATACTACCAATAGAGAAGGAGTTATTAGAAAGTATATTTCATGTACACGTCCTTACTTCAAATGAATTTGGCAAACGAAGTTTAGAATCAATGCGGCAAGAATGTAAACAACAACAACGACAGCAACAATCGAGCAGTAATAATTCGGTACCATCATCAGATATTTCAATAACAGCAGTATCAGATTCTTCTGACGTGGATACGGAACGTTTACATACTCTATTCTACATGCCGCACTGTCCCATGCAATTGTATAGCAATGTCCTTTGGGCACATTGGGATTATATATTTCCAAGACAACAACAAAATGGTACTAAAGATTCCACTACATATGATGATAATACTTCACCAACCAATGATCCATCGAGCCATGATGAGAACAGTATCAACAACTCTATAGTTATATTTGGTAATAGCTTCCATGCATACGACGAACGAACGATATCCTCTGAGAAACGAATGAACCCAACGAACGGTTTATATCGAGTTATACCATTTGTCCATGAAACAATAGTATCAGTACAGCCTCGTGATTGTCGTGGTGAGGATGCTGTTGATGAACTACGGTATTTAGATAATGCATTTAACGATTGCAATGTAATTTCCTTTAGTTGCAGTGATGAAGATGATGAGGGTGGATGTATAGAAAAGAAGATATTACCAGAGAGACCGAAAGAATGGTTTGCATCTGATGATCCTGATAACAATGGAGAGTTGATATGATCGAAATGCTGCCTGATCAAACTACGAAAGTTGAAGTTCCAACAAATCTTTGGTTGTCAAAATTTCACAGTTCTCATCCAAAATTAACATCAATCCCATGCTCTCTTGGTTTTCAAGCTTTTCACAGTATACATCTGCTTTAGACACTCTTGTTTACTTGGGATTGGGATTATCACCTTATATATAATCTATACGGTGGCAGACAAAGATGGAGTTCTTTTGCTGCTCAAATCGAAGCGACTATAGAAACATTTGGCGGAATACCGAGACTACACGTCTCATCCGTGAGTTTATGTTGTTTACCGACAAAGGACAAGGATCTCTACCGCTAGTTACATCTGAAGACTATGCTATCCAGGCAGTTACCAAAGAAGACTTTGGACCAGTTCTAAGTACAGTTTGGTACATCCGTTCTGGCGGATTCCGAGTCGATAGTACAAACAACTCAGCCGGGACTTTCATTCGGTCAAACGATTACAAGAACTTCAAATGCAAAACACACAATAAATACTTTGAGGTCAATCTATACACACGAGAAGTGTCCATCTCTTATCATCACGAGTCGACCCGTTCAGGTCGAAGGTATGCTAGAGATGCAAGTATTGATCAAACAGCTGGTAGTGTCTGTACCAAAGGAGCTCATTGGACTCACCCCGCAAAGGCCTCTTGAGGATGATATATACGAGGAAGACGATTGATCTAAAACAATTAACATGTAGCGTAAAGAAAAAGGAGGATACGAAGAACCAGGAGCTCGGCTCTGATTAGTAGGTATATGGGAATGTTGATACAGAGTTGGGAAAAGTATAAGATTCGTTTAATATCTATCTATTATGTCTATAGTCATCACGGAATCTTCTCTTATACGTTATTAAGTAGTTGTACAGATTTATACTGAAGTTAGCCGACTCGACAAGGCTAGGGGCACTAGACCTTTACATCTTTTACAATCTATTCTTTCTTTCTTACTTAGTTCGCTTTTGGTACTCAATGTCCGACAAATTACAACCACTCATCAAACTTCCTGCATGCTTGCTTTCTCATTGTTTGTGACACATCTTTTCCATTTACTAATATCAATACCATCCCATTATCTATAAGACGATATAGATTGTAACCATACGCACTCTAAATAGAATGGCCATCATTCAACCTGCCGCTCTTGCGGTTGTCTTGTTAGGAGTTGCAACAATTAACAATTGCAATGCTTTCCTATCACCATCAATAACAAGTAGTACTCGTCAAACTATACCGAGTACTACTCGTTATCAACAATATGAAAGCAGTCAACAACAACAGTCAAAACTATATGTTGCAACACCTGAACAAACAACAGAAGAAGATGTCACAACAACATCAACAACAACTAAACCACAAACAATCACAGCAAACAAACTTCCACCACCACCCTTCAAAAAGGTAATGGCAGCTAATCGTGCTGAAATATCAGTACGTATCCAACGTGCCGCGACCGAATTAAACATGGGCTCGGTAGCAATCTACGTCGAAGAAGATCGATACGGTCAACATAGATGGGGTGCCGATGAATCCTACGTATTAGAAAAAGAAGAAAGTGCCACACCCATCAGTGCTTATCTCGATATACCACAAATTATTAATATTGCTAAGAAAAGTGGTGTGGATGCCATCCATCCTGGATATGGTTTCTTATCTGAAAGTCCACAATTTGCACAGGCATGTGCTGATGCAGGATTAACATTCGTCGGTCCTACAGTTGAAAATTTAAATACCTTTAGTGATAAGACAAGTGCACGTGAGGCTGCCATTGCTGCCAATGTCCCAGTAGTTCCGGGAAGTGATGCATGTACAAATGCTGACGATGTTAATGCATTCGTTGATGAGGTGGGATTACCAGTTATTATTAAAGCTGCCATGGGTGGTGGTGGTAAAGGTATGAGAGTGGTACGTAATCGGGAGGATTTAATCCCATTCTTTGAAAGTGCTAGTAGTGAAGCGTTGGCGGCGTTTGGTGATGGATCTGTTTTCATTGAACGATTTGTGGAGTCACCTCGTCATATTGAGGTACAAATAATTGGCGATGGTAATGGTGGTGTTATCCACTTGTGGTAAGTTGTTATATAATTTTGTGCATATCATGTGTGCAAATATGATGTCAGCATATTATATATCTCCATCTATATTCTCATCATCACCCCACTTCATCAATCACAGGGAACGTGACTGCTCAATCCAACGACGATACCAAAAAGTAATTGAAATGGCACCGGCATGGAGTTTACCAGATGAATTACGTGCCCAATTACACAAGTATGCAGTAGATTTAACAAGTAAGGCAAAGTATAAGAATGCGGGTACTGTTGAATTTCTTGTTGATAAGGAGAATCGTCCATACTTTATTGAGGTTAATCCACGAATTCAGGTAAGCAGTTTGTATTTGATGTGTATTTGAGAGGGCATAAGATTATAACATTCTCCATCACAAAATATACCACCATTGCAAAATACTAATCATATCCCACCCATCACACTCACTTATCTCTCCACTCAAAGGTTGAACATACTGTAACCGAGGAAGTTACAGGTATTGATGTCGTACAGACACAGATCCGAATTGCCGGAGGAGCCACATTCGATGAGATTGGTCTCAAACAGGAGGATATTCAACCACGAGGCGTTGCCATTCAATGTCGAGTAACGACCGAGAATCCAGAGAGAGACTTTGCTCCCGATACTGGTATGATTTCACTCTACCGTCACTCCGCTGGTGCGGGTATTCGTGTGGATGGTGTTGGATATTCAGGATTGACAATTACACCATATTTCGACTCGATGATAGTCAAGTATATCGCTAAAGGCTCAAACTTTGCCGAGACTGTAGCCCGAATGAAGCGTGTACTTATTGAATGTCGTATTCGTGGTGTGAAGACCAACATCCCCTTCTTATTGAATGTATTGACACATCCCGAGTTTGAAACTGGTATTGTTACCACTGGCTTCATTGATGAGAATCCAGGCCTTAAACAGATTAGTGAAAGTAAATGGAACTTTGCCTCCGATGAACAGAGTGATCAACGTAAGGTTGGGGAGAAGGAACGTCTCATTCGCTACCTTGCCAATTTAGCTGTCAATGGTCATCCACCAGAATTGGGTGCCGACCCTACCAAGATTAACTTTGATCATAGTGTAGATACTACCAAGATTCTTACACTTCCAGAGGATACACCAGCAAGTACTGGAGGTATGAGAAAGATTCTATTGGCAGAGGGACCGGAGGGTTATGCCAAGGCTGTTCGTGAACACAAAGGATTGTTATTGATGGACACTACATGGAGAGATGCCCATCAGAGTCTACTGGCTACTCGTATGCGAACTAAAGAGTTGGAACGTTGTGCCGAGTATACAAACACTGCCTTGGCAAATGCATTCTCACTTGAAATGTGGGGAGGTGCTACATTCGATGTTGCAATGCGCTTCTTACATGAATGTCCATGGGAACGTCTTGAGAGTTTGAGGGAGAAAGTTCCTGATGTTCCATTTCAAATGCTCTTACGTGGTGCCAATGCTGTCGGATACACGAACTATCCTGATAATGTTGTCCACAAATTTTGTCAACAGGCTAAGGCTAGTGGTGTAGACATCTTCCGTTGTTTCGATTCACTTAATTATTTGGAGAATCTCAAGCTTGGTGTAGATGCGGCAGGCTCAGCTGGAGGATTTGTCGAGGGTGCTATGTCTTACACTGGTAACGTTGCTGATCCAACAAAGGGCAAGTATAACTTGGAGTATTACATGAAGTTGGCAGATGAGCTTGTTGATATGGGTGTTCATTCCCTTGCAATCAAGGATATGGCAGGATTACTCACCCCGAAAGCGACCACCATGTTGGTTGGTGCATTGAGGGAGCAACATCCTAATACACCTATCCATGTGCATACTCATGATACCCCGGGCTCAGGCGTTGCTTCTATGATTGCAGCCGCCCAAGCAGGTGCCGATGTTGTTGACGTTGCAACCGATGCAATGTCAGGTTTGACATCCCAGCCTTCGATGGGAGCAATTGTTTCCATGCTTCAAGGTACTGAGGAGGATACAAACATTGACAAGTCTCTACTAGGTCCTCTTAACACCTATTGGGAGAACGTTCGTAACCTATACCTGCCATTTGAGTCTGGTCAGCTTTCGGGATCTTCAGATGTGTATGAGAATGAGATTCCAGGAGGTCAGTACACAAACTTGCTATTCCAATCTCGTCAGCTTGGATTGACAGATAAGTGGCCAGAGATTAAGAGAAAGTATGCCAAAGCAAACATTGTACTTGGAGATATTCCAAAGGTAACACCATCTTCCAAGGTTGTAGGTGATTTAGCTCAGTTCATGGTGTCTCAGGACCTTGACGCCACACAAGTAGTAGCACAGGCCGAGACGCTTGCTTTCCCTGAAAGTGTTGTTCAATATTTAAGAGGTGAAATTGGAATTCCACCAGGAGGCTTCCCGGAACAATTGCGTGAGAAGGTCTTATCATCCCGAGGCCTTGAAGGTGTAGATGGACGTCCAGGTGCATCACTTCCTGATTACGACTTTGACCAAGCAGAGAAGTTATTGAAAGACAAGTATGGTTCATTCATTACCGATAAGGATGTATTGTCTCATGCACTCTATCCTAATGTCTTCTCCGAGTGGAAAGAGTTTGAGTCTGTCTACGGTAAGGTGTCAAAGCTGGCAACTGATCTATTTTTATCCCCAATGAAGGAAGGTGATGAAGTTGACATTGAACTTCGACCTCGTCGAGGAGGTCAGCGTGTTATTGTCAAGTTGGTCAGTATCGGAGCACCACGTGAGGATGGAACTCGTACTGTTACCTTTGAAGTTAATGGAGAGCGTTGGTTCATGCCAGTTACTGATCAGAATGTGGTTCAAGATGCTGATATTCGTCGAAAGGCTTCTGGTGATGGTGAAATCGGTTCTCCAATGCCTGGAGTTATTGTTGGATTGAAGGTCAAGGAAGGAGATGTCATTCAGGAGGGTGAGGCCCTGTTAACACTATCAGCCATGAAAATGGAAACCGTCATCCCTGCCACTTCATCGGGAGTAGTAAAGCACATTGCCGTCAATGTTGGTGATAAGGTTGAGGGCGATGATCTACTTGTAGAGATTGAATCAGAAGAGTAGGCAGAGAGATTGTGATCTTTTGATGTTTTTGCAAGTACAAGCTAAAGTACAACAATTTTGTTATTTACTTAAAGACTAATTGCCTATTACTATACCCACATTCGCCGTGCTTGTGCCGTTCAAATAGAGCCTCGAGTTCCTCTAAGAATAGTGTATGATACTTGTCAATATCTTGTTGGGATATATCTCCTTCAATCTTAGGAATATCAAGACACTTCCCGACGACCAAATGAATCTTTTGTGGATTGGGTATACCTGAATAATGATCGTTAATAATAAGAAGTTGAGATATATATTGCAACATCAGTAGGAAATAGTCACACTAGAAACGACAAAAAGCTTACCAAACGGTAATTTCCAACGCCCATAGTAAAACAATGGCAAGAAACCTATTTGTCTTGATATCTTCTCGACGATCTTACCCTTTGGTGCCCAATATCCATAACTTCCATCTAAATTAAAGATAAAACATGGACACACGGGAGAGCCAGTTGATAATGCCAGCTTGATAAATCCTTTCCTACTCTTCAAATATAATACAATATCATCAGGTTTTGTTGGGTCTAGCAGTAATACCTCTTGAACTCCACCGGGTATAAATGAGAAGCTCTCACCACTATTCAGCCTTCTGACAAATGTCTTCTTGTCAACACTTAATCCTCCTGTCCAAGTGTAGACATGTTTTAAGAATGGTATATTGAAGACCGCGGATGTCATTAAACACTTCCCATCATCATTAATCTTTCCAGGAAGTCTATTCAATGTTGGATTGAAAGCTGAAAAGTAGAACAGAAAACAGTTAAGAGATGAGATGTATCTGCCATATGATGTGAACAACATTGAATTCAATATGCATGCAATACTGAAGATCTCACCAAATGCACCATATGGAAGTATATCATGTGGAGACACTGCAAAGATAATAGCCTTATTCTTCTCTTCAGCATGTTCAATTAAATTCTCTTCATCTTCAATAATAGTTTTTAAACCAAAGTATTTTTCACCTTGGTGCATCATCCAATTACCAAGCTTAACGCCGAGCCTACCAGGAAAATGTGGCGGTAGTAATAAAGATAATGTGATGAGACCGACTATTGCCATTCGCTGCCATTTATCTGCAAATAAGACTTTAAGTACAAAAAGATAATATGGTATGTTGTGTGAGATAAAAATATGCTATAAGATACGATATGCAGAAAAAACAATAACTCACTGGCGTATAGTATTATCCATAGTACGAAACCATTGACGCCTAACCATAATGTAACTGCAATGGTTGGTATGAGTCCAGAGTCTTGTGGAGTATCGACTATCTTCCATTTTGATGCATCGGAAGTAGATGATGAAGTACTTCCATTGCTACCATTTTGTTTATCGGCTGCCATTAGTTTTGTGTTATATTATTAGTAAACTATTTATATTTACATTCTTCGGTTCATTTATGCCCACAACTTGTATCGAAGGAGTTCGTCTATGACGTCGTCATCATTGTTGCAAAGAAATTAATGAGAGTTGCACCGTCATGTGTTCCAAAAATGAGTTTCCTTTAAGTCCATGAAAACTCTCATAGTAAATAAAGTCTGTTGTTATCGTTAGGTGTACTTGATGGATCAATAATTGGTTTGGTATATCGTGAATATTGAATAACGCAGTAGATCAGTATTTGACGACAGTGTAATCATCATTTGAGTGTCCTTGTAGTGGGAGGATACGATCTCCGGTATCCTTCAAGATAGATGATGGCCGCTAACAGTAACAATACCCAAACAATAGCAGCCCATGGCACCATCCTATCAATATTATTACGTCTATTATCATTTATATTATCACAATTAACAATCCGATTAATATCAGTATCGACATTAGGTCAAGCTTCCATACCATTGGAATTATTATTATCATCTGCGTTATTTATTGGACGGGAGGGATTTCGATTAGCATTGACTAAGGAGGTTGCTTATACAAATGACGATGATAAGAAGGAGAAGGGGAGTATAGAAAGAAGAGATAGTGAACAGCAGCAGTTGATTAATGTTTCATGGCTATCAATACCAGTGGGCGCACTTCTATCACTGTTTGCCCTCTTGATACATCTAAACAATTGCAAAGTTAACAACAGCATAAACAACTCCTCTGATAATAATGAAGATATAATATCATTACTAGATTACCAACTAGCAGGTATACTATATTGTACATCATCCTTGATTGAAAGTTTAGCTGAACCATTAGTTATACAATGTTTACAATTAATGGATGTTACAACGAAAGCAAAAGCTGAGGGTGTTGCATTAGTTATGAAATCAATAAGTTGTTTTACTTGTTTGTATTTGATGAGATGTAAATGGTTTGGTGATGTAATCAGGATGGCAATGATTCATTCTTTAGAAGGAGATTACAATATGTCAGATGATACAAACTTTGCAGTAACTGCATTTGGTTTATCACAGTTGGTATATGCTCTAGTCTTTACAAGCATCATGTATCGTCATGCATTAACAAAGAAGAATGGCAGTATACAATGGCCAAAGTACACCAACAAAGCATCAATAAGCAACTTTCACATGTACACATTGTACTTGGTATGTATATTCACACTTCAAGGGCTATTCAAACATGCATTAACCGAAGGAGATAAGATTGTACTCTCGGCATTGGCAGGTTCATATGATCAGGGTGTATATGCATTAGCATCATCCTATGGTGGATTAGCTGCAAGATTATTATTACAACCAATGGAAGAGAATGCTAGATTATTATTCTCTCGTCAAGGTGCATTGATATCACAACATGTTACTGCTACTGACAATTATCAAGACAAGGAGAAGAACAAATTGGCTTCATTCAATCTTCTCAAGGAACTGGAGGATACATATTACTTTCTGATGAAGATTGTGCTTTATATTGGCCTTTTATTTGGTACTGTTGCTACCAATTATACGTCAATCTTGCTGCGTTTGCTAGCGGGAAGTCGATGGGGTACTAATGTTGGCACTTGTGATGCTCTGTCTGCCTTGTAAGTGTATTGTTTGCATCCTCACGACTGGTCCTGCCTTGTATACATTGTTAACTTCACTCATCTTCATACAACTATGCACAGTTGTGTATACACGGCCTTCCTTGCACTGAATGGCATCACAGAAGCATTTGTCTATGGCGTGGCAAGATCAGGTAAAGATGTAGGCAAAATTGGCATTGCTCATGCAATAGTTGGTGGTATATTTGCCTTACTTGCACCGACGTTGGTTAGAAAGTATGGTGCCGTAGGTCTCATCGCTGCAAACTGTATTTCAATGGCACTTCGGGCCGCTTATTCTATCCGCTATGCTACGACATATTTTGCAAAAGCAGGTAGAAGAAGCAGTTTTATCAGTGTTTCATCACGCATGCTACCCAATATATTGGTCGTTACAGCCTTTGGAGTGTCATTTGTTGTGAGTAGATTGTCTAAAATACACGTATATGACGCCCAAGTTACCGCCGGTATAAGCTGGATGATTGCTGGTGCTGCACACATTACGACAGGCATTATTTGTGTCGTTATCGTCTCAAGTATTATGTGGGTAGCAGAGAAAGATATCAAATCATCTGTGTTGAATGTGATAAAGCGGAAAATAGAGTAATACATACTGCAGGCTTTCATCAAGTGTGGTGATTATGAAAATTAGTAAATGCCAAGAAAAGAAGTACCTACGTACGTATGTACCACTCTCATTGTCACACACCACATTTATTATCTCTCCCGAGGTGGTATCAAACAATGACGACGACAGAGCTCGCCGAGCTGCAATACACGATCACTGCTAGTAGTGAAGAAGAAGGCTATGAAGTATCTAAACTCATCGCGTTTGAAGAAGAGGGGGAAGGTTGGCAAAGCAAAATAGATGACAAGTCTGACAGTCATACACTTGTCCTGAAAGTTCAACATCCTAACCCTAACGAGGAGCGCATTGTTAACGCATTGGAGATATTAGCACACGAGAACAAGATTGCACAAAAGATTGAGATATCTCTTGGATGTGGCGGAGAAGACAATGCTGAAGTAAAAATATTTGAGGAGTGCACGAGAGTTCAACTTGGATATATCACATTAGATTCAAACGAAGGCAGTCAATACCAAGCACGAGAGTTAAAATCAGTTCCACTTGAGAGGCCTGCAGACTTTATTCAGCTGGTTCTTCGAGGGTGTTATCAAAACCCACACAACACTGACAACCAAGTCGGATTAGTTGGTATTCGTGTTCTTGGAAAGGAAAAGCCCCCATTACAAGAAGAGAATGAAGTTGTAACCCCTCAACGTGAATCTCCCAAAATGATTAGCATTCCGTCAAGTTGTACTACCGTGATTAGAAACAAAAAGACTACACCCTCTGCCACAAAGACCTCCATGACACCCAGTTCTACTCTACCTTTAAAGTACAGAAACCAGCTTGACACAAAGGTGCAGAGCAGTCTATCAAATTTAGAACGGATGAAAAAGGAAGCAGCGCTACGAGAGGACTTTGAGATGGCTGCTGAAATCAAATCTGCACTCGGTAATGTGTATGCTCTACTCATTGCCTTCAAGGACGCCGAGATTCAAATGAAGGAGGCAGCAGCTGAAGAGGAATACTCACTGGCTTCAAAGTTCAAAGCTGACCGAGACTCGCTGAGATTGCAGGCAACCAGTGCATTAGACGAGGTCCAACAGCAGTTTATTGGGAGGATTGATGAGCTATCCATTAGCACTATCAAGGATGAAAGCTTCATATCGACACAGCTACAATCGGCAAAGAAGACTACACCTAACAAGAAGTCATCCTTTCTTGAAACGAGCAGTATTGCATCACGCACCACTTCCTCCTCTTCCACTGAAGAGGAAGAATCACAATCACACAATCTGAGTCGAAGTAATGCGAGCAGCAGCCAAGGACCTCGTCTCCACCCGTTATCTGGAGTTGATAATGCCGAAGAACTTCCTTGTCCCGAAGAGATTACGGATGCATCACCAGACCTCGTGCACAAGGCGGAAGACTTATTCCAGAGCTACCGAACCAAGTGCTTCTTCTCCAAGAATTGGAACCTTCGCGAGGCAGGAAAGTGTATGGCTTCGTTTGGCCTTTATGTATCTTATTTGGTTGTCTTTGTAAGGCATATGTGCTGCTAACAAAAGTTATTGCAATCTCTCTCCAACTTCACAAATCGTGACAACGCGCATCTTCCAGCCTTGTCAAAGATGGTACTTCTCTTGCCTGATATCTTTAGTGAAAATGGTGATTCATGTGCCGAGACAGTATTATGTAGTATTGTTGAGATGGGCATTGAGGACAAGAATGTTCAAGTATATTTGGAATCTCTCATACTACTTGACGAGACTATCGAACAACTCGAGTTTCTCAAAGTACCTCAAAGCAAGGCCACTCCCCTCGTATCACGAATTGTTGTTAGTTTGCTTAGTAAGCTGGCAGACTCAAAGTCCAAAGTTGTGGATAGTGCCGAGCTGGCACTTTTGTCAATGGCAAACTCTTCTGTTATTGACAAAACCTCCATTGTTAATGCTGCTTGCAAGAGAGTTCGTTCAAAGGAGAACAAGGGAGGAAGGACAGCGAAGAGTCGCTTGTCCTTTCTCGAGAACTTGGCAGCAGAGTTTGGTCAAGAAGTGTCATGGAAAAGGTCTGTCGAGTTTACTAAGGCACACAAATCATTTGAACATAAGGACGGCGGTGTCCGTGCGGCTGCACGGTCCTTGATTGTTACATTGACTGCTATTCACGGTGATGTTGTGTTAGACTCTCTAAATGATTGTGAACAAGTTAGCGAGAAACTATTGAATGAGTTTAGAGCAGCTGTGTTTGCCATCAAGCAAGGATAGAGCATGCTGACTTGGGCACATTGCATTAGTTTATAAGTATGAAAAGTTAGATTCTCATAAAAGAAAACTAGACAGCCCACTGCCATAACTACATACCTAATATCTACATATAGCCTATAAAGCTATTTTGCTAGTTATTGACTTGAATAACCCCCTTTTTAGTTCTCTTCCAATTGAATGAATATGATTTATGTAACAAGAATGTTCCCCTCTTCTTCTTCCACATCAGAAATTCTCACCTCTTCCCCAATACATGTCCCTTATCACCAAAGCTTTCTCCCTGTCATCACTCTTCATTTCATCCCGACTCTTTGTGTAAGCTCTGACGATATCCGCATATTCCTCGTTCGAAAAAGTTTCAACCATTGCTTGCCTATTGTGAATTTTTCTAAGCTGATCCATTGCTTCCTCATGTCCGGCCCTAGCTGCAAGTTCGAAGTGCTTTACTGCTGGTTCACGATGTCGGAGCTTAGCCTCCAAAGCCTCAAACGTATACTCTCCCACATCGCTGTTTGTTTCACGTCCCTCAAGCAAACCGAGGAAGTATCTAGCCTGTACATCACCCATTATAGCTGCAAGTTCATAGTAGTATTTAGCCTTCTTCAAATCCATCTTTACTCCTAATCTCTTGTTTGCCCCACCTTCATTATATTCATCATGAATGGGGTTCATAGAATTTGCCAGCTCATTATAAGCCTCAGAGCATCCAAGTCTCCCCGCTCTCACCCACAGTTCATGAGCCTTTGACATATTACCTTCTCTGGAATATTCTACTCCGAGTAAATGTACTGCTTGTGCATTACCCATGTCTGCATGCTCCTTAATACGCATCATATCCTCCTCATTTGAGCTTGCTGCGGGTGTTTTACAAATTACACATAACTTCCCCCCCTCGTTCTTTTGCAACTTGTGCTCCACGGTACCAAGCACACTGTATCCAGGACATTTTTCACGTGGACGTTCCTTGAACAACGCCTCTTCATGCAACTCAGCTGCACGTTTCTTACATTCCTTTTTATGCTGTGGACGGTGAGCAAGTTGACATTCTCGATTGCAATATTTAACTAATTGACATGCTGAACATGCTTTCAAATCCTCATTACTCTCCTCACCTTTGCCACAATTGGCACAGACTGATGTACTGTTTTCTGATGTGTTGCTCATAGTATTATTTTGATGTCTCTTCGCTACAATATGTATCCCTCTTATGCCGTGATGTATACGATAACCGAACCGCAAGGCAAATGCCCCCCCCCCCCCCCCCCTAATTCTCCTTACACTATTACTAATCAAGCAATTGAAATTGTCCCCCCCGCTGTGCCTTAAACAAGTCAACACATACATCGATATCAACACCAACAAAAATGACACCTCATAAAAGATTTGTGGCTGTGGTATCCTAATTTTTACAATCTCTCTTGGAGATGAGGAGAGATATGGCGGCAATCTCAGGAAGTAGAAGTACCATTTATAAACGATAACGAAGAAGAACAGAACAGCAGCATGACAATAATGATAAAGGAGCTGCTCACCACATTATCATTCATTACGACTTTACTCAGCATATCTTTCTTTCCTACATTATTTTGTGATGCCATCACATCATCATCGTCATCATCGGCTGCTTTTTATCCACACGGTAGAGATAGAGAACATGATTATGAAATAATAAAGGAAAAAGTTCATTACTCAGGATGGAGAAAAGTCATTCGACGGAGAGTTCATAGTCCAAATAGAAAGCCTATAGATTTCGATATCATTGATCAAACTACAAATGGAGGAGCAGTGATCATCTTTGCATGGAACTCTACAAACAAAACTGCTACAATTGTTAGAGAGTATATGCCTGGCCCGCATCGGGTATTGAGCGGATTGGCTGCAGGCATTGTCGAAGACGATAAGCATTCAAGTAAAGAAGGGGAAGATAGTTGTTTGATTGCTGCTCGAATGGAACTGGAAGAGGAATGGTAAGTATGTTATGTGAATGGCTATCATTTGTAAACAATGTCTGATAATGCATTGTTGTATAGTCATCTTGCAGGTGGCACATGGTATAGACTGACAGAAGAGCATGTATCAAGTGAGTATTTCAAAAGAAATAGAGACACACTTATTGCAATGTATCAAAGTAATCTCACATATGTTTTCATATCATACACAATAACAAAAGTACCAATGGACAAGTATGTTGTTACAGAGATTACACCATATCTAGTTATAGATGCTGAACATGTATATAACCCTCGACCATTAGACGACGAAGAAGACATTGAGATAATACGAGGAATTTCGTCAGATGAGATAATCAAAATGATACGAGAAGGTGATTTCAATCTAGTTGGAGGTTGGGGAGCATTATTGGCATTACAAAAGTTAAGAGAACTTGGCGAGATACAATAACATCTTAGCATATCATAAGTAGTAAACTAAGAAGACACAGTTTACAAAACTTATACTACTCTACAAAATAAAGTCACTAGCAAGAAACCTACAAATATACCTTATGATGGTATCAGAAACTCACCCGCTCATGTTATTTGTGATGAATACCCCATAATGTAAGATCCTCAGAGCTCATTGCTTGTGCCGGTGAATCTGTTAATGATATTTTGGAGAACTTTGTTCATTATTTTCCCTTTATCCTTCTGAGTTGAACCTGGTTTAGATTCAAATAAGATCTCATAGTAATCATCTTCCCCGATGTTTTTAGCAGCATGGGTCGCAGGAATAGGCCATGGCAATTCAATTCCAATCGGCTCCAATAGATCACCGACTAATTTGAAACCAAGAACACCTTCAGCTCGAAAGTCAAACAAACGAGACCCATCTTCCCCATAAACTTCAAGCTGTGTCGGCTTGATTGCTACAAAGTGATAATCATAATCATGCTTATGCATACTTGTCATCTCGCCGGGGGCTAGAGTGAAGTTCCAAACACGAACCGCATCGTCTTCATATATTACATTGGATCCAACATAACCGTCTACCTCACATGCTTCCCCGCCTTTATCACAAGCGCATTTTTTGGTATCTCCAAGATTATCAGTGTCAATGCCTTCCACAGTAATTAGACTGGATATGAATAAAAGTAGAAGTAGTAATGCGATCTTCATCATTGATATTATATTTGTTGAGATGATCAAGTTGTTTTTTGGTAGACTCTTGTGGTGACTGCCGATTGCAATATTGTGAAGGTTTAATAACTAATATTTCAATACTGATTGTGAATTAATGTCTTAATGCTAGATTTACAAGATATGTTAGACAAACAAACCTCCTACCTAAATAAAACAATAAAACAACTCGAAAATATCTTTTTGATTTGAGAATGGTATCCTATCTACATATTTCATATGTATTATGTGAGAGTTGATTGAGAGCTAGCAGGTATGTACTTGTCATTGCATTGTTGATGATGTAAATTAAAGGGATCGTACTACTGGCTACTATTGAGTGTTGACGATAGAGGCATCATTTGCATTTCATTTTATATTTCAATTGGTGGTGGATTGGTATCCTTCACTCCTTAATGAAGAGAGTTGTGTGGTGTTTATTGACGCGGCGGCAACAGCAGCTCTTCCTTCTACCTCGACAAATAAACCAACTAAATAAAAGATGGGTGTAATGGAAAAGATAAAGGAGATTGAGGCGGAAATGGCCCGTACTGTAAGTAATATCATTACCTTTGCTATTTTAATTTTGATATAAGTCTTATTGATAATAACCTTTTATTTTCTCATATTATTATACGTACTCAATCTATTAATGTACACAGCAAAAAAACAAAGCCACGAACTATCACTTGGGTACACTAAAGGCCAAACTTGCCAAGTTACGGAATGAACTGTTGATTGAATCAAGTGGTGGCGGCGGTGGAGGACGTGAGTATATTGACATGTGATGTGTACTTCATCTTTTTTTTGCAATGGCCTTACAATACCTCAAATTATATCAATGAAATAAAACAGCCAGCGAAGGGTTTGATGTAGCACGTTTAGGTGATGCACGTGTAGCATTAATTGGTTTCCCCTCCGTTGGTAAATCCACATTACAATGTAAATTGACTGGTACCGAGAGTGAAGCGGCAGCGTATGAGTTTACGACGTTAACATGCATTCCCGGTACGATGCATTACAAGGGTAGTAAAGTACAGGTATTGGATTTGCCAGGAATTATCGAAGGTGCAGCTCATGGTAAAGGACGAGGTAAAGAAGTGATTGCCTGTGCACGTAATGCTGATGCTATTCTCATAGTATTAGATGCAGGTAAAGAAGGATTGAATAGACATCGTGAAATATTGGAGAAAGAATTAGAAACCGTGGGAATACGGTTAAATCAGCAACCTCCAGATGTTACATTCAATAAGAAGAAGAGTGGAGGGATACGGTTTTCTTCAACAGTACCTCTTACAAAACTTGGACCCGATCCTGAACGATTGGCAACATCAATTATGAGAGAGTATAGGATTACATCAGCCGATTTATTAGCTAGGGAAGATATTAGTGTGGATGAACTTGTTGATGTGATTGTTGGGAATAGAGTTTACAAACCTTGCTGTTACTTTTACAATAAGATTGATGTTATTACTATTGAGGAGGTTGATCAGTTGGCACGTATGCCACACTCATTAGTTGGTAGTGTTGCAAAGAAATACAATGTCGGAGAACCTCTTGAAGATGACCCACTTAAGAAGATGATTTGGGACTATCTCGGATTGACGAGAATTTATACCAAACGAAAGGGTCAACAGCCTGATTTGAGTGAACCGGTTGTGCTATCTCACATTCGGAAAGGTACATCTGTCAAATCACTGTGCCAGAATGTGTCAACACAAATGCTCAGGGATTTTAACTTTGCCATGGTATGGGGTAAATCGGCAAAGCACAGTCCTCAAAGATGTGGAATTAACCATCCACTTGCGGATGAAGATGTTGTGCAAATCGTAACAAAAACTAATGCTCAGCAAAGACAAGATAAGAAGTACCAGCAACAGGTTCAAGGTTTCAGTGATAAGTACCACAAAAAGAAGCTCGATGCAAAGAAAAAGAAGCAGTCAAGACTTCGAGGTTAGTAATAGTGGTCGAGTATATGTAACTTATTTTTATCTAGGAGTTATTGACTGCCATAGATTAGAAGGGATAAATCTAGAGATGAGCTCAACAGCCCTGCTCTGTGAGAAGAATGATTGATCATTTGGATTGTGATAGCTTTCTTCATCGAGTGATTGTATAAAATCTTCCTCCTCTTCTTCCCTAATTTGTACAAATTCGTCGCCTTCTTCATCTGCTGATGCTCGTCTTAAAAGGTTCAAACTGAGTAGTACACAGCCTAAACCTATACCAAATGCCAAAATGAGTTCTACACCAATCAGAAAGATGACAGAAGACCTCGATATTGGAGGCTCCGATGTATAGGCGAATGTCTTGTCTGAGTTCAACATATCGACAACAATCGCTGCAGTTATGCATGAGGTCTCCATTCCATCAATTGGTAGGTGAGTATTGGCATCATATGTCCTTGCAAACCTCTGACTCTCTATGCAATTAGTCAAGTTACTTTCATCTGCATTGGGAAGGCCACATAGCAAATTCAGTGACGAGCTCTCAATGTAGTGAGCAAGACCAAGCTCTTTGTTTTGTCGTAGTCCTTTTGCAACACGATAGTTTAGTAGCATAATGATATATGAATCTGAATCACTACATCCTCCCGTTGACCACAGAGGATAGTCTCCACAGTAGAATGAGTTAGGACCTGTATGTTGTAGCAGATGTGAAGAAACTCCTTCCAACATCGTTGAGTTGTCAATTGTATCCCACAGTATAGAAAGGCTTGCTGCTGCAATAGGCAGGGTCAATGGTGTTGTGTTATTGGAAATGTATGTTCCGTTTGCATCCAAAGTAAGATTAATCATGCTGTTGAAGAAGAGACCATCATCATCACTCCACAATTGTTGAGACATTGTCTTACTAATATGTAATCGTTCTTTTGCAACTTGTTCAGCCGACCACTTTGGTGATACTATTCTATTCTTGTCTTTTAATATCCTACCAATTTGCAATAGGTCTTCATCGGCTTTGGAGAGTGCTGCTATTGTCCCCACATCAATCATTTGAAATGGACATGGTGAATAGAAAAGTGTATTGTTTTTGTTGTCCTCATCAGTGTCTGAATGTTCTGATAGGCATTGCAATAAGTATAGAAGTGCATTATATGTTTCATCCCCAGGCCAATTATATGCCTTGACTGTGTCTGGTATATCATCATTCAAGTTTGGCTGCCATCCCTGCTCTGTAACAATCTTCGTTGTGTTTTCTAGTGCATAATTCCATAGCTTACTATTCATTTCAATATCTGTCTCCCAAGGATGATTAAGTATCAAGCATGGAGTATGTTGTTTCAATGTAGATGATAATTCTACACAATTTGTTACAATCCTTTTATGGAGATAGTTGTGCCACAATTTCAACTTCATGTAAAACTGCTCCAATTGATATACATCTGCATCTGTCTGATTACTCAAATAGAACACCTCTAGTACAGTGGTAGCATGGAAAGGCGGCGCCATTATTGTATTTGAAGTCCATATGTTAACACTTTTAGACGAAGGCGGTTCATTTCCATTTGGTGAATTTGGAAACAGTCGAGGGCCCGGATACGGTCCAACAAAGTCAACCCAACCCGATCCATCAATCAAATTACCAGTATTATCATCAGTTGTATTCATATACACAAATCGAGGTATAAAACCATTCGATCCCTGACCACTAAACAAAGCTCTTAAAAACTCCCAAGATAAATCACATTTACCAATATTTGCAAATGTCCTGGCAGATATAAGTGTTGCAGTTGATTCTATAATACCACCCTCATACCATTCTGTTATATATGTATAATTGTTTTTATTATTGCCAATGGTATGGATTGAATCTAATAGTAATGCTCTTGCTCGAGATTCGAGGGCTGTTTGTTGAGAAGTGTTGTTATTGTGTTGTTGTGAGTTCATTTTTCAGATTAATGGTATGTTTTGAGGTAGCAGTAGTACTCAAACTCAAACTATACTGAAATTGCAATTCAGATCATCTTGCAACATAATCTGACTGCTGCATATATATGGCAGACAATAATATGGCTTCAGTTAATCCTCTAAATCCTCTTCTTCATTATCATCTTCTGTTTGATTTCATTTGAGTATGATTATGATATTACTAATTAGGGAGTCTTTTCTAAATGAAAAAAAAAACTCAGTTGTTGCAATCGATGACGAAGGACAAAGCCATCTATCTCTCAATAACCAAAGCCTGCAATGATGAATATCCTTATCTATATTACTATACTATCAACAATGTATCAGTGTGATGCATTCCTACCGTCGTCAGCTAATACAGTCGGCGGCGGAAGCGGTATAATCTCAAAGAATATACAAATACAATCATCAAGTTCTCGTTTGTTCGGTATTGACGAATGGCGCGAGGATTGTTTACAATCAAAGTATACTTTGGATAGTTATAACTCTCCTGCATCTTCTTCCCAGCCATATTCAGATGTGCCAGGCGTTATTCCGATCTTGCCATTTCCCTTCTCAGGTAAGTAAAGTTTTGTGCATATGATATGCACAATTTTGTACATAACTAATTGTTCCTTCTCTTAGACTTATTGCTACAGGGACAAAGAACACAATTAAACTTATATGAAGATCGGTTCCATAAACTATTTCAGGATGCAATGGATAATCACAGTGGTATGGTAGGAATGGGATTGTTAGCAGGAAATGGCATGATAACAACGCTTCCTTTATGTGAGGTTGAGTCTTTCACACGTTTTGGTATTGATGAGAATTGGGTAGACAAGGGTGACGGTATGGGTAATGGATCGATCTTCGTTACCATTAGAGCAGTTGGTAGATGTAAGATTATTTCAGAGGATGGAATGCTGCAAGAAGAGCCATATTTTAAGGCAACAGTATGTGAGTTACTTGATGAAGATTTAGCCCTCGAAGGTTTGAAAGAAAAGAGCAGTGCTGAACTTAGCGGTGTATCATCAGCTATTGAAATTGCAAGTACCATAGCTAATAATATCGAGAATGAAATGGTTTCAATTGCAAATTTGGAACATAAGTTGAAAGAATTGGAGAGTAAAACGTCAAGCAGTACTGCTGCTGTTGATGACGAGACAAGAAACGACGAAGACAAGACAGCAGATGGGAAGGATGAAGTCATGAACAGACGTTTAGTCAATGCACAATTGGAGAATCTTTTCATGCAATCAGATTCTTCTACTGAAGGAGTTGACATTGAAACTGAAGCGAAAGCGAATAATGATGAATTAGAGGAAGATGATGACGACGAAGAAGATGATGAATTGTTAGAAGAAGATGTTGATGAATCAAAGACTGATGACAGAGTTGCTCAATTCCAGAAAGCATTCGAAGATGCCAAAGAAACAGATACATTCGGCTATGTTCTACAGACAATCAATGTGAATGATAAATCAACGATAAGAACACCTAAAGACTTGACCGCGATTTCGTGGGCCTCCTTCTGTACTGGGCAAGCGGACAACATACAAAGAGAAGTAATGAAGATCCAAGCTCTGGATGAGACCAATGTATTAAAGAGACTACAGTTGGCTGCAGCAATGTTGAGAGAGGAGAAGAAGGTATTGAGAGCAAAACTATCCCTAGCAGGAGTACAAGATAGTAGCAGTAATGAACAAGAAGAGCCATAATTTAGTATTATGTTGGGCAAGTTTAAGAGCTAGAGGGGTAGTTCTGTAAAGTAATATGTTGTATCAAACACATATAACACATATTATTGCTTTTACGTTGGGACGTATTTGTGTTTTCTTGTAATCTCCATTGAGCGTGTCTTGAGGGTCGTTGGCTTTAGAGAGTCATACATTTAAAAACCAGAACTCTTTCATCTTTTTCTTTCTATTGGTTGGTGTTTCACCCATAATGGCTTGATATGCCTCACAATTCTTAATAATATCCTTCACGGGGTCACAAATATTACACGGAGGCTTACACCGACGGTAATGACTTAATACGTATCGACTAGACATACAGTGTCGAACCTTGCAATAGCTGTCTTTGCAATTGGCAATGTGCTTCCATAATGCCTTCATCTCGGCACAGTGAGGAGTAACTGGACACGTACCATTCTCGGCCGTACACTTACTTGCATGACGAAGTAATAAAAGACGTTGACGTTTGTGACGAGATTTGGCATCTGTATCATCCCTTCCATTCTTCTCATTGTCATTAGAAGTATCAGTACCTTTTGCTGCGCAAAGCTTCTTCCGAGCAGAAGCCGCCTCCGCTTCTATATCTGTAGTAGCTCGAATCTTAAGGTTCGAGCTATAACTACCATTAATCGAACGCCGAGACTGTTGTTGTTGAGGGGGAATGGGCATGTTGTTCTGTTGACCAGGAGAAAACATGTTCTTTTGAAGACCTCCCATTTCATTCTGTTTTAGGGAACTATGTCCACCAGCTGATGAACTACTGGAAGATTGGCGGACTTCATGACCTTTTGGGGGAATCTCCTTGGCACCAAGACTCTCCAAGTATTGGACACCTAAATGTTTTATGCCGTGTGTCTTCTTCGCCCACCAGAGTGGACTGCCTCCATCTCCATTATGTGTTCTTTCATCCTTGTCCAAGCCTTTTTCAATTAGGAATTTGACGATATCGAGATGGCCACCTCTCACTGCTTCATGTAGACTGTTCCAACCGTTGTTATCCTTCTTCTTTAGAAGAGCAATATTCTTGCCTGCGATTGCAATTAAGGCGTCCATGTCGCCACTGCTTGCCGCCGTGTGAACATTTAGTCCTGTTGATGCATCTCTTCCATTCTCATTACCACTAGGAGAAGTAACAGTGCCTTTTGCTACAGTCACACTTGCCAGCTTCTTTCTAGCAGAAGCAGCGTCCGCTTCTATATCTGTAGTAGCTCGAATCTTAAGATCGAGTGTAGATTTTGGTCGTTTTGGAAGGTTGGGGAAGTAGATCTCAACCTGCTCTTCATCCCGAATATGATCTCTAACATAAGCGGCCATTTCCTCTGCCCAAACTTCAGGAGGGTGTCCTTTATCATCACAGGACATGTTGTAAATATCTGAAGCCGCGAAGTACTCTTCTTGGAGAATGAGCTTGATTATCTTCTCTTTGGCAGCAGCCTGTTTGACTGCCTTCTCCTTTTCTCTTACTTCAGCAACCAACTTTGATACACTTGCTTGAAAGGTACTGGCTGCTGTCAAAGCTTTAGGGTCATAACTAAGGAAGGATAGTGTTGCAATTGGCAATTGCCGTTGTGTCTTCTTTACAACAACAATATTATGTAGTCCACGGAGATCAAACGAAGTTGTAATGACAAGAAATACTAACATCTTTGTCCCCCCTCTGCAATATCGAAGTGGCAAGTCGGGGCTGGATGCAAAGTATTCTCCCTGGAAGATAAGCGTTTAACGATTATGATGATGAAAGAGAGGTGATTGTAACATATGTTAGTACAAATGTCGTGCAAGGACTATCAATAAAGGCGAAGTCAGGTCAAATAAAGCTGTCAACTCGCTGATACGTCACATTGAACACTTGAATGCACATGATATAACAATACAAAAGCGGACTTTCCTGGCCATAGCTTTGCCCTTTTCTCAAAGATGGATCTAGGCCTTTGCTTAAAATACTTTCAATATTAGACTCTTGAGTACCGTGGAAGACTATCTGTACGTTAAACTCTTTATCGGTGGACTCAGCACATATCTTCAGAAACCAGAAGGTATCCCACACAAAAATCACAAATATCCACGAAAAGAGGGAGGTAAGAGGGTTAGTATTTGTTAGTGAAACTGCAAAACCATATCATATGCACAATTTAACTCCAACTTCTGCTTACCTTTCCCTCCTCCACAAAGGCTTGATATATATCAGATCGGAAGATGCTTGTATTTATGGTTATACTAGGAGCCTCGATATGACTCAGCTCAACAAAGTTCAAGAATCTTTCTGATTCTATTTGTTTCTGAATTCCAGAGAGGCAATTACCTCCAGACATATTCTCAGTGAACACTGATTTGACTTTCTCTTGATAGAAGAATAAAGTATGATCGCGTTGACGAGATGGTTGTAAAGAGAGTTGCACATAGCTATTAAGTTCAGATGGTTTAATTTCACCGAAGGAATCATCAGCAGCCTTGCACCCCGCTATTGCTGCGCTAACTGTACCACAAGTTCCACATTTAGATCCATTAGTTACATACATGCACAATTGAGGCTTCTTGTTCAAGTGATCCAGAACACCTCTAGCTTTATTACATCTCTCGATCGTACAAGAAGGCTCGTTGCAGTCCAAGGCGTGGCTGTAAAGATACTTGAAATCCTTACAATCTTGAATGATATTGCATGATGTATTCTTGCAGTGTTTTGCATGCATTAGGATATAGAGTAACTTCTCATCTTCATGATATGGATTAGTCTGAATACATGCAGCACATTCATCAAAGGGCAGTATACCGGCAGCATCAAGCTCATTGTTGCAATTAGATATATACTGATTATCAGGGTAGCCATGTGATGCAACTCCACCATTCTGTGAAGTTTTATGGTGAATGCTCCCCCAAGTCATAACATTGTCTAATCCAGTTGTAAGAGATTTGCCGATAGTAAATGTAATTCCACAACTAAATGCCGTTGATAATCTACTAAGTAATTCATTTCCTTCTCTATTGTCAGGCAGGTATGCTACACGTTTCTGCCTTTGCCAACTTATGGGTACCCCAAGCGCTGTTCTGTTGGGGAACATCCTTTTTGACGTAGCTTGCATACTATTAGGATTTGTGGAGGGCATGTTGTAAGTGATGATAATACTTCCACAATCTTCATAACCAGCACAGGACGATCCATCTAGTTGTACATCCATATATCCCGATGGACTATCCCCTTGTAAATATTTTAGTTGTTCATGAGGGCTTGTAATTGTAACTATCGAATTACGACATTCTGGGCATTTCATTGAACACTGATACTTCATTGCATCTTGAATACATTGTAAATGATATTTATGGCCACATGATTTAAGTTTCACAGGCAACCCAGATCCCTGCTCAAGACTTTCGAGACAAATCTTACACTGATTATCGTTTGATTTATCCCATGATTCAATTAGTTCAACAACACTGTCAGGAGACGAGATGCAATCACCATCCGCGAGTCCGGGGGGTAATGGTTTTGCAAGTTTGCGATAACATATTGTTTGACCTGTTAGAGGAATACTAGAGCGTAGAAGCGATGTCATCCTGAGAGGTTAGATATGTGGTATAATGAAGTATAATGATAGTTGTATGTCGTTGGCTGCCCACTTGGTCTTGATCTAGTATTAGATGTGTGGTATTGAAGTATTGCTGCTATCGTTGACTGCCTTGATCTTAATCTTGATCACATCAGCATCAGTAGTTTATTGTTGTCCTGGGGTGAACTTTACCTATTGCAAATCATCCTCATGACAACCAAGTAATCTATGTATTAATGACACCAAGTTGTCGTGCTAGATAGGCCGCATTATTGTTCTTTGTGTAATAGGCAGTAATTCTACTCAACGCCTCCGCATTCACCGTAACTCTGGCGACATCTTCGTGCTTGGGAGATAGTTAAGATAGAGTTAAAAGGATACCGAAAAGAAGTGTATTTTTAGCACTGCAATCAGAACATAACAATCAGCTCCGCCATTAGCTATCGAATTACCGATGCCTGTAGTTCACAGCATTTTAGATCTAAAGAGAATAACTGGATAGATCAGTTTTTAGTAATGCTCTCTCTCTTGGTGCTGTGATTGTGATTTCAATGCGGCGGTATCCTTTTTTATGAGAGTTTGATCTTTTTGCAAGCAGCTGCTTACGCCAGAGGTTGCCTTATCAATACACACCAAAATAGATAGGGTTTGCAGATTTATTGCTTGGTATAATATCGACAAGGTATACCTCAAATTCAATGTACTAAATAGAAATTGAGAATACAAAGACAAAATATATTATCCAGTCCATACTCTACCATGCTGTTGCATTTATTATTAGTGTTCATCATCTATACCAAGTTAGCATGTCTCGCTTTATCACCGCGTATAAAACAAAATTATAAGCATTCAACAACCACTAAATCATCAAGTTTATTTTATATGGCCGAAGGATCATCATTTCCTGATCAACAGCAGCTGCAGCAACAACAACAACAGCAACAACAATTATGGGATGATTATATAACTCCTGATCTTGAATTACCAACCAATACACTGCAACATGTGGCCATTCCTGGTTCTATACCACCACGGCCAAAGATTGTAATATTCGGTGCATCAGGGAGGATAGGTAGACGAGTCATTAGAAAGCTATTAGACTCCGGCGTTGATTTAGATGTAGTTGCCTTTGTGAGAGATCGAAGAAAGTTTGAAAATGTACTGTATGATGAGGAAGATTTGGTACTTGATAATCTCATGAATAATAATGGAGGAAATAAGAAGAATACTGGACCAAAACTTCACCTTGTAATAAGTGATGTAGTATCACAACGAGATGTCTATCAAACAACATTTGAAACTAATAATGAAACAAAGGTATTAGATGATTGGGTTAGTAAAGCAAAGATATACTTTATAAGGAAAGGATGGAAGTATGAGAATTCTACATCAGCTGAAGATGATGCTGATATTGATATACTTGAATCAGGTGGCGAGGAGACTCTGCGAGACGCCATATCGGGAGCCACTGTTATCGTCTCGTGTTTATCATCATTTCGTCCTTCAAATATATGGACAGATTACTTAAAGGTACCAATTCTTCGAGTCTTTCGAAAAGACGTGTCTCGATGGTGTAGTGATCCCACGCATCCATACTATGTCAATTATGTATCAACCAAGAAGATTATAGAAGAAGCAGAGAAGGAACAAAGCAAGAGAGATATAATAGTAGAATTTGAGAAACAAAGTGCCTTAATGGATGAAGAATTAAGAAGAGATAGAGAAAGGAGAAGAGGAATAAAAGAAGAGGAAGGATTTGAGAGTTCAGTAGCTTCTGGTTTGCGACAGAAACGAAGCACAGACTCGTTTGGTCAAGAAGAAAGCAGTCGTAGAAGAGACAATGCTATTAGTTTGCCAAAAGGTGGCAGTCACCTCCCATCGTCAAGTGATAGGATAAAGTTCATACGGATTAGCCACTTGATGGTCGGCCGAAGTCCCTTCAGGCCTTTGAGTGCACTAACTAATACCTTTTGGAGTAGTGTGAGTCGATACGAACAGATGGGTGAGACGCTAATGGAACAAAGCTCGCTTGATACCATCGTTCTGAGGCCGGGTGATTTGACAGATGATGTAAGGAATACTAATCATACCTCATTGCAGCTCTGCATATACGGCAAGGTAGAATCTCCAAGTGTCGTGGGTAGAGAAGACGTCGCAGATCTAGCGGTCGTAGCAGCGCTTACCAAAACTTCTGGAAATGAGACAGAACTGCCCTCTCATCATTATAAATGGGGTCTCAGATGGACTGGTCAACATATAAGTCCTCCGCAGGGCCTCAGACCTGATGGATTAGCCACCGCTGCTCTTTGCTATGTCAAGGCAATCAAAGAGCAATCAAAGCGAGATAAACACAAGAGAATAGAAGATAATAAACTCAGATCCTACATTGGAGGACAGGAGTTGCTAAGACTGAAACAATGGAGAAGAAGACTACAGCCCTATACGCGGAGTACGGCCGTATCAATTCCAGTATATACTTTCATTGGGATATTAGGATGGTATTTGTTCGGCCAATCAATCATTCATCTCTTTGCGAGGTTGACAGTGCCTCAAATGTTGCTCAAAATCTTGCCCTAATATTTAACGATGTCATACTATTACAACCCCTATCGTTCTGTATCAAAGTTCCAATCAAGAATAAACATTCTTCTGGATCTATCCCCTTCCTAATATACTCTACAGAGCACTCCCTAAAAGCATCCTAAACTCCCCTATTATCGGCCCCCCAATGCTTACTCTCCATCTCTCTCTTTCTATCGATCTAAACTGCTATCTAAAACAGTACTCATACACATTATCTAAAACACACACACATCAAACTTCTCAACTTATGTAGACCCCCCTTGACACCCCCCATCTCACAAATTATACATACATACCAAACAATTATCTTAATGTCCATTCCTACCTGGATATGCAGGTTGGAGACTCTGATATTGTGGAGCAACCTTTGGATTCGTTAGTGAATCCAAACCACCAGGCGTCTTGACAGCCTCAAGCTGTTGAGCTTGTAATACCTCAGGTGATGGAACACTTCCAATAGCTTGAGGAATCGTCCCAGGTGGTAATGTATAAAAGTTATTTTGAATATATACATTCGTTGTACCTTCGTCGGTAGTGGTGCGTGTAATAGTAGAGTGTGAATAGGTTGGTACACCTGATCCTCCACCTTGACTGCCAACTCCTTGACTTGCAGTGGTGTGTGTAACCTTAAAGTTGGAAGGGATTGGCATAGTTTGAGGAACTTGAAGTGGATCATTATTGACACCAGAACTTATGCCGTTGGCACCAAATACCACTCGTTGCTGTGATGGTTGATTAGCAGTAGCAGTATTAGCACTACCGCTGCTATAACTTGACTGCCAGCTACTGCCACCTCCATTATACTGTACCCCTTGATGATGTGGTGGTGGTACTTGTGAATGATGATACTGCTGTTGCATAAACGACTGTTCATACATTTCTTGTGCCGACTTGGGTTCCGATGCCTTAAGTTCACAATTCTTCCCGAGGATATTGACTACACCTGTCCGACCTGGTATAATCTTGAGTAAGGATGCGGCAACAGTCTGTAGTATGTAGATTTGAATATAGAGTTTGTAAAACATGGTGAGACACATGAGAGGTCCGAGAAATTTTTTAGCACACATGATGTGTCAAAAAAACTCACCGGATCGGCAAAGGTAACAAAACCAAAGCCACGTGAACGTTTCGTCCTCCTATCCAACAACACTACCGAATCAATAACTTCACCATATTGTTGAAAGTATTGTAAGAAGGATAGATCCGTAACTAATAGAGAGAAATAAGAAATGACCATGAGTTTAAGTCCGAGGGTATCCTACATAGTTATAGATAATAATAGTAACTTACCTTCATTGGGTAGACCACCCACAAATAACTTTCTGCCATCTCTCTTTGTAGCTGGTACTCTACCATTCATATTCGTACTCTGTGGTTTATACGACATTGACTGTTGCAATTGTAACTGTTGATTATGATTTTGTTGTGGAGTTTGCATCTGATGATGATGGACTACTCGCTGCTGAGGTTGAAGTATCTGCGGTTGTTGCTGTTGACTCTGCTGTATAGTCATAACTGCATTAGCCAAGGAGGATGAATTGGCAGTAGATGTAGTCGTGAGACTATCACCCATTGTTGAGACACTTACTGCCTGAGCCTGAATATTATTATTTAAGTCCAATTGTTGAAATTGATGTGTTGTGGTGCTTGTCTGAGAGTTGGCCGTGACATACTGAATTGGTTGAGAAGACTGAGGGTTTAATATCCCTGGCGGTGGTGGTGATGGCTGATGCTGTGATGTTGTTGATGTAGTGACAGTGCCATTGGAAGTAGCAGTAGTAAGTGATGGCTGCTGCAAAAATGAAGGAGTCATCATTGACGTTTGATTAGTACCCACAACAATATTAGGACTATCATTAGACAATCCTGCTATATTAATATTGTCACCACCTACGACGAGATTAGGATCAAAGCTTGTATTATTAGGATCCAATTGTGATGTCGATGTTACCTGGCTCAGAATGTTAAAATTTGATAAAAAAGTTGTTGATTGATCGGCTCCATCGGCGCCCGTCGGCGGAGTTATAACGACGGCGCCATCATCACGGCCGCCGCCATTCATACTATTATATTGAGGCACCATCTAGATGCCATTAGTTTTAGTTAGGGCTGCTTATATTGACACCTTTATTGCAATTATTTAAGTTACTAGATCATGGATTTAGGCTTTAATTTATTGTAAGAAACACGAAATAATTAGAACCACAATGAATAATAAAGAATACGAACCTTGTAATGTTTTGCTCAGGGTTAACCCAAGGCCATTCCCCAAAAGAGTTTTCATTGCAAAACATGAAAACTATTACAATAATAGCGATTGATTGTGAGGGTAGTGAGCAGTGTATTTGACAGTTGACAGTGGTATACTTACATAATCATGGCTGCATTGGCAGAATCATCTTCTTCTACATCTGATGTGTCTCTTCCTGATAATCGTTTCGAGTTAGAAGTGAGTAAATGATTTGGATACTTATCATTTATTTTGTACACATCTTTGCACAATATTATGATGTATTGATGTTTGCTTTTAACTTATCCATTCATACACCTACATACACATTATTGACTTCATCATTCTTCATTTTATAATAAAGCTCGAATTTGTACAATCCTTAGCATCACCAGCATACCTACACTACCTAGCAACGAGCGGTATATTATATCAATCATCCTTCTTAGATTTTTTACGTTATTTACGATATTGGAAACAACCACAATATGCAAAGTATATAATGTATCCGCATTGTTTATACTTTTTGGATTTATTAGTACCTCCAGATTCAGATGGTGACAAAGATGGGAAGGGAAGTAGTAGTACTACGGATAGTGGAGAGGCGTTTCGAAGAGAAATGGCACAGGTACCATTTAGAAATTTTGTGCAGTAAGTTGCAATATGTTTGTATGTATTCATCTTATTGTTTTGAATTATGAGGATATCATATGTATTGATTTATCATGTATCTCAACAATATCTTTCATATACGTATAATTCTTATAATATCTTATCTTTTATACCCGCCGTACATCTTCACCAAACGAAACAAAGTGAACAACAATTCTATTCATGGCAATTTAGAAGTAAACACTTGTATGGTGGTTCTTCTAGTCAAGAGGATGATAAAAGTAGAGACGCGAAGGAGGAACCAAAAGGAACTGGAGAAAGATAGTTGACTGTAGTATTGGTTATTGAGAGATTGTAATTATGATAATGCATCTCAACACAGAGATTTGAGAAAGATTAAAGTTTTGGTGATTGATTAGGCATTTAGGAAAGTGATGCTACAGTTATTATTAGGATAGCAGCTTCACAGCTTACATCATATTAGACACAACAAATTGAAATCAAGCACTTGGGCATACTACTCTGGTTCTGGTTCAACCAAAGTAGCATCATTAACACCCCATCCATTCTCCAGCTCTTTTCTAATCTCAGCCTTTCTGTTATTCCATGCAACGACAACTTCCTGGGCTTTGTCTACTGATTTGAGATAATCATCGAGATGTTGCTCAAGATCTTCAATCATCACAAGTGCTGACGGTATGTTATTATCTGGAATATCGTCTTCTTCATCTGACTGCTTAGTATTGTCGTCAAAGGTATCTTCATCTACCTTCTCGGTTGGGGGAGTAGTATTGGCAGCGGAAGCTTTCTTCGTTGACTTGTCATCTTCAGTCTGAGCTGTTGGTACCTGGCCTTCAGTTGTGATTTTATTGAGATTATCATCTTGCTCAGTTTTCCCAAGTTTGGGCTCTTCAAAAGTATCATCTTCTCCATTAACCAGCTTGGGAGGCGCCTCATCATCATTGATAACAAGGACCTCAGTCAAAGCTGTTTGTGAAACAGTCTCATCTTCATCATTATATATAACGAATCTTTTAATATCACTAATATCCATGGTTGTTCGGGTTTTAACTCCATCCCACTTAATTACCGGCCGACCGTTCCTGTTGAATCGTTGGATAGTTGCTTTCAATTCCTGTTCTTTCCATACAACCCAAACGCGTGATCCTACTTTATATGGATGCACTGCATTCTCCTGTGAAGTGTTGGTGTAAATTGATACAGTAGATGATGGTGAGGAGGACGATGATGTACGCTTAGTACTCTTCTGCTGAAGAGAAGCAGTGATAGTGCGGTTATTATGCGACTCATTCTCCTTTTCGGTGGTATCCTTTGACTTGAGCTCCATCTCATGTTGATCCAGTAGATTAATATCGGTAGTATCGAGAGAGTATCGTAAGGAAGCGTCATCTGTTAAGCTGCTAACATTAGTATCAAGATGGTTGGTAGTTTGTTGTTGTTGAGCAGTGGGTGAAACGATATCAAGACTGAGCTGTTTTAGGTTGCGCCTTGATAGAAGCGTTGGGGAAGGGCCTGTCTTCTTCAAAGGAACAGAGGAATGGCTTGTATCACTCATAGTTTCGGAATAAGTACCTTATGGTTTAAAGTGATAAAGTATAGGTATACCTTAAGCTTAGATTGATATTGTAAGGTAAATGTTTAGCTTTGTATTCCCTTGATTTTTGGTATGTGTGTTTTTTTTTTCCAGTCGGCGACTCCCTCAGCCCCAAACTTAGCAAAGACATTAAGGTACAAACTATAGTATGGATTAGCTAGTAGAAGACATATGTTAATATTACAAAGATATTATATTACAGTACAACTTATATTCAATATCATCTACCAAAACAACAAATGAAAACAACACTGCATACAAACGCTTTATTCTTCATTCTCTGCGACCTCGCAAGAGGGGAAGTCGCAATCCCATTGGCATTGAACCTTCAAACGCTCTACCCAACGTTTCTTTGCACAGCTCCACTGACAACTTTCAATGAAGGCCGGTACCTTCATACACGTCAAACCATCAGCGCAATCTTGATTCACTTGACAAACTTCTCCTTGACGCATTAACACCGCATCTCCACTAATCTCGCAGTGACCATTCTCTTCAGGCTTGAGGATTACCTTTTGACCAAGCTCATTCTCGAGGATTGACTTGAGCGACCTACTAATCTTACCCCTCCTAAAGGGACACATAGTATGCCTCGAGACATCTCCATTGCCCCATGTTCGCTTCAGTGTTACTTGTCTTCCACGATTGCAATTCTTCTTAAGTTTCGAACATAAACGGCGTGGGATGGTCAAGCTTGATGTCTTGTATTCGAGTTCAGTTGCCAGCCTACGACTGCCTGTGTCTTCATCGATAACAGTCCTCTCAAGCTCGATATCTTCCGTAGATGTTTGGGTACTTAGTTGCTCTCGAGTGTGTTTATCAACAAGTTCGAATGAATCATTAGTTGTAGTATCTTTGGCTAGATATGCAGCTGCAAAACTAGTTCCAAGATTGGACACGGCTAGGACGACAACGATTGCAAGGAGACTGTCAGTTTTCACTATAGTGGAAAACTCCAAGGGGTCTGGGGATTGTAAAATTTTCTGTCTATCTATCTGTCCAAAAAACGGTGTGGTATCCGGTATCTTTTTGAGATGGGTATCTTTTTATGCAATAG
>Ga0214477_100151_pt1 | contig 47229 bp, 30 predicted proteins | sample M1_20Mar14CPVII9_FD_165058 | JGI IMG/M metagenome (GOLD analysis project Ga0214477, IMG submission 165058) | Marine eukaryotic communities from Monterey Bay, California, United States - M1_20Mar14CPVII9sort6BwellC16 | ecosystem: Environmental > Aquatic > Marine > Unclassified | place: USA... | reverse complement strand
AGTTGTGATGTTGATATTAATATGGAAATGAAGGCATCTACACAGGCTACGTGGTATGGTGCGCCTGGTCCATTATTTTGTGCACCAAGGAGTAAACAGCCATTTACGGGGTATTGGGATTATGAAAAGATGTGTGATAATCAATGGGCAGATCCACCACAGTATTGTACAGACTATGTCGGACAGAAGGGTGGTGGATATAATAATGATGAACCAGTTATGAATGGTGCAAATCGGACCGATGTCGAGGGATGTTGTTGGTGGGGACGAGGCGTTATACAAACTACTGGAGTATGTAATTATGGGATGTTAAATTATTATCTTGGTAAACGTGCCGCCGATGAAGGACGTGAAGCTCGATACCCATCAATAGACTTTTGTAAAGACCCAGGAGCTATATGCAATCGTGAGGAATATCCTGAATTGAAATGGATTGCCGGAATGTTCTATTGGATACAATCATTACAAACATATAATGATGGATGGTATTATATTGATAATGTAAAAAACTTCGTGGAGGGTGGAATGAGAGATGATAGTTTCATCGATGCAGTTAGTGGTATTGTAAATCGAGGATGTCATAATCCTCCGTGTGAGAATGGTACTGGTCCGTTAGATGGAGGGAGTGAACGACGAGAGAACTTTAGGAAGGTACTAGATGTCTTCTTTGAAGAGGATGGAAGTCCAAGGAAGTATAGGCTGGATGATAATGATATGGCTAACCTCGTAACTACTGCACGAGATGAAGAGGAGGAGGAAGAAGATTGGTCTTGGGTTGATAATGACGAGGAGGTAGCAAGTCCACCACCACCACCGCCACCACAAACTCCTAAGCCAATAGCAGCACTTCCACCTCCTCCAACTCCCAATACCCCAATCAACAACATCGGAAAGAAAGGACAGTACTGTCTGAAAAGTTTGGCTGCATTAGATACCGATTGTCCGACCGCAAAGACATGCAATGGAGACTCTGATGAATGTCCAGATGGGACGTATTGCTGGAAAGAGAGAATGTGTGGGAAAGCTGCAGAAGAAACGCCTCCTCCTCCTCTGACGATACAACCGACACCAAAGATTACACCTCAACCAATAACAACAAATAAGCCTACACGAAAAGAATTTGATATGAGTGATACATATTTTTGTGGTAGTGATAGTGTAAGTGCTGCCTTATCATGCCATAAGAGGTGTAGAAGTGGATTAGATTCAGAGTGTGATGGGGGTGAGACTTGCTTTGGGTACACTTCATGTAAAGCTGAAGTGTCTAGACCACCAATTACTAAAGCTGAGACAAAGCAACCAACAAAAGTTCCAACGAACAAGCCGGTACAGAATCCAACTCCACGGCCTACATCTAAACAAACTACTGCTGCTCCACAATCTACAGATACTCAACAATTACTTTGTGCGTCAAGTTTGGAAGAACTTGAAACAACATACAGAACTGCTGAGAGTTGTGAAGAAGGGCCGTGTACATCTGGATTGTTTTGCTTCCCTTTTAAGTATACAGATGACAACTCTACGCCTCTACCGCCAACACCTCCGCCGTCACCCAAGCCTATAACCCAACAACAACCAGTGGGAGATATAGAAGTAATCTCCATTGCTGATAGAGGAGTCACTTGCCCAAAGACTGAATTTGTTGGCTGGCATACCTCAACGGACTGTACGGAATACTTTAGATGTAATAAGGGATCACTGGGCGTTGTTAAGGTTTGTCCACCAGATGAGAAGTTCGACAAGGTTAGATCTCAATGCCATTCAAAAGAGTATGTCAACTCTTTTTGCTACGGACCACCCATGGCAAAGGAACAAGTCGAGCTATGCAAGGAGGGTTATACAGGTTGGGAATCAAGGAATGCATGTCGAGAGTATTATTTCTGCGATCGAGGCATAGCGGATGCTATTTTCACCTGTGGACAAGATCTTCTGTTTGATATGAGGCTTGAGCTATGCAACTTTGCCAATAATGTCAAGTGTCTGGATGAGCAAGGCAATCCTATCACACCCCAACCAACACCACGACCAACAAAGAAGCCTCAAGTAACAGCTATTACTCCTCTTCTTACACCTCTCCCTACCAAATCACCAGTGGCTACAAGAACAGTATCACCTATAGCATCCGAATCCGAATCATCAACAGTTGTTGGAAATGAGACTGGGGGTACTGCAACAGACATGACTCCAACACCAACAGTGATAGTACCTTCTCATAATACAAGTGCTATTCCACCCTGGCTACAGTTGAATACCATAATGTCAAACGATGGTGCTTGTACTTTGAAAGGAGGTAGTTTGTATTGGGCCTTGTCGGCTAGTTTGATAATATGTCAAGTTCTTTGGTGATATGGTGGTAGAAAATCATAGCATTGTCATAATTCATAATATCAATTATGATACTATAGGAAGAGATATTCAGCATCACTTGCTTTAATACCTTATGGCAAACCTCCGCTAAGATGCAAGCTTAAGCCTTCACTCCCCTCTTGGCACTCGGCATACTTTTACTCCGCACAACAACGGTATCCTTCACCATGAGCGAGAGTACCTGAGCAGGCTTCATGATATCTCTAATATCTCTACATATATATAAACATCACCTATTTAATCATCACAAACAAATACCAACAACCTCCTCAACAACTCGAAGTAAGAATGAGCATATATGTAAGAAAAACAATTGTGAAAGGTATCCTTCCCAGTTATTCATTAAAGACTCCCATCTACAACTAATACACTAAGAACTAAGAAATAAGAAACATACATACATACACCTTGACAAAATACACTAGGTAAGTTGTGCTTGCTCCAGCTTGCTTTCCTTATTAATATAATAGCCGGGACAATCACTAAATCATTTCTATCAACTTTCTTTCAAAGATGGTGGTGGTCGGGATTTAACATAATAAGTATTACTAAATTATTCAAGAGAGAATTAACCTATTTCAAGATGGTACAAACTCGTGCCAAACGTCGGAAAGTTGAGTTGGAAACAGCTGAAGAAGCTGTACTGTTTAGTAGTGATACACTATCAAAGATTATAACATATTTACCTTCAGTTGATTTACTCAATTTAGCTCTAACATGTACGAAGTTCGGTGTATCTAATAATGATGATTCTCTTATTGAAAAGAGTACACGTATTGCAGTTCATGATACAGCAACAGAGGAACAATTGGCAGCGTTACCGCATTATGAAGGCGAAAGTTCATTAGCAGATTATCATTATCTTCAGTTACTTAGAGCACCTCTATTGTTTGATCAGCTTACAGTTGGAGCTGAGTATGTGGATAGGGAGGACAAATCATGTATTAGGTATAGCAATACGAATAGTACTATTGAGACTGCATTGAGCAACAATATAATGAGGGCAGGAAAGCATTATGCAACATTTGTATCCCAAAGTAATATAAAATGCTTGTTGGTGGGGGTGATCCGACCAGGAGAGATGGATAGATATGCAAGGGGATCTCCCCGTTACGAGGACTTCTTCCAAAATTTCTCTCAAACACATGTGGAACGTTATAACAATAGCAGTGTCCAGTGCTGCTTGTTGGGTTTAGCAACTATAAATTGTCTCTCAAGTGGTTGGGATGATGAGATAAACAATGAAACGGAATCATGGGAGGGATCGGAAAGTATTTCGTTAGGTGATGAATTGGGCATGTTATTAGATTTAGATGAGGGTACATTAACTGTATACAAGAATGGGCGGAAGCTAGGAGTTATGAAGAGAGGACTAGCAGGTCCATACTGTTGGGTAGTATCGATGCGGGGTTTATCTAGTGTTAGTATCAAACGAGGAACGATACCACCATGAATATTGATGGAGATTAATTGCAATAAGTAGTCTATCGTCAAACCATACTTAAACACGAGGATGGAAAGAGAAGAACATATGGTACCACCAAATTTAATATTAATGGAAATGGAGGGACTTCGCTCTACGAGACATTAACATACTAATACCCTCTCTTTTACATATCTACTCAATGAACTTAATACATTTTAATTCTATATCTACACAACTTTTAATCTTGTGCTCGGTTTCTTATTGCTGCAAAGAGCTCTTGTCTAGGATCTATTGGTTTCCACTTCTTATTTTCTTTGTTACCAGGAGAAGAATCTTCCTTTTCATATATCTTTTTGAGTAAAGGATCATCAGTCTTTTGATATGTAACTCCTTTGAGAAAGTCTTTGCAAAAAGTTAATAGAAGTTTAGTGTTGAGAATACAAGTTAATAGTGTGTATAGTTATAGGCATATAGAATCGTACAAACTCACCTTGTTTTACACTTTCTGGCGCATCAGACAACATCTTGTTCACCAAGAGCACTCTACTTTGCTTCCTCTCGCCATTATTGTTGATGTATTTAACTCTATCAGAAACACCATCTGGAGGAGGCTTACTCGGTATACTTTGTCTTCTAGATTTGATATCAGCAAGTAGTTTATCCTTCTGACTCTTTTGCCTCTGTGGACTTCTTGGGAGGCCTGGTATCGTATTCTTCTGTGATCCTCCTTTCTTCTTGATTGCATCAAACAAAGCATTCATTGGATCTGTTCCTTGATCAGCAGGTGTGTTCAGCCCTTTAAACTTGTCTGACGATGTACCCTTTCCAACAACATGCGGCTGAAAAGCTGATGCCCTAAGAGAAGGCTTCTTTGGTGTATTCTGTGGCTTCTTCTTTGGAGTATTCTGTTCCTTCTGCTTCTTGGCCGCCGCCGCCTGCTTCTTGGCTAGCTCTACTCTTCTATCATACTTCTTCACTCCACTTTCAAGGGATATAGCAAACTCAGATAGAACTTGTAGCAGTGCTGGGGCAGAACGTTCTCCTCCATCCTCTCCACAGTATATGGCAAGACCCTGAAATAGTGTGAAAGATTATTGTTAGAGATTTGTGGAGTGCAGACGAATGCAGACTGTTGAGACAATAAACAGACGTACCTTGCAAGCTCTAATAGCTTCATCCTGGTCTTTTTCGGCACGGCAGAGTATTGATTTTGAATGGATCAAAAACTTGGATAGTCGATGAACACCTGGCGTATACTTGACATTTGATGATGAAGATGTCGGAGAAGAATCATCTTTCGTTGCTTCACCCTTCTTCTTAATTGCTGCAAATAGTGCTTGTCGTGGATCACTACTTTCCTCCTGTTTTGGTGAGTCATCTTCTTTTGCTCCTCGTGATTGAATGGCAGCAAATAGAGCCTTCCTCGGGTCACCGACTTCATCCACATTGGCCTTTTTTGGCATGCTACTCGCCTTCTTCTTGGATTGATCTCGTTTCATACTTGCTAGCTCAGTTTTGCAAAGCTTGTAGTCCTTTCGAAGAGTATTCATATCACCCAACAGGTCACCAATTAACAACCGGCTCGAATCCTGTATATCTGGAAACTCTGACATGAGCAATAGAGACTGTCTCTCTCCCTTTTCTATGAATGTCTCAACTATATAATCCAATACTGTGGTCTTCCCATCGGCACTCTTCGTCTGACTTAACCTTGACAAACTCTCAAACTTAAATGCCTCTACACCACCATCAACTGTACCAGTATTCATAACATTACCGATGTTTAACACCAGTTCCAACACTGCAATAAGTTTATCACTCTCCATAACTTGAGAACATACCTCTTGTAATGTATTAAATCCAGCCCGTGCTTCCTCGACGTGTTCTTCAAATGTAGACATTGTCTTCATTACCTTAACTTTATCTTCGATGCGCTTAACTGGCACAAGTTGACGGAAGAAGAGTTCAGCAGTAATAAGCTTATCATCATCACCATTGTACTTCTTTATTGCTTGTATTTCTTTAGGAGAAGGGAGGAGGTTGGGGATGAACTCCACACGTTCACCAACAATCTTACAGTCCGGATCAAGGTCGTTAATTGTCTCGGCCAGTGATCGGAAGGTGAAATCGTTGAATGCCTTGAGACTAATGGCAATATTGTTTGCCCGAGTAAGATCCAATATCTTGGCCATATCACTACTACTCTCATCTTGATTACTACCAGACTTCTTCTTGGCCGTATTGTTATTGTTTCGCTTCTGAAATAGTTCCTCAAGCTTCTTAATATCAGACTCCTCAGGGTTGATTGATTGGAGTTTTCGTTTCTTCATACCAAAGATACTTCGTTCGAGTAATTCAGGAGCAAGGTTTTGTGTCGTCCAGTGAAATGCAATAGTCTTTCTATTAGTTGCCTTGGCAGGCGTTGCTGCTGCACTTTCACCTCCATTGCCGGTGACATACTCTTTTCCAAGAACTGCCTCTACAATCTTGGCACTCACATCCTCTTGTTTCATCTTATGTAACACTGCATCCTTGGGTATACATACCTTGAGCATCCCACGATACTTCGACGCAATCTTTTCCTCCTCCTCAGATAAGGCTGGGCCGCCTACAACTGACTTGGCACTGTTCTGGGGTTTAGATGGCTTCTTGGCAACAGTTTCGTTTTGTGATGAATCATTGGACGATGATGGCGACGCTTCCTCGACTATTGCAGATATAATCTTCAAGTCGACACTCTCCTGCTTCATTTTGTGCTGAACACCCTCGAGAGGAACTCCCATCTTAAGCATCTTACGGTACTTGTTTGCAATTATCTCTTCTTCACTTGATAGTTTTGGTATAGTAGTTGAGGCATCCTTCTTTGTTGGCTCTTCTTGTTTTGTGGATTCATCAAACACGGCGTCGATCACTTTGGCGTCGACTCCTTCCATCATCATCTTATGCCGAACACCGTCCGCCGGCACACCCATTTTCATCATCTTTCTAAACTTGGATACTGTAGCCTCTTCTTTGTCACTGAGCTGCTTGCCACCTCCTTCTTTTGACGTGTCTTGTCTTGGTTTATTAACATCGAGGACAGCATTCATAATCTTTGGCTGAACGGCATCAGATGTCATTTTATGTTTTACAGCATCAGGTGGAATACCCATTTTGAGCATCTTCCGATACTTTGATGCCACCTTCTCCTCCTCTTCGGATAAGGACGATGCTGTATTATCCTCGTTCTTCTTTGGTAATGCCGTTTGGCCACCTGACAAGGGTGATAAGGACACTTCAACCTCTTGTGGTTCACCTCCCTGTGGCGAGTTACATGTCAATCGAAGCTTAGTCCTCTCATCTTGAGAATATTGACGGTACTTATCCAACAGAGATTCCTCTTCCTCGGTCAGACTCTTTAATCTAGCAGCACTACTTGACTCTCCTTGTTCATTATTACTACTTTGTTTGTGATTTTCTGATAACTCGTTGGTAGGCGGCACTGATGGGGTCTTCTCTCCATTATCACTAGATGATGTTTCTACTTCTCGAGGCTTGGTACTAGGACCACGATAGAATGCTTGAGCAAAGTCCAAACAAACATCAGCACTCTCAAACAACAGCGGTGTACGTCCTTGGGAATGAGCTAATGTAGCACCAGTTGCCTCAACATTCAATGTTAGTGCACGTATGTCTGATCGACGTGCCCACCAGGTTATGCTTGCCTTACGAGTTGTTCCACTAGTAGAGGAAGAGGTGGTGGATAACGCCGCCGTAACTATGGCAGTTTTACCAACTATAACCACCTTTTTATTCTCTTTTTCATTGGCCTTGATTTGGAACACTGCCGCCTCGCCCTCATCCGAGGGGAAGACTCTCTTTGGCAGTGCATCAAGGTCAATACTATCACCAACACAGCATAAAGCTGGTAATGTCGATGATGATGTTTCCGTAGTGCTTTGCTTTGGTGTGTCGGTCACAGGCGGCAAGACATTGACCCAGCTTGATGTTGACGATGATGTGCTATTCCATGAACCTTTTGATTGTATTACAGGGTGTAGTGATATAGTGGAGGGTTGATCCGACGATGAGTTGGGCGTTTGTCCAATAGAACACATACTCTCTCGCATCTTGGGCGTGGTACGTAGTTGAACATTAGACCACGGAGATTCCGTCTCGGTGGGTGAAGAAGAAGTGGGTGCCATTCGTTGTTTCTTGCGGGGCGATACACGCCGAAGGGTTACAACCATGGGACTCTTATCCTCATCTGGACTATCATTGACATTATCATTGTCCAATTGTTTCATCTTAAGTGCCTTCTGTTTCATCTTTAATGTTTCTCTCCAAGAGAGACTCTTCTTTGGAGATTGAGATTCCGATGTGCCACTACTGCTTCCACTTGCCGTACTCCGGCTACTACTATCACGAGAACTAATACTATTCATTCGACTGACACTTCGACTTTTAACGCTGGCAAGTAATTTCTTCGTTGGAGATAACTTTTTGGTTGAAGAAGGAGATGATGATGATGAAGGTGGAGGTTTTAAGCTCTTCTTGCTCTTTTGAGGTGACAGCTGCTTCGAATTCCTATCACCACGGGTTTTGCTTGAGGAGGAGCTGTGTACTGATGAGCCCATACTTGGCTCATTCTTGCTCTTCATCACTTCAGCCGACTTCTCCTTGGAGCTAGTACTTGGTCTTATAGGAGAAGAGACTTTTGATTCTGTAAGAGCAGACTTTCGTACCTGAGATGATGATACTACTTCTTGCTGCTGTTTTACAACCTTATCACCACCCTTACTCTGATTTCGTCGTTCCTTCTTCAACTTCTTATCACCAACTAATTGACTTGAATCAGTCATGAACCTATTCTTCACCCGTGGATTCTCTACCATATACCTGTGTATAGTTGTGAGTGATTGCTGTGTATGAGGACCCATTGGGATCTTCTTTTTCTTAATCTTTTTACCATTCTCATCATACTTTGGAACTGTGGGTGATTCGACGACACAAGATTTGTCAAGTGGAACTTGTTCGGAGGGTGATCGTCCCAGAATAGATTGAAATCCAGACCATAGCTGATGTAGTGGTGTGAGGAAGGGTATAGGGGGTTAGGAATACATTATATTTGCAAACAGATACAGTAATCAGGTTAGGCACCAACATGAGACTCACCTCTTTATGATCACCAGCAACTTCTTTCCTCAACGCTGCCATAAACTTTGTAAATTCAACATCCTCCTCGACCATATCGTGTGCTGCTGTTGTAGTAGACTCGAAGACGTGACTGCTATCATTCTCTGCATCGTCACACACTTCCAACTGTTGACTAACTTCTTCAGAATCCTTGGTATTACCATCATCATTTTCCAATGTTAACGCTCCAACCCGAGGTGGTGAACATTGTGCCTTCTCTCTTTCCTTCTCCCTTTGCATCTTTTCCAATGGTGATAAATGAAATCGAACCGACTTTTCTGGCGGCTGTTCTTCATTATGTTCGTCGTTAGCATTGGTATCTTCCTTTGAGTATGCACGATCACGTAATATGCCATTGTTAGAAGAATCATCCATCGATTCACCAAGATGCTGCTGTCCAGTAATACTCGTTTCATTCTCCACTGCCTTTGTCCCGTCTTCTTCCTCATCTATCATTGAGGTGGCAATATCATCCTTAACACTACCACCAGTAGCAGAGGAGGTATTATCAATCAATACCGTAGAAACACTGCTACTACGAGCCAGGAGGTCAGACGATGAAACACCACCACCACCGCTATTATGAAAGAAGGTCTCTTCACGTACAGGTGATAATATAGTCCCACTACCAGCTCCAGCTCCACCTCGACTACTACTTGACAAAGCAGTATGACTATTATCCATACTATCCATACTTGTACTACCAAGTGTACTAATATCCTCATCGTCATCATCATTACCGTCAAGTGTACTCTTTGTATCCTTGGTACTTGTACTACTCCCGACACTGCCACCTCCTCCAGACTTGTTATTCTTACCCCTGCTACTACTACTTTTCTTACCAAGATAACGGTCTAATGCTCGTCTACTTGAATATGTAGACTTGGGTGGTTTAGCACTTCCCACAGATTTGGCAGTGGAAGAATTAAAATCGCAACTTGCATTGCCATCCTTACTACTACTACCCTCCACACTATCCATAACACTACTACCCAACGTCTTAACACTACCACATAAACTAATCGTGTCATCAATACTATTCGTCCCTTCCCCACCACTGTAGCTACTACTGGCTACACTATCTCCACCAATGGTACTAGCACCAGCATCACTAACTGTACTTGAATTTAATATTAGGGGCATATTCTTCATTTCAATTTGTGCCTTACGACGTCTGGCTGCGAATAATTGTTTCATTTTATCATCCTTTGATTTGATATTGGAGGTAGTGTTGTTGGTGGTGTTTGTTGTACGGGTAGTGGTTGTGGAAGATGAAGAAGTGGTGGTTTCCTTTTTCGCTGTCTCCTTGGAATCTGCTGTTGTTGTCTTGGAACCTTCAGTTGAGGGTGCCTCCTTGGTTTTAACAATATTAGCACTTGACTTAACTTCTTCCTGTCGTCGGACCTCTTCCTTTTTGTGAATAACCGCATCCCTTCCATTATCATCTCCGGACTTGACCTCGACCAAATAAGACAACGGACACCACCCGTACTCCCTATCCTCCTCACTACCTTCCTCACTCTCTTTACGCATCCCTCCAACCTTACCCTCCTTACTACCTTCCTCACCAACTTCCACTCCATCTTTAATCATATAGCCCCATACCCAACCATTACTACTTAAATTATTAAAATCTAAATATATTATATCATTAGTATTAAATGATAATTGATTTTTTGTGGGTGTGCCGGAGAAGGGATGGATTGCGCGGTGGGGTGTTGCTGGTGGTTCTGCTTGTTGTTGTTGTTTGGCAGAAGAGTTATTGGAAGATTGTGCCGCCGACTTGGATTTATTGGTGGTAGATGCGGTAGAATTATTATTAACATTGGTAGTATTAGAGGCAGAGGAAGAAGTAGGAGACATCTTCTTTTTAGTACGTTTTGCAATGAATATTGCCTTTTGTGTCGAGGACATTTTTTTATTATCAGCGCTACCACCGCTTGCTTTAATACTACTACTTGATTTACCAATAGATAATTTACTACTACTACTACTACTACTACTACTACTACCGCCGGTGGTATTGGAGGTTGTGGTACGGTGGTTAATAGATGGCACACTGTTAGACTTTGAAGTACCTTCATTATAATTTTCTTGATCGGGTGTTGTCGCTGTAGGCTGTTGTTGGTCTACGTCAGCCTTCTTATTCTTCTTACTCTTCTCGGCAATCTTACGTGCATGATAATTACGTAATTTCTGTTGTCTTTCTGATAGTACTACTTGATTATTATTCGTCATGGTTTGGTACAGTTGTGGTATAGTGCAGTGTTGGTGGTATAAAAAAATTGTTGAAAAAAAAATGGAGCTGTTTAACTCTACTCCCTTACCGTCTGCCGTACACTATAAATTATTAATTGCATTAGACTATATATATAAGGAATCATATATCATACCGAGGTTATCTGCTATGTACACCGACCGCCACTGCTATTCTCTTCTCGATTTCTGTTTATGATTGGCAGTTGCTATTTGGCGCTAAGCCCCTGGGCAAAACTTTTGTCGAGACTTTTTAGTGCAAGCAAGCCTAAGCAAGCTATGGGCTTTGTGGTAAGGTAAGGGGGTTGCTGGAGATTGCAACCGATAGATGTACAAGCCCCCGACCCGACCGCGGCCATATTAAGTTATAACAATAACATGCATATCAAGCCTATTTTAGTACCCCTCCATATCCTAATTCACAAAAGACCCCCTCTCAAATAACCTTCCACCTCACATTTCTGTACGGCTTTGTATCTCTCGATTCTCTTTCCATCCAATACTGTATAGACTCACCCCAAAACCCCTGCCTCCTGTAACTTTGTATGTATTGTATTGATTCCCCGCATCACGCATCAACTCATACTTCTTCTTTTAGGCCATGCTGTTCAATCCACTACCCTGACTACCACTATCATTTAAAAACGTTGCTTCTTCATCCAAACTTAAATCACCCTGCATAACAACCTTATCTTCCTCATCCTTATGCATCGATGCATCCCGTAAAAAACAATGCACACCACATAAGAATCCCGAGGTTGCTAATGCCATCCAAAAGATGTGTGATAATAACCAGATTAATACGATTACACTTATCCCCGACATTCCTATGGTTGCTTGTTTTTGTGTAATTGTAATTCCTATTTGTATTTGATTTGTTGATAATGGATGATAGATATTGAGAAATGGGGTGGTTAGTATCATATACAAGCATTTACATAAGAGGCACTATAAGGAAGTATAAAACAGCCCTCTCTCTCTCTCCCAACCCATATACATTAAACAAACAATAACCCACATTAAAAAGGAAGTTAAACAGCCCTCTCTCCCAATTCCCAACCAATATATTAAACAACAATAAATCACTTACCTTTAACTTCCATACTACCCTCACTAGTAGCCCGTAACAATCCAACCCAAGCAAATCCCAATAATCCCATACCAATAATAGCACTAGGACTAATCAACAACGTCAAACAAAACAATACTGCCACCACACCACAATAATTTAAATAAAAGAATGATAAATTATGTTTAATCCGTTCTGTTATTAAACTTGGTACCTTTTCAATGTAGAATGGTTGTTCTTCACCAATACCGAAGAAGATTGTTGGTGATCGTAGATTTTGACGATTGAATATTTTTGTTTTGGCTAAGGTTAGTGTATCTTGTGTACCTTGGGGTAGATTCTGTTGTGCATTTGCTAATGCATCTCGAGCTCCGGAATTATCCCAGGCATTTTTTCTTTGTTATTTATTGATTATTATTGTTTTAATGTTGTTGTATTATATTAATGTTGTTGTATTATATTGTATTGGATATAAGAGATGTATGGATTAGATACAAGATAATAACATATATGGGCAGTAGCCAAAAGTACAAAAGATAATGACCCAACATATTGCAAACTGGCCCGCAGACATAAAATGAAACTTACAAACTAGAGGAAGCACTCGATATTGCAGATAGGGCACCAGCAACATTACCGGCGGTGTTACCGCTCGATGTACTAGAGGTTGTATCGTCTGTTAGCGCCATTTTATTGATATTATTTGTGCCTTGCCGCGTTTTTTGTGTTCGTTATGTGTTTTTGTTGTTTGTGGGGTGAGTTCTTTAGTTTTATGCAGTTCTACGTATCGACCTCAACTGAATGACATAAAGAGATGAATCTTAGCTAGGTATACTAACTAATGATGTTGTAAATGAGATAACGAGTTATAATCCTCATAGCCTAGCACACGCCTATCATGAAATTATTACTTCTAATTGCAGCTGCTGTTGTCGGTTCTACTGTCGGTGCTCATGTGCGTATCCCCACAAACTTCCTCGATGAACAATCACAAGTACAATGCAATGAACCGCAAGATCAAAGCAATGGATGTCCCGAGGATAGTGACAGAATTCCGTACCTCTGCCCTGAAGCAGTAGATGAGACTCATCCTAACGGTGTTCTCCTCTGTTGTATGTGGGATCATCTACCCGAACAACGTAAACAAAAGGCAAAGATAATGAAGGATGTTAATCTCGATGGATATGGAAAGTGTATTACTCGTCCTCACTGGGGTGAATGTTGGGAATGCCCTACCGATGATTCATACTCGGATGAATGTATTGACGGTGTAATGCCACCATATCCAATTTGCTGTTCTGAAAAAAGGACTGTGCAAGATTGGGTGGAGTATGCTGTTGATACTGCAAACGATGCTGCAAGGCTGATGGAGATTTGAGTGAATGCATGTGTCCTATGAAGGATACTGATAAGTTCTTGGATAATATTGGTAATTATTGTGATGCCGTTGATGTTTGTGAAGCGGACGAACAATCTATTCATACACCTATTGGTCATCAGTCTGAAGAATATATGGCGAAATCGGGTAAGGTTGATGTTGATAGTGACGATCATGATAAGGACTTTGAAGTTAGTATTCGCATCCCAAACAGAAGGAGGGATGGACAGAGAGATAAACGTATCGAAGCCAAGTTTGAATATCAAGATGGTCGGTGTATCCAGAGCGGCGATGATGTCATCAATGTACCGTATACATCAGATACAACCTTGAAAGAATGTGCCCAGTTGTGTTTAAAGGATGATGATTGCAAGAGTATTGGTTACTTTGTTGCAGATGTTGAACCATTTGAACGGGATGGGAGTACTGTTAGACGTAAAACCGAAGGAGATTGCACTATGTTTAGTTCTGTAACTGGTGCGGTTGATTGTGATGAGGAATATATCGGAAAGTATGAGCTGTACTTTAGGGATGATGAGATTATTTATGCGATGGCTTAAGAGAGTAGGGGTAGTGGTAGGAGAGAAGATGAGCTATGTACGATGTTAGAAGTGTTTGATCTAATAGAATAAAGATGTTGTAAATTAGATATGTCCTGGAATTAAATAATAAACTGAATGCAAGTTATCTTTTTACATGAAACTATAATGTCATACCTCTACCGAAACGAAACCTCTTCTAAAATACCCTTGCTTGGTAAGGATGACTTCTCAACTTTGTGGTATCGTTCCTCGTTTGATGGTAACCTGAGTCCCTCTACACATCGATACCGCCCAACAGTATGGACCTGCTAATCCCCTCTTCATAACTCCCAGCTTCCGACTATTCTTATAGACAGATAACGTGCCCTCATCTAAATCTAATAACATTCCTATTTCATCACCAGACGAAAACCCTTCATTTCCCTCCCATTCACTACCCGTTGGATAATCTTTACTGTCAGAATCATCCCAACTACTTGAATAGCAATCTCCGGTATCATAATACAGGCAGCACTGAATGTCGTTATTGCTGTATTCCACATGTGTAGGAGAGAAATTTTGGAAGAACTGCTTTTTTAATGGATATCCTGTTGCATTTTGATTTGCCTGCCCCGGTCTGATCACCCCCATCATCAAACCTATGATCGCCGCACTATTTCTATCATTCCCATTGACGAACGATGCATAATGCTTTCCTGCTCTCATTATATTGTTGCTAAAGGCAGTATACCAAGTATGACCCCGACTATTCACAACACATGATTTGTCATTTGTATTTACATACTCGGCTCCGACAAGCTGATCGAAAACAAGAGCAGTCTGGAGATAATGATAATTTGTTAACCAAGTTTCCCCCTCATAAATTGGTCTCTCTTCCCCTGATGCAGTTGCAAAATCTTGTACCACAATACGTGCACTATCCTCAACCAAAGATAATCCATCATTATTATATACACCAAATTTCTTATTGGTCAGTGCCAAGCTGAGAATATCAACCGAAGGTAGATATGATATAATCTTTGACAATGTATCACTATTGAATAGTACTTCTTCTTTGTATGATGTCGTCTCATCAACCTTTTGTCTCTTTTTGGGGTGATCTATCATTGATACTGTGAGATGGTAATTATATGATATTATATACGTAATATAGAGTAGTTTGGTGGCTCTATTGATGGTCTAGAGATTGATTGGAGGCCGCTTTAGTAAAGAGAGAATCATCATCATGGTTGAGTTAGTTGATTTTAGTTTTAACAAACATTTTAAAGGGGAGTCTTTTTAATTGGGACCTCTCCCGAATCAAATACGTGTGTGGCTCGTAGTACAAATAAACGCCGTCAACGCCTCCGCGGATCGATACCCTCTAAATAGCGCGTGCGATAGCGTGTTGTTGTGTTGCTTCGAGCCGATACTCAGTATTGACGTCGTAAAAGTTAGCCTTAAAAAATATATCGTACCCCAACAAAATTTCAATTTAAGGTGCACCATCAAAACAAACAACACTACAACAACAACAATAAACAATGGCACGAGGAAGACGATCAACACCATCCCGCTCCACACCATCTCGTGCCTCCAAACTATCTGCCTCCGCCGCCTCTTCATCCAAAAGTAATAATTATATACTACCAAAGTCACGTACGTGGATATATACAACCAGCCCACCCGATGATGACCTCCTCGACTCTTCTTCGGGGCTAGGTAATGGTGGTGGTGGTGGAAGTATAACATCCGATGGGTATGAATTATATCTCGGTGCACGTGTACAACGACCTGTTGTGAGGAGTTTACCTCCTAGTTATTCGTATTTTAAGGATGATGTTAATAATAATTTAGGATGTGTTCCTGAGAGTGCTGTGAAATTGGACGTCGAGGGTGGTGGCGAGGGTACGGTTGGCAATGGAGGAGGTGAGGCTATGGATGTGGATAATAATGCTGCCGCGGCGGCATTGAAATCCGAGGGTGAGACGCCGGCCAATAATAATGATTATGATGGTATTAATGAGGTGAGTTTTATTTTAATTCTATTGAGTGTGTGTCATTTTATATTTATACACACAATTCAATCTAACTAAATCCCAACCCTCTCCTTTTAAACTTAATTAACATTTCTGCTCTGTTCTTCATGATGTGCTGTATGATAATAATTATTTAGATTCAACCGCACAATGTAAATTATACCTACATTCCCCTCCCTGCCGAAAAACCAATCGCAACAACCTCCACATTAGAACAATCCCAAAAACCTTCAAGTACAACAGTCTCCTCACTATCCTATTCCAAGTTCACAGCTCCAACTCACATTAAAGACAGTCGACATCAAAAATTTCAATTTAGTTTAAATTACAATACACATTTACCATCTAAGAATGTAATTAGTTGGGTAGGTACCAATGCTGAAATTAAAAACAAGGGTGAAAGTGGGTATGTATGTCAACTACCATTAGTTGGTGGTACTGTATTGGCATATTCACCTAGTTTAGTTAATTGTGGTACAGAAGAGAATAGTGGTGATGTTGATTTGTTGTATTCGAATGAGGGAGCTGCTGTTAGTTATAATGAAGTGGCTGAGAATAGTAGTGGTGGAAATTCCAAGTATATTGCTGTAAATCAAGTTGAAGAGGCGGAATTTCCAACTAGTAGAATGACAGATGATGTTGTTTTATTTCGTGTATTGTGGGATGGATATTCTACTTCTACGGATGGCAGTGAAATGACATCTGGATATATTGAAGATATCACACTACCCGAATTATTATCATGTCTCATTAATCCACCATCATCATTAACCCACACACAACGTCTTGCCCATCAAAAGACACTCATCACACCCTACAATTTATCAAGTATGCCAACTTCCACCACAGACTTGACAGTGTTACCACAAAAATTATTAAAACTAACATCACAATCAATAACAAAACATGTACATGCCACTACATGCCGTAAACAATTTGGTTTAGAATGGCGTATTGAGAATGATATATTATGTAATTTGGTTACGTGTGCTGTATTGGAAATACGGAAAGAGATTGCATTAAAGATACGGTATGAATTATTAGTGGAACGGACGAGGTTACGTGTTGAGGGTGGATTGGAAAAGAGGAAGAAGAAAAAGAAAAAGAGTGGAATGAAGGGTAGTGATGACGAGGAAGTTGTTAATGAAGATGGGAATGATTTTGGTTATTATTATAAACATCCAAATCAATATATGAGTAGTTTTACTCCACCTCCGGCATTGCCATCCGATGACGACGAAGATGATAGTGATAACGAAGACGGAGAAGGCAAGAGTCGGAGTAAAACAAAGTTATCAAAAGACGAACTAAAACAATATCAAATGAAATTATCCGAACAAGTTAACATCGCGCCATCAAAGATTGCCGAACGTATCAAAGTAGCATGTACAATGGCATATGATTATGTTCAACAGACTGGTAAGTTAGTGAACTATTATAATGAATGTGATAAACGTAAAATTGCCGAAGGTAAAGAAAAGGAACGTATGGCAAGTATAGTCGGTGGACGAGGTATGGGTAGTGGACGGCAGAATATTGCCCCACCAACGGATGGTGGAGAGGTACGACGGAGTTCACGAGCACGAAGTACTGTTGATTATACCGATGCTGGTATGATGATGGCATCTTCTGCAAATGGTATTGGTATTGGTATTGATGAATTGGATGATGCAATGGAAATGAAAGTATCATCCAAGAGTTTGTTACCACGTGATAATGTCGTTGGTGGTCCTACGGCATTATACTTATTGAATATGTTGGATATGATGCCCAAGGAAGAGAAGAAGGATGACGAGAATGCTGTTAAAGATGACGATATGAAAGATAATGATGATGATGACAACGATCCCTTCTTTAAACCAAACTCCTGTCTAATCATTGATCAATTGGGACGTAAGCATCGATATTTATCCCCATCATCAATCCAGCAATCGATCGTTCGTAGTATTGAGGCACATCAAATTACTACACCCAAGTATTTGCTAGATGAGGAGGAATTGAACGATGGACATTCCCATGTTACCGATTTGGTATGCACTACTGGAGATAAGATTTCGGATTTGGGACAGTTCGAGCCTAGTTCATTCGCTCGTTGTCGATTCGCTCCTCATACATTTATACCCGAAACAGACGAGGAGGATGATCATGATGATGCTGATAAGGAAGACGAAGAAGACACACCCGAAGAAATTGAGGCAAGACGTCTAGCCGAGGAAGCATCAAATCAACGTAAGATACAACGTCGTCTTGATAAGAAGGCGGCAATTCAAAAACGGAATGCAGAGTTGGAACGTGCATATCGTGCACGGAAGGCATTTGAAATATGGAGATTCCGTAGTATCCATGGTGATGGATGTACCATCTTTCCAACTTGGAGGGAATTTAGTATGAAGATATTGAAGGATAAGTTTAATGGCAAGGTGGGTGGCAGTACATCAAGTGTGGGAGATGCTGCATCTTCACAGGCTGCTACTGGAACGACGACCTCACAGCCTCATCCTGCCGATGCATGGGGCAAGACTATTACAGTTTCTGACTCATCGCGTCCTGTCGCTACTTCATCGAATGTGGCTACTAAATCATCTGAAGCGGCCGTATCTTCTACGGCCGCTCCCCCGGTGCCACCAGCTGAAGCCGCCACTGCCGTGCCTAGCTCTACTCAAAATGATGAAGAACTAGCACGCTCCCTTGCCGCTGCTGCCGAAACCAATGGTGATGACCTACCCTTGGCAAAACGTCGCCGTACAACACGCCGAGCTGCCACCTCTGGAAGCGAACCAGTATTCTACGGTGGGCATACCTCCTTCTCTCGTGATCAATTACTTGACTCGTTAGTTCGAATCTTACACCAAACCAAGCCTGGGAGTTCGTCACTTATGGATTTGAAGAAGTTGGTCTTCCCCGAGATTGTTGATACATCTCGTGGAGGTGCACCGGAGATGAAGAAGATCCGTAGTGCATTAGGGCACTTGGTATATCGTTTGGGTAAGGTTAGTCGATTGATTGTGGATGTAGAGAAGGGAGATGGTACATGTTTGGAATTGTTAAAGGAGGGTCCATTAGTCAAGTTTCAAACAGACAATGTTGATGCTAATGATGAGGTTGGTGGCGTTGATGCTGCTGCCACATCCGCTCCATCTCAACTAAAGAGCGAAGAGACTGTCTCTGGATCAACAGAAGATCAGCCAATGGAGGAGGTCAAAACCAATGATGATCCTCTTGCCAATACTGGAGACGTTAGCACTGAAACCACCAATGCCGGTACTAACGTAGAATCTGCCACAGCAGATTCGGCCGCATTAGCTCCTCGGACCTATGACAAACAGGGCAGACCTGAATGGAGAGAAGATGATGATGAGCTACTTTGGTTATGTCACCAAGAGATGGGTAATAAATGGGCAGAGATGACGGAACTACACTTTAAGGAACGTGGATTGATGGAAAATCATGTCAAGAATCGTTGGTACTCTGTTACGTTTAAACGGTTTGTGGCTACCAAGTATGGACCAGACGCCCATCCAAATTCCTTGAGCGCTTCGGCACCTGTCATGGATGAACATACCAAGGCTCGTCTGTCAGCTCTTGAGGGCTATATCTCCAATCGTACGTTTTTCTTGTTTTTGTGCATATCATGTGTCCATATCTTGTGCACAATAACATTACCTCTTCTAACCTATGCTCCTTTACTGTTCTTATATCAATACTAATAGTCCATCATACCGAGTTATCTCTTCGGAAATCATTAATGAAGGTGATCGATAAGGGTTATGGAAATATGGATAGTAATGGAACGCTGTTACAGATATCGACGACTGCCATTGCCACTGCTGCTGATGAGGTGGATGGGATGGCCGGAGCTGAAGATTGGAAACACTTTACAAATGGTAGTGGAGAAGAGGTTAAATGGAATAGTACTTCCAGAGCTCATGAACTTATTGGGCAAGTATTGTTCCGTCCACAATCATCTCCTCAACGACCAAAGCCAGATGAGAATGCACCCAACAACGATGATTCTACCACTCTAGTGAATTCCAAATGCCATTGGTATAGGATAGTGTCATACACCCCTTCTATTAAGGCCGTAGAAGATGTAACGTCGACGAATGGAGTTGGGGACAATCCATCATCCGCTGCAGACACTGCAAAGAAGGATGCTCCTCAAGAGAATTTAATCGTAGAGCGTCGGATGAGATTCCGTGCTGTGCCTGTTGCTGAATCTGATATTGACGCGATGAACCATCGAATGGATATCGACAACGATGATGATGATGTCGAGTACATGCTACTAACTGAAGGACAGGCTCGGGCAGGTATTGAAGCTGCATTGCTTCACCGTACCATTGAAAACAAGGCCAAGAAGGGAGGTGCATCCTCAGAAACTCTTTCACAGGCTACAGTAGTTCCTGCAGGCCCTCATCCTTTCCGTCATCGATATGGATCTCGTGTCACATTAACCCCCAAATCAAAGGATGGAGAAAATGTTCAAGGCAAAGACATTCTGTACGGTATCGTAGCAGGCTTTGATATTATTCAAGATGATGATGGAGTTACCAAGAACAAGCTATTGGTGCTATTAGAAGAGGAGGAAGAAGTTAAACCGCTAGAAGAAGATACCACACAAGCTGAAAAGGAGAAGAAGACACGAGTTGCCTTCTGGTCAACTGTTGAGGGCACTGAAGGGGCTACTTCCATCTCTGATATTGTTCCTGCTGCTGGATCATCTCAAGATCGAAGTTGGACAGCATCATCTCTACTAAGTTATTCTACATATGACATTGACACGAACGAATATCATCAAGGTTCCGAGGCATATGATACATGTTTATCTATCTTGACCTACATGAAGAACAATAATAGGAGTGCCCCATTCCTAGTACCTGTGGATCCAGTAGCACACAGTGCTCCTGGGTATTTTGACGTTATTAAAGAGCCGATGGATCTCTCAACTCTGGAGAAGTACCTTGAGAATGGCAAGTGTAGCAAGATTGAGTATGTTTTTGAGAACGAGGGAGATGAGGGGATTACCACTCCCGTTTATCGCATGGTATATGGTCCATTCTTCCACTATATGTCGCTCATATTTGACAACTGTGTCGAATACAACGGTGTGGACTCTTGGATTGCAGCCGAGGCAAAATACCTCAAGAATCTTTTCGAAAAGAAGTGCAATCAACTCGTGAAGAATGCTGTGGGGGCTAGTAGCAAGTCGGCTGGAAGACCATCACGAGGAGCCCAGAAAAGTATGTATAGTGAAGTGGATAGTGATGTGGACATGTATCAATATGATAGTGAGTATGATGACGACGAGTATGATGGAGGTGGTCGACGATCTAGAAAGGGTAAGAAGCGCCGAAAGAATGCAGCAAAAAAGAAGGAAGATATCCCATCGAAGGCTATTGAGCAGCCCTTCATGGTGCCGGAGAATGCGTTTGAGTTTGGAGGTGGCTTGGGATCATTCCCAAATTTAAAGGTTCAAACAAATGTAGGCAAGTTTACCTTCTCACAAGATTGGAGTTGCCGTTACATGAAGGAAACCAAGGAGGATAATAGTGCCGAGGATGGCAAAGTACCGACCAAGGAGGAAAGCGAAGAGGCAGAAATGTTAATGCTCATGCAGATGCAACAGCAAGAAAATGAAGCGGCTACTGTACGTCGGTCAACGCGTGACCGACATGCGCCAACTAATTATGCCGATGAGGAAGTTTATGGTGTTCCAGCTGTGTCCTCTACTCCTCAAGCCCCGGTTACTTTGCCTGGAGTCGAGTACTATCTTGTGAATGATGATGTCCTTCAGCCTAAGAAGAGCTCAACAGATGATAAAGAAGACTCCTCAAATGTTGCTGCTGATAGTTCCATTATCCCAACTACTTGTAGAAGTAGACTTGGTGCCGAGGGTATTCAAGAAACTATTCATGAGCAGATCTATGCTAGGGTATATTATGATCACTCTCATAATGCATTGGTATTGGATAATGGTCTTGGGCAGTATGCCGAAGGATCATTCCCACCCTATCTTGGACGGGTCGTCCCAGCAGTGTCAAGTTCCAGTGTTGATGGAATTGTTTGGGAGATTCGTGAACAGTATCTCATACCGGCACTACGGTGGGTGTTACGAGGTCTTGTTCGCAGCGGACATTTAGCGGAGGTCGACGGTAGTCTGTCGGAGGGTATGTCGGAAGATGCCACAACACGGACATCATTTGGTTCGGGCATTGTAGTCCCTAGCCATGAATACTACTGCAACGAGACTTCTACACCGTTTAATGTTCTTGACGAGAAGGAGATATTACGCAAGAGGCGTCAAGATGCTGCTACTGGAGGTGATAGTAGTAGCGAGGAAGAGGTTGAATTGAGTGAATATGAACAGATGCGTGCCCAACGAGTAGCACGTAATGCCGAAAGACTGAGGGCATTGGGTTTGGCATAAAGAATAAAGAATACTAACACAAACTTGACACGGACTAATGTTTACAATTTAAAATACGAGTGAAAAGGTAAGGACGGGTGTGTATCTATTAATTGCACATCATCTCTAAAAAAGATGTCTTTAGAGTTATATCCCCACGAGAATATATACTCAAACACTAGTAGAGTAATATCACAAATAATTTTTCAACTTGGTGGTATCGTTCCTCGCTTGATGGTTACTTGAACCCCTCTAAACAATGATACTACCCAACAGTATGGACCTGCTAATCCTCTCTTCATAACACCTAACTTTCGTCCATTCTTGTAAACAGATAATGTACCCTCATCTAAATCAAGCAGCATTCCTATTTCACCATCAGAATTACGTTCCAATCCATCCCAGTATTCTACTTTAGTAGAACCTTTCCAGTCACTAACTATACAATTTGCATTATCTGAATTATACAAACAGCACTGAATACTGTTATTGCATTCCCCATGTACCATATTTCGAGAGTAATTTTGGAAGAAGTCCTCGTGAAGGGGTAGTCCACTTGCTTTGTGAGTTGCCTTTCCTGGTCTCATCAACCCTACTATAACACCTATTGTACCCCTATCCCCTCGCTGTGACGAGTCGAGCCCAAACGTTGCATAATGTTTTCCTGCCCTCAAAATACTATTGCTAAATGCAGTTGCCAACCCACTTTTATTCGTCTTTCTATAAGTAACACATGATTTGTCCGCTTTATTTACATACTCAGCTCCTTCGACAAGTTGATCAAAAGCGAGGGGTGCTCGTAGTAATTGAAGGTAATGATAATCTGCCAATAAATTCTCTCCATTATAATACGGCAGTGTAGCTAGTTCGTCTTCTGTTGCAATTTCACGTATTGCAATACGTGCAGATTCCTCAATAATAGAAACATCATTAGTATTATTAGATACACTAAACCGCTTACTGGTAAGTGCCAAGTTCAGTAGATCAATTGAAGGCAAATATAATATAATCTTTGATAGTGTATCACTATTGAATAGTACAGCTTCTTTACCTGTTTCCAACTCATCAACTTTCTGACGTTTTGCAATATGATGACCATCTTAACCCGAGTCCGAGATCGATTTAGCTACTTTGGTATATAAAAATGGCAAGGGGGGGAAAACCCTTCTCCCCCCTCAGAATTTATCTACTTTGGTAGCTAAAAATTGCAATGGCTGAGCAGACGTCGTCGCATTCGATAGCAACCTAACAACCTACCACAAACATGATATCGCCTTTTAGTATAATAGCATAGCTAACTCCATTGCAAATTTCAGGGTATGGTCTCCTCTGGTGGCTGATTATTGCAATGGCAAACATCGTCATTGCAATTCATTGCAAAAAAAGCCCTGAGCGAGCATATTGGGTGCTGCTACGGTATCCCCCCTAAATATTTGGGGGGGAGATTTTTATGAGAGTAGAATCAAATACTAGAGTTGAAAGTACTATATACTGTGTCCTATGTACAATTTGGTTAAAAAGTAAGATCAGAAATGAAATCTACGCGTAATTTGGGGTTGAATGAGTATTAGTAAGCTTTATACAACTCATCCAAACGATTGCTATAGACACATAAACTTTTTAGCTACCAAAGTAGCTAAAAAGGATACCTTATGAATTTTAGGCGAATATTTATCGAACATGGCCAAACGATGAGCTACTACGTCGCCTACGCCCAGTTTTGGCGAATATCCTTTTATATACAATCAGCTATGCTCCTTCGCTGTTGACAGATTTGCCTAATATAGTTGGAACAGCATTGCAAGTGCTCCTATACTTCGATCAAAGTGGGTATATAAAAATTGATTTTTTAGCTACTTTTTTGCTCGGACTCGGGATTAAATAGATTTCTTTACTCTTTATGTACTTTATGGTTATCCCGGCTACACCGGATCGCCACCGTCTTTGAGAGGGTGGTGTTAATAAATAAAAATGGATTAGTAGTGTATTTATCAAATATGCCAATCGCCCCTTTTCAAGCATCCAACTATTATCACAACAAGAAACACCGGGTACGATAGGCCATTCGGCCATAGGAAGTAAAAAATATCGGTGGTATCCTTTTTCTGGCACGTGTATGAGTATCATGTCTCTGTTCATCTACTAGTTACTATAGCGCTCTACTATAGCAGCTATGTTTAGAGAGGGTTGTCTATTGTATCTAACCTAGACAAACACAGAACCCCAAAACCTATTGAATACCTTTGCCCTCGCTCGCTCTTCTTAGTACTATTCACACTCCATGCTAATCTAATTTCATTCACCCACGCCTCATCTTCTTCTTATATTCAAGAATCAATTCGTCCTTCGCTTCACATTCAGGGAAGTTCTCCAAGTCAAAGTAATGCGGTGCCATATCAACTAGCCATTCCCCTCTAGTAATGGTACACGTCCTAATGTAGTTCTTGCTTGTTAATGCAAACTCTTCAAACATTACCCACTGTGGCTTGCCGTCAATGGCAGAACTGGGATGGAGGTAGACAATCTGATTATCCTTCACAGTCAAATAACTACCCTGCCTCTGAAGATAGGCAACTTGCATATACATTGCATTTGTCAATGCCATGCGTATCGTATTGGTATCATAACTTCCATTCCTTCCCTTACACGTTACTAATGGGATATCCAGCCTTGTCATGATTCCCCGTAATTGCTTCTTCACACTCTCCGCACTTGTAATTGATCGATCATTAATAAAGTTATCCCAACACCATTGTTTACGTTCCGACTGTGGCACCTCCTCATATGTCGCATAGGCATTGAGTAATGTGATGTGATCACTTGTGGCATCGACAAACTGTGCCTTGGCCTCATCGGCAGCCTTGGCAGATTCACGTGGACGTAAGAATATCTGTGGAACACTCATCGCCGCGACGATACTTACAATCTCTTCAGAGCAGTTGTAGTCTGGACTGCAGATTAACATTTTCGATAGTTGTGGATCTAGTGGTAATCTGTATATATATTAGTCAAGGAGAGAGTTTTGATCACAAGATGTGAGCACAAAATATATGCACACAAACTCCAACATATCAAACATAAAACAATCCACAACTTACTCGGCCATTTGTCTACCCAAATCAGTTAAATCACCTTCATCATCCAATGCACCCAAATAATTCAATACCTCCAATGCCCTCATCAATGTCTCGGGTGCCGGTGGATCCATAAAATCAAAATGTACCAAATCATCAATACCCAACTTTTTCAATGTTAATACAACATTACTCATCTTACTACGTAATATCTCCGGATAGGTAGTTTCCTGTAAATCATTATAAAATGATGATTCGGTATATAATCGGAAACATTTCCCTGGACGGGTACGTCCCGCACGTCCAGATCTTTGTCGTGCACTTGCCCTTGAGATTGGACTTACCAATAATGATTCGACTCGGATACGTGGATTATATACCTTTTGTTTGGAGAAGCCAGGATCGATGACATATACTATACCATCAATTGTTAAGGATGTTTCAGCAATATTGGTCGAGACTACGACCTTCCGTCCAGGCGGACCACCCACCACACGTGGACCAGGTGCATCACTAAATATCTTCTTCTGCTGTGCCGGTGGTAACGATGAATATAATGGATATACCACCAATTCAGCTGCATCCTTACCCATATCTTGTACACCACAACGTATCTCTTCACATGCCTGTTCAATCTCTTGTTCACCCGTCAAAAAAACTAATATATCACCCGGTCCTTCACACTTATGTATCTGTATAGCAGTCCGTACGGCAGCCTCGACATAATTACGTTCCGGTTCGGCAGTATAAAACACTTCCACGGGAAATGTCCTTCCTGGTACTTTTAATAATGGTGCATTATTAAAGTATTCTTGAAACTTCTCAGCATCTAATGTTGCACTCATTACTACTACCTTTAATTCACCATGTTTTGATTGTTTCGTACGTTTTGGTAATACTTCCATTAATAATCCCATGAGTACATCAGTAGCCAATGTCCTTTCATGAGCCTCGTCCAATACAATCACCGAATAATGACTTAACAATGGATCATTCATTGCCTCCCTTAGTAACATTCCATCAGTTAGAAATTTTAATACAGTGGAATTACTACTCATATCTTCAAATCGTATAGTATATCCAACAGTTTCACCTAATGTTACATCCATTTCATCAGCAACACGTTGTGCAATTGATGTGGCCGCGACTCGACGTGGTTGTGTACATCCTACACAATTTTTAGTGGGGGTGGCATATCCAACTTCTACTAAGAATTGTGGTATTTGTGTAGTCTTACCAGAACCGGTTTCACCCTCGACTACTACACATTGATTACTTTGTACTGCTTCTAATAGTTTAGATTGGAATTGATATACTGGTAATTGTAATCGAGTTTGGAGTATGGATTGATATTTTTGTGAGTAGGTTCGTCCTGTCCAGGGGTTGATTTCGGATGATTGACGTGCGTGGAGTGTTGTTTGTTGTTTCTTTGCGGTTGTTGATATAGTGTTGTTGTTGATATTATCGGTCGATGATGTATCGAGATTAATCTTTCGTTTACGATCAGCAGAGCGTCCCATCGTATTGTCTTGTATTATATTGTGGTTGTTTGCAAGTTTGTGGAATATTAATAGTTTGCTTTTGCAATCAATAACAAAAAAATTAAAGATACCAGTGAATAAGTATCCCCTAATTATTATTCCTTATCAACGCAAATGTTAACCGGAATACTACTATTCGAAAGATTATTAAACTAGAGTATGATGGTATGATTGTTAGTATCGAGCGGCGTTCCTCTCTAGAGGCGATAGAGTGATAGTCAGGGGTGATTTTTCATTTTTACTGGCTTGCAGCTCATTTTCGATTTTGGATATCAAACGAAGAGATGTGAGACAGTTCCTATTCGTAGAATGACATTACATCATGCAATCGAAGTACGTCGATGGAGTCAAGCGAGTAGGGCAAACTTCAATTTAGCCGTCAAAATTTCAACCATTTTGTACAATACGAGCAATAACAAGCCACAATAGGAGGTGGTGGATAGAATACAAACAGGCAATATGCGACTCATTTTTGGATATTAAACGACCGCGACCTCCTTTTGTCTCTTTCTATTCGTAGAATGACATGTACATCTCAAAGATCACAGATGATTACTATAGAGTCCGAACGTTTGATGACGCACCGGTACTGGTGGTGCAAATCAGCTTCAACTGGCCGTCAAAACTACAATCAACTACTGAGTACTAAAATCAAATGAGCCACAACAGGAGGCGATAGAATAGTAAACAAAAACAAACAACAGAAACAAAGTAAAAGATAATAGATCTCGAATCATTTAAATATTAATCTATGTACAAGATCGCGGCGTTTAAAAAGAACAGGCAACACACAAGAGCTTAACAAAAAAGAGAAAGGTGAGAATTGCTCGATGTCGATTGGAAGTTGAATTCATATCTTTACTGTGAGATATGGTATACTATGGTTTTAATATTTTGTTTGTGCTTATGGTCTATTTATATATGTTCGATCGGTCGGTCGGTTCGAGGCGCGGGCACGGAGCGCTCATTTGGCGAGGTGTATTAACTGACTTAAAGAAATAGAATAAGTTGAAGAATCTAAAAATCTTATATAATTGTGCCGGAGAGTTGTATAGATAATATTATATGGTGTATATATGTGAGATCAGTTTTTCAGGATTTACTGATGGGTATGAAGGCGCCTCATATGCTCGTGCAGCGCACCCCCAATCTGCTATTACTCACACCCCCTTCTTTTTTTCTATACAAACTTCAACCAACGTTAGATATAAAAACACCCCTGCCTTAAATACCAACCAACAAACACAACAACAATACTAAACAAACATTAATATAAAATCATGAGAGCACCAGCATCAACAGGTACGAACAAACTACCCACACTCGAGGATAATTCTCAAACCTCTGGGGCAACATCTCAAGGCCATAATTCTAAATCACACAATAGTTCTCATCAGGGTTCACGAGATGGTTCCAACAATAGTGGAGAAGGAAGCAGTACTACTAAACCACGGGGTATGAAACGCTCCCCCTATCTATCAGTAATGGCAGGTTCCACAAAAGAATCAGAAGATTTAGTAGCATTGTTAAGTCGACCACGAAGTAATAGTAGTGCTACACAGAAGAAATTGGATGAGATATTACCCAGTGGCAGTCATGGTGGTGGTATAACAGAGGGTGGAAAAGAGGGTAGTACGGGTGCGAGTGTATTAATGGAGAGGATGAATGTTGATGACAATGATGAACGGATGGGTAGAGGGGAATTAATTGGTGTGGGTGGTGTAATTGGCAATAAAGGATTATCACACGGTGTTAATCTATCCAATACAAATCAACAACAATCCCAGCCTGGATCGGATGCATTCTTTAATTTAAAACGTCCATCGAATAAACCACCACCTCAATCCAATAGCAGTGGAAGTGGTGGATTTGAATTAAACCGGAATAGAAGTACCACACCCTCCGTAACGCCTGTTAGTTCGGGTGGGACGGAGTTTACGAATGCCGAATATGATGATCAGGGTAGTGGCAGCGGAAGTGCCTCAAATCAGGGTAGTGGATCAGGAGATGCACGTATGAAACCACCACCGCAACCCTCGTCAAACAATCGTACTTTTGGTATAGGTCCACAATTGAAATCAGCATTACGAATCGGTGGATCACGATCTAATCTACAAGAAACACCATCAACTTCCAACATGGGAAGGTCCAATGTTAGTTTTTCAAATACTACCAAAATGGCAAGCACCAAGGGATTAACAACATTCCCTGATACTGTTGATGGTAACAAGTATGGTAATGCCACGTTTAACTTTGGCACAAGTGCCGCGGGACAAGGTAGTGTGCAAGCGAAGCAGGTTGCACAAATGCGTCAATTCCAAATAGGCGGCGGTGGATTATCATCAGGACAAGGGATGATGGGAGGTGCCAAATATTCAGCCCAAAACATGATGAGAAAGTCACAAAGTATTGCCGCACCGCAGTTTATGTTAACACATACACAATCTATCGGGAGTAAGAGTGGTACTATTGATAGTCGAGGGAATAGTAGTAGAACTAATGAAAGTTTTAATATAGCCTCGTCATCAGGGCAGAGTGTGGCAACTACCACAACGGGAAATAGCGGTGGTAGTGGTGGCAGTGGTGAGGTTGTTGGTCAATCATTCCCTATATTCTTGGGTAAATTATCTACACCCTCTGATAAACAGCAACAAAAATCTCAACAACAACCACAACAACAAAATCTACAAAAGCATGTCCGTCAACGTTCTCAATCAACAACAACATTAAAATATTACGCCTCCCATAACCAAAATACATCGTGTATACAAAAAGATCCAGCACAGCAATTATTACAAGCTGCCGGTATGACGGGTATAGCAACAACACGTACATCAACACTCAACTTAACATTCCGTGAAATGTTAGATGAAGGAGACGGCACTGAAAATGATTTAAATTCAAGATTACGTAATCAACAATGGAAAGATTTTAGTAACTTTAGTAACCAATTTGAGAAGAGTAATCCAATGTTACGTAGTGTTGATGAACATTCCTCTACGGGGAGTAAGGATAGTAGTATGGGTGAGTGTAGTAGTGCAAGTACTACAGGTGCTGCTGGACGGAGGAAGAGTAGTATGGGTAGTCAAATGTCATTGAGTGGAAGTAAACGATCGATTGGGAGTGGGGGTAGTAGTGGTGGAGCATCATCGGGTGGTAGCAATCCCAATAGTAGAGGGAATCAACAATGGCAACGTCCGTATGGGTTGGCGGGGTCACATCGGCAGGCTGTGAGTGTGAATGATTTGGCAGTTTTACGAAGAGCAGCGTCAAGGATGAAGATGAATAATGTCACTGGCGGTGGCGGCGGCATGGGTAGTATGGGTGGTATGGGTGTTCAAAAGTTACCAGGTGAAACCTTGGGTGGAAGTTTACTATCACGGATTAATTCAACTGCCGATTCATCTATAGGGGGTAGTTCACATAGCGGTGCCGCCGCCAATACGCCACCCACTACAATACTAAGCCCAATGGAACAAATGATGGCCAGGAAGCAATCCCAACAACAGACGACACAACAACAACCACAAACATCGGAAATGTTCATGAAGCAATTTAACCTTGCAATGAGTAGCGGACCAGGACAGTACTCGGTACAACCTTCTCCGTCAACTGTTTATAATACCACCTCCTCAAGTGGTGCAAGTATGGGACGACAGGTACGATCGGTGGGTGCCGGACTGGCCTATGGTCGTGTTAACATGACCACGAATGCCAATAGATTATCAAGATTTAATTTGGGTAATATGAATAGGACGAATAGTCGACTTAGTGAGATAAGTAGTGCGGGAAGTTCAAGTTCACGGACCGGTATTGGTACACCACGAGGAAATGAGGAGTGGGATTTAGGATAGAGTCAAGTGAGGCAGCCACTTGATGGATTGAATGAAGATGTTTTAGATTTGAAATGTTTGATATAATTTGATCAAGTGGCGGCCGGCCGATATGTGTTTGAGATGACGAATAGAGTAGTGAAAAATGTAAATTCTTGCAGTTATTGAGTTATTATCATATATGCTTTAACTGTACTTCGTATTGGTATGTATTTTGTTTGTGTAGGTAGCCGGAGTATCTCACATGCAGGGGCTACTTCCTCCTCTCTTCCTCTTGCTCCTACGGGTTGGTAGACCATGTAAATTATCAAATAGTAAAGGTAACTCCCACCCCCTCAATGTGTGGAACACTCTTGACAATGCTTCCTTCTTCAACTGTTCATCGTCAACATGCTCATTCCTGACTAAAGTATGCTCTTGGATTAACTCCAAAACCCGGGGCATGAGTTGAAAAGGAAGATCATTGAGAAGGCCAAGGTCGAAGAGTACACCATTAATTCCACATAGTGCTGATACTACTTTCCTTCTGATCTTCTTTTTAATGGGAATTCGAGTAGGGAGAAGGCTACCATTCACAGTCATATTTCCATTCGTAATATTGACTTCTGCATCAATGAGAGACATGTTGTGCATCATCGTCCTATCAACGGCCAAAATACATGTGTGGTTGCAGTCAACTAAAGAACCCATACTTGTCATATCAAACATGGCATTCTGAAAAATCTTCCACCCTTGTTCTGTTATATCATTATCTTTTAGCTGTATCAAAAGGAGGTGGGTATTCAATTTCAAAGCGGATGCAAACGCTACCATATCCCCATCTAAGAAATTGTTTATTCAAGAAAATAGCTTGCAATCGAACTGGGTTGGTACTTATATAATCTGATATTGCTATTGCCCCTTGAGATGTGATTTCATTGTCTTCTAAATCAATAACTTTTATTCTACTACGGCTACATCCTGCTAGGAACGTTCGGAGAAGGGAAGTGTCGCTCATTCCACATTGTTGAAGTTTGACATACTCGAGATGACTGCTCATTATTGAAACCGACAATAACCTTGCTACTTGAATATCCATGGAGATACCTTTAATATATATTTCTTTATAATCTTCATCTGTAGAAGCACTCAATGCTTTTGAAAATCTCTTCCATAGAGGAAGCATCATTTCATGATACGGAACTACTAATTCATTGGAGTGCCTACCCCATGGTCGAAGCACAACATCACAATCTATCTCCTCTTCACAATACGTATTCATATCTTTCATTATATTCTCCATCGATTTAGCCTCCAGATCCGAGTATCCAATACTCATCCAATGACAGCAGGTATGATAGTGGAAAGACGTCTCGAACGTCGAGGAAGTATTTCATTTTCATTCGAACTATCACTATCACTATCCATTATTGAGTATACTACTTGCGATATATTATCCCATCCAATCTTTTAATATAATATAATATAATATAAGATAGATAACTTAATGAGTAAATGAAGTATGTCGACATGCAAATCAATTGCACAATTGCAACACATGCCTCTCCCAATCTCAAACCTCTAATTTGAAATTGTATGACGAAACATAATATTTCCCCCCAGCTCTCTATAATCTCCACCAACCGATTAAACTGATGTATCAACATGATATCATGCTCATTGCAATGCAATATGGTATCAAGCTTATACGCCAATACCTTTCAATCTCCTAAAACAATCTATCTGAAATATCTTCTTATTTGATTGCAATGACGATTAAAATATCTCCGGATTTCTACGCCGATATAACCACCGCCGACCACCCCCTACACACATAAAAGAAGCTTACCCGTCTACCTAATTCTATAAACTAACTGCGGGCGAGCCGCGCCTCGGATTGATATCTCTCTTCTTTCTCCACCACTACCTACTAACAACAATTGAAATCCGTACCAATACGGTAAAATTTGTACAAAGATGACGATAAAACGTATTGTACGTAATCTTTTTCAGAGTGATATGTTGTTGTTTGTGTTGCCTATTGCCGCTTCCACAATATATAATCTTCCTCCTACCGACTGAAACATACTAATACCTCTCCTTATTGAGTATTTACACAATCGTTTCCCATTATATCTACTTTTCCCGGTACCAAACGTTTTCTAAGAGTCACAAACTTTAAATTATCAAGGTGCACTTCTGGCTATTTATCGAGAAGGCCATACAATTGCAACTGTACAAAAGTATTCTGCAACCATTCCTCCAGAACAACCATTACGCAGACGAGTCGGTGGACACGTCACTGCAACTCCACAAATAATTGTTGAAGAATCCTCTAACTCCTCTACTACAACCTCCAACAAAGATAAAATGCATCATTCAGGTAACAATTCACCAAATATAACAAATCAGAATAATAATATGACATACGGTATGACACCTGAACAGGCATCACGTGAATTTGATATATTACGACGAGAAGCGACTAAGTTGGAAAGACATTTGGAAGATCGTGTTGCTAGATATCAACAGGTTAGTTTTTTATATCTGTATGTTTTTTTTTTGTGATAGTTAGTGCACGGATGGGATTGTTTGCTCAATAATAAGGATTGGAAGGAGTTTAGATATCGTTTGTTGGATTTTATAATTTGGAGTTTCAAGTTTGATTTTGTCGGGGTATTGTTTGGGACAGATGGTGTGATTGCAGTGGTATCACATCAGTTCTAGAAGTTATTTGCTTAATCTCTTTCTAACTTCATCCATTTGTCAATCTCAACAAACAACTTCAAAACACAAAGCTTGCACAACGACTAACAGTAGGAGATAACACTGGAAACTCATCCGATAATGATAATTTCTCTCAACGTACATCCCTCCTTGATAATGCCGAAACTGGCACAGCCTCATCATACAAAGATAATAATAAGAAGGATACAAAAAGTATTGACGAGGAAGAAGCACTATTATCCAAGGATATACACCGTACAATGTCAACAATGACTGAATTAATCAATACTAAAATGGCCCCGGCCGCAGAACGGACGGGACGGTCACAGCACTCCTTATTAGTTAAACGATATCGTGAAATATTATTTGATTGTGGTGCCGATTTTAATAAAACATCTGCGGCAGTGGCACGACGACGCGAAGCACGGGAATTATTCAAAGGCGCTGCCTCTGGTGGTAATGGATTAGGCGGAAGAGATGAGGGTATGGAACAATTAATGCGTGAACGTACCGCAATAGATAATTCAATGAAGTCAGCCAATTCGGTATTAAATCAAGCAGCCAATGTTAGGACGGAGTTACGTAGTCAGGGTGCAGGATTGCGTGGTGTTAGCGGTACCATGACACAAATTGCTGGTAATATACCTGGATTGAATGGTTTGATTGATAAGATTCGTAAGAAGCGGTTACAGGATGATAGGATTGTTAGTGGTGTTGTTGCTGCTTGTATTTTGTTTACTCTGTGGTATTTGTTTCACTCATGAAGGTGGTGATATTGGGAGCATTCATGAGAGGATTTGAGTTTGAATAGGGGCCTAGTAACTTAGCTAAGCTTGTACAAGTATGAACTCAGCTATATGTGTATGTCTAGATTACTATCTTCTCTATTTATCTTCTAAGGGACTGCAAAGCGATGTTGATCTATACAGTAGACATCTCTATACACAGAAACACACTCTTATTGAAACGCCTTTGCCTTCTTCTCCTCCTTATCAATAAACGATCGTATCCGTTCATCAATCAACTTGACACTCTTTACCAACTCTTGATCAACACCATCCTCTCCCTGTTGTTTCTTCACAGTCTCAAACCCATCCAGTGCCTCTTCTGTCAGCTCACTTAACTCTCTAGCAAACTCTATCCCTCTCACTGCCAATCCTGCATCCAATACTGCCAATTGTTCATTAACATTGTCATATCCTAATAATTGTCCTAATACTACGGCACCTTCGCCTATATTCTTACCCAATTCTTCGAGGATACGTGTTTGTATTACACGTAATATTTGTAACATTTTTGTTGATTCAGATGATGGAGTTTGTAAGTTGGATATACGAGTACATTCACCTTCGACATGTCGTAAGAAACCTGGTGTGAATGATACACTTTCAGATTTTAGAAGTTCATCTAATTCATTTTCCATTATTGATATAGTCTTTTTATCGGATGTGTTGGCTGTTAGTCCACCAACTGAGGGTGCTATAGATGTGAATATCTTATTTAAGATTTGTTTGTATGTATCTTCAATTGATGCAGTTTGTTCCACGAATGTTTCGGTAAATGTTAGTATTGTATTAACTGCATTTGATATCTCTTCTACCTTATCTTCTTTGCCATCTGTTAGTTGTTGATTTATCTCATCGGTAATAATCTCTTCTAACAAATCGGGTATACTAATAATAATTAGTATCATTTCAATGTTTGTTGTTAAGAGACTTGGTAATTCATTTTGCTTATCTTCTTTTTCTTTATCATCTGGTGTGGAGGAACTAGTGATGGTTATAACTTGATGTAAAAGTGATATGAATTCAACTTTGAGTCCATTCTTTTTCCAATCTGGTATCTCTTCATCTTCTCTTACATGATTGTGCTGTGTTATTTGTTTGAGGTTATGTATTGCAATACACGATATGGTTAGATATCACACATATCATATTATGAGAGAATATCTCACACTTGTACTTACAGAATGGTCATGAGAATGCCCATCATTATCTGCCATTTGCAACCTAGTCGATACAGTTGGTGTAGAAGACGACGGTAGGATATGATTCAAGTATGCATTGCTCGTTCTATAATATCGTTGATGGTTGATGGATGTTGATGATGCATCATTTTTATTCATGTGTAGAAGATATGGCGGAGAGAATGCAGTACAAAATATAGGCTCGACGACGAATATTGCGGCGAATAGAGAAAGCACAAAGCTCATGATGATATGTATGAACCTCCTGTATGATTAGTTGCCCTAACACCAGCGGCAATGATAGAGTAGAGTAAAGAGTAGGTTATATGGTGGCGGCCGAAAAAAAAAGATCCAAGGATACCGCCTATGTACCGCGCATGCAAATTGAGTTGACAATAGGTGAATTGATTATTCTGCTTGTTGGTAGACTATTGAAATAGTTGGACAGTATAGTTAGAAAGGAGGAGATTGATACATATAGTTGACAAACCATTTTCAACTTTGGACCGTCCGGGATTTAACATTATAAAGAATCAATAATTCAAGAGAAAGATTTCAAGATGGTTCATCATATTGCAAAACGTCAGAAAGTTGATGAGTTGGAAGCAGGTGAAGAAGCTGTACTATTCAACAGTGATACATTATCAAAGATTATATCGTATTTACCTTCGATTGATCTACTGAATTTGGCACTGACAAACAAGAAGTTTGGTGTATCTAATAATAATGTTGATCCATCTCTTATTGATGAGAGTACACGTATTGCAATTCATGAAGTTGCAACAGAGGAACAACTGACAGCATTACCTCATTACGAAGGAGAGAGTACATTAGCGGATTACCATTATCTCCAACTTTTACGAAAACCTCTTGTCTTTGATCAGCTTGTTGGAGCTGAGTATGTGAATAGTGGGGATAAATCATGTATTAGGCATAGCGGTGAGGAGTTTGGTCGGTATGAGACTGCATTTAGCATCAATGTACTCAGGACAGGCAAGCATTATGCAACATTTAAGCACAACGGTCACAATTTGTTTGTTGGGGTGATGAGGTCAGGGCAGGCAAATCAAAGAGCATGTGGAATTCCCTGTAAAAAGCAGTTCTACCAAAACTTCTCTCAGACACATGGTGATTGCAACAACGACAACAACATTCATAGTTGCTTGTATCATTCATATAGTGGAGATTGCTTTTCAAGTGATTGGAGTGGTTCTGATAATGAATACGAATCATGGGAGGGATCGGAAAAGATATATGGCGAAATAGGGCTTTTGCTTGATTTGGATGAGGGTACATTGACTGTTTACAAGAATGGACGGAAGCTTGGTGTGATGAAGAGGGGATTAGCAGGTTCATACTGCTGGGTAGTATCAATGTGGAGAGGATCTCAGGTTACCATCAAACGGGGAACTCTACCACCCCCATGTAAAAGGGTAGGGATGTGTGCCGCATCATTTAGAGACATCCTGAATCCTGATAGAGGATAGGTAGAGTAGCGGCAGGTAGCGGAGAAGATTTTGCACCTCCAATTCTACCATTGTATTACTCGAATAACTGTTTGTTTTTCTATTATTCACTACCTCTTATTTTTATTTACAAGGTCTATCCTAAATGGCATCGAATGAGCACTCCCAAATCCCCCTAGTAATGGCACAAATTCCCACGGCAGCACTACTCATTCTTCCTTCCGTACATTGAGGTATGTACTACCCCTTGCAAATCATATCTGACCCCAAGTACTTCTTACTCACAAAACTTTCACAACCATTCACTCTCTTACATCTAATATATCTACTTCCTCTTCCTGCTTAAAGTCCCATTGCCTTCATCATAGTCGTACCCAACTGTGCTGGTGATCGAGTAACATGAACACCTGCATCTTCCAGGGCTGCAAACTTTTCTTCCGCACCTCCCTTACCTCCAGCAACGATGGCACCGGCATGTCCTATTTCGTGATGAACATATCATATGTACATGAATGTAAGTCTATGAGTTTTACTAACTATACAAAATACAATCATACATAACAAAACAACACAAACTCACCCATTCGTCTACCAGGCGGTGCCGTCATCCCAGCAATAAACCCAACCACGGGTTTACTCGGATCACCATTCTTACTCCACCAATCCGCCGCCTCCTCCTCGGCATTACCACCAATTTCACCAATCATAATAATACCTTCAGTCTGTGGATCATCCCTAAATTTTTCTAAACAATCTATAAAATTCGTACCGTTGAATGGATCACCACCAATACCTACACATGTTGATTGTCCTAATCCTGTTACGGTAGTTTGATGTACTGCCTCGTAGGTTAATGTACCTGATCGACTAACCACGCCAATCTTACCCTTTTTGTGAATGTATCCTGGCATGATACCAATCTTACATTCACCCGGTTTAATAATTCCAGGACAATTTGGTCCAATTAATCGTGTTTTATCTTGTGCTAATAATGCTTTCTTGACACGTACCATATCCTGTTGGGGTACACCTTCGGTAATAGCAACGACTAATGGAATTTCATTCTCGATTGCGTCTAAGATAGCAGCGGCACAGAATGGTGGTGGGACATAGATAACAGATGCATCGGGTTGAACTTCGGAAACGGCATCGGATACTGTATTAAATACTGGTAATCCTAAATGTGTTTGACCACCCTTCTTGGGTGTAACGCCTCCGACCATGTTGGTTCCGTATTCAATTGCCTGGGTGGAATGGAAAGTGCCTTGTTTGCCGGTGAAGCCTTGACAGATTACACGTGTGTCTTTGTCTATCCATACTGCGGCGTTGGATGACATTGATCTTAGTGATGTTAGTGGTGTTGTAGTGTTATTAGCAGCTGCTGCTTTAGAAGTTGAGATGACATGCCGAGTGGCTGATTGGATTGTGCGTTGACATGATGTTGCTATGGATGACATAATGATTTGATTGTTTTTGTTAATAATTGATATGCTAATATTAATACTACTATTGAGTTGATGGGTAGGGCCATTCGATATTTGATGGCAACACAAAGATCAACTGCTGATAAACTCGGTGCATCATGCAAAAAGATACAAAGATCCAGAAGGTAAGGTCCCCCAGAGTAAATATCCCAGGGGAGAAGATGCCACTTCACCAACATCAACTCTCATAACTCATTATGTAAGTACTGTCCGTTTGCTATGAAAAAATACCTCTCAGCTGGGGGATCTTATTACTCAGGCTATAGCCATATTTTTTTCATGAAACCTTTTACACGCCATAGCCTAGCTATCAAACTGTGGCGTAGAAGCACTTTTAACGTTAGACTTTCATTTTCAGGTACTAGAATAGGCGCCCCCGATAAGCACAACATGCTTTTTTTTGAGTGGAAAAGGTATCCTAAAAATGTTTTTGAATTTTTATGAGGTAATAATGTATAAAAAAGAGTGAAAATACCTTTCTAAGTTAAAAATACTGGTATCTTCGGCAGACCTGATATAGTTGAAGAAGTCTTTTGTGTAACTTTTAAAGCACATATTTAGATTCGGCTTACTCTCAGCTTTCCAAATCACCTTCGAACATCAAAATTGGACCAATAGAAAAAATTGAAATTTTTTTTCATAGCAAACGGACAGTATGAGAGATGAAGAAACTTGAAACAATGAGGTGCATACCACACTCTTGCTTCCTTAAGTGTTGCTTATAGCATTGCAGCAGCACACTCCGTATACCGTCAGTTTGTCGGCGTCGTTCTCTCGTGGCACTCATACTCTGAGACCACTGCTAGGCTACGCAGAAATCACTTGACTGATTTGTGGCACATCAAGGTGCACCTACCTACATCACAACCAACATTGAGCTATAAATATCAAGTTGGTGAGCCCGGTTCGATAATTGGTTTATCATTCCTTTCTTAACTTTTCAATAGTTGTCAACTTTTTGCTTCAGTTTAAGTATATCAGTTGATTGCAAATTGCATAACACAAGATAACACAGCCATGAAAACAACTCATGACAATGAGGTGATAGTATTAGACTCTGACTCCGACGAAGAAGATGGCGATAGAAAGATTAGGGCGGCGGCAAACCCACCTCACAACAAAAGAAAGAGACGTCATAATGATAATAATGACAGCAATGAGGTGCAATACCTAACCTGCAATCACGATGCACGTAAACGACAATACAAATCCCAATCAGAAGCAAATAAAGTAGTAGAACGTATGCGTAACCAAGGTCTTGATAAGAAAGGTACACTAAGATCATATTATAATGACCGTACTGGTTTATATCATATTGGTAATGGCAAATGGAAGGATGGGGGTGATAGTGCAAAAGATGGTGGTAGTAAAGCAGCAGTGGGAAAGTATAATTGGAAACAGCATCTTCCTCAAAATAAGAAGCAAAAGTCTACCAACCCATCTTCTCATAGTAACATATCATCATCTTCATCAACAAGCAACAGAAGAACACCAATAGATACATCCCATTTCATGTCAAAATATCATCACCCCAAAAACATTGCAGCCTCACAAGGTAAAGACCCATATACAACAATAACAACATCCTATTCTAAAATATACGGCTTATATAGACAAAAGCAAGTAGATGATGAAATACAACGTATACGTACACACAAACAACCATCATCATCTAAAATTACAATTCAATTCAATTCAACAACGAATGTACTAAGTATGTACCATCATCATCATCATTGTCTCGATTTACAGTTTACATCATTTAAAGAATTTCAAATGGGTGGGAAAGGACGTGTAGTTTGGTTCTGGACAGAGTATGAAACTGCCACGGATGAACGGGTAATGAAATCTGTTATTGCCGCTTTAGATTCTAGTTGGGTTGATAAGAGTAGTGTTGGTAATAGTGATAAACAGAAGCAAGAAGATAGTAAGCAGAGCAAGATTAGCAGTTTGTTCAAGAAGAAGAAGAAATGCAATGAGATGAGTAGTACCACCGTAACTGAATCTGCTGATGATGATAAACGGAAGAGGGCAGCCATGGCAGCAGAGTCAAGGATGAGTGGAATATATCATCATCAGAAACAAATAGAAGACGTTGTTGAGAAGTCTCATGGTGATGAAATGAAAGAGAAGAAGTCAATGTTATTGAAACATACGGAAAAGAAAGGAGAAGTGGAAGTTATTGATCTAGTTGATTCTGATTGAGAAAAAGGGCACCTAGCCATTCACACCTCAACCCGGTTACTTTAATAAAAGCCAGCTCTATCATTAAGGATCAAATAATTCATCAATAAGCTGCATTAATTGAGTAGATTGTACTTGACTGTCATCATTTTCTGATGATGCCATTTGCTTTGCAACTCCCATTAGAAGCTGATAATCCTTTTCCGACGATACCATATCATGATATCGTTCATCCTCTTTATTAACTTTGTTGCAAAATGATATCCACTGATGTGCATACGTGTGCATTTGATGTTCTGGTTGTATATTGAACTTGGATGATGATGCCTCGAGTATGTCAATATCAGGTGGCAGAGAAGTAGATTCTTCAAATATATCCATACTGATTTCATTCCATTTCCGATACAGCAAGAACCATCCTGATACTACACTACGGTAACAGTTGGAGACTGCAATATGATAATCAGTTACTTCGACTTCTTGTGCCTCTTCCTCCTTTTCTTTGGTACCGCTTGTATTACAATCATCATCTGTATTCACTGATACCATTGCATCAAGTAACTTACATACACGTGATAGATTCATAATCCTTTCCTCTACCTCTGCATATGCAAGTCTATCAACATCACCCTTCATTTCTTTCAACTTACTTTGTGAAAAAACAATCTGCCCTTGTAATACATGTTGAACAGCCGGCTTAATAATCCGTTCATATGGAAACAAATTATAACGAATATAATCTTCCAATGTCATTATACTGTGTATATTATGTTTATAGAATGGTGAATTTACATCTCTTTCATTATATTCTTTGACATATTGACGATTGTAATGTATTATATCATTAAGATTTTTTGATACATAGCTTCGGATATTTGATTCTAATTCAATAAAGTCACCCCAACGTTTCTTTTGAGACCAATCTTCTACTAGTTCATTCATTGATTCATCCCAGTTTAGTCGGAGTAGATCGGCTGTTTTTGGTGTGTAAATGAAAGATGAGATGATAGAAAAGTACACACATCATATGCATCAAATTTCATAATATATGGTATCCACACACGACGACGTACGTACCTTCAATAGCAGCAAAGTGAGCATTCGAATTACGTTCCGAACATACACGCAATAGCTTGGAATGTGGTGATTTCTTATTATTATCAACCTTCTTCTTCTTCTTTGATATAAGCTTATCATTAATTTGTGATGAAGAGAATGACTTTAAAGAAAGTTGATGTGTTGTTGTTGCTGCAATCTGTGGTGATCGTTGGAGTAGTTGATAGCCACCACCATAACGAATGTTATTAGTGGCTACTATTGATGACTCTTTTCGGAGGAAGTGTATTGCAATTAGCCGTCTAGCCGCCATGATATCCAAGTTATTATTGTGGCTCTGCTTTGGGGATAGGTGAAGATACCGGTTAGTCGCCAAAATAATTGTTAAAAGCTTGTTCTACTCGCATAAATGTCACTCTCCCCTTTGCTCTCCCTATCCTTTTATTTGGAGACGATAGAGAGCTTGAACCAATCAATAGCGGAGTGAGTAGTATGGCTGAACCCTTAATAAGGTTGTCATTAGAGAGGAAGATACGCATATAGACAGGTCAAGCAGAAACCACGATATCATATAAAATTGTCTCTGTCTAAATAAGAAGCAATGCGGGCGGCGTTACTAACAACAGTTGCAATAGCAACAACAACAACAGCAGTAATAGCACAACAACAAGTTATTGTTACTAATCCAAATATTAATGACAATAATTTGCAACAAAGACGATCGTTGCTATCACGAAATCATAATCAAGCTAATACACAAAAGACTACGCACAAGGGATATGAAAAGGAGCAATTATCACGTCGATTGAACAAGGAGCGTCGTACTTCCACTACTGCTTCTGCCGCCGCTGGTGATAGTGGTAGTAACAACGATAATAATAAAACTGGAATTAAACGTACAAGTCGTCATGCCGGTACCAATGGAGAGGTTATATCAAGAGGAGGTGGAGGTAGACACAGACGAGGTGGACGAGATAAGGAGAGCGTTATTGCTGGGGAGTCAAATGCTGGAGAGGAAGTCAACACTACTCCGAAAAGAGGAGAGAATAAGGAGAGTAGTGCATCTACATCATTAGCGGCAGCTGAAGAGATAATTGAAGATGAGAAAATAATTTTAGAATCACTATCTGAACAATTAGAACAATCATCATCAACTCAAGAAGAAGAAGAATCAACTAATAACAACAGCAAGTTACAACAACATTCAATTAACAAATTACCAAACATTGCCGGTGGATTATATAACAATGCGGGTATATCTGTTACTGATCGTATTAAGAAGATTTATACTGGTATTAATGATGGTGACAGTGGTAGTAAGGGAGAGAATGAGATACCATATGATAATACCAACTCAAAGTCAAAATCGTGGAATAGTCCTAAAACTGAAATGCCAAGTACTCCCGAACCAACATACTCTCCTTCTCCATCATCAACAGACACGCCTACTACATTGGAACCAACATGGAAAGGAGATGATTGGAAGACACCAAGTCCAACTACTACATGGAATGATGACGAATGGACTAAAGGCAGTAGTTGGACCAAGGGTACAATGAAATCAAAACATTCATCCGATAGCAAATCTAAAAAAACTACACCTACTAAGAAATCAACATCTACGTCATGGAATTCATGGGATGATAATACTCCACCACCAACTCCTTGGGGTAGTTCATGGGATCATCCTTCTTGGGATGATGATGATGACATGTATCCATCCTGGGGGGATGATGACATGTGGTCTAAGAGCAACAAGAGTCATAAGACACACAAAACGAACAAATCATCAACTAAGGAGCGTACAATATCAGTCTGTGCAAAGCGATTAATAACTGCCTTTGATCAAATTGAAAAGTTCAATGGAAAAGGTCAACCATTTGAGGGTATTAATAAACCATCAGACGTTACCAAACATTGTGCATTCATGGCACCAATGAATGTAGAACATGTTAACTATGGCTGTCCATTCATTTATGATCCAAATAATCCCATGGCAAACAGTCCTACTGGGTATGGCTTTGTCGAAGGAGAGAAGGAATATCAAATGTATTGGAAGAAAAAGTATCCATCGTCTGATCCCAAGATGGTGGAAAAGTTTGCATCGGCATATAATAGCTTTGCTCAATATTGTCAATGTTATCAAGGGTATGATATGGGTTGTGCTACTCGTATCCCACATGGACCACCGACACAGGAGACAAAGTATATGAATGATCGTCTGGCAACAGCAAATGGATATTCGGAATATCTAAAGCCTGATGGTACCACATCGGATCGTGCAGAGTTTTGTAAGATTGTAGGTGTATGGAATGGTGACTTCAATACGGATGTTGTACAAGACTTTACAGAAGATGTGCAGGAATGTGGATGTTATTGGATTGGTGTTGCTAAAGATATGGTTGGGACTTGTCCTGGAGTTGAGTTAGGAGCGTATAAGTTTGGCCCGGCACCTCCGACGCCATCGCCTTCTGACGAGACTATTGCTGAGATTGTGAAAGAAGATCCAGACTTGACAACATTATATGCGGCTCTCGATGCCGCTGATTTGGTTGATGACTTATCCAGTGAGGGTCCGTTCACTCTGTTTGGTGAGTATCGTTTGAGATAAGCAGCTGATCTTCCCCCTATCATTAGACTCACAACATATATCACTCTCTTGGACAAAAAACGACACAGCTCCGACCAATGAAGCTTTTGCCAAGCTACCCGCTGGAACCGTTGAGTCTCTTCTCCAACCTGAGAACAAGGGTGCACTAACTGCTATCTTAACCTATCATGTGGTTGCTGGCGAGGCACTGCTAAGCTCAGACCTTTCAAATGGTCAAGACATTCCGACCGCCAATGGAGAGGACGTTCATGTTACTATATCAGATGGTGGCGTCATGATCAACCAGGCTAAGGTAATTGATGCTGATATCTTGGCAAGGAATGGTGTCATCCATACACTTAATGAGGTACTCTTACCGCCCATCTTGATCGATAGCTTCGAGCCGGGTGAGACAGAGTTTCCCAATGACCCATGGTTTGTAGACGACTATATGGGAATACAATTCGAACGTACTAATGCTAAAGCTTATGAAGGAGACTGGTCCGTTGTGACTCCAGACATATGTGATGCAAGTAGTACGAATGACGATTATCGTAACTTGACACTCAGCATTGGTCCAGACTGGGGGGCTGGTAAGCTTACCTATTACGTCAATTCTAAAGATCTAAACTACCGTGCCGATGTATTGCTTCTATTTGTCAATGATGACGTGAACATTACACAAGGTTGGGCTGGTGACAAATATGATGACGAAGGTCTAGATGATTGGAATAAGTACACACTTGATCTTCAGAATGGTAGAAGCACGGGGCCACAAGGTATTATGAGCGCTTCTACTGAAGTATATAAGGTCACATGGCAATACCGATGTAAGGCAAATGAATATGATGGAACAGAATCAGGAGGGCGTGCATACATTGATTATATCAAATTCATTCCCTCTGGTGAAAGCACGGAAATGATTGATATTAGTACTCCTATATACTGGACTTACCCGGATCCATAAGTAACCTGGTATCGTTGCATGAGATTGAATCCATAGTTTTCATAGTGGTGGTCTGTTTAGGATTGGAATGAGGAGTTTTGTTTTGTATAATATGTATGTGGGGAGGGGAAAGAACAAGTGTGTGTTTGAAGAGCAATTCTAGATTGCAACTTTAAGATAATTATGTGTCAAATTAAAGGATTACTTTTACTGTCACCATACTGTACAAGATATCTACCTATTAAATTGCAAATGTCAGTCTCTTCCTTAAGTCGTACCTAGTAGTCTAATCCAGTCTAGGATACCTTGAGTCTGATTTTATCTCTACTCAATATACTCTCAACTTGAGCTCATAGTTCTCTTCTCGTATCTGAGTCTAATCTGTTTATGTATATATCTAGTACTGAGATGTCAGAAGATAATATAGAGAGACCACAAGTCAGTGATTATTTAGATGATAAGGAAACGACAGGAGACTACAAGCAGTTAAGCAAGAAGGAACAGGCTATCTTTACAGAGTTTTAGAGAGAATAGAGATACCCCATAGGGGAGAACAACATTATCTCGTGGTCTTAATTCCTGTGAGGTTTTGTTGCTTGATAGTTTTGACGCTTCTTGGCTATATATTGGCAACTTATTGTGTAGTCTAGGTAAACAACAATGTGGATAATTTGGATAGAAGTTGTTCCGTATCTTTGTTTATATCATTACCAGCATCCTTCCTTATTTCAATTTGGTGGAATCGTTCCCCGCTTTATTGTAACACCGGTGTCGTTCATAGATGCCACCCAGCAGTATGGACCTGCTAGTCCTCTCTTCATCACACCTAGTTTCTTTCCATTCTTATACACAGATAATGTGCCCTCGTCCAAATCAAGTAGCAATCCCAATATATCACCAGAAGACATACGTTCCATTCCATCCCAGGCACTTCCACTTACTCTTGAATCATCCCAGCCGCTTGTCCAACAATCTGAATTGGCTGCACTATACATGCAACAATGGTCATTGCTGGTATGTTCATCGTGAAACATATTTCGTGAGAAATGCTGGAAGAAGATCCTGTCAATTGGAAGTCCCCTTGCATTTTGATTTGCCTGACCTGGTCTCATCACACCTACTAGCACACTACCAAAGCCCCCAATGACAAAAGATGCATAATGTTTTCCTGCCCTAAGTATAGTGTTGCTAAATGCAGTACCCCAATCAATGGACTTAACACAGGATTTGTCATTATTCACATACTCAAATCTTCCAACAAGTTGATCAAAAGCAAGTGGTGCTCTCATCAATTGAATATAATGATAATCCGCTAATGAACTTTCTCCTTCATAATGTGGTAATGCTGCTAGTTGCTCCTCTGTTGCCAAATTGTTTACTGCAATACGTGCACTGTCTTCAATTAGTGATGGTTCATCGTTATTTGATATACCAAATCTTTTACACGTCAGACCCAAGTTTAATACATCAATGGCGGGTAGATATGATATAATCTTGGACAGAGCATCACTATTGAATAGCACCGCATCACCTCCCAAATTAATATCTTTAAATGTTAATTGACCATCATCTGTAACATTACACCTCACCAATTTCCTACCATTCTCATCATGATCAATCAAAACCATCCATTTCAAATATTCTAGAGACTCTTTCTGAATATCTTGAGCTGATCTAATACGATGATAATCTGCCATACTACTCACTCCGCTATTGATTGGTTCAAGCTCTCTATCGTCTCCAAAT